>ENA-UOTX01000108-UOTX01000108.1-compost-metagenome-genome-assembly--contig:-NODE-108-length-88713-cov-15.768130_pt1 | contig 88713 bp, 68 predicted proteins | sample MGYA00238143_ERZ746982 | MGnify/ENA primary metagenome ERZ746982 (study PRJEB28758, sample SAMN06268862) | compost metagenome | isolation source: single cell | place: USA: California, Emeryville, Joint... | reverse complement strand
GTATCCACGATTGCTACACTTCCACTGAAGGTATGACCAACACCAGACAAAACACCCTCAGAGCCACCTACGAAGCTCTTGTCAAGACCTACAAATTCCTCACCCCAGATCTCTGGAAGAAGACCAAATACGACCTCACCATCGTCGAAAAGTTCAGAGAAAAAGCTGGCGGTTTCACTGCTTAGTTTTTTATTAGTTATGTGTTTCTAATGTCAAATTAGAAGTAAGGAATCTCATAGGGCCAATTTGATCGTTGATCTCTACATAATCTTTTGGGCTTAAAAAGAAAAATTACCACGAAATAAAAAGTGTTTCTTTTTTTTCCAATAAGCCGTCAGCAAACTGCTTGGGAAGGGATGTTGCTCTCAAAGCACTAAAAAAACTAAAATAAAAAATAGCAATTAAATGTAAAAAAACCTTTTGAGTAAGAGGTAATAGATTAGGGTAATTTGATGACTTCACTTTCTTTAGTGAGCGAATGATTGATTCCGGCTCATTACTAATGAGTGAATGATTAACTCCGGCTCATTACTAATGAGCGAATACGTGACTCTGGCTCATTACTAATGAGTGAATGATTGACTCCGACTTATTACTGAGGAGGTTTTTAATGTGAATAAAATATAAATCGTATTAGTTTATTTTTTCGTCGAAGTATATCAATGACTGATGGTCCGAAGGCTGAAGGGTTTGAGCTACAAGAAACAGCGAGTCTCGAAGATGAGAGGGATTTACAGGTGATTTATTTGGTTAGAGATAAAATATAACTCAGAATCTCAGACAGTGAAAAAAATCCTTGAGAAACCCACGATTTCACGCTCAGAGCCAGAGCTTAGATTTGTACGAGCTGCACTCAAATCCATCAAATACACAGATGATATGCTGAATCCACTCGATGAAGAAATGCAATTAGCCATATTGCGAGAATTAAAAGTACAAACTCAACCTGCAGGCAAATGTGTCTTTGAGTCAGGTAAGATCAAACGAATCTGCATGCACTATTTCTAATGTCTATATCAATAGGGAGCTTGGGGAGACATTTTTATATGCTTCTCAAAGGATCTGTTTATATCCTGGCGAATTGTGATTTGAATCGAATAGATTATAAAGAAAGAATGCAGATGGAAAAGAAGAACAGTCCGCAAAGGGAAACAAAAGAAACTCAAAACATAGATCTGCAAAACATTGAGGAAAATAATCAAGGTGAAGAAGAGAACGACGCTGTCTCTGACATAATCGACGAATCACCTTCTTTGAGGAAAGATAGCGCAGTTGGTTCACCTTATAATACGAGTATCAATTCAAGTCCATTGAATCGTTCAGGAAAACGAAAGGGAACAAATCAAAAAAATCTCTCGTTTAAGTTGAGTCTTATGCAAATGCAACCAAACGAGCCGCAAATTATGAGCGAGCAACAAGTGATTCTTGATTATCCTGATCATACATTACTCGCAACGCTTCATGCGCCGAATTATTTTGGTGAAATCGCGCTGAATACACAAACGCTGAGGTACACACACAATGTAAGGTTTTGACGTTAATATGCTATTTCAGAACGGCGACTGTGGTTTGTAGAGAAGAGTGCGTGTTCGCGACGATTACTGGATTAACTTACAACAGCGTGTTAAGTATTGCTCATTCGGTGGCCATGTCTGACACTATTGATAGCTGAGCAATTTGGCCAGAAACATAAAGAACAGTTGGATCTTTTTCTCTCTGTTCCGATCTTCAAAACTTGGCAAATGGGAGCGTTGTCTGCGGTGATGAGAGGCGCAAAAGAAAGAGTTTTTCAAAAGGGAGAAGTGATTTATAGTGAAGGAACCGAAGCAAAAGTATTTTATCTGGTACGATCTGGCGAAGTGGAGGTAATAATGATCTCTCTTCGTTAGTATTTTTCTTGACTGGCAATTTTTGAAAACTTAGCTGAAAAAAACGGTGAGTATCCCCAGGACCCAGAGCGAAAAGAAATTGCTTGCACCAACGACGGTAAAGGAGAATTTTCAAGAGAAAGAGAAGTATAAAGGTATAAACTGGATATGGAAAAAACAGCTTGAACCTAAACATACTCTCCGAGTAAGCGATTATGGTGCAAACAAATCATAATTTGAGTTCACAAAAAGGTTGCGCTGCTAAGCAGAGGCGAAATTTTTGGGCACAAGGAGCTCGCATCTCGTGAGAGAAAGTATGAGCATAGCGCTGTGGCCTGTTGCAGGGTTTTTCTGTATGAAATCGACAGAAGCGTATATTTTGTTAACTTATATTGAATTGCTCTAATTGTTTTTTTCACAACAAAAGACGTTTTTTTCTAACGCAAGGTTTCTTCAAGGCTTGCTGCAAGATCTCAGAGAGGTTGACTCGAAGCAACTTTGGCGCCAGGGACTTCTGAATGACATCTCTCAACAAACCCTCGAGAGAGCGAAAGAAATCAGCAAACAAAAGGAAAAAGCAGCTCTTGGAGTGCAGGCAAGCGACAATTTAAAGGTTAAACTGTCTCAGCATCTTCATAAATCAGAGGAGCTCGAAAAGACGTCAAAATCCAGAGAAATCAGAGCTTCGCAGATAATCAACCCAAAGGATCCTAATCCTTTCGACTTAAACTCTTCAGAAATTCCTTTACACGCTGTGCTTGCGAAAGAGCTTCCAAGGAAATATCAAAGAATGCTCTCGGAAAAAAACTTAAAAGGCGATTCTTCTGTGGTCAACGCGACTCCCAATATCAAACAGCTCATTCTAAAGGAAATTTATAGCACAATGCGGCAGCAAAAAAGAAGTGAATCCGTTGACCCCAACTCCAGCGACTTGCAAACGACAAAGCACCACGAGTCCACTCGTATAGAAAGAACTGAAAACAGTATGGATACTAGCAATCTAAAGGCATTTCATCAATTTCGTTTCTCTGAACCAGCGAAAAGAGAATCAACTCAAAGCGATATTTCTGAAATAAAAGACCTTTCTACTAAAGGGAGACACAGCGTACGTTTTGGCGCTGAAAATGTGCATGACTTGAGTCAGAAACGTATTAAAACAGAGGCAATGGAGACTGAAAGAGAAGTTCTTCAAGGAATGAAAGAGTTTACTTCAGGTGGGAATATTCATTTGAATGAGAGAAATCTGGCCAGGCATTATCGCGGAACCTCATCTTCTAATTCATACTTAAGCCCCACTCCTTTGGGCTTCGGCTCGTCTACCTCACGTGCAGGAATTGGAAATCTAAGTTCGCCGAGGAGATTATCTCCGCATCCTTATGGACAACCTTGGGATGGAAAGACTATATTTTCCAAAGGATCCGTTGACAGATCAGAACCTCGTCCAGTCCTCGTGCTGAAAAGACTCGAAACAAATGACCCTGAAAAGATCCTTCTATATAAGAGACTCGGCATCTCATCAGTAGAGGTCTCTAGAGAAATAAGCAATCTTTCTGTGCGTCTGAATACTAGTACTAAAACACTTAATTCTCATGTAGCGGCTGTTGCTGAAGAAAAAACAAAGAACAAGCTCGCCAAAGATAGTGACTTATCCCCAAAAAAGCCCGAAAAGTTTCATCTTCCGAAAATTTTGAAAAAGCCTAATAGGATTTCTCCATCTAAGATTCATGTTAATACTTTAGATATATCAAAAGTTGATGCTATGTACTACATGTAACTATATTTTTCCTGTGTATTTGAGCAGCAAAGGTTTAACAAGGTTTTTGTGAGAGTTTTCCTTTAACAATGCTGATTTATTTGATCTTGAGTCTATATCAGTACCAATCCTAAGCAGAGAGGAAAGATTTAATTTTTTCAAACAAGATAAACCAACTCTTTTTGCGGAATTAGCCCGAAATAGAAAGATATGGGAGGTAAAGTTGTGATGAAGTGAGAGGGATGATCGAGAATTTATTTACTGATAGGACTCTGTACAGGCCCGAAGCCAACAACTGATACAAGAAAGGATCCAACGTTGTTTTCGATCCAAATTAACAATGTGAAGTACGACGTGATCAATGGAGATATATGCTTTGAGAAAGTGGACGCTATTGGTATCTTAATGCCTCAATAAAGTGCCGTTAATCTGATTCTCAAAAGTCAATTCTGCAAATTCACAGCTGGTTCATAACACAGGTATCTCAAGTTCAATAGTCACCAAGGGAGGAAAGTAAGGAGTTAGCTGCCTGAACTTGTTGTTCATTAATCATAGTGAAATTCAGGATGAGAGCACGAAATTTGTGCAAGAGAACGGCTCATGTAATCCTCATATTCAGAACTTGCGCATTCATGCTGAAATTAACTTAGTGATCGTAGGAGATGCCGTGTCTACAGGAGCTGGAAAACTAAATTGCAAGTTTATTATTCATGCAGTGCTTCCAATCTGGATCGGTGTAAATTAATGCTAACGACATTATGGAATTCTGATGGGTTTTTAGGGAGAAGCCAGGGAAGAAGAGAAATTGGGACAAGCGATTAGCAATGCGTAAAATAACCAAATAATGATGATTTATCTCATAGTAACATTGAATGAATGATGTTCTAGTCTAGTCAAAGCTGAGGAGTTAAAAGCGCAATCTATTGCCTTTCCAGCACTGGGAGGAGGAATATTTGGATTTCCAAGGGACAAGGCCGCAGAAGTTACTGTTTCTAGCTGTATGAGGCACTTCATCGAAGTGGAAAATAGTTCGCTTAGACAGATTAAATTTGTTAATTTCGACCAAGCTACGGTATTTATGCAACCTGCTTCTCTCTCTCATCAATTTGATTTGGGACAGCTTAAATTTTTCGAACACGAGCTGAAAAAACAGCAAGAGGGGAAGAAATTAGAAACTACAGCTGATATGACTCAAATCAAAGAGAGCCAAAGTAATGAGGGTCCACACATTGAGAAACAAGCGCTTATGAAGAAAGCGGAAGACGCAAAACAGCATGAGGAACAAAATAACTTAATTGGACTTTCAAGCAATAGTGAAGAAACCAAAGAGCAACCAGCAGCTAAAGATGAAGCAGCTCATCAAGATGAGTCTCATGAAAGCAATTCAAATAAAAATGCTTCTCATCATGATGAAGTTAAAGAGCCAGAAGAGCAAAACTCTGTCCGTCTCTTAGGAGTCGACGAAAAAAAGCAGATTGATGATAACTCAGGAGTTGCACTTTCTACAGAAGTTACAGACCATCAAACTGAAGATAAGCAGCCTCTTCTAAAAGAGGAACTCCCTACACATCACGACGAAGTCAAGCATGTAGAGACGACAAACGTGGACGCAGCCTAATATAATAGTAATAAGAGCATAATGATTCTTAGTCATAATTTGCGAGACCATAATTCTTAAATTCCAGAGTAGTTAGCTGAAAATTTGCGCTTTTGAAGAGTAATATCACAATATAGGGTATATAAAGGGAGTCTCTAAATGATGATAGGCTTGACTCACGCTTCATTGTTTCTTTTTATTTTTCTTTGTTCTTGAGAAGTGACGAAAAACTAATAAGAAAACTAATTTTTTCGAAATATAGTATGGATTGACTCATGGCTCGTACGTAGTACCAAAACAAAACTATTATGAATGAAGATCTAAACTACGATCATACTCCCAAATTTTCAAAGAAAAATACTAGTTCTGAGACAGGAGCAAGATTTATAGCCTCTCAATGGGTGGGCATCTGCCAAAAACTTGGATTTCTGATTCCAATGATGTGATTTATATTTTAGTGATTGCGTTCTTGAACCAACTCTGGAGTACGGATTCAGAAGCTTATTATTTTGAACTTAAAATTCAGGACATCAGAATCTTATTAAAGCTTTTGTTCTACTTCTCGAGTTTATTTTAATCGATTACGTATTTCAAATTCCAATAGCCTTTGTAATCTACCAAACGCCAGAAATATAGAATCACTCTCAGAAAAAATTTTTTCTTTTGCTAGATGGATAACTCAAACCACACTGATATCCTCTCAACATCTGAGATGGCACTCTCTAAGGATGAGTACGAAGAGGGTATCTCAAAGAGTGTTGAAACAAACGAGGATTACCTTTTGAAAAACGTTTCTAATCCATGTGAACCTGAAATCCAAGACCAACTTACTCATATAGAGAAATCTCACTCTTTCCTTCGTGTCTTCAAGGAAATGGAAGCTCCCTGGCATAAATCAAACTTCAATTTGACTGCCCATACCAAAGACACAGAGACTCAACCTTCTTCAAAGCCGGTTATGCTGTCTCAAAATTTCTGCCAACCTGCAATGAGCGAAGAAGATGAAGAAGGAAGTCGAGTCTCCTTCAGAAATTTCCAATATAAAACATCTAAACCAGTTTTGCCTTCAAAGGAAGGAGCTTCTTATCTACCAAACAGCATGTATATAAAACAAACAGAATCACCAAGCTTTTCAATGGAATGTGAAGTCCAAGACTTGCCTTGCGCAAAGACTAATATCCTAGCGAGATTATCCAAGAACGTCTCGACTCCAATGTACTCACATCAAGGAGCAATTAAATCAGATCTGAATAAGCCTGAGTTGGTACAAGAAAACTTAAACTTACTGCCATTACAACCGGAATCAGAGGAGTTTTTCAATGATTATGCTATCCTCTCGGCCTTCGAGCATAAAAATAGCAAAATGATTGAATCTCATCCACCATCTGTGAAGTCGATGCTTAGCTCTGTTCCCATTCACAGCAGCAGCATAGGCTTAACAGCTGAGGATTCCGATGAATACACATCAAACTACCATACACTTGCTCGCTTGGAGAGTAATACCTCAAAGCCAATTATTAATCAGCAGCTCGTTTATTCCACCCAGACAAGCGTCACCCCAATTCAGTTCGCTTCTAACCCAAGCATTGCTTTTATGGAAGAAGAGCACGATGATCTGCCATCGAAATACCCTGCTCACTTTGACAAAAGAATTTCTCTCATCCCTAACTCCCCTAACAGCAACACAAACGCTCTTTTCACTAATGAACAAACAAACAAAAATTTGGCTCCCGCAGCTATGATGAGTAATGAAGACGAAGACCAAGAAACACAATTCCAACAAGCAACTCGCACAAAATTAGCTGCAATGGGATCGCGCGTTTCTCATTCGCTCTCAGCGACTAAAATGGACGGCCTTTCATATCATCCTTCTGAAAAGGTTCAAACGAACTATCTCACACCTTTAGAGCGAGAAAATAAAGACGAAAAGTCAGCTGCTCTGCCATTATCTTTCGAAGAGCTCATCTCAGATCTTAAATTACCGCACTCAGTTTCCATTCGCATTGAAGGCTCAAAAATTATCGCCTCAAAGCGCGTCTCTTCGATCGGACAGGGTAGTTCACTCTACTCCACTGAGGAGACATGTCAGAAACTTGAAGGGAAGAAGTCAGGAATCGTCAATCCACAAGAAAACGCTATTTCTATCCAAACAACAGCACGTCCTTCTCTCCTCTTAAAGAATTCTTGCTTCCCCCTGGAGCCAGAGAACGAACAAGATCAGCTCTTATCTTCCAAACTTCTCGCTTTATACAGAGCTATCGAAAAGAAACTAAGTCAAGCGCTAAAAGCTCACGTTGAGGAGCTTGCTACCAAACTCCACAACAAAATCACCCGCCCAGGACTTCCAACCCCTCTCGAGCCTGAACTCGATGATCTTCATTGTCCTGTTGTTATTCAAGAAAGATATCAAAATCTTCAGCTTCAAGTTAGTGATGTTAAAATTCATCATAACTCTGGAAGCTTCTCAGCGCTAGTCGAAATACTCCCTCACGCAAAAGAGCCTTCGGCGCTACTCTCATCTGAAAACACTCAAGGCGATGAAACGATAGAATACGAACATGGAATACACAATTATCAGACCTCTGGAGAGAAAGGACATGATGACGACACCATACGTATCTCACAAATGTCTCAGTCTCAGACTAGAGACGATCGCATTTCTGATGTGTCCTCAATTCCAGGAAGCACTCGTAGTTCGATGCTTCAGAAGAATGATTCATTCATGTTCCAGAGCTCAAGAGGCAGCGACCGAGCGACAAGGTCAACGAGAGCCCACAATGAAAGCATCCTCTTGGAAGATGAATGCAAGCAAGAGACCCCAAAGAATGGCTTAATGGAGAAATTCAGTGTGATTGAAGAGGAAGACAACGACCATCACAGCAGAATAGACGACCTGACCAAAGGGAAGTCACATAGTGCGATTGTGGAGAAGACCACTTTTGAAATCTCGCAAAAAGACTACAGATCTTACACCAAATTATCGTTTGAAGGAGGAGTAGGAGAAGGAGGAGTAGACACGCCTATCATTACGGATATGAAAGGCACACCGAAAGCAAAGCTTGCGTTGGTTCGAGCTAATAACAAAAATAAATCGTCAGAGGCATCGAGCTGCCGAAGCTGTACCCTAATCTAAATTCTTCACAGGCCGCAAATGGACTGTAAATTTTAAGAAAGTGTGATGAGGAATCAAATTATAAACGAAAAATTTTCAAAACCAATTTTTAATCCCCCTCTATCTTTCTTTTATATTGCAGTTGTTTGAATGGGTCATTTGAGACCTGTGCATTAGTGTAGATTACAAGTTTTAAATCTAAATCTGAATCAAATTGTATACAAATACATGAGTAGTAATTCACTGCTAATCTTGTTGCTGTGACATTTTTTTATTGATCCACTTTTCTCTTGAATTGAAGTCTTTAGCAGCATTTGTGAAAATAGATTAAGAGGCAGTCAAGTAATCAAATCATTTTAATTATTTGAGAATGACAAGATGTAAATTATAAAACAATTAAATCTTCGTATTTCATTCAAATGTAAGGAAAGGAAACTTGATTGGAAGAACTTTTTTTTGGTGATCAGCTTGAATTCAGCTCTTGTTGGAGGTATCTTGAATTTTTTGGGTATAGGACTAGCTTTTGAGGAGCAGTCCGGAGAAAGTATAATGATATTCTTCCAATGAAAGTTAAGGGAGTATTGGTCTATGTTATGATAGCTAATTAGTCATTTGAATGCATATTTTTCTGCTCTTAGAGGTTTATTCTTATTCGAAGTAACAGGTAGAACCCGAAAATTGACTTCATATTTTTCCTTTGTTGTTGACAAGTTTTCTATGCCTTGTAATAAAAGGGAAAGAGGTGTGAGTATTGGTAAATAAGATAACAGGGTAAAAAAGATAAGCACGTTATGCGGAGCTTATTAGTGTTTTAAATTCAAATTGGATACATTGAATTTCAGATTCAGACGTGCCGTGATTGCCGTCTAATCAGTTTCTTTCAGTTTTAAGGATAATTTGGTTCGTTAACACTGAACCCAAAGTTGGAGTGTTTTGATAAATTATACAATATAATATCAATGATGCAAGAAATACACCTAATAACTAATAACTCGAGTATCAACTAACTACTCTAATCCTTCTGAAAAATTAGAAGGGAGAAGTAATTGTTAAATCGGCAACTGGATATCATAATGGTGTAGTTATTTGAAAATTGCTAAAGTAAAGTAATACAAATCAAAGCAAAACTAAATCATGAATTATCTTAGACTAAAGTGATTTCTTCATCACAATCACCAGCTGTGAGCTAACTCCCACTCTGACAACTTCTTAGCTGAAAAACTTCTGGCTAAAATTTGCTCCTCCTTGTAGTAGTATATAGAAAATCCATAAGGAGACTATGTTCTCAAATGAACACAAATAAATAGGAAGAATATGATCTGCCGATATGAGTAAAACCCATCAAGTGGGATTAGAAGAATGTTTTTCAACTTCGAAAAGGATTTGTGAAATAATCCCATTCAATTTGAAGTTTAGGTTTCCTTTTACAATTCTCAAAAGTTTTTCAGAAACAGTATTAACCAATCCAAATCTGATTTGTTAACAGTTTAACACTATATGCAACGCGTCCCTTGCTCTCCAACCGAAACTATTCTTGAAAAATAGAAATCTCTTAAACACTTTCTCAGATCATCACTGATATTTTTCTTTAGAAAATCATGCTTTGCTGGTTTAATAGAAATAATTATTTTCATAGTACTCTTGAATCACTTTCAAAATTTACAAAAATTAATACTTGGCAAAAAAAGCACTTTAATAACACCCAACTAGTGCAACAATCCTCTCGTTTGCTTCTTGCAGATTTCAATAGAATTTCTCACGATTAAGGCCGAAGATATTTCACATCTGAAATATAACTATTTTTTTTTGGGGGTCAGGTAGAGAATGAACGAAATACCAAACATTTATCATATCCAATTAAAAAGTTTTTTAATTCTGACTCAGCTCTACTATAGTCTTAATTTCAACTCTCATTTATTTATTCAGCAAATTCAAAGCTTGTACTACAGAGGAATAGCTTTGCATATTTGAGGATTAATGAATCCTGTACTCACAGACCCCAGCAACGCCACAGTATGCGACCATACTGGTAGAGTTTTCTCCTCAAAGGTCATTCTTAACGATCTTTTCATATGAATTAGTGCAAAACCTCAACGATACGCAAAATCTCAATGAATCACAACTCGCATTCAGGCCTTACTCCAATGCAATGAACGATTCACAGCTTGTTACGTTCAAACCTATGAACACTGGATTGAATGATTCGAGCATGCTTGAAATGCAGCCTTCTCATCTTATCGACTATAGCAATAATACTTCTCGAGCGACGACACCTCCACAATTTGTGGCTTCAAATAGCATGGCCCAGCGTCTGTCTACAAAGACGGAGGAAATTAATATCAAACCGCCGGAACCTCTACTCAAGAGTTGGTTGAAGCAGTTTCGACGTCCTGTGTTTGAGCGAATTATCGTGAATTTTGGAGCAGGAGCCATCCAAGATCCAAAATACAGATTCCCTAACAACGTCACGAGCACGACTAAGTATTGAAACAATGAATTTTCAGTTTTTGTAAAAAAGCCTTTTCGGTAATGTATAGATACAACGCGATCACATGGTTTCCGAAATCATTGCTCATGCAATTCCGCAGAATAGCAAATATCTATTTCCTGTTGGTGACTATCTTGACAACTATGTCCTTCTCTCCCAAGGTAACTCAATTGAAGAGTGCGTTTTTGTTAATTTCGAGCAATAGAAACCTCAATCACAAATTATAACTTTTATCATGGTGCTATTTTTTACAATGCTGAAGGAAGGGTATGAGGATCTTCAGCGGTACAAGCAGGATAAAGAAGTTAACCATAAAAAAGCGAAAGTGTGTGTGGGAGATAATATAGTAGAAAAATTTTGGATGGATATACAGGTCGGTGAAATGGTTAAGGTGCTGAAGGATGAGCCGTTCCCAGCTGATCTGCTACTGTTGAAATCATCTTCTATTACGGGAATGGCATTCGTAGATACAATGAATCTGGATGGAGAAGTAAATTATATCGTTACTTCTCTGAAGAGGCAATAAAATTCATCACGATAGACAAATTTAAAAGAAAAGATCTCGCTTAAGCAAACAAAAACATTGCCTGAAGAAGTTATCCAAAATCTCAGCGGACAAATATTTTGCGAAGGGCCAAATGAGTATCTCGATACGTGGGATGGCAGTCTTTCAATGCCCAGTGTTTGTGGAGAGCCTATCTCTTGCAAGTAAACTATCCATTATCGCTGTATTTGAACTAAGACACTGCTCTCTCCAGCTTTAAGCAATTACTGCTAAGAGGAACAATCTTGAGAAATACAAACTATGTGTATGGTGTGGTCGTTTATGCAGGACATGACACCAAAGCGATCAAAAACTCAAAAAAGCCTCCTGTGAAAATGAGCAATTTGTTGAAGAAAATGAATAAAATTATGAATTCGCTCTTCGTGTTTCAAGCCAGCGTATGTATCTCTTTTGCTGCTGGTAGTCTCGACTGGCAAGAGAACCATGCTGCCAATCATACATATCTCAGACTGGTAAATTAGTCCTTGAATTTGATATGTAAACTCCCATACGTTAGGACCAAACTGCTGATTTTGGAGACTTTCTTGTGAAATGCTTTGTCTTTCTGGTCGCCTACTCACATTTGATCCCGATCTCGTTGTATGTCACGCTTGAGATACTCAAGCTGCTGCAGGCTACCTTCATTAGAAACGATAAAGACTGCTATTATAGAGAACTAAAGAAAGCTGCAAACGTTAAATGCTCTGATTTGATCGAAGAACTTGGACAAGTCGAGTTCGTGTTCAGCGACAAGACTGGCACACTCACACAGAACGTGATGGTATTCAGGAAATGCTCGATAAATTCAGTGATTTATGGCGAATATACAGGAGAGGTAAAATTGTTACATACGAGAGTTTTGGCCTGAGCGTTTGATAAAAATAAAAGCCACATGACCAGAAGCATTCAGTTAATGGGGATCCGACTCCATTCTTGATCATATCTCAAGAAAAAGAGACCCACGATAAGCGAGCGATCATTGATTTTTTCACCGTGCTATCCGTTTGCCACACTGTTGTTCCAGGTACTCTGAAACTTGCTGCTTATACTCATTTCACACTTGAAATTATAGAAGTTGATCCCGATGATCCCACGAATATCAAATATCAAGCGTCATCTCCTGATGAACTCGCTCTAGTTGAAGGCGCTGCAGCTATGGGCTTCAGGTTCTTCGAAAGGACCTCACATACTATCAAAATTGCTCTCTTTGAGAGCGAGGCGCTGGAATGGGAAGTTCTTTGCGAATTTCCTTTTGATTCTACACGAAAAAGAATGTCGCTTGTCGTTCGACCACCGCATGGAAAATATTGCTACCTGATGACAAAAGGAGCCGATTCTGCTATGATTCCGAGATTAAAAGCGGGTAGCATAGTTCAGAGGAAATTATTAGAGCAGCATCTGATTAAATTCGCCACAGAAGGCTTGAGAACTCTAGTTGTGGGGCACAAAATTTTGAAAGACCATGATGTGAAAAGTTTGCTCGCGAACATTGAAACTGTGAAGGTTTCTCACGACAAACAGAAGGAAATTCTTCTCAATGAAATTTACGACAACTTCGAGCAGGACCTGGAGTACCTTGGTTGTTCAGCTATTGAGGATAAACTTCAAGACGGTGTTCCAGAGACGATAAGCACGCTTATGAATGCGGATATTCGCATGTGGGTGCTTACAGGAGATAAGCAAGAGACGGCTGTTGAAATCGGAAAAAGCTGCAAGCTATTGCAACCTGGAATGGAGCTCTGCAACTTGACTTCAGAAACTTATGAAGAGTTTGTCAAAAAGCTCGATGAAGCCACCTTGCTATATGTATGTTCAACAAAACTTGAAGAGAGTTCTTATAATATGACCTTGTTCAATAGAAAATCAAACAAGAAGATAAAATTCCTCCCTTAGAAATTCTAGCCAAGAGGCTCAAGAATAAGATATGTTTGGTTCTTGACGGTACCACGCTGTCATATGTGTTCAAGGATCGAGAAGATGAGATTCGAAGCAAGTTTTTTAGATTGGCTCTTCATGCGCATTCTTGCATCTGCTGTCGAGTTTCTCCGAAGCAAAAGGCTGATGTGAACTATATTTCACCCTTCTAGAAAATTTACTAATTATATTCAATTTCCTGTATTAGATCGTAGCCCTTACCAAATCCTATGGACCTTGGATAACCTTGGCGATTGGAGACGGTGCTAACGATGTATCGATGATTATGGAAGCTCATATTGGCATTGGTGTTTATGGAAAAGAAGGAGCACAGGTAAACGAGATATGCGTTAGATAGTTTTTGGTTACATCGTAATTTTATGCTTAGGCGTCTGGATCAGCTGACTTTGCTATTGGACAGTTCAGATTCCTTCAAAAGCTGCTGCTGTGCCACGGAAGGTGGGGATACCGACGAATCGCTTGGTTCATCAATTACTATTTCTACAAAAATGTCATGGTGGTCTTCACCGAAATCTACTTCGCCTTCTTCAACGGGTTCTCAGGGCAGATCTATTTCCCTGATTGGCTGCCTATGCTCTACAACTCTTTATGGACGAGCTGGCCATGCTTGTTTACCTTTGCTTTGGACAGGGTAAATTTGCTATTTATTTGTGATCCTATAACCTATCGAACCTCTCTAGGATGCTAATGTCGAATACTCATTGAAATATCCTCGCCTTTACAAAGCCGGTCATATCAACTATTACTTCAACCCTGGTACTTTCTGGACTTGGATGGCTTACGCAGGGTTCCATGGTGCTGTGAATTTCTGGGTTCCTGTCTATGTAAATAAACTTTATACTCATGGCTGCAAGCTAAATGAAACAATTTTCTAAGGGAGTTGAAGGTGTGTGTGACTCGAGTGGGCAGGTCAGGAATCATTGGTGGGTATCGACATTGAGTTTCTGCTTGATCATGCACGTGGTCACTGGGAAGCTTTTGCTCGAGTCAGTATTCTGGAACAAGCTTAATGTGTAAAAAACTTTTCTCGCAATTTAGTGGTTGATTATTTCTTTTCTTGTAGCACGGTCATTATATTGAGCGTCGTCTTCTATTACCTCACGCTTTTTATCTTATCTTCCAAACCGGTAGCCATGGCATTCCAGCCTCAATTGAATGGAATGATTTTCAGTATGATGGCCAGCCCAACCGTAAACACCTCATTTTACTTCGATGTATTTACTTAGACATTTGTAGGCTTGGCTCGTCTTGCTGCTTTTGCCTTTAGCTGCTCTTGGACCTGACATTCTGATCTTAATCTACAAGAAGCTTGCGAAACCAACTCCTGCTGATATCATCCTGAGACTGCAGACCAACCCAACCAATTCTTTCAATCCTCTCAAAACAACTGTTAAGAAAGTTGAACACGTTGAAAAAGTTGACAAAATTGAAAAAGTAGAACCATGATCCAAAAGGAGCAGCTAAGGAAGGTGCAATCTCAGACATATAATTTACTAATTGCTGGGTTAGTACAACCATGATATTTTTATCAAAGTTATAATAATATTAGTCCTTAATATTCATTTGTGTAGAAAATGAATGAGATTTTTATTAATAGAGTTGTATTAGTTTTTCAGGAAATTGAAAATGGAAATTAATTAGCAAACTCAATTCCTGTTTTGTTATTTCGTAGTTATTGGTGTGCGAGAAAAATATTAAATAAGGAAAAATGCGACCACAAAGCTCTGGAAAACAGTAGAAAAAAATCAATTCTCATATTTCAGATCGTATCTAACCATTTGGATTTCCAGAAGCAGGCTTATATCTTCTGAACTTATGATGAATAACATTCTTTCTATCAGAGTCTCCTAAAATTTCTTGTTTATTTGTAATCGAGACCCACCGACGAGAATGGTGCTTAGTGTCTTGTGAATTTCCTGTTTTGTTTTGGGCTTTCATATCGCTAAAGCGAAGAGCAGGGTCTCCAATAAGTTTGGTATTATTTAATGGCCTCTGACCCCCAGTGTACGCATCAGGAGTTTTCGAACGAACATATTTCTGCTCTTTAGTTTCTTTGATGGGAATCAGAACTTTAAATTGCGGACTCGGTTGCTGAGGCAGGGTTGAAACACCTTCGAAAATATTTGGTATTGCTATTGGTGAGATCTTTTTAATCCAAAGGATTTAAAATTAGAGCAAGGTCATGACGACAGTTAATTACATCGCGTTGGTAATGTTTCTTTTGTTCAAAGGTAATCGTATTGCTCGTCAGAATCTGAGGGGGCATAGGCTTACCCGGCCTCTGAGAATAATTCTCCGGTGGTCCGCTAACTTTAGTTTGGACTACGTTGAATTTCAAAGAGTTAGGCCTCCCAGAAAAGACTTAAGAGCTACCTCTTTCAATGGATTTTTCAGGAACAGCAGGATGATTTTGTTCTTGTGACTTTCTTCCAGGATGATGAGGTGAAAAATTAATTGAGGAATCAGCTTTCTTCTCAGAGCCTTGCTGTGGAGTAGCTGTTGTCGATTTATCATTATTGCTAAGATTATGAGTTTCTTTTTGTCGAGAGTTATCAGATATTTTGTTATTGTTCGGGGTTAAACTTTCTATCCTTTGGTTCTTTGGATTTGCTGGTTGTTGCTCTTCCAATCTTTCATTAAAGTTTAAGAATTAGGAAAGTCTACTGATAATATAGATACTCTTTCCCTATTACTGTGTTGCTGGTCCGGGGTCTGAGATAACTCGCAATTATTTTTGGTTTTTCGCCTTGGAAAGGTACAGCTTCGCGGCTTCTCGGCGCACTCGCATACCTAATTTTACCTGTAAAATGATAGAGTTAATACAGCTTTAGGCCGAATTCTGACCTCTTTCTTCGATTGGATGACCGATGTCAACCCTTAATTGCTCTATTCTGGGAATTTTAATGTCGTGTGCTTTTAGCTCTTCCATTTCTTGGCCTTTTGGTCTATCCTTTTTAGGTTCAGTAGAAATTTTCCTCTCTGCTAGCTTTAAGCCTCCAGCTTCTTCAGTTTTACTTGCAGCTTTTTTGTCAGATACCTGAGAAAGGTAAACTTAACCCACTAATTAAACAGATTTAAGAACTGATGTCTTTTCTGATTCTCTCTCATTTGTTGCAGGAAGTTTATTTTCCACGGTTCTAATCTGAGGAGGCACACCTCTGAAAGTATGGTTACCCTCAATAGCTTTTGGAAAATTGACTTTGTTAGGTTGATTGGAATCTTTTGAAATATTCCGAGTTCTTTCCCATGGACTCGGTGTACGCTCATTAAAAGTCAGTGGTCTCTCTGCGTTAGTCTCTGATATAGTTGGTGGCTTCTTCTTATAGCTGTTCAACAGCAATGGCATGTAATGGTCCCTATATTTTTGAAGAGGATGACTGTCCGTTTGGGTCCCAAGACCCCTCAGGAATTCAGACTCTTTGCCTAGCGGTGTAGCCACAGCATTATTGGTTTCCAGTCTTTTTTCCGACTTCTGCAAATTTTATTAGCTAGTAAAGCTCCATTCGTTGATAAAGTTTTACTAAAGCTTCAAGCTTGGTTTGAGCTCCGGAATCTTCAGAAGGTTCCCATTTTCGATATGTTCCTTCTCCGTCTTCTTTCTCAGCCTGATTTGCATTTTCTGTGATTTTCTGGAGATCCAGTTGTCCAACATCTCTTCTAGGCGTGAAACGAGTATCTCCATTAAGCCTGTAATGCCGATGCAACAGTAGATAATATCTAATAAACCGCCAAAAAAAATAAATCCTGATCCTCCAGCTTTTTCATTACGTTGTTGTTGCACTATTGTGTTTATTGATCTCAACGCACTTCTTAGCATATTCAGCATTGATACCATAATTTGGCAGTCGGTTGACGATAACCGCCTCAACCTAAAAGCGATAGATTTTTTTTTTTGGCAATATAATATCAGTATACTGGAATCGCATCTTTCCCAATAATTATTCCTTGTGGTATTTTTTCGGTACTCATAGAGACATACCAAGGGTGACTTCGAATTTTCTCTATTGTGTATCTTCTGTCAGGATTAGTGTGCAATAAACACTTTAGCAAATCCTTTGCTTGACTGGAGACAAAATCGGGCACCAAAAAATTTCCATTCAATATTTTTTTGAAGAGCACCTGCATGTCAGGATCTTCGAAAGGCAGATAACCGCAGATGCTCGCATAAAGAATGACTCCACTTGACCAAATGTCAGTTTGAAGGCCATAGTAGCGCTTTCCTGCTATCATTTCTGGCGCAGCATAGCAAGGCGACCCGCACGCAGTTTGCAACTTCTCCCAGGATTTATAAATGTTACTTAAGCCAAAGTCAACGATCTTGACGTTGTCGTTATGGTCGAATAATATATTTTCCGGTTTAAGGTCTCTAGAGTCAGCTGAGTAAGAATCATTATAGCAGCAACTTACCGATGAACAATTCCCATTTTGTGAATGTACTCAATTCCTGCTATTATTTGCTGATAAACTCGACATGCTTCACGCTCGGTTAGTCTGATGCAAAGCAATGAAATACTGATAACGATATTTTTATCGCAAATACCTGGTTTGATGGACTATGCGTTGAAAAAGCTCTCCATTGCTGCAATATTCCATGATGAGAAACAGAAATTTCGGGGTTTCAACTATCTGAGAAAAGCATTATTCCTCTGAGCTTTGGAGCTACTCATTGCTTTACTTCATAGAGCTGGACGATATTTGGATGTCGGAGGAGCTTGAGTATCTTCATTTCTCTTGAAACACGCCGGATATCTTCAGCCTCAGCAATTTTATCTTTCTCCAATATTTTGATCGCCACCTGACAATCATATAGCAGTTAAGCTTATTCGTTTCAAATCTGAGAAACCTTCTCTCCAGTGAGACTATGAGTTCCTAGTTTAACTTTTCCAAATGTTCCCTGTCCAAGCGATTCTCCTTTGATAAAAAACAGAATAAAGAGTTGGTTTTGTTAAGCTTGGATACCAATAATATAGTTGCCAACGACTTTGTGAGTTTTATGTTGAAGTCCAGAAGACTGAGAAGGGTTTGACTGTTCTGTGCTCCACATAAATAAAGCTTAATTTTATCGGAAAATTAATCTCTTGATTGCTGTGTTCCTGATTTTCTATTGTATATTCTACTGTTAACTCATTTTCGTGAATAATACACACTCATTGATGAATCCCAGATGATTCCTGGACTCTCTGAAAATTTTCAAAAATAAGCTTTAAGACTCACCACATATATCTTATTATTACTACGCAATATACAATCTACTCTTAGCAGATACACAAAATAATAATAAATTGCTGGACAAAGATAACTTTCCCTTCTTATTTACACGCGGGCTGCGGATTTAATTAAATTAACTTGGAGTTTTTGTTGTTCACACCCATTGAGAGATCTATTGACAAATTATTCAGGTCATCAAATGCTGTTATGATGATTCCTTCTAGCAAAGTCCCTTCTTGGTTAAATTTACGCACTCCAGCGTAAGCACAGACCTCTTCCACTTTACTCAATTTGGGCAGCTCAAGCAGATTGACGGTGTTCTCCAGCACGCTTAGTTCATAGTACTGATGATCTGCTTGCTCATAATTGAGTAGCTTTGAACATTGAAGCAAATTAAATTCTTTATCAATCATGTTCCTTTGCAAATTCATGAATACGTTGGCGGTTTCATTGGAGAGCACGTTTCTTATTTTGAATTTGGCTTTGTCTCCAGTGACTAAGAGCAAATTTTCGACATCCCTGCTGACAACTTTTAAGTTCATCTTGAAGACTAGCTTGAGGAAGTTCAGCTTGCTGTAAGGATATCGTCTGTGTGGGCTGGTATTTTCGTAGTACATATAGTGAACTTTAATGTTATTATTCTTCCATTCTTGCATTTTTTTCTGATCCAGAGCACTCTTGCTGCCGTAAACATAAGCCGTTAGCTCGGATACCATGAAGAAGTGTATAAATTCCAGCTTGCAATAGTTTCTGATGTTAAAGCCGACTTTTCCTGAAATGTTGAGTCGGTTAAAAATCATCGTATTGTTATCTCCTGGGATATGCAGGTTTTCTTGCTCTAAACCATGATTCCAAGATTTACAGGGGATACAGCTTTCTGTTTCCTTGCTCGATGCTGTTCTTTGGGCTTTTGCTGCGCTTTCGTTTATAAAGTCTGAGGAGACAGGAGTCTTGTTAGTAAGCATTTCTTCGCTATCTTCGATGGAGAAGATAGACAAAACTTTGCTTGGGGTTTGATTCGTTGGCTTCTTTATGCTGAAGCACACTTGCTGTTCAGGGAGCGGACTGAGATGGCTGTCATCCACCATCGTGCATTCAGCAGATAGAGGCTGCTCTTTCTCGTAGGTTATTGTCATCTGTTCGCTCTCAGAATTACTTTTCTTCTCTTCGATCTTTGGCTCTATTTCTCTTGATGTTCTGTATTATATATATTTCGATTAATGCCATTCATCATACGTGAGAATAAATACCTGTTGGTTCTCCATGAATCGTGAATTCGGTCAAGCAAATCTTTTCCAAATATTCTATCCAAGAACAGTGGATTAGAGAGACGAAAGATAAAGGTGATATATACTTCTCATTGCTGGCTTTAAGTCTGATGATATATTCTTCGATAGCTTTCTTTATTTTGATGTTCTCTGCATCTTCCTTCTTTTTGACTGGAGGAGGTGCTGTTGAGATCAAATTACCCAATAGTTTGGTTGGGAGGATTATTTTAGTCGCTTCTTTATCATCGGGTGCTTTTTCTTGAGCAATACTCGAATTCTTTTTCAATACTGGCTCGCCGAGCTCTACCTTGATGGCTTCGCTCTGATCTGCTTCGATTTGGCGTCTGAATCTCCTTCTTTTTTCATTGAATTGTACTGTTTCCTCGGGTTTGAACTCAAATCCAATAATCTCCAAATATTTTTCAATGAGAGCCAGAAGTTTGCTCATCAATTTCAATAGCATCTCCACTGCGCGCTCATTCAATGTGTTTGGAGATTTCTTTGCTTGATGCTCAAGAGTTATTGTTACGTAAGAGATAAAGAGCAGTAAATGCGAATAGTTGATGCTGTCATGTTCATTCATCTGTGAAATGTCTTCTTTAAGAGCTTGGAGTTCCGTAGTATGAACTTTAACATCTTTGTTCACTAGATGAATCAATTTGCGGATATACCTGGGTAATTTTCTTTTATATTTCTCTATTTTAACAGCCGACCTTTCCTTAAATGCTTCTTCTATTGCTGCTCTTGTTAATTTTATGATCCTCTCCTCATTTTCGCAGGGGCGATCAAAAAGACCTGCTGGTACGTGGAAATTTGGAGTGCCCTGTTTCTCATATCCAGTTTCTGTATCCATCTCAAAGTTCTGAAGTTCGCTCTTCATGATCTGTCCTGAAGATAAATCATTGGAATTCAAATTTCCAATTTCATTCTTTTCTTCTTCAAAGTCATTGCCTTTTGCACCGAGTTGATTTGGATATGAAGACTGTGACGGGTTGAATGTATCTCCGTGAGGAAGCTCGAATGAGTCATTTTGCTCTTGGATAGCTCTGGTGTCCTTTAAGTTTGCATTCTCAAATTCATTTTCAATTTCCATCTGAACATTCGAGTCTCTCACTTCATTTACAGCCCGAAAAACTACCACTGATTCCGTGAGCGGAATGCCTCCGAATGATCTTTCGTATGTTGCAGAGTCTGTGTAATTGAGTTGGTTTGATGAAGCGCATATGACTGGATTTGTGATTCCGCTATTATCTTCGTAATCCGGTGAATGAGGCATCGATTGATTTGAAGCAGCCTGCATTTCGTTAGATCCTTTGTTTCTTGAATGGTGAGCTTCCTGTTCCAAAGACATCTTCATTTCTATCGATGATTTGCTAGGCTGTTGATCTAAAGGTAGTTTCCATTTGTTTTCGCTACTACTTTCTTCTAGATCGATAACAAAATCATCGTCAGTCTGATTTTTTTCTGTTCTACAGGGCTCAATTCGCTGTCCGATAGCGATTGATTTATGAAAGGGAGGAAATCTTGTTTCTGAATAGATGTTACTGGAGGGATTGATTTGAGGAGCAAATTTTGATTCTTGAAGATCATTGGAAGCAAATCCTTTAGAGATTTTTGGCGGAGCATGGAATGCATATGAACTTAATTGTGACAATGATAGTTCTCTTGACGTTTCTGACATCTGCTGCATGCCATCCCAAAATATTTGCGAATGCTTCGTTGCACTTTCGTCGTGGAAAATGCTATCTTGCACGGATGATTCATGTTCCAACGAGACCGAACCAGCATCGCCTTTAATTTTCATGAGCAATTCTTCCAAAGTTATATTAAATTTGGCTGCTTTATAGTCAATGGGCGTCTTATCTTTCATCACTAGATTTGCAAAATGAATTAGCCTTTATCAGTAATTTTAACATTTTTTTCGTACCTGCACCTTGCAAAAAATGATGGATTTTCTTCCACCGCTTTTCAAAAGCGCTCTTGAATTTGCTTGCTGTTTTAATAAGCACCTCATTTTGTTTATTAAACCTACAGGAGACATGATTAGAACTGCAAGGAGTGCTGTGATTTACTCGAAAAAGTTGTCGATCATGAGGTAAAAATCACTGATGATGTCGCCCACAGTTCGATATTTCTTTGCAACAAACTTTTCCTATGCAAATAATCATAATCAGACTATTTGTTGTATTTATTCGAATAGCTACTGCAATCGTAATTAAATCCATTGGATGCTTGATTATCATTTTATATTGCGGTATTTTCTCCGCAATAAGGTACTCATCCGTAATTTTATGTTTGAAATGGCATGCACTTGCCAAGTGATAAAGGTCTCTGATCGTCTGCGTCAGCTTATTGAGAACTTGCTCGTGCTCTTTTTCATATCTCTGCTCTCCTTTAAGTTGATATGTAACATTGTAGTCGATTTCATTCCTAAAACTGAACCCTGCAAGTTTCCAAGAGTGAATAATTGAGAATTATCTCAATAGGATGGCTTACCTGCTGCTTCGATGCTTAATTTCAATTTAGTTAACCTAGAATTAACAGATTCTCTGAATTTCCGAGCAATGTTTAAGACTTTTGGAGTATTTGCATTGTAACTGCATGAGAAAGATGAGAACGATAAGAGAAACTCGAAATTACTGGAAGCAGTTGTCGAACATGAGGTTCAGGTCTTCTTCAATTTCTGATGGATATTTATATTGCTGTCTCGTGAGCTTTTCCTAAAAGAATGAATAAGAACCGAGTTTCTCTCAAGCTTTCTTTACTTTAATAGTGATGAGATCCATAGGTCGGCTGATGACTGTGAAGTAGTTGGGTATTTGCAGTGCTATCACAGATTCTGGTGTCAGTTTAACGCGGAACATCTCGCCGGTCTTCAATTGGAACAGGTCATCGATGAAGTTATGCAGTTCTCCGAGTACACTTGTGACTGGATTCGTTTCTTTTAAGGCCTCTTTCTTTTTGTTCATTTCTTCTGGTCGTCAGAATGATGGATTTTTTTTAATTATTGATTCTATTTGAATGTATGCGAGGATCAACAGCTTTTTTTATTTATAATAGCTTACTTCGAATCTAGCCTTCGAAAAATAAGATTGATATTGCTATAATAGCTAGTAATGAGCCCGCGAGTCGATTTAAGTTTGAGAATTTATTGATTCGAAAATATCCTTTTTTTATACAAAAACTGCCAATATATTGAGCTATAACTGGTTGACTGAATGGCACCGTAATATTGGCAATTTCATATTGATTCGAGAGGGATCTGTGATGAGACTACCTCAGCATTGATGATGATGAGAAATTGTACTTGCTAATTAGATGCGAATTAGCTCCTAGTGGGGTTGAGCGGCGCTCAGAATGGCTCATAGTGTCATGATAAACACCCGATAATGTCGGACCTGATCAAAATACTCTTTGGTCGATGGGATCTTTACGACTCAGTAATCTGCAAATTTGATGTACTGATACTTGTTGAAGAAAGATAACTTACTCAAAGAGCAGAGAACAAGCTGTATGTTAGTGCTGAGAGCGGCAGGTACTATTCATACAACTTGCAGGAATTTCATAACAGTAGAATATTGATCTCAACCTTAAGTTTCATCTCTCTAATCGATCTTGAACTTAATTGAATATATATTCAAGAACAAGTATTAGTCGATAGTAGGTCACCTAGTTTGAGACTTAATTCTATCATTTGAGAGTTATTTTCTCTATATCTTCACTTCTGCGTGACTCAATTCCAAACAACCAAGCTTTGTATATTCTTTGAAATTGAGCCATCTGCGAAAAAGTTCAACTCTCAAATATTTCCAGTAGTCTGCATTCCTGAAATTTCGTTGCTATGTATTTATCATTCTATCCTAAAATGAATACATATTTTCTGCGAATCAAGATGTTTCACAAAAACTTTGAAATTTTTTTGAATTTTATTTCTACTTTATTCTTTAAGTAATGTTGCCAAAGCTTCAAACCGACGCTCTTGTTGAATATTTCTTCACCTATTCAGAGACAATTGACTTCCAACTGGGAAAAGAGATTCTACTTGCTGATAAGATAGACCCCAAAGCACCTTCCCCTCACATCGCGCTATTTTACTTGGAGCAACTTGAGAATGTCAAAGCTGATTCTCTTCGGGCAATGCTTGCATTAAATTATCTATGCATAAGTAAGTCGTCACTTCAGTCTCATGACTTACCTCCTCTCAGATCACAACGAAAAAATCAAATTACGCGAAGAAATCATCAATGAAGTTAGAAACAGCAACGGATTTGCCCTGACACTTCAGTTTCTGAACAAATCTATGCTTGATACAAAAGAACGAGCAAACATGTACTCATCTTTCGTCTTCAGAGACCATATCCAGTTCTATTGATTTTAGGGAAGGAGGATGCTACAGAATTGGGCAAGAATGGCGAACTGCATTGAACCTGCTTTTCTTGATAGTGCTTCATGTACCTGAGACAGAGTTCCAGACGCTTGCTGAGAGTAATAAACGCATTGATGGCTGGGTTTTTCTAACAAAGTGTTAATTTAGAACAACAGCTAGAAGATTTAATGTTCAAAGGAGTTCAGTTTTCCTTGGAAATTCCTTTTATTCCAATGAGAAAATTGACAACTCTGTTTGTCATTTACGTGCGAAAACTTTTCAGTCCTGACGTCGAAAAAATCACAGAGAAGAAGTCAAAGTTTTTAAGTGAAGCCATTATCGAGTCTCTTAACCAAAAGACACCGAGAGCAGGAATCAAGAATCCCAATGCCATCGAATATTTCTACGTAAATCACCTCGTTTTCACGATTAGCATTTTGCAATTTAATGTATTAGAAATATTATGTGATGACTCAGACAGACAATCCACTTGCTCAAGTCTTAGTTGTTGGATTACTGCGAGCTCTGTTGACAACATGTTCGCAGGCTTCAAAGAGTACGCAAGGACTTGACTTGCACAGAGAATGGGAAGACCCTTGTAACCGAGTTCAATAAAATTGAATTAGTACTCATATCTGTCATTTAGACAAAAATATTCCAGAACTCCTCAAAATCGCCAGCCCAGCTGGAAAAGAAAAGTTGGTTAAGCTTTATGCTGCCTATCAAGAGAAAGACAAAGAGTCCAGTGAGGTACACCCATAACCGTGTTCCTCTCAATAACTTAACTATGTCTTAACATCAGAGCCCTAGTACAGGAACAGAGAAACCGTACACTGCAGAGTTGGCCGCAGAGTCTGAAAGGCACCGTTTGATTACTGCAAACTCTATTGCTTCATTGTTAAATTACCTCCTGAAGGCGTTTAGAAAAAATGGTAAAGCTTTTTCATCGCAGAGAGCCTCAATTATTGCGTCAATTTGCAGATTTCTTCCAGTATTTGTATTTGACTCAGTTGATCTCCGATGCGAACGGCGTCTTGGTTCTCTTAAAATTCCTAACCGACAAATTTACGACTGTCAATATGACAGTTCCGAACCTAACAAGGTAGATAATATTTCGGACTCTCCAAAGCTCTACAATTAATTTATCTTCTCAGTTATGATGGGACATTTAATCGGCTATACCAAGACACGATTTTGAAAATAATGAAGCTAATGTATTCACTATGTGAGGGCCATCCAGAGAAGATAAAAACAAATTTGATGGAATATAACGCATATGTACTAAAAAGCGCTTCGCCTATTATATATTGAATGCACTAATCTGTGTTTAGTTCGTGATAAAGAAAATTCCTGGCATCTTCGAAGGCAACGAAAAACTCAGCAAATACGCGACGAATCTGCTCAAGATGCAGACTCGATACTTTACAAAGAAGATGAGACAAATCCCCAACAACATGAAAATAATCTCAGAAATCTACTGTAAAAACGTCGATCAAAGCGAGGACGCTGATGTTCAGTCAGCTGAACTGAAATTTATGCTTGAAAATTTCGCCCAAGAGGTACCAATAATAATCCCATCATCAATTTAGCCACATTCCTCACGTGAATGCTTTTTCTCTGATAGGATATCCGCAAAATCTGTGCCGATTTTAACCAATACAATTACTGGGACTACCGAGATAAACCTTACGTTGATAAAGACGAAGAAGACGATAAAAAACCATTAGCAAAACGATATAAAGAGCTTTACGATTCTGTACAACTTCCAGAAGGATTCGAGAAAAACTATGAGAAATGGCTAGAAGAAAATGTTTGGGATTATTATGATTAACACACTCCATACAAGGTTACATTCACCTTCTCGAAATTGGGAGAGTAGTTTATGATTCCTTTCACTAGTAACTGAGCATTGTGATTTATTTATCTGTTTTTTTACCCTTTTTTTTTTTATGAAAAAACATTGAAATTCATGAATGAGAGAGAGATAAAAAGGCCACATTGATTATTTTAATTGGTATTTGCACTACTAGTATTTGATATATTTGAAATTAGTTAGACATTTATTTATCTACTTCATTTCTTAGGGTTAAGCGCTATCCAATCTCGGATTCTGCCGACTCCAAAGCCTTGCTCAGTTACAAACCAATTAACGATTGCTTTCGGCAGAATACCCTTGACATCAGTGGCAAGCACGTAAACAACGTTCGTAAAGTTCGGGTCTTTAGGAAGCGGAGTTAGGATGTATCCCCATAGAATTACATGAGCACGGATGACTCCTTCTCGCTCTGGGCAGTCTGGATGCGTTGCCGACGTCCCGACGCAGTAAATAACTCCATTCTCTTCGACCCAGTGGTTGCAAACCAACGTGTCTCTCGGCGAGATGAACAAGCCTGGCTTCTTTCCCAGGGAATAGCTGAAGCTATAGCCATTGATTCTTTCGATTCTCTTGTTCCCTTCTGTAGTAGAGTCGTATTGGTTGTGTCCAGTTTGAGATTTATCCGCATATAGAACTCTCTCAACGATGTCGATAGGCGTCGTGCTAACGATGGTTTCGCCTCTGACCCACCTGCAGCCTGTCTCAGCGTCATCACGGGTGTGGACTCGAATACCTTTCTTGTCGGAATCCAGCTTCCAGGAATTCTTTGGATCGAGAGTGGCGAATTCTTTCAATTTTTCGAGTTTCTCGTCCAAAAGATCAATCAGGTCCTGAGTAAGTACTCCAGAGGGCTTCTTGAGCTTCTTCGGGAGCTGTGTTGGCTCTGATTGGACGTTGGAGGTTGCTTGGTTAGCAGATAAGTGGTTGCAGTATAAAGCTAATCTCTGCATTTTCGATTTTATAAAATATCCAAATGAAACTTTTGTTTTTCGAAGGGGAACAAAGATATATTTAGTATTTATGAAAAACCCAGATTCGTTTTCAGCTTCTGAAAGAGCACTTTAAGCCACGTTAGCTGCTCCGTAGTCGAGTCGATTCTAGTCTAGTCTCATAGAAAGGAATTCTCACTCGATTGGTGCTATTTTTCTCCAAGTTGTGTGTCTTGAAGTCGCTAAGCCGTTTTCTTTCAAGATTTGATACGAGCTCTGAAGAAAATCAATTTATGCAAAACCGAATACCCTGTAAAAATAATCTGTTTTCTCTGAACAAAGAAAATAAAACAGAATAAGCAGCTTGCTTTAGAACTGAACATCAGAAGTTGAGCAGGGAGAAGGAATAAATATTCGTTGATCAGCATGCATGATGATCAGTAATAGCAAATTTTGCCTTCTATATTTTATTTTTCGATAGAAAAGAAACTGACTTCTCTTTCAGATCGAGAGGGAACTATTTAGGATGAGAAGTTATGTGCTTGAATCTGAAAAAAACCTGTTTTCATTCTAAATTTAGAGTTAGTCTATATTTATTGTATAACAGCCTCGTTATTAGCAGAAAAAACAGGTTTGCTCCCACTCACGAGAGAAAGACTTGATGGCACTCAATAGAATTACGTGATAGTGCTTTGCTGAGAGAATATTAAATGAAATACATTTTCAGCCATGAGTAGCATACTCATGTGATATATTTAGAAGCTAATCCATTTACAAAGTTAAATAATTGTCGAAATTCGGGTGAGCGAGATCAATTCAAGCATATACACACATAATTTTTTTTTTCAAAAACAGTTTGCAGGAAATTTCTCAATGGCTAAATACAATTTATTGTTTTAAGTGAGGAGACCCTGTTGCGTGATTATACTCAGGCATGCTATCGTTGCATCCAAGTTTCGATTTCCTTTGAAATTAAGGAACTGGAAACTAAATAATTTCATTTCATTTCAAAATTTTTTCGGCCTCATCTTTCATATAGCAGATTTCTGATGTTGCTTCTCAACTTGTGGCGCATTTTAGGTACCAACTCTTCGATGAAAGTAGATATTTCAATCTTTTCTCTCACCTCAAAACAAAACTGTATTTATTATTAGCATTCTTATTTTCTTCCGATTATGAGGTTCGTTACTTTCAATTTCATAAAAATATTGCCTATCTAAAAAATCCAATATAGATATTCAAACCAAGCTGTAGAAGTAAGCGGACATAACATTATCACACAATGTTTTGATACGGTCCTCAGTAATTTTCTTTAAAACTTTGAAACTTTTTCAAAACCCAGGCCATTTTTCACTAGCTAGTCGCCTTGACAATTTGATCTTCGTCCCAAGTAAACCCTATCATACAATCATCATTACTCCAACTTGCCTTTTAATTCTAACTTACCTTCATATGATCCATAAGCTTTCTGATTCATAAGCCCGTCTTTGAAAGAGTCAACTGCAGTTTCAGTAAATTCCTAAAGTGTTACATTCAGTAAAAGAAACCTCAGAGATAACTACCGGATCAAAGTTAGAAACATCCAATTCTCCCTTGATTTTGGGAACAAATGGCGGCTTAACTTCCATTTTTAAATACGCCGCCCAGTCAACACCTGAAAACCATGGGTGACTTTTTATTTCTTTCGCCCCGAGAGGTCCGCTGCCGAGTCTCTGCTCTGGATCTTTGTTGAGTAGAGCGTTTATAAGATCTTTCGCGGAAGTTGAAAGCTTAGATGGCAGCTTTGGAGGATCGAATTTGATCTTCTCAAAGAGTTCTTCACGTGTTTGTGTATAAAAAGGAGGTAGTCCGCTCAACATTTCGTAGAGGAAGCAGCCGAATGACCACCAATCAACCGGCTTGCCATGACCTTTCTTCAATAGAACCTCAGGGGCTAAATATTCTGGCGTTCCGCAGACAGAGAAAGCGTCTTTTAGGCCTTTAACGTTGCTTTTAGATAAACCGAAATCGGTTATTCTCAAGAATCCCTTGGCATCGATCAACACGTTCTCTGGTTTCAAACTAGGCGAATGGTTATTATCCGCAATCAAACGAAGGTGAAGTACTCTCGGTAAACGACATGCTTGCTGTGAAGATGCTCGAGAGCGAGAAGAACTTGGACGGCATAGAATCTTGCTCTTTAGAGAAAACAACGTTTATGAGCTGGGTTGTTAAAAAAGGGAGTTTACTGGTCTTCTGTAAATACTTTACGCTTCTGAAGAAGACTAAACAGTTCGCCCCCAGGGCAGTACTCGAGCGCAAAAAACAATTTTCTGTCGTTTTGGAAAGCATACGCGAGTCTTACGACAAAAGGATGAATAATGTCCACCTACGTAATGAAAATGTCCCATAAAAACAGATTTCCAGGGGATTGAATTACCAATACGTTTCGTTCTGTCTTTACGTGCTCTTCTTGTTTGCGTTTCTCGATCATTTCTTTTTTAAGCACCTTCAGTGCAAGGACCTCGCCGGTGTCTTTCTTTTTGACTAGAAGGACTTTAGCGTAGGAACCCTTTCCGATAACAGAGAGGAGAAGAAAATCGTTTAAAGTGAGAGTCTTGCCCTTTCCTTCCATGTAAGAGTGTTATTTGTTAATTTAGAATTTATTTTTGCTCTTGAAGTTAATTTAAGAATTACGAAGCACTCAGCTGAAGTTATCAAATTTAACAATTTCTTATTAAAACAACAACAAATTCAGGAGCTCAGTCCTCATGAATTAAATACGATATTCGAGCGATTTGATGAGTCGAGAACAGAATACACGTTCTTGATTGATTGAAGCCGCAAATATTAGGTTAGAACTCCAGAAATTGACATCATTAACGTAACAATGATTTTGTTGGTTTGTTTTGCTATAGTGTCTGCCAACGCAATACTAATATTAGAAAATGCGCTTTTCACTCAAGCAATTGTTTGATGCATTCAAGCCAGCTTTACGAAGGAACTAAGGAGGGTTCCTACTATATTTAAGAATCAACACCTTCAAGAGCGAGTATATGGTTATGCAATTGTCTTTCTCACGGTATAAGTTTCCCAGCGATCTTTCATTCTCGGGAATCCATATAATATAATAATTAGCACAACATCTTTCTAAAAAAGCATGAAATAAGAAAACGAGTATTTGTGTTTCCAAGTCAGGCAGTAGCAAAATTACAATACACTAGAGCGAGAAAGACAGGAGTTTCAAACACCGATATACTCTCAGTTGCAATGTTTTTCTTGAGTGTGCATGCTGTGGGATTTCACCAATCAGCAGTAATGAATTTACTCATTTCTTGAAAACATAAGGCTTGAGAAATAAGAATCTCAATTTATTTTCAACTTCAAATGATAAGTGATGAATTGAAAAATCCAGAAATTTAGACAGCAACAATTTTAATTCCTTTTCAATTTAGACAGCCCACTCTCATATCTTTTTGTTTTATTCAATGTTTATCCCAAGATTTCCTCATTTAGAATACACCTATCCCTCTATTGTAATGAATTTACCATCTTAGAACTCCTTTTCTTAAATCATATTAAATGCTTCAGCTCAGTGCTAAGCAGTGGAAGATATAGAATACCCTTGGGAAAACTGACATAAATGCTCTAACTTTTGCTTTCTACTTTGTTATTGCGTTCCTCTTAAAAAATGTATCGAAACTAGGTTTAGAAGAGAGCAGAAGTTTTGATAGAATGTCTTTTCAATAAACTGTTTATGGCTGTGAAGGTCGAAATAAAGATCCTCCTAAAAATAAGGGATAGATATCTTTAACGAGTCATTCTTGAAGCTATTTCCACAGCAATCAGTAAAATCATGAATTGATCAGAAATTGGAGTGCTTTGCAAGGTTTTTAAGGAATTTTCTTCTAGCCACGGCTGCCTGAGCGCGGTTAGTGGCACAAGTCTCTGAAAGATTGTTGTTAATGAGCATTGAATGTGAAAAAAAGCTGTTACCTAAGCATTCCGTTTCGTCAGATGTAATTTCACCTTCTTTGCTTAAAATATTGCATTTCTTTACACAGACACCGGTTGCCGCGTTAGCGTCAATCATAGCTGAGTAAAATTTGAACATGTTGAATGGTCTTTCTTCCATTTTATCCGAACCTTGTTTTTTTATTCCTGCTGGGAGTTTATTTTAGAAATATTAATTGATGAGAATCTCAGTTGGCACTTCAAGCATTTGTTTGAAATTTCCAAGATGGAATCAGATAATTCCCTTTTAAAATAAATTGCTTTCTACAACAAAGGACCTCTGGAATAGTGTTGGCCCACAAAAGCGAAAAGATTAAGTCAGCATAGCCATAAGGGTTATGCTTCATGAGAATCTTCAAAACAAAGAGCCCAACCACCCAAAGCATGAAATGGTTTCTTTTCTTGTTTGGCAAGCTTAGCCAATGGCACTGGAAACGTTTTAATTTTCAAATCAAACAGCCATTTGTTAGATATTATCCTTCATATATGTACTAAGTATTAAGGTTATATATGCAGATGAGAGAGTTTTGATATTCTGGTATTCATTTGAGAATGACCATCTCATCTCAATCTGTTGATTTTCATTTAGAACACAAATTTCCTCTGTAAATCAAAATGTTGTAAAAAAATTCTTTTTGTTCTCTTGGCTGCTTTAATAATATGCAATCTTTTGAATATATTACACAACATTGAAAGTGGAACCGTTTAATCGTTTCTATGGACTTTGTCAGGAGCGATTAACTGGAAATATGGGATTTTCGGCACGACATACGGAATGAAGAACTTCAGGCAGAAAAGTACCATGATCGCGACAGAGATAAACATACTTATCGTGCTCCATCTGAATTTCATCCCAATTGACTTGAACACAACTGAAATTCTTTACAATACTGAATCTATGAAAGCAATAATTTACCTACTATCGCCTCAACAGGACGTTCTGCAATCTCCTTCGAACGAGACTTTGAAACTCTGTAGGGGTATGCAAAAAAAGTATAGTATGTTTCACCGTTAACTCTTTCAGTCGCACTTTCTGGAACTCCCTATACCAGAGCTCATTACTATTTTCACTTCAGAAAATTACTTCAAAATGTCCTTTCGAATCCACATGTATTGTGTCTAACCAAGCGGTATCCAGAAGTCTAAACCTAGGATTTGCTGGAAGAGAAGCTGCTGAAAAATCTGAGGTGTTCCAATTCAGAAAAATATCAAAGCCATCCTATATTTTTCAAATGAGTCATATAAATTGTCTGAATCAGTGGTATTACACTTCCTATGAATGAGAACTGGACTTCATAGATTGAATTCTTTTCAAAGTCTGATTCTTTGAGACGAAAGAAATATTCTTGACTGCAATTTAGAGTTAAATGCCTTGGTTTATCTGGTTCAAGTAGTTCGATGGAAGTAGATACATGGGTCTCTTCAGCAATGATTAGATGAAGAAGTCCGAGGAATAGCAAGAGCGATAAAGATTTTGCTGTGAAAGTCATAAAGAATAAAAAATTAACAACTTTTGAAAACTAAACATCAGCGCTTATGCAATATTCAGGATATCAGAAGCCCACTTACAAACTTTATTTTTACAAGGAAGATTTGAAGGAAGAGATGCTGAGTCTTAGTGTTTGCTATTCCAAACTCCCTTATTTTGACTTAAATTTACTTTCTTGTTTGAAAGATATTTGGTGCATGAAAGGTACAAAATGGTTTTATCTTAGAAGGAAAAAGTAATCTTCTAAATAATGAACCTACTAGTTTTATATCAGCTAATTATAAATTGGCACTCAGAAGGAGATTGCAGATATTGGTTTCAGCTGAAATTCTTGCAGGAATTTGTTAAAATAAAAAAGAAAAGAATTGAGAAAAAAACCACGATTGCAAGCTAATATTATGTCTATTTCTCTACACCTTCGATATTCTTTAAATTCTTGCATGCTTCATCAAGAAGATCTATCAATTGCGAATGGCTTTGTTCCCTAGATAAAAAGTTATCTCATTTAGAAATTATCTTTTCCTCCTTTAAATTACCTAATCTTTCTTTGTTCCTCCACAGCCAATCTCATTTTTTCTGAGGCTTCCTGGATTTGCGTAACAATTTTTTGCGTATCATTCTCTCTGATCTCTCTCAACTGTGCAGAAGCGTCTGTCAATTTCGAGATTTCTTCTGATACATGCGCAACAGTTTGAGTATCAGTCTCTTCTCTTGTTGTAATCTCTTCACTCAAATTCGCTTTTATCTTCTCCAGATCGGACTGCAATTCAATTATAAGACCTCCATTAAGCAACGCAAATCTTTACTTCATAAACTTGACTAACATTGGAAACAGCTGTTGTCATCTCTTCATTCTCCTTGGTGAGCTCTTGACGGAGATGATTGAATCTTTCATCAAATAACGCTTCAATTTTGTTTTCAGTCAACTTGCGTCTCTAGAGAATGAAACAGGCACTATATAATTTTCTACTTAGATTTTGAATACCTGACGTTCCATTTCATAGAGACCAGTGAGTTTGCTATCAAGCTCCCTGACTTCTTCGATATTGCTTTCAATAATGGATTCATATTCAATCCTATCTTGTTCTAATTTGTCGAAGAGAGCTGCAGCCTAATCAACGCGATTACAATTTGAAAGCGCAAAGAAATTAACCGCGTCCTTCAGACTATGGAGCTTGGAGGTATATTCTGCCTGGTTGTCATTGACAAAATCCTCGATTATCTGGAACTTATGCTCCAATAGAGTGATTCTTCCCATCTTATTCGTCTCAGTCGTGGGGATCTAAAAGAGCTTATTATTGCCATGCAAGCAGATGTTATCAACGTGGATGTCCTCTAACTTCTCAGCGATTTTGAGCAACCTTTCCTTGTTGACTGCGGAGAGGTTTTGGTTGTTGCTTTGTCTCTCCTTAATTACAGACTTAGGAGGAGTTTGTCTGCCTGGAGATTTGGTTCCGAGAAGTCTTTTCATGTTTGTTTCGATTGAAAAGGAGTTAGATGCTCGTGCTTCGAGGTAGTTTAGTTTGTATTTAAAATAACAGATTTCAATAAGAAAGAAAAAGGATCAATTAACTTTAATAACGTTTCAAATTGATCAATGTTTTTCCCTTTCTCACAAAGTTATAATTTGTCCAGAGATGGATAAAGTGCTTAACCTAATAGTGGAATATACAGAGGAAGCTTCTACATCCCAATGGATGTGTTTGGTTCCGAGTGGATATTCGCAAAATGAGAATTACTACGGAAGATCTGAAATACTGAATCTGAATTCAGTTTACAAGCCAACACTAATGCCATAGGCTAATCATTCTATTATTGAACTGGGGGCAGGATGTAGTAGCCAAATGACGATAAAAAAGAGACAAAAATATTTCAAAATTTTTAAAATTTGATTTAAAATCTATGTGAGCAAGCATGAACTCTCCTTAATTTCTCTATATTTGTCATATTGTGGCTGCTAGACTCAATGGAGATAAACATTAAGTTGAATTCATTTCCAAATTTAAATCAGTTTTCGCAAAATTTAGCATTGATAATTAGTATGTACGATAAATTTCATGCATCGCTATCTCTGAGAAGCTTCCAAGATATTCATCACGCAATTTTTCTAATGGCAAAAACATGAAATTTGTTTTCTAAAAAGCCTTCTGAGAGGAAAACCGGAATTTGATATCAGAGGCATTTACTGATTTATTTCTCGGTTGGGAGAGCTGAGTACAGTTTAAGGAGGTTCTCAGCAAAGAATTGTTCAGACTTCCAATTTTTATATCATTAGCTTGAGAGTATTCCATTTGTTGCTGCACTTGCTTTACTTGTATCTTTGCTAAATCTTTGAGATCGAGTTTTTTGTTGTATTTAACAACTTTGTTGAATCTTTCTTGAAACCCGTCAAATCCTTCTACCAAAGGGAAACTCTTGAATTTTCTTCCAGAAGATTGATTCACGCTATAGTCAACTATCGCTGCTTGAGAGTCTTCTTTCTTTTTTTCTTTGCTCGGCGTTTCTGAAATTTCCACAGGTCTGTAACGCTGTGTATTCGCTGCAATGGCGATTTTTTCATTTGCGTCTTTTGTCCATTTTTCGTAGTCTTCGCCAAAAAACACCATGTTTGGCACGCCAGAGCCTCTTCTCTCCAAATTTTCAATGATTTCCACATGAGATTTCTTGCTAGCTGATGGACTTTTCAGACTTGCTGCTAGAACAGAGTACTTCTGCTGCTGGGTCTGGGAATTTTGCTGGCTCTCTTGGGGTGGTCGTCGAGACTGATATCGTTGCTGCTTTTGTTGTGGCGATTGCAGATGCTGGCTCTGCTGTGATTGACGCTGTTGATGCTGTTGATGCTGCTGAAGCTGTTGAGACTGCCGCGGGGTTTGGCCTCGATGAGAAATACCGGCGGTTACTTTGGAGTCTCTCTTTTCCTGAACCGATGGTTTTGGACTAAATCTATGTTAAATGATAAATAGTATCAGCATAGAATTAGTAAGATCGTTATGTACCCTTTCAATATGCCTATGGGCGTTTCTGTTCTGCTGGGTTGGGCGCTCATTTGAGTTATAGGAGTGTATTTCATTTGTAGGCGACTCGATTCGTTGTTCGTAGAAGAAAGAGCATTTGGGCTGCCTAGTCTTCTGAAAAATTAATCAGGCAATGTAACAAGATCATGAATCGTACGCCGACGAAATGTTTCCAGTCAAGTTCGCTTTCGTTGATAAGTACGAGTTCGAAGAGAGTCGCTCAGAAATCCTTTTGAATTCGAGATACCCTGCTGCTGCTTCTGAATAATCTTCATACTGTATTCGTGAGGCAGCCGCGTAATCGAAAGTAGACCTCTCCTCTCCCTAACTCAATTATGAATAACGATATCTAAAAAACACCATTCCATACTTTTTTAGATTTTGAACCAGATTTTGCTGTCTTCTTAACTGTTCTGGTCGTAGTCTGGACTGTCTGTGCTGTTGATGGCCTATAACTCTTTAGAGCATTTATACCAGTTACCCAAAATATTCTATTTATTCAAGGCTTGCCTGATTTTTGAATGAGCTTCCGAGTATGTCAACCTATCCACCGAAACGACGAGCATTATTAGAAAAAAAAGTGAGTAAAATCTCACAGTTGTTCTCTTTGGAGATGCCAAGACATCGCCAATATATTTATCTGCAGTTTTATCAGGTGAGAACCTGACCATTTTCTTCTCGTTGATTTTCGGCTGCACCAACTCTTCATACTTTGAGAATTTAGACTCATCCAATCTTACGGAACCCTTTGATAAAATTCAGTTATAATCTCATCAGGTTCCTGTGATATACCATCTGCCTTTGAAATGATGAGTTTTGCAAATGACCAGTCCGAGCAGAAAGGAAACTTCTTGAAAAATCTATTGATGACAGCACGTTTTCACTTCTCTCCAAACTCATACGTACGTTCTCATACTCATCCATCGCTTTACCATAATCAATAGCTGCAGCTGATGGTTTTCCTGTAAGTTTCATGTTTTCATATTTTATTAGAGATAGACGGTTTCATGATAATTACTCTTGCGTTTTGAGAAATAAGGTTCTCCTCCAGGTTGCACCGCTTGTGCTTTTGGAGACCGATAACGAGTAGTCATAGTAGTCGAGATATTAGCAGATACTGTCTTGACCGACGATTGATTAAATTTTTCAACTGTGTGCTCTTTAATCAGAATCGAAATTAAACTCAGAATCGGGTAATCTTCTAACGAACACATTATCGTGCTCCAAAAATTAAAAAATTCTTAAGTTTCGGACTCGCCTTCTTATTTATACATGGATCAGAAACATCCATTCCCCGAAAACGTGATATTAGAGGAAGAAGTTAACCAAAACTATGAACCTGATGAAGAAGGTAAATGAAAATGTGTATAAAATCGTCTGAAATTAGAGCTAGAGATCAGAGAATATGCAGAATATCTTGGAATGGACTTAGAAGAGGATAAAGACCTATTATATATAGCCAAAGAAGGGTTGAAAGCTCCGCTACCAGAACCATGGAAAGCTTGTCGTTCGAAAGACAGCGAGATCTATTATTTCAATTTTGAGACAGGAGAATCTACCTGGGAGCACCCACTTGATGAATTCTATAAAAAACAATATTTAGAAGTGAAAGCATTACGCAACCGTACCAAAGACAAACGAGAGGAGGCAAAAATTCAAAAACAGTTGCAGATGCAGCAGAAAATACTTGGATCGAGTCAAAAGCCCGAGCAGTTGCCCAGTAGCAGCAAGGAAGAAACTCCCAAAAGTTTGGAAGCTGAGCAGACTTCTTCAATTGTAGAAAATAAACAGCCGAATTTATTTGAAAACGAGATGTCAGAGATCATTGAGGAAGACAAGGGATTGGATGAGGCTGTTATTGAGGAGGATATAGTGTTTGAGGAGTCAACTGAGAATCTTGGTCAAGCTCAAATGCAAAATCAGAAATTAATTCAATATGAACAGGCAAGTAGTGCCCAAACTGCTGACTTTGTTTTGGGATCTAAAGAAAAAGGATCACAGCAAGAAATCTTAGAAAAACCCGCGGGTGAATTGAGCATTAGCAGAGATGAATTAGCAGAAAAGGTGAAAGAGTATCAAGAAGAGAAGCTCGCCGAAATAAAGAAATACTCTGAAACGAAAGAGCAGCAATTATTGAATGAAACCAATCTTCTCAACACAAAATTCGAGCAAGATGCCTCAAACCTCCATAAAAAAATTGACAATGAATTGCAAGTTATTCCCCAAAGGAATAGTTTAGAAGAGGAAGAAGAGGCGCTTCGTGTAGAGATTGAAAGGGAATATGCGGAAAAGTTGAACAGTGCAAAGGAGGAATTGATCACTTGTTATGACAAGGAACTCGAAGAGTCTCGAGTTCAGAGTCAAAAATTACCGGGAAAGATAAGAAACCAAGATGTTAATGCACTAAATTCTGACCTTTCTCGAGAACTGGCAGTAATCGCTTGTAATATTTCCGAAAACTCACGGATAATAATATAGGAGTTAAAAAAGGAAAAAGAGGCTTTGATTAGACGCAAAGTGAAGCTTGAGAGCGAGAAGTCGAAAAGCAGAGAAATAGATTATGATCAAATGCGAATTGAGGTAAAAATTCAGGCGAGTCGGCGACTAGCAGCTTTTGAGAAAGAATACAGTGAGCTTCAGGAAAAGCTGCTACAGCAGTTTAAGAAAGACCTCGCCTGTAAGTTCGAAGTAGAAAGAGCAGTAATCCTGTTCTCTTCATAATGCCAATTCTGATTTTCCTTCTATTCAAAGGCTTTATTAGCAGAAAATTATGATGTTGGTGAAGACGTAACAAGAAGAAAACAGCAGATTAGACTTAAATATCATGAGGACCTCGAAGTTGGGAAAGAACGACTTGCCTTGGAGGCGAAAGAGCAGATGAAGGTTTTAGACATTGAATACGCTGAGCAATTGGAGAAACTTAAGCTGATGGAAACAAAGATGCCAAGAGTCAGTGAATATCATCGCAAGAAGGATTCAATTGAGGTAGAAATGTTGGTGCATGAACAAAAATTGAAGCGTGACTTGCAATCATTTAAAAATGCTATTGCTCAAAAACATGAGATCGAAAAACAGGTAACTTCTTGTTCTAAATACCCCCCTCAACGTATTTCGTGATACAGCGGTTAGAAGAAGAGAAATATAAGAAGTTTGATATTATCGAGAGAGAAATTGCTTATTTCGGGAAGCTAATCGAACAACAGAGACCTGCGAGAGAGCTCCTTGATACAGTTACTCGCGAATTGAAAGTTTTGGAGGAAGAACTTGGCGCAAAAAACCAACAAGCGACAAGCATCATGACGGAGATCAGAGAGATAGGCCTGAGCATTGACAAAACGCGATTTGAGCTTGACGAATTACTAAGTCAAATTTCATACAAGAAAAATGAGGTACTTACGAATCACTTTAATTCAAATCAGAGTCGTAACAACAAACCTGGTGCTTAGTATGAAGCAAAGAGAAACGTTCTCTCTTCAGTAGAAAATTTAACGAATCATGTTGAAAGACGTAGCCAAGAAATTGATTTCCATCGGAAACCAAAGGCTGTTTCATTTGGCAATTCCTCTCCAATTAGAGACAGTTTCGATATCAATTCAAACCAAAGCATGTATTTCATTCTCAAGGAGCTTGAAACCATCAAAGATGCTCTTAAGGTGAGCATTTCGTTTCGCTTCGATTCGTTTTAGCTTGTTAGAAGGCGGGGTTGCAGACTCAAGGAACTCAAGCGTCAACTCGTACACCTGAACGAAGACAGAGCCTCGCTGTTCTCGAAAAATCGATAGAAGAGCTAGGCAAAGAACTTGGGGAGGACAAAGAACATGAAAGCAAACGTTCCGATGAGCCTGTGGTCATTGTCGATCAGGATCAAATGTCTGAGATTGATTCCAGCAAACCAATTTCGTCATTACCGGATCCTTATTCTCCAATGCGCAGAGGTGAATTTACGTTCGGAGATTTCAAAAAACTCCTGAAGAACGAGCCAAACAACGCCAAACCCCCCAAGCGCGAAAATTTTCGATTAGACTTAGCTTCCATCTCTGACACTTCTTCAGTGAAGTATTTGGAAACAAGTCAAGATGATAGAGCCAAATTGTAACCTTTGTCCCTTAAAGCACTTTCTCTTAAATGTTTCTGTGTTCAGTCAATTGTGGGAGACTATTATCGATGATGAGCAGAAAGGCTTGGACTCTCTGAAAGCAGCGCTGAGAAAGCGGAAAATCAAACTGAAAGATTTACAAAGAGAGCTGAAATCTGAACAAGATCAATACAAAATCGAATACTCAGCTTATAAAGCCACAGAGCATCCGAACTATGCTCGGAAACTAACTCTTGAAGAGTTTCGGAAACAAATTAATGAGAAGACTCGAAAGCACAACGAGATGCTGGGGGTAGTGAGAAATGATGAGGCAAAACTAAAAGAAAAAGAAAAAATATACCAAGAGATGGTAAAAGTGCTTCATACAAAAGAGTTCAATAGTTCATATCGCGAAAAAATCTTGGAGAGGCTTTATTCGGAATATAAACTGATAAAAATCGGGCATTCTTCAAGAAACAAAGACAGAGAGGTAGATATTATCATGAGCTTGATTATTACAATAATAACAAATTTTTTTTTAGATTCAGGATTTGGAGAGTATTGAAGCAACGCCTAAAGAGTCTTTCTCTCCGATAAAGAGAGATGAAAGGCCATCCTTCAAATCACAGCGATCAAAGTCTTCCTTCCTGCGAGATTCGAGTCAATATGAGGACAGAGAAGCGGAGGAGCTCAGCCAGAATTTTTCGGTGCAAGAAGAGCCGGAGAGATTAGGCCATTTGAGGTATTCCTATGATGGGGCGAAAAGGCAGATTTCTCCTCATGATCCAGCATTTTCAAAGAGAAGTAGTATTAATAGTATAAAATCAGAAAAGCCGTTAGGTCGTGCATGGATAAATGCAATGGAAAATGATGTAATACAGAATGATGAGACTTTTGGATCTAATAATTTTTATTATCACTTTAGATGAAGAACGATCGAAAGTTCAGACAATATGATAACTTGTTAAACAAGTACAGCTCTAAATCTCTGCAACTGATCCCTTGATTGTATATAGTATGATAAGTTTTTGTCTTTGTAATTTTACAATACTTCCCAATGGATTTATTATTTATGTGCGGTAATCTCTTATAACAGAGAACGTTTTTACCTAAGAATTATCCCCCTAATAAGTAGAGGAACTTTAGAAATTCATGGAGTTTTCGTATTTACGACTGACAAGTCTTGTTGCTATTCATAGGTTGCAAGCAACTACCAAAAGTTATAATCTTTGGAATTGAATTCGTTAATGCTTATAAGTTAGATTTTTCAAGTGTTATTCTCTTTTAGAGTTCATTGCTTGAAATAAACAGATTAATATAACTAAATGAAGCTAACCTGAAAGCACTACCCTATTACCAGAGTATATGAATAAAAAAATGTAAAAAAGAACTTGAGCCATTATCTCAGAAAGGATTACAGCATAGATTAATTCAAAAAGTTGGGTTGTGAAAGAGTGCGAATGTCGTCTAAGATACTTTAGGCCATTGTATCTTCAACACCATTTTTGTTTTTTTGTTGATCAGCGAGTTTCTTATGAAATAAGAGAAAATTCATTGAAGAAGTTTTACTTGTGTTATTGTTAGTAGCTGTCGAATAAACTCGAGCCGGTCAATCGGTTCTTTCAAATTTCTCATCATCTCTTCCAGATACCGCGATTTCTTGAAATTATAATGTAATTCTCGACCAGACCTCATTTCAGGAGTACGATCTCGGCTGTCAGTCCGAGCTACCCTCGCAGTTGAATCCTCAGGTGCAGATTTCCTCAGGTTCAAATGAATTTCTTTATTTATTTTTTGAATTTCTTTGCTTATTTTCTGGCTTTCTCGATTGGTTAAAGTCTGTCGTCTGCTTTCAGTCGTCTCAGTACTTTTCAGGTCTTTTTCATCAAAGGCCTCACAACTAAGAAAGTAAGTAATGGCTAATATTGTCTGCTGGTTTACTTAAATTGCTCCTCTTTCAGCAATTTCTCCACTTGACCTCGCTCAACTTTATTCAATAATGCAAGAATATCTTGAAAACCTCCTTCAAAATACATTCCATTCGGCGTAACTCCAGCCTTTCTCGGAGAGTTTTCCTTACTAGTATTTTTCGAATTTCCCGAATTTCCAAAATATGACATTCGCGGGGTTGCCTCTGTCACTTTTCGGGTGTCGTGGGCTGATTTAGTTCTTGAGTGTCGAGAAGGCGTTCTGTCCTATAATACGACAATAATTGAGTCTTTGTTGTATGAAAGCGAAATACTTGAGAGAGTCTTTCCTCTTGCTTTTGAGCAGCTTCGGATATTATCTTTGTCTGCCATTCAATGTTCCTCTGATAGAAATCATCCGTTTCTGTCTTAACTTTGTCATTTTTGTTTGACTTGTTTCCAATTCTTGGTGTAAACGTGCATTCTTTAGTGTCTTTCTCATGCTTTTTGAACTATTCAAATGACGATAATGATATGGTTTAATGCAAGTCAATGTTACCTCTGACTCAAGCTTTCGCATCTCTTTCACTACTTCCCAAACTACTCCTCTTTCGTTAAAGTTAAGTTCAGTCCTATAAGGATCAGATAATTTAGAATTTGTTTATGACAAAATTCCTAACAGTTTGAGAGAGAGCGGCTCAATCCCTTGCTCAAGGAGGACCAGGGCTTGGTCCTTCGCTGAGAGCTTGATTAGGTCTTGACATTTACATTTTTCGTTTCGGCTTCTATTACATATTGAAGGATTACAAGCAATTCAGATATATATGCTTTACTGAGGATTTGTATCTGAAGGAAAATCGATAGCTTTGAACTGCTGTTCGCAATAACAATAATATTTTGGGGGCTTTATTGCGGTTAGCTTGTCAAAGGATTCTCTTGGTGTTTTTGTGCCTGCCTTGCTTTGACTCCATTTGCTTATGGGAGAGGCATTTGTACTGGCCGTTCCCCTGGCGCTTTCACTATATACCTCACTGAGCGTACTAGGTTTTGCATCTGGAAAGAGGAATAAGGTACCTGCCATGCAAGTTTTGCTTTGTAAAGGCGTCCATGGCGTTTGTGAAATTCATTGGATTCATCGGATTCATTGCCTTGACTGGTGATCGTTTAACCCGACTGCTCAAAGGAGTCGCATTTCTGCTTGTTGCGGATTCTGCCTTGCTTTCATTCTGTTCAGCTGCCACTGTCCGCTTTAAGGGAGTCATGAAATGAGGTTCTAAAGGTTATTCAAGGTATCATAATATTGCAGATACAATGTATTTATTCTTTACGCTGACCATTGGTTGTAAGACCTTTGATTTTACTTTCAGATTTCGTCCTTTTGAGGGGTTGCGAGTTTATATTCGTTTCTTCGTGAGAGCAAGACTCTGGATTCACTATGAAATTCAACATTGAAAATTTATTCCATTGAAAATCAGAAAACTGCTATTACTTTTATGGTCGTGATTTCTGGAACACACTGGTAATTTTCCTTTGGGCCTCGATAATTTCTCAATTGCTAAGAACCATAGTCATTTTTAATTGCCATTAACCTGATTGTTTATACCACTTGATAGTTGTTTGCTACTACTCGCTCGACTTAGTGAATTTGATCCTTTCCCTTTCTTTTCCGGTGATTTACTACTCGTCTTCTCAGATTTCGACAAAGATTCCAAATCTTCCTGAGCCTTTTTGGCCAATTCTTGATTTCTTAACTCTTCAGCCTCTTGAGCGGCTTTAAGTTTGAGATACTCCTCTGATTCCGCCTCTAACAAATCTCGAACTGCGTTTCTTTCTAATTCTTGCTGACATCTGAAAGACATCTCTTTTGATTCATATTCATCGCTTCCCTGATGCTTGGTGTCTATCATTGTAAATTCTTCAACAACTGGATTTTGATCCGTTTGCTCGTTGAGCCCTTGACCTAATTTATTTTCATCCATCACTTTAAAAGAACATTTTATCATTCAGCTCCTTGACATAACCATATTTACTTAATGGAGAGTTTTGCTTTTCATCAGTGTTCCAAAAACCCATCATTTTGTGAAGATTATTTTGCAGATGGGCTTCATACTGTCGATAAAACACTCCAATTTCACCCATAGGAGTCCATCCCTCTGCGATAGTACATTAAGACATTCTTGTATGCTGCAAATTTTATTTACTGTAACCAGGATGCGTTGTGAGCCGTGGATCTATTTTAGGTTCTTTTGGAACCCTCTCCTCGCTTGATTTTCTCGGAATATAATTCTTGAGCTTGACATTTTCCAAGGGATTTCTGTTTGCCGATGCTACAAATTTCGGAACATCTTGTTCGGGTTTTTCGAAATTTGAGGTATTGACGTTTTGTTTTTGTGACGAAGACTTAAGCGGTGAGTAATCTCCGCTTTTTTTCGTTGGTGCAGAAGCGCGGTTGATTGGAGATGCGTCTCTGCTGAGAGAAGTCATCATGCGTGTTGGTTTCATGCTGAGTAATTTTATTTTTGCAAAGCTTATCTTCTGATCCTGAAGTGCTTTAACGGATTGATAAAAAAATTAACCAGGGCTATTAGCGCATTTTGTGAATTTTATTGCGCTTTTTCAGCGAAATCGATGAAAACCTTCATAGCTAGGATTTGAGTCGCAAATAAACAAACTTTACTGATTAGTTAACATTTAACGAAATGCACCATCTAATTATGAGTGAATCTTGATAAATTTACGATTACAAACAATTCACATAGATAGAGAGAATGCTTAAGGATACATCCCTTGTATAAAGAGCGATAATGCATCTCATGCTTAATTATACTTTTCGCAACAAATAGCATTGAAAAAATTGGGCTGCTGCAAATAATTTGATATATGAAATTGTTCCTAACTCTCGCGTCCTAAATTACAGAAGAAATATCATTGTAATTTCACAGAATACATCTTTTTGCATTCAAATGAGATTAGTAATTGATGCATATCCAGCGTTAAAACCACTGTGTGAATTGAGAAGTTTCTAAACATTTAGAAAATTAATTTAATCCTCCTAACAAAGTTATCCAAGAGTCGTTTTTCAGATGTCGGATAACCTGTTGATTTGGTTTCTCTATACGGTTGTTGTCGGGGTAAACAATAGCATCGAATCCTTTTTAGGTCTAAAACACGTTCTCTTCAGCTTATCTTCGCATTTTGTTGGCTGATCGTCAACTATTACTCCGATAGCGCCGAAAAATATTTCTTGTCGACTTTTGCTGTTGCATCAAGGTAATTAACCAGTACTCTTTGCTTTGTTGTTATCTTTAACAAATTACAGTTACACCGTGAGTCTCCTCTGTGCTTTGCTGATTCCCGTGGACATTTTCATGGCAGCGAAAAGCGTAAAATCAACTTGATTGAGAAAATTAACTCAATAACTTCAATAGGCTGAAAGCGATGCAGGATTGTTAATAGTAAACTCATCGAAGTCACTATATTACAGTAGCCGAGTCCTTCTTTTTCAAAATTCTCATGGTTTTTTCTTGTTCCACAGATCTCTACTCACTGGTCCTTTTCAATGCATTTTTTTTGATCCCATTGGCGTTTTTCTATGGCGAGGAGAGAGCAGCTACCTTGCATCTAGAGATTCGCTATGAAGGAAATTTCGCTAAAATCTTCAGAGCTATGAAGAAGACTGTAATCTCAACTCTCAAGCTATTATCAGTTCAATATAATCTTTTTGCTTTGAAGGTGTACTTTGTACTCCTTCTCAGTGTTCTTTCTATCTGTGGGCTCATCTTCCGTCCTGACAGTAAATAAATGCCTTTTGGTACATGAAGTCCAATTCTTCTTGTAGACAATATGACACTCGAATCCGGAAGGGAAGCTGGTTGGATAAATCAAATTTTCGACGTCAACCACCGTAACTAATGCATTTTCTACAACTGTTATTTTGACACTCTATCATGCAGTTGGAGAATCAGCGATTTCTTTTATATTTTCAATTTTGCTCTGTGTTGGAATGACATTCTGGGTGATAAACACATCATACGGGCTTACACAACTGCCAATGAAGCTGATCAGAGGACAGCAGTCAATTCTTGAGACAAGAATGGAGGTGTAGCTTTCGTCCACTGAGATTATGTTTGCTCATCATCCCCGCCTGTAGATTTTTAACGAGCTCGCTAAAATAAGAGAGCGATATAAAGCTGTCCATCAAAAATATGCCAAATCTCACACCAAAATTCCAAAAGAGGATCAAAAAATCTTAGATTATCTGAAAAAAAGAGAAAGGTATTGACTGAGCTTCTATTTACGTGGATACTCATTGGTTACTCAATAAAATAGAACACTCTCAGACAGAAACATGGAGCTCGATCTTGAAGAAGACAACAAAGGCTTAATACAAAAAGTTTTGAAGTATTTGGTTCCGTTTAGAGTGCTGGTTGGAATCATCATGCTTGTCATCTCTGGAGGCATTCTCGGCTCTCTCGCTCTCTCAAGCATCGATCGAGTAAACCCTCTTATGAGTATTTTGATTGCTCATAATTTCTTGCACTTAGTTGATTAACTCCAAGTGCAGATGGTCATGCGGTTTCATTATTGAACATAAGCAATTCATGAACCCAATAGATTTCATCCTTGTCTACGCTTCAAAATATTTCCCCCTCGATTATTTGATCTTTTCTATCCTGGTCCTCCATATATTCATTTGCTCATTCTACGGAATCATCAAGATTGGAGTTAAGTCCAGATATCTCAAGGTACCTAGTTTACTCTCTGTTAATATATTTAGTCTTCTATCTCAAAATTCTCTTTAGGGCTATGCGATTCGCCCCGGACATACACTACCTCAAGCTTTGTTAGTCTCGGGTTTCATCATCTCCTTTATGATTATTGCGCTCTCTGCTCAAATGACGACACTTAGCACTCAATACACAACATTTGGGTCTCAAAAGTACGGTGATGATTTTTGCTCCCTGGAGAATGTGTCAAAGCTGGCGACTTCTTGCAGGATGACTAATGTCTCGATGTTTTTCAGCAAGTAACAAAAGAGTGATATTGCTCCTTGAAGTTGATCGATATTTTAGGATCTCAGTTAGTCTGCCATTTTTCAGCACGATTTATTTCATCGGGAACTTGATATTCCTTGTGCTGTCAGGAAAATCGCTATTGAACGCGCTGATGAAGAAAAAATCAGACAGATTTGAAGTAAGCAAACAATTAATTATTTTCTGTTAGAATAAACGGTATATCTTTTATTAGGGAAGAGATGACTATGATGGTGCTAATGATATTGAAATTTCAGAAGCTACGAATCTTTTAGAGTCCAACATCTAGTAACCTCAGAAGAGGTTTATGACTCCATAATTGAGTAATACAATAAATACAACCCTTTTAACAATGGATAATTGGATTGTGATGACGCTGATAATTATTAAGAAAATCACATGTATTGCTATTTTGTAAAATTTGGCGTTCTATGATCCTGAGGAAGTAAACTCATTGTCGTCCAGAAAATTGAAAACTTAAGAGGGATACTTAGGACAAATAAAATAATAGCTGATTTATGATATATTTAGGCTCTCAGCTGTGCGTAGGCTGCTTAAGTTCAAGTAGAGTGAGTAAATGAAAAGAAATTCAGGAATGGTATCATTGGAGAATTGGATAGGGAAGCTGTTAACTAGTCATATAAAAATTTGTGTCTTTCGTATCATCTCGAAATTAGTGCCATGTTAGACTTCAGGATCTGAAAGAAAAAAGTCCTTTTAATTGAATTAACCAAAAAAAAAAAACTTAATACCTCCTGAATAGTTAATTGCTCAATCTAAATTAATTTTTTTACAAAGTTACTCAAATTAAATTAAGTAAGAAGCCACTTAGACTGTTGCAAGTCAAAGCATACTTATGTGATAACTCCATCAGCAATTAGCAGAGTATGACAATGAAACAAATGCAACAGCAGTTATGATTGCCACGATTTTGGAATGGCAACGAACTCTATATTTACTCATCAGGACTCGAACCGATTCGCTTTCATCAGATAGCTTCTGAAATCATATCTCTAGGGCATCAGATAGGGTTACTGCAGATTTTTTAAGGAAGTTTATTTTGTTGAGAGAAAAAGAGAATACTGAACTGAGACGAAAAATTACTTCATTTATCACTTTTTTTTCTGCTCATGAGGTTTCTGAGAAATCCTTGTCTGACCAAAAAGCTTGAGAACGACGATTCAGAAAGGCTACGTTTTTTCATGGCTTGTCTAATTATCCAGATTAATTTATTACGCAAAGTCATTAATTTCATGTGCCTTTGGTTAAATATATAAACCAATTATAATGTCTCTAACTCCATCCGAAGCCACAATCAAGATTCCAAGGACAAGAGTTCGTTCTCAGCATCTCCAGTTCATTGGAAACGACCAGCCTCCTTCAGGAGACACGATCCATCATGTTGCGAGCGAATCTAACGTGATTCTTGAAATTCTCAATAGAAACGCAGGACCTGATGCAACGAGCGCTGACCAAGGTGAAAAACATTGTATCGTAGAGGACCTTGATGAGATACCAACTAGCACAGCTATTGTCCAGCGATCATCTCATGGAAATCCTCTGAATTTTGTGAAAAAACGCAATCTCTCACTTTTTCATCTACCAGCAAACTCCTCTGTTGCTCACAGAAAAGACTTGGATATTGACTATAAGCAGATCTCCGAACTCACAGGATTGCAGATCATCATGGAGAGAAAGCAATCGAATGAGAACGTTGGAGATCCAGACCTGGAAGACAAAAATGATGATGGACTCCTTACTTTACAAAAGAGCAAGAGTTGCAATGGCTTGCCCATAACAGCTGGTTCCAAAACAAATCAATCCTCAGACTCCAGATCAACAAATCCAATAAAGCTCACACTGATGGAAGTTGATAGCAGGCCCAAAAAAGATAAAAAAGCTTCAAAAGGCTCCCAGTCCAGCACCGTTTTTCCCTTCTATAATAGTAAGGTCGAGATAAATTCGCCATATCGGATAGAGCAAAGGGAGTCTCAGAATAAAAAACATGAGTTTGACCTTGACTTTGAGTTCAAATATGCAGGTTTCACGAAACTTAACCGGCATTCTAAGAGCAGCACCCCAACTGGCTTGGCTTCGTTTTCTTATTTCAGCGCTAAGAGGGAAGACACAAATATTCACAAGGGTAACTCAAGCAACGCTCCAAATTTAAAACCAGAGGGACTGACTCGTAACTCGAAATTCTTTCAAAGTTTCGAGTCTGCACCGGATTGCGGTGATTTGAGAGCATCATTTGAACGAAATGAGGCCCAGGGGACCGCACAGGACGCCAATTCACGACGAGATAATAATTTGTCGCAAACATCAAACAACGCAGTTAATGCCGAATTAGAACGCTTACAAAGTCGGGTTGAGTTTCTTAATAGCAAACAGAATATGCTTGAAGCGGAGGTTCAAGAATTAGCAGCGATCATTAATACCCTTACTGCGCATAATAAAGCCCTTGAAGAGGTAATTACAATTGCATTATGAGAAATATGAAATTTGTTTTCGACTTAGGCAGCTAAAGAGAACCAAAAGAAAATCAATTTATTTGAAGAAGAGATCGGGATCTGGAACCCGAAGCCGTTAGAGCGGGTTGTGAGTTTGGACAAGCTAATTCATGAAAATTCCAAACTCAAAGGTGACTGCTTGGAAAATTCTCAGACAGAGTCCGGGATGACGGAGATTTCGACTACTCCTGGCTCTGAAGGTAAATTTAGCAACCGAACAATACCGAGCACGAAAGGTATTGCGACTCCTGAAAAAACAATCAAATTTCAGAACGAATCGCCTCAGTCAGTAGAGAAGTTCATTCAGCAGTATAAAAAATCTTTAAAAGTAAGCACATTACTTCTCTTGAACAGTCTCTTATGCTCAACAAATTAGAGTCAAACTGGAAAATTTTTAAAGAAGAGCGAAGGAAATTATTTGCCAAAGAAAAAACTATTTTAGAAGAGACAATTCTCAATAGTGAAAATTTTCCGATGTGTAAAATATGTGAGTATATTTAAGTGTTATACGTCAAAGCTTAGTGGGTCATTGATGTTCGTGATCTCTCTCAACTCGTCACAAGAAGAGGGATAAATCTCTATTTTTGATTTATTTTGGTATTATGTGATGAGATTTTGAAAAGATTTAGATGATATGAAAAAAATGTGCCGATAATTCCAAATTTGGTTATTCAATTCGAAATTTCAAAATCTTGTAAGCTGTAGTATTAAAATCTTGGTCACATTATGCCTGAGAGGCAAGGAAGAGAGATAAAAAGAAAGAAAACCAATTTCTATCGCCTGTGAGAGAGAATAAATTAGGCTAATGTATTCTAGGATTTAGGAGCAAAAACAAAATTAAATGGGTTATCATCATCACATCAAATAGAAATAATTCACCTATTCGATATCGATCCGATATGAGAACACGTCTGGTAGGCTTATTAGACATGAGAGAATCAATATTCCGCACTGAAGTAAAACTATCGATTCCGTATCTTGATTGACATAAAACAAAAATTTAAAAGTATTTTGGCAGTTAGATATGTGCAAAGCCTTTAATTATTTGAAAATGATTGTAAATCCTTAAGAGCATATGTGGAGGTTATTGCCTTAAGACTTGGGTCCACCTTAATTTAGCTCTTTGTACTTCATAAAGGCTGTGATTCAGAGAATTTGAATCTTGCTTGTCTCTGATTTTCAAAAAAGAAATGTTTAAATTTTTTGGTGCTCAAAGTTTAACGTTTAATAATTTTAAAAATCATTTCAAGAAGGCAATGAATTCAAAAGAACGCACTACCTTGAATATCCAAGCCCGAAAGAAAGCAAATCCAGTGCCTCAGTTCCCTTCACGGCAAGCCCAGAACTTCCAGACCCAGGCCGTATCAAAACCCGTTGCTGAAATCACAGATAAAGCAGTTCGAGTTCTCAAAACTACGAAGCCAGATTCAAATTCCAAAACTCAAAAGTCTGATAGAAACTCGCGTGGATTTCCAGCGGCCAAGCCTACCTATCACATTGAAAAGCCTTCTAGCGCTTCCAATACAAACGGAGGCAGCGCTCTCACCACTGTCCAATCAAATGTTTTAAATAATTTGAAAAATGTCACAAAACTAAATCAGATTATCCTCGACCATCATGAAAACTTCGAGAGCGACGAATATGAAAATGATTTCAATTCTCAAAATAAACGTTGGTCTGACTTTCCAATGCGCGATATCACCTTGAAAAACCAAGGTTTGTTTTTAACCTTATTATCAACATAATGCTTACCTTCCTGTCATATATACTAGGTATTTATGATACAATTACACCGAAGAACGGTGAGAGATCCAAAGGCCATCTCAGAAAGAACAGCTATTCAAACCGCACGACGAATATTTTTGAGTTAAACAGCGCTCAGAATCGTCGACAAGTCGTTCGACAAGGAGCCAAAGCCAAAGTTGTCCAAACTAATCAGATTGTTCAAGTACCTGCTAGAGCGACGTCGCGTGTGCTCCAGAATAATGACTCTCTTTTTAATCAAGATTCCAAAGACGAAATAAGTCTTTCCCAAGTTAGCGTACTAACTCAGTTTTTTCAAATTTTTTGACTAATATCTTTCTAAATCCAGTCAGCACGCAGCAGACTCAGCATTGAAGATAGCACAGAGATGCTTGCAAAGACCTTACAGCTCAATAAACCTCCGATCCAAACCACTCGGCCAGTATCTAACGTGTCTTTTAAGCGAACTGAGACTCGAAACTGCGAATATATTGGCGTTGAGTTGGAGGCTGAGAACTGTTGTGTACAATTGAGGGATAAAGTGTCGCCGAAGGCCCAAGACAGACAGCAATTGAACCAAGATCGATTTATTACCAATAATGGCAATATCCAAGAAAATTTATCAACGCATGCTACTACTATCGTGAATTCGAACCCTTTCACCCCAAATGAGTACACGAATCCCCATAGTAAGAATTCGCGTGCTATTGACCAGATCAAAGCGAAGGCTCGACAAATTGGGTCGAATTCTAACAACTCGTACAGCAGCGATTCGAAGGAGAGCCACAGCGCGAATCGCAGCGTCAATGAAAAAAACACATCGAAGACGAATTCGAGTTCGAATTCCAATAGCAACAGCTATGTGAAAACGAAACCAAATAGTATAAACAAAAAGCATTCTGATCACAAGACTGAATCCACTAATATCTCAAATGGAACTTCGCCCTCTCCAAATATCATCTTGGACTGCGACGAAACGTTGCATCCTAATTTCCTACAGCAAGCAGACATCAAAACCCAACCAGAGACCGAGAAATATAATTTCAGGTATAATTTCGAAGCCGAGTTCAGCAGTCTTCAAATGAGAGGTTATGGCGTGAGAGAACCATTAATGGAGACTTCGAAGCCAGCTCTCAGCAAAAAGCCAATGACTCTCGAAGAAGAACTCAAAAACTTCAACCCAGACATTCACCCTTGCGCGTTCGACTCAAATACAATCAGCTTCTTGATCGCTGCTGAGAGTGAGTACGCTCCTGACCCACATTACTTCGAAAAGAAACAGAAGCACGTGACGAAAAGCATGAGGACCATTCTGATGGACTGGATGATGGAAGTTTCCAATGAGTTTACTCTCAAGCGAGAAACTTTCCATTACTCGATAAATTACGTCGATCGATACTTATCTGCGGCGTCTGATGTTGAGAAATGGGAGTTACAACTCATTGGAGTGACTGCTATGCACATGGCATCTAAAGTCGAGGTAATTTCAATGATTCTTACTAGAAGAAATAACGTTCAAATTGTAGGAAATTTATGCTCCAAAAGTTGCTGATTTTAGCAAGTCTGCAGACAACAGCTATACAACCGAGCAAATCAAACAGATGGAGATTAAGATGTTAAAAGTAATTATAATATTTTCATTGGAGTCGTTATAAGGAGTTCCTATTAGTCGCTAAAATGGATGCTGACGCCTCCGACTTTGAACACCTGGGCGAATTGGTACATGTGCCAATGGGACTTGTACATCGAGTCAGCGCCAAGCGCCTTAGAACATCCCTTGCTTATCCAACGTGGGAAAACTTTAATTCAATTTAAAAAACCGGAAGAGAAGGCCTATGCCCGATTCCGCGAGTTTATGCAATTAATCGATACAGCGATTCTCGACGTCGAGACTTTGCAATACAACTCACGCACGCTCGTCGCAGCGTTTATGTATCTGGTTTTAGGCAAACACTTCGGACAATTTTCTGTACATCAAATCGTTGAACAGTTCCCTTACAGCAGTCAGTACCTGCTCAATCCGACCTACGCTTTCAACGATTTATTCGGAGAATTTTTGCTGTTTAGCTTTGGATTCCAGCTCGTTGATCTCCTCCCAAGTATTCAATATGCATCAAGATTTTTCAGCCTTCCTCTGAATTATGATCTCCCTAATGCCGCAAAAGTCTTCAAAGAGAACGTCCTAGAGGTAAGCTGATGCTTTCTGTCACTTCTTTGCTTAAACGATTTGTTTGTAGGGACACTTCGAAGAATTTATGGCTTATCAGACACATCATCCTCAGGGAGCTGAGTTTGTGAAAAAGAGACCAAGGAACACCTTTTAATCTATAATAAAATATCTAAAAAGGAGTAAATCGTACACGAGAAAGTTACTTCCTTGCTTTTTGTATTTTCGGTGCTCTTATCACCAAGAAGTAAGGAAAATGTTTCTCTGCATACTTCTAAGCTTGTTGAAATATCATCAAAAGTTTGTATATTGTAATTTCGTGAAATGTTAACGGTTTTTCATTGTTGCATCTGTTCAGACTGAATGTATCCAGCGTCTGTCATTAAAATTTGATGTTAATTAGAATTCTTGTTTTAGTAGTATCATTAGCCTATTTTCTCATGGTCTTGTGGATATGTCCATGTAATAAAACAATTTATATTAGACTGCGGATATCGTGATAGTAGGTTAGGAAGAGGATCACAGATAATAATAGACCAGCAAAGCTGAAAGCTGGCAGGAATCACTTGTAGAGATTAAAGCATCACGAAACTCGTAAACTTAAATTGACAACGATGATTATATTAGCAGTATGATCAATTGATTATATAGGAAAATAGATTAAATTTTTTCTGCGATGTTAATTCTACATTCTTATCATTATATACAATTTCCAACAGCAATCAGAAGTCCGAGATATATCTTTCGTAGCGTCTTTAATATCATAAACCATTAAAAACCACCACAAATAAACTTGTTTGAATATAATAATTATATAATCCCGAGCTTTCAATAATGAGCTTCTTTTTCAAAAAACATTATTAAAGGAGGCTAGCTAAATAACAATGCTACACATTCATAAATTTTTTTTCTTTGGTTGCAAGTTACTTACTGTTTCTAGTACCTTGAGTTATTTTCGTCTGGTTCGGACTCCAACGAACCTTTCACATAAACTCTTCCCACTGTGAGTTTGCCATAAGGATTGTTGCAATATTCTGTGTCTTCTGGATTTATCAGAAGTGACTGCAAAAAAAGTTAGAGTGGAAATTAGCGCTCATTTACGTCTTCCTTTCTATAAGAAAATTGCTCCTTTGAGATCCATAGTAACTTGATCATCATTGAAAGCGGAATCCAGAAAGTAAATAGACGATAGAAAAGCAAATACAGTCCGCTTAGAACCTCATATTTTGATGGAATAACTGAGCAATAGTCATAATCATCTATGGCGTTGCTAATTGCTCTATATATGCTTTCGATAATTCGTAAAAGCTCGGCAGTACCCAAGACAATCGTGAATAGCCTTATTATAAAGTGTTCGTTAGCAAAATTTATAAAACCAAACAAACATACCTTAAATTCTTGAGCTTTGTCGCAAGTTTATCTTGAGATAACTTGTCCATGGAGTTCCTGTGACCTTCACCTTGAAACTGGGTTCGCATGTATACAGCTATCAAATTAAGCCAATTGAATAACCGCGAATAACCCGTTAAGATTGCTTACATACGACAATATAAAGTACCACGATAAGCGTGCTCAATAGTCTGAAAGTAAGAATGACCGGATCCGCCGCGCCTGGGGGGGGAGTATGAGAAACAAAGCTCAAACAATAAAAAATAGTGTACCTTTACAGATGTCCACTTTATCTTTAAAGAAGATTACGCAGAGAGTAAAGGTCACAGAGATGAACCAGAGTATAGCAGCTGCAATATTAGTACTAATAGAGAGTTCAGAAAGATTGTTCTGTGAAACTTTTATTACTATCTGAAAAATCTGGAAAATCTGCTTTCGATCTTGGTCGCTTGCCACAGGAGCACATGAAGCAAGGAGAGGTACAAGCTTGTCCGGAAGATGAGCTCGATGTAGTAAATACCTTGATTCGAAACCACCAAGTTTGTAATGAAATAAACTGATTAGGTTCAGAAAGCATGAGCCTATTGTGTAAACCAGCGTATTCTTACTAAAAGTCACCAGGAGCATCAGGGCTACAACCATCTTTTCCTTTTGAAAGAATCTCGAATTGGTTTTCCACTGCCGCCCGATTAGTATAACGATTGGGACAAACAAAGCGAGGACAAAAACCGCGTAGACTCTCATTCTATCAAACCGTGTGTGAGAGTGAACTGGAATGAATATTACGAGTTGCAAAACCACCCTGAGAATTGAGTAACTTCACCATCTTCGACCTCCTGGCAGGAAATAGAAAGTATACCCACAGCGGTATTTTCCCAGACCTTCGACATCGTGATGAGTTTTAATTTCCTTAGTTTAATTAATTTCGAGTGCTTTATTTTGACTGAAGTATATTGCTTATTTTTATTGCCGTCAAGAGTCTACACACTTGGAATGAAATGATCGAGTTATAGAGGTTGGAAGTCTACGAACGATGAGGTCTGGCTCTGAGTAATGAGATTCTAAAGTGTTCATTAGTGAGAGATATTATGGTATTATTCTATGATTTTTCCTGATTTGGTTTATTAAGAGGAAGTACCTGATGTTTACTGCTTAGATATATCTTTCCATGATTTCTGAACATATGGTTATTTCTCTGATTATAAAGATTTTAGGGGCAGACAACATGAATATTTGCGAAAATCATCTAAAATGGTTTTTTATCATAGGTTATTAATTGAGCCTCGCGATACTATCGCAATTGAAGCGAGTGAAATTGTGTGCGACTAATCTCCTACCCGAAAACATCTTTGTGATATTTTATTTTCGAGGTCATTGAAAACTATTTTCAGATGTATACTCATCTTGAAATACGTATTCCACTCTGCATCAGATGTTATGTTATGCATGAACTATAGATTAAACAAAAAAGTCTGGAAAAAATTGACTTGTGCTTCTAAAAGATTTATTTATTTTTTCCAATTGTACTTCCTAAAGTCACTGCTTTCATAAAGGCAGGAAAATGATCGATTTTGCTGATATTTTGCGTTGCAATTGTAATTTCAGGGCTCCTTTGTTTCCATTTCGACGATTTATCAGCCGCCTTCCCAACTTTTACAAGAGAATCAAGCAAAGAGTTTTTAATAAAACTTCGAACCGCCTCTACCTCAGACTTGAGCTCTTGAGAGATAGCATTTGCTGATTCAAATTCGCCTTTAACTCTCGTCCTTTCAGTGGACAGTTTGAGCTCTTTATTCTCAACGAGCTGTTTATATTCAGAATTTTCAAGCTGCAATCGAAAGTTACTCTCGATAACTTTCTTGCAGACTTCCTCAATTTCTTCCAGTTTGCTCCAAACCGTTTCATATTCACTCATAAAATGACTGCATTTCGCACAACCATTTGAAGCATCATCCTCACTCCAGTTTACTTGAGTCGCTTTTGAGACCATTATCTTTTGCGGTTCTATTTTCTTGAGTAGCTCATTTTCACTATTGACCTTAATCGATTCTCCAATCTTCTTCGTCTCGAGATTTGCAAGGGATCTCTCTGTTTCGATTTGACTAGTAGTTTTATCAGCTTTCAATTTCATCTCGCTGTTTCGGACTCGATTCACTAATTCGCAAATGCTTTTGTCTTTTTGCGTCACTTGAAATTGTAATCTCTGATTTTCCTTTTCTAGCAGAAAAATTTTCTCCAAATAATACTGAAGCTGGTCTTCTATGCTTTCCAATTTCTGTTTAAGAGAACTCTTTTCTTCCCAGGCTTGGCTATATTCTTCTCGAGGCGTGTTTTCAACGGTCGAATTCAAACGGGGTTTTACCAGAGCGGTTGTTTTTCCTTTGGTTGGCGAAAATTTTTTTGAAAAAGAAGCGCTGGGTAAGCGATATCCATCGCGTGCTGATTGCGGAGTACTGCTTGGAGACAACGAATAAGAGGCGTTATGCTCGGTTCTAGCGCTATTAGAAACGTTTAGATATTTATTCAGGACGTCTTCTCTTGGTGACTTGCTCACATGAGCAAATGTGGAGCCAGAAGCTATGAGAGATTGCTCATGAGGCTGCTCCTTTGCTTGATTGAGAAACCTATCAGTCAGAGTTGGTTGAAAGGAAGGTGAACTCGATTTCCGTCCAGTTTTATTGACAGGACTCTGGTGCAGAGAACGAGTTGTTTTGGATGTTGTTGTTGGTGAGCTTTTTCTCAAAGATTTGATGGCCACGTACATGTGACTGCCTCACGTTGCCACAACAGCTATAATAAATTTATTGATAGAAAGTTTAAAAATCAGGTTGTTGCTGTAGTACTTTATTTCCAAACTGATTAATCTGAGCGCATCTTCAAAGTACAAATCCAAAAGGATCAGGAAAAACAGTAAATTAAGGATATCAACAAAACAGGTCCTGCTATTTTGGAGCTACATCAACCTTCCCTATTTGTATCAATCACAATGGATCATTGCTTGCCCAAAACTCATGAAATTGTTGCCTGAGCTCGTTTGTATTAATGGACAATTAGAGAAAGAAGAAAAAAAAGGATCAGCAGAGCTACTTTGAAGTCTATCCCAACCACAACAGCCACAGCGATTTACCAAAGCCTCCTATTATGCCCAAAAAGAGGTGAATAATTTCTCGAATAGAATTAGAAATTCTAAGGATTTAATCAATAATCATTTTCAAGTCAACAAAAAAAAGAGAATCAAATCTTCATCAGAAATGGATATCGAATACGGTTATGAGAAGCAGCAACTTACCGAGATGGCTTTCGATCCCAAGCTGATAGACCTAGCCATCCAAAAAGCCCCTGTTAAGACACTTGAAGGGTTCATAGAATGGATAGAACAGAACCAAGATGCCGTAAACCAGCAACAAGCGACAGGAAGTGACCCCAACGCTATGCAAGAGGAGAAGCAAACTGCCAACCCAGAGGGAGAGGCTATTTCTGAACATGTTAATCAAGAATTCAACGCCATCCTCCAGTCGATGGGTTACTCAAAATTCGTTGCCGAGAAAGCGCTGTTTTTCACACAAAGCGCGTCTGTAGAAGCTGCACAGGAATGGATTGAACAGCATAAAACCGACCCAGACTTTGAAGAAGAGCTCCGAATCGTCAAGCAGGAGGAAAACAGACCCAAGATGACCAAAGAAGAAGCTATTCAAGCCGCAAAAGAATTACAAGCACAGCTCAGAGCCAAGAGAAAGGCTGAGGAGGAGAAACTCGAAAGAGAAAGAGAGAAACAGAGAATTGAGAGCACGAAGGCTTTGGCTCAAGCGAAGAGAGAGGCTGAGGAAGCTCAATTAAAAAGAGACATCGAAGAACTCAAAAGACAAAAGAAAAAGGATGAAGAAGATAAGAGAAAGATACTTGAGCAGCTCCAGAGGGATAAAGAAGAAAGATTTGGGAAAAAGGTACAAGATAACAACTTTTCCTCAATAATAACGCTGTGAGTAGTTCGGGGCTGGAGGGCAACCAGAGAAGAAGCAAACACCGATGGAAAAGATCGAGTTGGCAATTAAACAGATGAAAATAGTGTATCCAAGTCATAATTATCCTGACACGATCAAAAATTGCCTTGGAACTATCTTGAAAGTTATCGGTAAGATGCGAATCTGTTACGCGCGAGTTAATGTGTTTGTTTTGATGGGGTTAGAAAACTGTCTCAAGAACCCTACCGAAGAAAAGTTCAGAAAGATTAATAAAGAAAATCCAGCTTTCAAGGCCAGAGTCGGCGATATTGTTGGAGGAATTTTCATTTTGGAGGCTCTTGGATTCCAGGTGAATAGTGAAGGTTTCCTTGTTCTCGATAGTGTTGACAACAAGCTTTTCGAAGAGGCAGCCGCAAAGATCAAGCCACACGCAGTTTAGAGTGTGAAACCAAAAACAATCCATGGTAACATTTCTCACATACGAATAAACAAAAGAAAAGTATTCTCTGTAGTTATTGCGTGAAAACCAGTTGCTAAAACTTAATACATACGATTAGAGTTCTCTTGTTGTTATGTGTCAAGTTGAATTCTGAATTAAAATTGAACTCCCTAAGATTTCTAAGTGGATGCAGTCAAGTACTTTCAAGAATAACGAAAATAAGTGCTCTAACACCATCACAATTTAGGTATTTGGATAAGAAGCCTAATTCAAATTAGTTATTCCTCTCTCTCTGAAGCTGAGCAACAGAAGAAATGATACATTAAATCAAGTAAAATACCTCTTTGTTTTGCATCTCATATCTCTAAACCAGTGATAATTGTTTTTTGGATTTGGTAATTTAAACCAAAAACTGTTGCAAACATGTATACTAATGTCAGACAGAATTAGCTTCTTTTTCAACGATAGTTGCACGCTTTCTATCTCACAGAATAAGGAAGAACTAAATTTTTTTAAGAATTCTTTGCTCGAAATGTCTTTGTTAGTTAATCATCAGTAAGGATCTGAGAGAAAAAAAAGGCAAAGCATTCCATTGGAAGGAATGGCTTAAATACAGCATACCATCAAACATCACAAAAACGCGCAGAACGCCAGAGCCAGCTTTTCAGCAACCTTACTGACTTGAGAATTCGCTTAAGAATTAATTTTAATCAGTTTATTTTCCACTGAGCTATAATAAACCATATACTACTCTCACTCTGTGCAACTGTCGATGACACAAGGTACTTTCATTCCAAGCTTCGACTAATTTTTTTTCACGTTTCAACAGTGTTTTACTTTGGCGATGATGCCTTTAGGCCTAATACCCTTGAAACCACCAGCGAATTGTAAAAATTGTTTCACAAATTAATAATGTAACCCTTCTGTGCAGGATCTACTATGTGGACTTTGCTCCTCCTAAGCCGAAGACTAAAAAGAAGAAAGACTCCATGTCTGGAGAAGAGGAAGAAGACATGGACGACTCTCCAGATTTAACAGCAGGCCCAGCTTTCAGAAGCGTTGCTTGTGGTCCTAATTATACAGTTTTGGTCGATAGTAAATAGCTTTGCGGCCAAACATCATCTCATTCGTACCTAATTCAATTAGAGCAAGGAGACCCGTGGTCTTTTGGAGCAGGAAAGTATGGCCAACTTGGAGATGGTTACTAAAAAAATTATACTTCAGCAGTTGATTAAATTCTTGGCAGGAAAACCCACCCGAATCAATAAAACACCGAGCAAGATCTCTGAGCTTGAAGGGAAGGATATTATTGCAGTCAGTTGTGGCGAGCAGCACACCTTCGCACTCTCTTGTAACAATTTAACACTAGTTGATGCTCATGAATAATTAGCGGAGAATTCTTTGTATGGATGGGGAACTATCACAGAAGGCAAACTTCTCTTAGGTAAAACATAAAAAGAAATGTTTCACAGCTTTGATTTATTATTATCATCATCTTCTACTATCAGACTTGGCAGGAGAAAATCAGATCGCTGCACCCGAACCAATCAATAAAGCTAAATTCAAAGACTCTATTGAGAAGGAGCTGAAAGAGCCTATTAGGAAGAAATTTTACGATGAACTCGAACAAGAGTATTTTCATTTGATTTTTGTTGGTCAACCGACAATAATCTTGTCCAATCACAAAGGAAATACTATAATACTCACGTGGCACAGATTTCTCAAGTCGTTTGTGGAGGCCAGAACTCATTTGCTGTAAAACTAATGTCTTGCACCTATTTTGCTAATCTAAGTGGCGCTATAGTTGATGAACAATAGGATTTATGCTTTTGGAAAAGATAATTTAGGAGTTGGCAAGACTTCCTTTTTTGAAAAGCACGCCATCCAAGAAACAGGACCAATGCCCTTCATTGTTATCAATTTAATAGTACCTACAAGAACCTAAACATGGATTTATAAACTTCTCTCATATCTTAATAGAAAATAAAAATCCGAGGAATTGCTGCGTCTAAATACCATGCATTAGCTTTGGATGAAGCCGGAGTCGTATATTCTTGGGGTTCTCCTGAATATGGGAGGCTCGGTCAAGGGTTGGATATTCTCAATCAGAAAGAGGTCCTACCAAAGCGAGTATAATAAAAAATGAGATGAGCATAGTTCTAACTTAATTCTTAATTCGCAGGTCCAAGCACTTGAGCATGTGAAAATCGTGCAGATTTCCTGTGGGCACCATCATTCTGTGGCCTTAACCAACAACGGAGAGATCTACAGTTGGGGAAAAATTGATTCAGTTGTCAAGAACTCTCAACAAATGAGCTTTGTAAACTCAATTCCTCGGGTTTCCTTAAGTCGCTGACCATATTCTTTAAAGCAATCGGTGAGACCTCAAAAACTTAAGACTATTGGGCAAAATTCTGTAGAAATTTCCAGAGAGGAAGAGCCATATTTTATTAAGATTGTAAGCGGTGCATTTCATAATGCAGCGATTGACAAGAAAGGCAGACTGTTTACTTGGGGAGATAAGTAAAATCACCTATATTCTGTTCTCTTTAATAATACTAATCACTATTCTACTCTAGCTCCAAAGGGTGCCTTGGTCACGTCGAAACGAGCGATGGCGCAACGCTTGCATGGATAAAAGAATTCAATGGCATGCGTGTGAAAGACGTTGGCTGTGGAGAAAAGTTCACAGTTGCTATTTGTGAGCCAGGCCAGAACTTACAGACTGAAGCCTTTGAAGAATTTCATAAGAAGAAACTGTTGGACATGCAGGAGAGAATTTTACAAATATATCAGAGCAGTGGTTTAGGTCAATCAATTCTGCAGAATAATGCTAAAAAAGAGAGCAGAGTTGAGAAAGAATTGGAAGCTTTTGGCACGTTTTATGATATATTGGACGCCACAAATGATGTAATTGAGAAGAGTCTCCTTGTCAACAACAATGAGGCCTGGAAAATGGCCCGACAAACCGTTATTCATCCCCGACAATCTGTGATGCAGAGCATTCACTTGAATTCTCACATAATGGAAAAGAGCACTAACTTCTATTTGCGAGATATAACGAAGACTGGATCAGATAACTTTAATGTCACGATGAGGGAATCTGCAGCCTCTAAGAACAAAAGCGTGACGATCAATGGAAAAGCTGACTCCTCTAATAAAGTTAATAAGTTGAATCTGAACAAGATTTCGAAGGCAACTAGTCCAAGCAGACGCTTTCTGCATGAGCGAGCCATCGAGGAAAATCAAGATGGGTCATTCACGGCTGCTGCGACCCAAAGCAATCGCCTCGAATTGTTACCTTCCAGGACTCCAGATAATCTACTATTTGATAAAATGAGTCCTCGAGGCCATCCAATCAGACCCGCCAGACCTCATACTGGGAACGTGAAGGTGCGAGAGAACTATGAACCGTCAGAGAGATTGCCCACGGTCACTCATATGGACGTAGTATCTCCTGAATTATATAAAAGACCGAATATCATGGTTGAAACAGGTCGATTGCAAGAGAGCACTCAAATCTCTGCGATTCGAAGCCCTGAAACTTTGCAACTTCAAATTTCGCCGGTAAAACCGTTCCTTTCAAGCGAAACTCCAGAGAAAATGAACCAGTTTACCGACATGAGAAACCTTTTTACCGAGCCACAATCGACAACAAACAGACCGTTGACTCTTCCGGTTAGCGAAGATAGACTCTTGGCTGATGAGCTAGGAACTGGAACTAGAACCGCCAAAAGCGAACGCAAGAAGCACGGTCGCAAAAAACCAAAACCTTCGCTGGAAAAACCGCTGCCTCGTAAGCTGAATCCAAACGTCAAATCCAAAGAGAAAGCCATTCATCCTTTCTATGAGGATTCAGTCACAACAAATTCTCCTTCAACAGGAAGGTTGAAAGCTCCACGTCTTGTGTACGTTTTCGATAAGGTTGCTGAAGTGATAAACACGTACCAAGCCAAAGACCCAAATTACGTCAATTACGCTCAGGCGAAAGCACAAACTACCGATGATGTTGACGAATATGAAGAGATGAACAAGAGAGTCAACAAGAAGCCGGTTCGTCCGAGCTCATCGATTCAAAAGTCGTTTTCGACGGTGATAGGCAAGCAGTATCACTTGCGAAAGAGGGATTTTGATGAAGATGGCGCAAACATGATACTCCTCCGAAAGAAATCTAATCCGTCACTGGTCATACAGACAGAGGGAGATGCTACAGACTTCAATCAGGTATTTAAAAGCCAGATAGATACCGCCATAGCCCATGAAAGGACTCTCCACTCAGCAACAGGGACGAAAGATAAATTTTATCAGAAGAAACCTGAGCACTTGCTGAAAGCAAGACCGATGACCTCCCAATCGATTCAAATGAGCTTGTTCGAGCTAAGGCCTATCATTCATGAGAAATATAAAGAAGATCTTGTTGACTATGAGACTAGACTCAGAAACAAGCTGGTCTATAAGCATGGGAAACATTCCGAGCGATACAATGTAAATAATTCGATTTCTCAAAGGGTTGAGAATTTATAATTGTTGTAAATAGGAAAAGATGATTGAGCGTGAGATCGCGATTCAGAAAAAAGCGATTGAACTAGAAATAAAAACATCTCATGCGGCTGCGAAGAAAAACGAGATCATCCAAGGAAAGTAAAAACTCGCGGATCTATCCAATTGGTGTAAAATAACATCTATATTTAGGAAAAAGAAGATAAACGAGAACCTGTATCGCAAATCCGAGCAGTTCAAAAATTTGAAGGCTCATATCCAAGAGCGCCAGGCTGAAATCATAATGCTTCAAAAAAATCTACTCAGTTATTTCAACGCTGAAATTTTGGTTGCATACATGAGATACAAAATTCAGAGGAGTAGTTAATTCACATTGAGCTCAAGTTAATCCAATACAATAATAATTATTTTAGGAAAAGACGAGGCCAAGCTAGCAAGACTTATGAATATTAAGGCAGCACGTATTCAGGAGAAATGGAGAAAGCATCAGGTAAATTTGACTGAAAGAAGTATTTGCTAACGGACGGATTTTTGCGAAAACAATAGATTGTTAAGAAAATCAAACTGATCCCTATGAAGACAATAGTATTGATGCGAGGGTTGATTGGTCGATTCTTGGCAAGGAAGCAGCTGGCCCAAAAGCAGAAAATGGTCCATCGAATTCATATGCATTTCCTTCAGAAGCAAATGGCCAAGAAAATCAAAACAAGATTGCATTATGTCAGGAATTGTGTTATTGCGGCCCAGAAATTTGTTGTCTGGACAGCCAGGCTCAGGAGACTTCATTTCAGACAATTGACATACGTTTGGGACCTCTACGTCAAACAAATGTGCGAAAACGTTGCCAAACGACAGGATCCTACCGAAGACAAGAAAGCCCTAAAAACAGAAGGGATCATGGTAAGTCAACGCGAAATCATCGCACGGGAAAGCAAGGAACTTGGCATTCAGCAAAGATCGTCAAATTCAACTTCGAAACTTGTTAATGATAAAACTACCAAATCAAAGTTTGAAGTCATGCTTGACTTTATGTAACAATTTGAGTGTTTCAGTGAATTTCTGACTTCGACTATAGGAAATTAAGAAATGCCGCTATGAATGTTCGAAAAGAAGATGCAACAACAGAGTCGACGACACTTCCTACCAGACCTAGCGTTGTTCGTGTATCAACCATTAGCAGCACTGATAGCGGTCCGATTGCTAGTGCGATTCCTCGACGTAGTACGTTGTTAAGAAACGAGTTCATTCCAAAAGGCTTACAAAGAAAGAGCAATTTGATACGCAGAGAGGATGAACAGTTCTCTGAGATAAAAGCGCTATCAACATCAGGCATTGAAGAAGAACCGATGAGATCGGCAACATCGATTCCGCAGCAGTTAAAAGAGCCGAAATCCAACAAACGATCAGCGCAATTCTATGTTCCCAGCTATGATTCGATTGTGATGAATACTTTACTCCCTTACACGACTCTAAGTATATAATTAATCCTTGGAATGAAAGTGGCTAAATCATATTATCAGGCGACGAGCTAACCCTTCCATCGTTGTTCATCTTGCGCAGAGACTCTCATTATGTCCATGAGAAAGTTATTGAGGATGCTGTCTTAGCCGAAGAGAAAATAAAGCTCTTCTTTTTGAGTAACTCTCATTCAGAAGAAACTCGAAATAACACAAATTTCTAGAGAAAGTCATGGAAAGATTGGAAGCACAATATAAGCAAGTGTTTAAGAAGTATATTCAGGCCTTAATTGATTACACAAGAAGTCACAGGCTTGAGATCGATATGGAAAGAACTAAGTAAATAATCTCAATTCCGGTATTTTTCAGGCGCTAATCACACGATCACTATTTAGAATGATGCTCAACACTCCCACTGAGAAATTGAAGCAGATCCTTGAGGAAGAGAGAATGGAATTCCAAATGCATAAGTTCGTTTCACGCAGCAAAATAAAACAGAATCATCTCATCTCAGGGTAAATCTACAATTGAATAAAGTAAATATCTAATCTGTTTTTGTTAGTACCCATATCTTAACCTATATATGAACAATTTTCGATCTAACTAATGAATAGAAATTGCGCCCGATCACTTACCATTTGCTAAGATGAAGTTCAAAATCGCGAGCTCCATGCATGGAGCTCCTACACCTCCTCGATTTAAAGTGGAGGTATCAGCAGAGTATGATTAGAGCTCTTTCTCTCTTATTCAATAACAATAATAAATAATATAGTGAGTTTAGAAACTTGTTCAAGGATTATTTCGAAGCTTTCAAGAGAGAATACTCCAAGCTGTGTCACAAAGTCAAATCTGGAAATAAATCTAAAAACAATTTATGACCTTTGGCATGATTAAAAGCTGTTTATCAATTTACTAGTACTAAAGTAAATTTTATATTACAGGGAGAAGAAAATTTGAGTGTTATCAGTAAAAAAACTTTAGTCATCACAGAAAAACACAGAGAATGATGTGTAAACTGCACGCAAATTGTTTATCATTTTTCTTATTATGTGATGATATTGAATGCTTTGAGTATAAGTTTCCATGGTTAAATTGACAAAACCAGGCCAGTGAATGATTAATAAAAATAACACAAACCCTTATAAGACTCCAAATCCAGCACGTGTGATTATGAGATAGAATCACCCTCAGATGTGATTCAAGAAGTAATTGATCTCTCTCTTTTTTTTGGAATCAAAATTTTCAATTTTCGCGCTTAATTTATTGGATTTGACCGCGACTATGATGCGCTAGTTGTAATTCAAATAAAAATTGCAGAAAATGGAACTAAATCCAAAATCTACCAACATGAAAAGAAAGGCAGACTCCCTTCGCAGGGAATCACCCGAGAGAGTTGTAAAAGTGTTGCCAAAAATCCAAAAGAAGACCAAGGTAATTTTTCTGCCGATCCTCTCTGTATGCTAACATTTCTAAAATGCAAACAGGTAATCCCGAAAGTAAAAGCATTGATTCTTCTCTTCCCTGGTGCCAGCCAAGCTTATGAGCTCGCAAAAGTCATTGCCGATGGAATTAAACTGAGTGGTGGAGATGCTGATATTTGTAGATTACCAGATATCTTATCACTAGAAGTGTTCGGTCTAGAACAGCTAAACTTATCGGAAATTGAATCCAAGTTCCAGGATATCCCAAGAGTAGAATTTGAAGAAATAACAAAATATAACGCTTATTTCTTCGGAGTTCCAAGCAATAATAATGCAATAGTCTCGCAATTCAGCAATTTCCTCACGATACTTGGTGCTAATTCAAAAGTCCATCCTCTGAATGGAAAGTTAGCTTCTGCTTTTAGTCCTGAATCTGAAGGCAACGAAGAAGCTAAAGTTGGAATTATGTGTTGTATCGTAAACTTTGGGATGATTTTTGTTGGATTTCCCACTCGTAAGAGCACCGAGGGTTTAACCCAAAAACTGTTTGAACTAAATTCACTGAAACCGGAGCCTTCAGAGGAGAGCATGGATGACGACAAAGACCTTTTCGATAAAGAAGTCCTTGAAGTTAGAAATCATAGTAAGAATGTCACGAAATTAGCCGTAGAGTTGACTGAATGTCCAGAATTTGCTTCACCTGTGAAAAAGATATTTTTTGAAACTCCTTAGGCAAGTAAATCTTTTTATACTTTGCATATTTGCCTTAAGTAATTTGGAAATAGTTTCAATTTCCATCATTTATTGTCTTTTTCAGGTTAACAATTATATATCAATGTTATTATTATGACTGATATTCCTTCAAAACATCGGCTTTCTGCGATAAAGTGATATTTATATCTTTCCATGAGTATAGAATTTACACAGCACACATAATATAAAAAAAATATCAAAAAATAAAATAGCATAATGCAATATTATTAGAGTAGTAATTATTCACACATATTTCTTGCTTCTCATAAGAGGTAAAGTGACCAAAGTCGTTGGATCGCTAGAATCTTTGAGTTTTAGAATTTACATTTATTTTTATGTGCCCATTTTGCCAGTAACCGGCAGTCCACCCAGCGCGTATTAACAGTTTCACACCCTAAAACAACAACAATGTATTGCTGACCTTCTATCCGAGTGAACCCGGTAAAGCAAGGTCCTGCAGCGGTTGTAATGCCAGTTTTTATGCCTTCCCAACCTTCATCCAGCAATTTGTTCGTATTTTCCCAAACAACGCATCTTTCCGTTTGGTCGACCTGCTCTATAACGCATCGATAAGTTCTTCGATTCACAATCTCTCGAAACTCATCGAACTTCATCGCCTTTGATGATAACTTTGCAATATCAGCTGCAGTTGACCGATTTGTAGGACACATCAACCCATGAGGGTTATCATATCGCGTCTCCAAAAGCTCTAACTCCTCTGCAGTTTTGTTCATAGCATTCAGAAAGTACCTGAGCCCGTTTCTGTTTTTGGTAAAGTTCGCAAATTCTGGATTTCGCTTGAGTTTTTGCTTATATTCATCAGACTGCATGTATATAAAAGTTCCGAATGACTCCGCAAGACACATTGCCGCGTCATTCCCACTTGGCAGCATCAAGCCATGCATTAAATCCCAGACTGTAAGCACATCTCCGCTCTGGAGTCGCGCTGATGTCCCTCCCATACAAGCAGCAGTATTGCTCACTTGAATGAAGGTCGATTTTGCGTTGATTTTATACTCCCGGATTAGCCTGCATACTACATAACAAGTCATCACTTTCGTAATACTGGCTACCTCACGACGGTGATGCTCCCTACTCCCGTAGATAACCTGACCTGTGGCCGCATCAGCTACAGCCCAGCAAGATGCTGATACTTTCGGTTGTTGATTATCTAGCAAAAGCTGAGATTAAATTTCCTCTTCAAACTTTTTTACCTTGAGCCATAGCATCTCTTTCAATACTCGGCAGCTCGCGGTGGGAATTTTTCTCAATTCCGCCAACTGAATGGACTTTGATAATTGCTCTATTCCGAGTCAAGCAGCGAGGGCCTGGCAGAGCGACTTTATGACTACAATTTGGAAAAAATAGATGAATTTAGCACAACATGGATGGATTGACCTTCCTCGAGTATCTCGTGTCTTGCTGATAGAAGAACAGTTTTCGCTCTCTTCATTTGAATTCATGTCCTTGAGGCTCCCACCACTACCAGTTCTGGAGTCCTTCTTAGCGTTACTCTCGGAGTCAGAAATGCTATTGCTTCGGGATTCTTCAGTGACGCTTACTTTGGGAAGACGGTTTCGACTATTGTTAGATAAAAGTACTGACACTGGTGTGCTGCCTATTTGCTTGAGGTCTTTCAAGATTCTTTTCATATCCGTCACGCGATGATCGCGGAGGTTGATTTTAGGCAGACTGCAGCAGTTGCGATCCATACTTTAGCGAAGACTATTGAATGATTTTGTTTTTGACACTTCGATTTTCGTTTATTTGACAGATTAAAAGTTACTGATTCTTCCATGTAAACTTCTTTAATCGTAAAATTCATTCTGGATTGGAAGATAGTATGATAGTGGCAGTAAACCACAGTACACACACTCCCAAGAAGAGATTATGCGCAGGCAAGTTTTCTGAGACCTTTCTTCTCTTACTCCTTATCTCTAAACTCAAAGCTTCCGATTTCGATGTTGTGATGAAATAATTTTTCAGAATGTCCAAGGGAGTTTATTAATCATTTTCTGGCAATATCACAAATCCAGAAATAGCATGGGAATCGTTGTTGTATTGGATGATGGATATGATTTAGTAAATCAATGTTGAGTTTTAAGTTTAGAAACCCCCAGGTGAACAATACTTAAATTTGCGTATTACGAAGATGCTTCATTCTTGTTAATTTGAAAATGTCTTTCAGAAAATCGCCACAAAATGCATTTTAAACTGAGCTCAAACCACCCAGACTTGAGATCTTCTGACAATTTCTAAGGAATTTTCCATGTGGCAGATTTTCCGTAAATAGGCATTATAAAGCAGCTTACATTCCGAATCTTACTTTCTTTTAGGATGCTGGGATTTGCTTATGGGGATCCTCTTTTGTATTTTGCGAATATCTCAGCATCGCACCACAGCTCATCGTTATCTATTTTGAGGCTTTATGAATAACTTTTATTTCGACTATGAAGGAGAATAGAACCTACCACAGTAAGTCCAATTCTCTTTCAAAACTTGATGTTAGGGCCAGGAATGCTGCTGTCTTGAACTCAAAGGTAACTTATTTTGTCAATATCATATTGTAAAACACTTCTTAGGCCCATTCACCTTCAAATGAGAACAATTTACGTTTCAAACGAAGATTATCAGAGTTACAATTGGATTTACCGACTTTGCAGACATCCCAATCAAAAGTGGCATTTGGAAACACTTTGGAAACTCTGGAAGGATTGAGCAATTTCCAGCCAATTTTTCAATCAGGGCGATCGATTCCTTTTGAGCTTAGCTTCACTTCGCTAAAGTTCTATCTTGATTACAATTTCGGCAAGGAATCCACCACAGATATAATTGCGAAAGATGTTCCTCATACAACGAGGGAGTTGGCTTCAAGAGCACGATCGAGGGAAAATTTAATCAGTTCTCCAAGCAATGAAGGGGCAAAAACTGCTCGAAATGAGCGTATTTCGCCTCAAGTCTCACGCCGACTCTCTCCGATTTTTACTGAGTCAGATGCAAAGAGTGCGACTCCCAAGAGAAACCACAATTCTCAGTCCCCATCAGGACAGAAACAGAAACCACAGCTGAAAATTGCAACAAAACAGATACAGATCCGTAAGTTGAGTCCCGCAGAGCTTATGGACAGTGCGCCTCAAAGTGCTCGTACACGAAATTTAGCTGAGAAGCATGCGCAATCAAGTCAGATGAACAATGCACATGAGGAAATAATGAACAAAGTGCCCTTGAGAAATATTAAAACTATCGTCAAAAGGCTTGAAAAGGGGAGTTTTGCTCAGCCACACGATACAGAACATAACAAGAAGATGGAAGCGCAGTTACATTCACCAGTTTATCGAAATAATTCAGGGTTATCAACCACAAAAATAATCAAAAGTAGCGCGAAAGAAGAATTGTTGAAACCGTTTCAGAAACATGAGCAGGCTACACCAAGCAAAGATGAAAAATCTGATAAGAAAGATGTAATTTCTAATGAAAGGAACAGTCCGTCTGCTGAAACTATTAAACACAAAGAAGAGCTAAGAGGACTGACAATCGAAACTTCACAATCTTCGCCACTTACGCCCCATAAATTTTTGAAAACTCCTCAAACTAGCCGACAAAACAGCAATAATTTTAAAATCGAGCAAATAAAACTAACTTCCAGTCCAGCAGAAACTCATACTCGAATACAAAAAACAGATTCTGCTACTAGACCTAAGTCTCGAACCCTCCAAAATTCTCCCACAAATGTTACCGCTAAAAGAAAAGAGTCAGCAGATGAAATGAGAAGTTTGCCTTCAGAAACTAGAACATCATTGCCACAAGTCAACCTATCTGTTACGCCAAAACTTGAGAAACAGATATCCATTGATGACGGGTCATCGTTAAATGGAGGATTAGCTTCAACTTGCTTGACGAATAAAAGATCATCATTCCAAGAAACAAATCAAGACAGCGAATCCAACCCAATAAACCTGTTCAAAGATCTTGGAGCTGAATCTTCTGCTGAAAAATTACCAAATTCAATTAACAATCTATCCGATCCACACAGCAAAACAATTTCCCGGCTTCGATCATCAACAAATGACACTCCAAAATCGACAAAGCAACCGTTGAAAAGGAGCCCTAATTTCAATATCGAGAACAGCTCATCAGCTCGGAAAGCATATTCATCGAAAAAGACCTCTCACGCTCTTAAGTTCAATTTCACGAAGAGCAGTGAATTAGTTCTGCTGCCTGAAACGAAAGAAGAAGATGACTCTAATCCTGAAAGTCAGGAGAAAGTACTGTCAGAGCATGACGAAAACCAACAGACTCATCGTTCTTGGCACAAAGCCAGAAGTGAAGGCATTGTAGACGATCAAACTCCAGTAGAGGATATTTGGAACAAAGGGTTCAAGCAGTACAGTAGTTTCTTTGAAAGTAAAGTGACGGCTTTGTCGCAGTATCGAATTAAAGAATTAACATCTCATATGGGTTTCAATGAAGAAGTCAAGAGCTCCAAGGAGGAGCCATCTTCTCTATTCTCGGAACTGAGCCCTAGAAGCCCCCAGAGACAAGAGAATCTCTTTCCATTCGATTTGATGAAGCATTCCGATTCTGGTCATCCAAACTGGTTTTCGAAAAAGCCTGTGGTTCCTGAAAAAATTATTCCATTTACCAACGTCAAATATATGATAAACATATTTTCACCGGTAGAGGAACCAGAACAAGAGCGTCCAGGGTCTACAAATAAACTTCAGCGAGAACAGCACAACCACGATGGAGACCATGATGATGCGAATCAGAATAACAGACCATCTTCGTCCTCGTCAGAGAACTCGCCAAACGAGCTTGAGAACGCTCCGATAGCACAAACGAAAGCGAACGCACAGTTCGAATTCTTTTTGGAGAAGCTCGAACGTGAACCACAGCACGTTACCTATTCAGATTGGGAAGAAATAGACAAGATAGAATTCGATGTCTCCTCGAAGAGTGAGAGCAGTTTGCACATGCTTGACGATTCAACGAATGACAAATCATTCATGAGATTCAAATTGAGGCCTTCCGCTGATTTGTTTTTTAAAATATTCGCTTACTTGCTTCGGAAATTTCATCATAAGATACCCAATGCTATTGAGACCAAGCTTGATAGTTACATCGCGTTGGTGTATGGAGATTTAAAACCCGCTGGCGAGATGACTGTTACTAATCAATTTATCTTCACACCTAAATTCGAGAGAAGTACGAACCACATCATTGAATTGGGGGAAGATGGGATGTTTTTATTTGAATTAATCGGAGAGTTGCCTGAGAAGTTGATTCCGATAGTCGCTGGCTACAATGAAAACCTTCAAGACATTAAGAACGATGAAAATAAGTTTTTAGATACGGAACTTCCAAGGTTTAAAGACAATGAGCTCGTTGAAATGATTTCAGTTCCCATTCCTACGGTCAATGTAGCAGAAAAATCTCCTTTGATTCTGGGCTCGATGGAGAATCAAACAAAGCTATATTTGATAATGAGGAATAATGACTCACCAAGTAAATTTTTTTGTCTCTTTTCTTCTCTCGAGCTCACAATCTTTCTCAACATAATCAGACAGACGAATGACGCAAGCTGAATACCGCCTAAAGGACCCTGATGTCATGTTGAAGAAGATCTCTGAACTTGAAAAAACTCCACATAACCCTAATAATGCGTATGTTTTGGAGCTGCTTGAAACTCATTATCAATACGGTGTCTTCGGCGCCTATGAATCTGAAATCGAATTGAAAGAGTACAGACATGAGGTAATTCTTTTTGGGATTTTGATGTAATAAAACCCTCGTTGCTTATAGAACCCGAAAAACGCGATTATTCAGACACGAGAACATGCAAATGCTCAGAATCGCAGAAGTGCATCGATTTTGAATCTAACTCCTTATCTGAGTAAGTGTGATTTTCTGTATTCTTGCTAAATTTCACATATTAGATCGTTTGGTATCAATACTCAATAATGAGTCAGAATCAACGAAAAAGCCAAAGGGATTGCGAAGAAGATCGAAAACAGCAACTGGAGCTCCAGAAAATATTGAAAGTGGCACTAATTCTTCTTCTCCTTCCCCTCTTCTGCCCAAAGTGACTTTTGACGCTCAAGACATTGGTACATCTGTGCGTAGACGTGCTATCACAAAAGCAGCTGCTCATAGTAAAGGAGCCGGTAACCAAAGTGAAATTTTACAGTTTCAGAATGATATATGCCTTTAGATACAATTCACGAGGAGGAAGAAGACGCTGGTGAGAAAAACAATAATTTATTACCGAAAAATCAGGATGTTAGTGATGGGTCGAAGGCAAATACGTCCCCTCGTGAAGAACTAAAAAACCAAATTACATCATTGGATTCTGATAAAATCAAGCATCTTCAGTCGAACACAAGCGACTCAGCATCTCAAATTTCGAAAAAGCAAACAGAGAGTGATACGATCAATTTTGCTCCAACACGCATGTGTAAGATCAATACCCACCCTATTAATTTCTAAAATGAAAAATATTGTTCAATAGTTACAGGGTTGTCTCTGCTCTCTAATGACAAGCCCTCATATGACAGACTGCCTACGAATGTGGGCACATCCACTAATGACACAGAAGCTTCAACAAAAATTGTAACTTGAGAAGATACAATCAAGAATTTAATCGATTTTGATAGAAAATTAGCAAGAAATTCGATAAAAATGATGACAGCTCCGGCGATGTAATCACTCTTTCACTTTCAACATAAAAATAATTTGGAAATTAGAACGAAAAATCACCATTGCTAGCAAAAGTCATGGCTCGACATAGTGTTTTCAGATTCCAGAAGAGAGCCACCATTGTTGAGTCTCAGAAAGAGGATACAAGAAAGGCGAGAAAGGTGCTTATATACACATTCACACTGTTCGTTTAACTCAATATATCATGAAATCAGACGGTCTTTGGAGCGATCGGTGTTCCAAGTATGAATCAATTAGATTCAAGTCTTGACGGGATCAAGAAAACAACAAATGAGGCTAGCGCCATCTCCCCTCATATCAATGAGTCTAAACCGGTGGGAATGAGATCTCGGTACACAATACACAAAGGCCCAGTAAAAGAGCTCATATCTCATATTTCGGGTCATCTAATGTGATATCCTTATAGCAGAACATGGATAAGAAAATATTGCACAAGAGGAATCATAAATTGAGCATCGTCGCCAAGAACAACCCCAACCCTGTTGCGCAGATGTTTGCCTATATCCAGGAAAACCGAATGAATGAGGTATGTCTCTTCGGATGATCGCACTTTATTAATGAAACAATATATAGTTTGAGCAGGTCTTCCGAACACATGCATCTCAATTAATCGATTGCAGAGATGGGGGTGGAAATACCTTGCTTATCGTTGCGAGCCAAGCGGCGAACAAGGAAATTGTTGAGCTCATCCTAGCTAAAAATCCAGATCTAAATGCTCAAAATGTAAGCTTTGAGTTTCAATTGGTTGTTAATTTGAATAAATAATTAGGATCAAGGCAATACAGCTCTTCATGTGGCTTTGATGTATGCTCAAACAACAATTGCTGATATATTGATTTCCTATGGAGCGAGACAGAACATTAAAAATGCTGATGGCAAAACTCCTTGGGAAATCTTTAAAGGATAAAATTTTATGCTCATTTCGGAAGAATACACATGTATATTTAGCCATTCTTTGAATCCAAAGCATGGTTAAGGATGAGGAGTGAACAAGTACACAATTTTATGAGAGTCAAATTTATTGTTTGGCTATCTCATGAGTTTTTATTTTGCTTGTAGCTATTTTTTAATTCTTATTTTTTCAGTTATTTACATTATCACTCATATATCCATAGTCTAGTCGTCTGCTTATTGGACCTTCCGAATTTGATTTTTTGATTTGTGAATTTTTCCGTTAAGGACACAATCAACCTGATCAAAATTTTAAAGGAATTAGAATTCCACATTTTGTTATTTTTATCTCTAGCTCTTCAATAGGTTTAGGTCCTATTCATTATTTCGCGAGATATACCTACCTTTTTTTTTTTTGAGTCTTACAACTATGCTTCTTGTTGTGTTTAATATTTAAGAGACTTATTATTACGATATCGTCATTAGCCCGATGAGAATAAGATCCGAGTAAGAAGAATAAGAGTTTGTAGAAAAATAGATGATGTTTTTCAACGATACTTGTAAGAAGCATTGTTAAGGGTTTTTCTCATTACTGATAAAAATTATTTTTATTTTCTTTCACCTGCTATCGCAAGCTTGATTACTGATAGCCTCAAGATAAAATCTCAATGGAAGAGCTATATCAACTAATATCCGACAGACTACATGAGCAAGACGATCTCATCCGCAAATTTAACTTCCTTGAAAGTCTCACAAGTGCGCAGACACCTCTAACAACCATACCGCATCAAATGAACGAATTTTCATTTTTTATCTCGAAACTCAGAAAGAGAGAAAGAGTAAGAATCCTTAGAGAAAATGACTACTTTGAAGTAATAATGAGTGTGCGGAGTTTTGACCTATTTCAACGCGCGTAAGCAACAAAATGACTGGCTTTTCCTTAATTTGTTGTTACATTCAGTCGATTTTACAATAAATCGCTAGAAACTATGGAGAAAATGTTTCCTGATTTTCGAAAAGTGCAAGTTGAGCAGCAAGCGGACCTTAAAGCCATTTCAAATCTATATCAGAAGTTTTTTGCGCATGTGAAGCTGGATGCGAAAATCGAAGAGCTGAAGACAGTTCAAGCGAACACTAAATACATGAGCGTATAGAATTTTTCTCTCATTCAACAAGGCAATACTATATTCTGTTCTTTCAGCTGCCGCTGATTTCTATCTTGGCAAGATGGCTCATTGAAGTCACCAGAAAGTTCTATCAAGATAACCTCAAGGAAAAGTCCAATTGGGTAAACTCTCAATTGACTGCTGTGGCTGAAGAAAAACCGGATAATGAGCCCAAATTGATCCAAATTATTCCTGAAAAAATGAGTAAGCAAGAGCGAAAAGTTGCAGAAATTGACAATTTGTTTGCAGGAACACAAAGCCTTCAGGTAACCGTCAGGGAGAGCTGGGCACCAGACAATATTCTTCCTCAAAAATCGAGCGAGTTGAGAGATGCACCCTTTCCGAGAAGAATTAAAATGAATAATTCATATTCTAGCGCCACCTTGCAGCCTATTGTTTCGCAATCAAATTCATTGGTTCCATCTCCCATCAACAACCCACAGTAAAAAATCCTTATTGAAATGTACTCAGCTTATGCGCAGCTCATATATTCATTCCCTTTTGTTATTAAACCTCGGCCTAATTCAATATTCAATATAAAGGTCGCGTAAAGAAAATGAGACTCCAAAGCCAATTAGCTTGCCAAAAATCAAGTAAATTTTTCCTGTGAGTTTTGGAAATAATTAACGGAAATACTAGCCAAGATCAAGCACCTAGTGCCAAGTCAAGGTATACATTTACTAAAGCTAAAACGGAGGACTCTAGTGTGAAATCGGTCTACATTATTACAATTGAGCAATCACACGAAAATTATCTGGACATCATCCCTGATTTGGAATTTAACTTGATTAATGTTGCAACAACCAACAGTGGCTTGAAACAGGATTTACTCAAGCGTACACAAAAGAGCAAGGTCATCGATTTTGAAAGAAAAAAAGAAATGGTGGTGCAGCAATACAAATCTCTTTTACAACGGAATTGTGATGTTGAGAGGAGTGTTAATTCATATAAAACCAAAATGAAGGAGAGGAAAAAAATCGATTATGATCCTTCACTTTTGAAATTGAAAGGAGATGCCTATTCCAACACGATTACTGTCGTTGCATTAGTTAATAGGATCTCCAGGCTGATCGGTCCCAGAATGAAACAAAAAAGTGATAACCAATATCCACAATATTCACCGGCGTCGGTGATTAAAAAAGACTTTCTTCGAAATAATTTTTCAATGTCGCCTGATATTTTAAGTATAAAGCCCGAGGAGACTCGATTAGCACCTCATACAACAGTTCCAGATGTTGAATTAAAGGAAGAGGCTATTGCTCTGCCAAAGGTCGATAACTGCAGTTTAGTTGATAAAAAATCTCCTTTAAACAAGACTCTTTCATGCACTCAGTTCCAGTTCCACATGGCTTATGGATATCCAACAAAAAGCGGAATAAATCATAATAGAAATAAAAATTCCAGTGGATATAAAATCCAAGCAAACGCCACAGAGATCAGTCGTCAGCTGGGTATGTTGAAATTTGGCAAGGACGAGGAAACGAAAAGTATAAAAAAGTTGAATGTTGAATATGATTACAATGAAAAGAGAATCTTATCTCCCAGAACTGGTCCTCCGAACAGCAAAAAGAAATTTGCATCCTTGCAGTATCAGAAACCCATTGAAGAGCGTCGGGAAAGCTTGAATCCCGCTCTCAATTGGATCTTCTTTAAGCAGCCGACCCATGAGTTCAATTTGCCGAACAAAGAAACATATCTTCCACATTTTGATGCACAAGGGTGCTCTTCAAATACTCATGGAAAGCAAAAGCAACAAAATAGCATTAGCCTATTGCAAAGAGTGCTAGTTAAAGGTTCTGAGGGTTCGGAGAACAATTTTGGAACAGAAAAATTGACTGAATTTGAGCCCAAAAAACCAGTTCAGCAGTCCAGGGATTTTGCTACTGAGGTAAGGCAATCAACAGACTATATCAAAAATCAGTTTGAAAATTACCCAAAAATTGCCTTATTTCAATTGAATTCTCCTTCGAATCAGCCGTATTCTGGCCTCGATTCGAGGAAAACATCACTCGGAAAACTGTATACAAGGTCACCTATGCTCAAGTAGTTTATTAAAGATGATTTCAGCAATTCAAACTTAGCGCTCGTTATTTGGAAAATTGTTGAATGGGAGTTGTGCTCAATTGAAAGCTAGGCCAAGCAAGAGTAGCGTCAGTAATTTTAATTAACGAGGTTTTTTTTTCTCATTGTTCAATCAAATCAAAGTTTTGTGAAATTCTTACATTTCTTTATAAGGAAATTTTTAACAATATAAAGTCATTCTTGCTACAATCATCTTTGAGAGTCACTTCAGCAAAAGAGTTGACCAATCATGATGCAATTTCATAGCCCAATCCTCCAAAGATCCACCTTTCTCTAATCTTCTTTGAGAGTTTATGTCAATCTGAAAAATCGTTGGCGAGGGTTCGCTTATCAATACTCATATAACAGCTGTCTTTCAAAACTGATAGACAAGATTACTACAATTTATCGAGAATTTTCATTTTTCTCTCACATATAAAGGATTTTCTTATGATAGATGAAGATCAACGAAACTCAAATCTTCCTGTAATTAAAAAGAAAACAAAATTGTTATCAATACCCCTGCTTATTTGATAACAAAGGCCTGCATTTCGTTCAAATTCCCACAACACAACATATTGAAAAAGAGAAAAGATCATTCAGTCTCAATCTAGAAACCCTTTCCTTCAAAGCTACCTTTCTATATCACACGATTCATTCAATCCTTGATAGCTGCAGTCTCGTTGCAGTCTGTTTAATAAATTCTATCGTTCCAGGCCTGCTGTTACTTATTTTTTTCTTAATGTACTTCGAAACGCGACTCGGCGTCTAACTTCGAGAACAACCACCCCATCAGCAGTCGACAATTCATCGTTTTGGAGTATAACAAACCCAAAATACTGGAGTGAATTTGCATTGAAACTTCCCTCCACAAATTTCGTTCCACACAATTAAAACGGGGGATATGCTGTCAATAGTTCTATAACGGCAATTTTCTTCAGAATCCGAACAAAATAATAATTTTCAGTAGATTTATTCTATTTTAGCACTTTTAATATCCAGTTCTTGCAGCTTGTGGCGAGCTCTAATCACGAGCCGTACTGGTTCTGATGTCTATAAATACCTGAGATTGAAGACTCTATAATAATTGCCAAAAAATCAAACTTTCGGAGAAGCCGGAGAGGCTGATAATCTCCAGCACGAGTTAACTTAGGGAGTTTCACAAACGATTTTGTGAGACACAATGGGAACTACTAAAGAACTCGAACAAAGACGTAATGAGGCGCAGTCACTAGCATACGAGTAGCACTTTCCCATATATGCGAAGACTGTGCCTATATATCCAATATACTATCCATATGAGAATGTTGATTGCTGTAGGAGCTTGCAATTTATGATATAGTGAAAGGCAACAAGAAAATTTTAAATAGGAAATCTCCTCTCACATAGCTTTTTCAATTTTATTCCGTTGCTCTAATCTAGGTATATTCAGGGACTCGATGAAGATTCAGTTACTGCGAAAGCACGATTCGGAAGCCATCCTGCAATACCGCTCATATTCTGAATTCGAAACTTTGAAGATGGGTTTTGGCGAGAAACTCAATGCTTTGAGGCTGTGCCCTCGAATATTATTGAATCTTGCAAAATCCATTGTATCAAAGAACCAACATTATTCATGGGGGCTAATCACCAATCACGCCATGGAGTGCTAAGCTCTCTGATACTCGGAACATAAATTCAACGAAACGTAAAGTCCCCAGAAGAAATGACCTATCTAAAGACCAACTTGAGTTGGCAAAGCATTGAAAATGCAACCTGCGAGAGATCTACCCTTGCCTTTATTGGGAAGCACTCACTCTGCTCAAGACCGTAAGTTAGAATTGAATCACTACTCAATTTATTTTCTGTAGTTCATGTTGCGTGATATTTCACTTCTACACAAATTTTAAGAAATGTTTTCATGAAAAATTTGCCACTTAACATAAATTGATATGCAATTTTTGGTCATAATAGTTTAACTAGTTTTCGAAGCTTTGGAAAGCTGGGCAAGAAAATTTAACTAACTCGCTGCTATCAAAAAAAAAAAATTGCAAAGCGGAATTTTAGGGCATATATAGATTTTTGATCGAATTTTTAGGGGTGAGACCTCGTAGCATCATGACTTATCATAACGTAAAGGAATCCGCTCACCAATATTTCAATCACCCAGAAAAAGTTGCTAAACCCTACAAGAGTTTAAACCTTTGAAACAGATAAGAAAGTATAATTTTATTATCTTAATTGCATATCATGACTTTGCAATATACACCTTTGAAGAAAATCCCTTTTAATAGATGTAGTATTATAGTTTTAATATTAAAAATATTGCAAACTCTTCATATATAATGGGGATTACCTAAAACTCTTATAATAAATTTTCAACAAATGTCCAACGATCAACCAATCCTCGGATCAGACAGAGAGTTCTTTGAAGCAAAAGAAGCACGGCTCCTGCAAGCCATCGAGCAAGATCTGACAACTCTCGAATCAAAACTTTCCAAAATCACCGGCCTAGGTAAAAATATATATCCATTACCTCAAAGTACCAATGATTCTGTAGAAGCACCTTGTCTTCAGCAGCCAGAATCTACAGGTATTACTCCTCATATCATTATGAATCCGCGAAGCAGTATTCTCGAACTCGAAGAGTTTCGAAGAGAGAAAGCAGCATTTCTAGCTCAATTCAACAAGGCTATCACCCAGTGTACTTTCAGTAGAGATCTGATCCGTGATAAGTGTCAACTTCTCAGCGACAACCTTCGACTGGATGCTGTAAATCAAAAATTAATAATACCATGTCTTACTCTACTAAGGAAAACATGGACTTGAAGCGCAAACTGCTCAGAACCAAGCAGGAATATACAAGTTTAAAGCAGATTATACTTCCCAAGCGCCTTCAAAATCAAAAGATAACAAAGCTTGAAGCCATGATGCTTAAATTCGCGAAGGAGTCATTCAATCATCAACAAAAAGAATACATTCTAGATCTTAAAATGAGGATATTACAAAAGGATGAAGAGCTTCAAAAAATCAGAGAGCTGCACAAAAGAGAGAAAGAGGAGCTAATTAAACAAAAGGATGCAACAAAGAAATATTTGATGGGACTTGTCGGCGAGAAAACCCCTTCGGATGGAGTGATGAGGAAACTTGTCATGGAGTTAATAAAAAATTCAGGTGAGAAGAGCAATGAGCCAGCTACTGGTGAGAAAAATAATGAGCAAACTCCAAGCACAAAACTGAGAAGGAGTGAGAGAAACAAACAAGCGAAGAGCTCGACACGTGCGTCTGATTCAATTGAGAGTGAAGATGAGAAGCCACGTCGACGAAAAAGAAAGGCGAATATTGACGTTGGCGATACTGAAGTAATGGAAGAAGAAACAGTTCAAAAAAAGGATGCACCCGCAGCAGACGCAAAGAGATCTCTAGTGAAAGAGCTCTCTGAAAAGTTCGAAGAAAAAATTCCCAAAAAATCTGCAACAAAAAAATTGGTGCAAGCAAATGGTAGTTCTATTAATTACTTCCTAAATTAGTGCCGATCGCTTTCTCCAGATAAAGTACAATTGAATACACATATATGTTCAAATAATTCGAATCTCCAGTTTGAGGAATCTATATATCATAATGCCGTCTGTAAATCAATAATTAGTGGGAATCTCATTAATCAATAAAGAGCAGCTTCATTTTAAGTTTTATCGCGTGTTAATTACATTGAACGAGAATAGACACAAAGTTGACTGATGCATATATAATATATTATAAGTAGAACTCATTTTGTGGGAAATTAACATTTGTTCAATTTCCTGCTTATAAGGTGAAAAAGGAGAAATATGCAGAAAAAAAAATAAATAAATATAATATCACGAATTGAAATTAGGAGACTGAGAAAGGCTACATTCAATGTTATGGGGACTAAACTCCTCGTTACATTTTAAACACCTGTTCAGAACTACTTTATTCGAAAATTTCTATCGATACAATTCAAGGCCATCAGCAGATAGTAGCCTCAAACTTCTCATAGCAGATTGTTTTGAAACCGTAGAACCTCAACTGAGAGTCGCTATGGCAGCAAGTATAATGCCAAGTGATTCAATATTGCAGTCATTTGTTCGATTTGCTTAATACAATTCTGAGAGATCTTCCGCTTTAGTAGACACATTTGAAAATGAATCTAGAGACAGCCTATCGAGTTAATTAGCCTGGTTTCCCTGGAGTTTCCAATTTTTGATTTCATACATCTCTTTTCAGATTCCAGTTCTTCATCAAAGCAGTCAATTACACTGCCATCACCAGCCAGCACAAACCCGGTCACAGGGGGTTGTTTCTCTTTCCCTGGGGTTACATCATTGTGCGTTCTATGCACGCAAATTTCCTCGTGTTTTTTCATCTCACCCCTCAAGAGTCTGACTTTGCAGTTCGAGAACGAGCAAATAACGTATTCCTGGGAGCACTCATTCCACAAGTGTGATTCCAAGTCTTTCTGGATCAGAATCTGGCCACACTGCTTTGGACATTCCAAACTCTGATATTCGCATGTGCTTTCATGGTGAATCAATTCTTCTAAAGGCAGAGCAATCTTGCACCCATTGTGGTGTAAGTTGCATCGTAACTTCAAATTAGAGGCAATCTGTTTGAGGTTTCTGTTCATTTTACGAACTTGCAGGTATTCACGGCAGTTCGGACATTTTGAATCGGATTTTATCACTAAACTGACGCAATCGGCACAGAGCACCTGTGAGCATTCCTTACACTCAGCAGGAGAACTTCTTGAAAAAACGTTTGGGATGTTGAGGCAGATGGGATCTCTCAAACATGATAATATATGTTCTGAGAGATAATCATCGCAAATGTAATGTTCTTCTGGGATAGATGTTTGAGATCTATAATAATCCTTGAGCATATTGTTTTAGAAGCGAATCCTGAAGTGAACCTGTTAGATTTATTTGGATAATAGTGTTAAAGTAGCAGAATTTTTATTGTAGGACAATATAAATCCTTGCCATCACAGGAAGAATAACTCACTGTTCTTGCCTTCCAACTTGTCATAATATCCCAATGAAACGAGCCAAAATAGATTAATAGATTAATTGATGAGAATAAGTTTTATGGGCAATTCAGTAGACTTAAAATGTTATACATCGGCTCCCAAAAAATCAGTGATGCTCTTCTATTTTCAATTTTTGGAAAAAGCGAAATCTCGAAACTAAAAGATCATTCAGCCTTATCTCTGCAAAACTAGTCGTTTGGAAAGGGAGAATTTTAATCAGCGTTTTGCTACTGTGATTGACTAACGTGAGGCTTGAATGAGTATTCAGTAATCATTTGCACTCTTATCCTGAAAATATAATTAATGAATTCGATTAGTTAAAATGAGGCAATCATTTATAACCTAAAATCTTTCACCTTTATCCGAAATTAAAGAAAGTTCTAAAAAAAGGACTTTCTAAAATAAGCGAATGTGTTGTCATGATACTGAACAGCTTTCCTTAAAGTTTCCTCATTGAAATTCTTAACTAATTCATTTTGCTCATCTTAATGCTAACGACCGAGGATATAAGATAATTTTTCTACAAAGAACATTTAGTTCTTTGCTATCGTTGTAAAATAAATAATTTCAACATTGCAATTTCACCTCAAACCTTCTAGCTTGGTACCAAGGACACTACTTTCCTACTCTGAATGAATGACTTGGATCGTAATAAACAAAAGCGAGACTTTGTCTTGAAATAAGATCCTCGAAAGTGATTATTTACAGACAGACAGAGAGTAAGTAAATCCTGACCCTTGGGCAAGCTCTCCTTTTAATCTATTGGCAGGCAATTTCTCTCCACAACCGCATGGTTTTACTGACTAAATTCATCTTTCTCGGTTGAGAATTTTTTTTTTTTATTTTTGATGTTTGAATATTAAACACTCTTCGAATTTCTTCTCCGAGCTCCTTGGCTCTTAGAATGCTGCTTCACTAAGATAGATGATGACATATTGTAGCACAACTTGACTGCCTGAGAGAGTTTATAACGACTGTGATACAACTTTGCTAACTAATTACAAAAAGCGAGACTATATAAGCCTTTTACTAAGAAACAGGTAAAGAAAAGTTAAAGAAAAGTAAATCAGACCCTCTCTGTACTTTAGGATCTGCGACGTCGGCATGTTGTCTTTGAACTCTCCTTCATACACAACATCTCCATATTTATCAAGGAGTTTTCCACGACCTTGCATTATACCATTCACAAACTCTCCCTCGCAAATTTCCCCAGTTTCTAAATCCTTCATTCTTCCCTTCCCATGGGGCTCTTTACCATTTAATTGGCCTTCGTAGAACAAATACTTATCTTCGGTGTAACAATTGCCTTTCCAGCCCTCTCTTTCTTTTGTTACATAACAATAACTTCCCTGAGGAAATGAAAGCTTGCCCGTTCCATGAGGTTGTCCATCTTCCATAGTTCCCTCATAAATTATCCCATCTTTATTCTTATGATAGCCTGCACCATCAAGTTTACCATCGACGAAATTGCCATAATATATGCCTTCTGAAGGCGACTTTGAATAGCCTTTGCCGACCAATTTTCCATTCTCGAAATTTCCAATCATCACCCTTCCGTCTTCATATTCCAGAATTCCTTCTCCTTGAGGTAAACCTTTGATTTTTTGCTTTGATGATCTTGGGTAGAATGTTGCTTGCAAGTCTGGGATCGCAATCCCTTTCAGAGTTACCGTTCTGCCTTCAATATATTTCTTTTTGTTCTTCGCTTCATCAATCTCTTCGGTTGGTATGGTTACTTGGCCGATTTGGACGGCGTGCGAAGTTCTCCGTCGTCCTATTGTTGATCGAAGGAACTCTTTATGATGATATATCGCGGTCCCAGCGAAACCGGCGAGAGTTAGTACATTCAAAAACTTTTTAGGATTCATCAGATATCTTAGAATGTAAAAAACTTTGATAATTGTTGCAGATATAAAGTGCTATGGCTTATGCTCAGGCAAAATCAGCTTAATCTGTCAGCCACTCTCAAATCGTGTGATAGAAGAAAAGCCGCTTGAAGGAGAAAGACTTGTTCACTGGTAAGTTGCTAAATTTTACTAGTGAAGCTATCTATGAGATATTCAACATCAAACCCCAACTGAACAAGATATAAGTCTGTTTCTCAAAAGATACAAAGGTCCTGGATCAGTTAGTTGTTCACAGTTTCAAAGTCACACATTCCATCTCCAGCCAGGAGTTACGGTATATTGTCATAAATTAAAAGTAAGAAAATTCTAAGTTTTACGTTATTCTTTTCAGAAATTATCGAAATATCTAAGTTTACAACAAGGTGGTTATTTACCCATCAGGTTTATAGTTACTGCTCCATATGATATCGCAAGAACTCCCTAAAGACAACGTGATTCTTTACAGTTATTACACGAGTTCAGCTGCTTGGAGAGTCAGAGCTGCACTCAACGTAAAAGGGATAAAATATGAATACGTGCCTATCGATTTCGCAAAAGAAGAGCAAAGAAGTCCCGAGTATGAGAACATTAATCCCTTGAAAAGGGTGCCTGCACTCGCTATTGATGGAGATCTCCTTGTAGAATCACTGCCTATAATTGAATATTTAGAGGAGACTCGTCCAGAGAAAAAGCTCTTCCCAGCCGATCCCAAGCTCAGACAAAAGGTGAGAATGATTTGTGAGGTCTGCAATTCTGACATTCATCCCTACCAAAACCGAATGGTTCGAGAAAAGATTGAAAGAGAGTATAAACAAGATCCTAAAGCATGGGCTGTTTATTTTAATGTCGAAGGTTTCAAAGCGTTGGAAAAAATTGTCTCTAAGACGGCAGGGAAGTATTCAGTTGGTGATGAGATTACCGCGGCAGACTGCTTTATCTTGCCACAAGTTTATGGAAGCTCAAAAAAGTATGATATTGAGCTGACCGACTATCCCACTTTACAAAAAATCGTGAAAAACTTGCTCGAGATTAAGGAATTCTCAGATGCTCTCCCTGAAAATCAACCTGATTATCCTCAGAAACAAGCTTCCTAAATTCAAATAAACTCAATGTTAATTCACAGAAAAGCTTAGAATGGCTTGGAACTTTATCTTTGATACGTTTATTTATATTTCTATATTTTTTTCATTTTCATAATCCTGAGAAAAACATTCAGCTTGAAATAAACAGGAAATTCAAGGTTTTCTGCTGGAAAGTCCTTGAGCTATCAAATTGAAAATTTGCATTCTCGCGAAAAGAAGTTTTAATTAGTTTCAAGTGAACGCTCATTATTACCTTTTGCAATTACATTTCAAAGAATCCACTGTAAACAACCATTTCTCATCGCGTTTTATGAAAACACATACAAACAATACTACATAAATAATCTCCAAACCACACACACACAAGTCCATCAACTTACTCTTGCTTGGCTTCTTCTTGTTTGTTGGCTTCCGCTTTTTTGTACTCAGCAAGCTGCCTCTGAAAATCTTCCTCGTCCGCTTTTCTCATCAGCTGTATATAATTATGCTCCAACATTTGACGTGGAGAGGGTCTTTTTGACACATCGTAGGTCAATAAGAGGCTCATGAAGTTTATAAACTCCTGCTTGGAGGAATCAGGGCACCCTTCAATCTTCCCTGCTGCTGTATTTATATAATCTTTCAACTTTTGAGCGTTTTCGGGAGTATTTCTATAGAAAGCTCCATCAAATTCGAGTGAATGATTGGTCAGAATGCACCAGAGCGTCACAATTCCCAGTTGGAAAAGGTTCGATTTATGAGGGTTGTTACCGTCAGTTTCAGGCGGAGCAAACATATCTCTAGGGAAAACCTTGTTCGGGTCGAAAGACATGTCGGGGAGGCTTTCAACTTGATACCCTTTGAAATACAGTTTAATGAATGTGAATCGATCTTCGGAAATTGAGCCTGCATATATATTATCAAGGTTCAACTGCGTCAGTATGAGGTTGCTCTTCTCGAGATAATCCAAGGCTCCGACGATGTCTTTTAGTATGTAGAAGACGTAGAGCATTGAAATCTTGACGCCAACGTGATCGTACTTAATCCAATTATAACAGTTTCGGTCAGGATCGTCGTAGATTGCGATATGGTACAAGCCGCTGCTTCTAAACACAAATGTGTCGCAGTCATAGTAAATAATGTATTGGTTTTCAATGTCTGAGAGTTTTTTCCTGATTTGCGAAATTCTGCAGATCTCATCGAATTGCTTTTCGTTTGTGACCTTCTTGACTTTCATTACTTTGTTATGGTTTTCATCTTCTGCGTTTGGAGGAATAAGTTTTGTCATAACTGCATAGAGGAAGAATTTCTCGTGTTGGAGGATGGTTCGTTCGATAGTCCACTCCCAAAGGTTGGCAGGTTGTTCGTTTTGGGTATTGTACTCTTTTGCTTTCTTGATTAGAGAGCTTTCAAGGTCTCCGTTTTTATGAAGCATTTACAAATATCCTATTTATTTATTTGCTATATTCTATGACTCTTCCGATCGATTCTATTTCCTAAGATTGAGAGATTTTCCGAGCATCCATATAGTGTGCAAAAAATAGGAAAGGGACGTGTTTTGTAAGTATGACTCTCATGATAATTTACCAGATAGAAATAAACAAAACAGAGAATCACTGCTGTTGTTGCTTTAGAGATCCTCTTCTTTCCTAGTTTTCAAATTATTGGTTTGCGAGTATCAGAGGCTTCAATTTTTTAGTCATAGAGTTAGCTCTGATCTCATAAGACTCGCTAAATTATCGAGTTATTGGCGTGACTTTGAAATCATTTCTTGAGGAAGAAGACACATGATTTAAGGAAAATGAACGATTTACATTTCAAGGTTGACACAGTGATCCGATGAAAATCACGAATTCTCAGAGCAACAGCGAAGAGTAAAAATTTGGAAAACTCGACAAGATACCAAAACTTTTTCAATCCATGTACTCGTTGCTGCTAATAATTAGTTTGACTTACTGAAATCAGCCCTATCGTGTAGTAGATTTATGTGATTACATTAGGATTGGGAACTTCCTCAAAGTATAAATGAATACTATAAATGTATTAAAGCTGAGTCAATTATATCAGTAATATCAACTAGATCCATTCACGATTGATAAATGCAGACTGTTCTTGTCTATGCTGCTTTCTTCCATCGGCGGAGAGCATCCATGCATGTTCAATTTCTGGAAAACTGATAATTCATACTCTACTTCAAAGATTTTAAAGATCAACATTTACTATAGTTGAGATCAAATATATAGTTTGAGTGTAGTGTCCTTTTGGAATAAAGATTTTAGAATTCAAGAACACAGTCCAAATATTCATTAAAATTTTATTAAACAAAAAAGAAAAATTGAAAATTAGAAGATTCAAAAAGAGTAGCAGGGTAAGCGTCTGAAGTTTGTTCTCATGTTGCAGAAAAGTATAAATTAGCCCTTTTCAAAGTGTGTAATGGTAATATTTGATGAGTTTTCATCGAAGTTGTGTTTTAAGTAATACTTTTTCCATTTATCAAATAAAAAGTAATGGTAATGATCGCTTTTTCCTATTAAACATATTTCTCTCTATGTTTCATACTCGTACGTAGAGATCGCTCTGTTTTAACATGCTTACAAAGGGAAATGTTATTATTTGATTAGCATATTGAGGTGCTGACTGAGCAAAGTTTTAAAATCTTTGAATATCAAGGCTTCTTGCATTTACTCATAGAGCAAACCCGCAAATAAACAAATCTAAATTCTTGAAAAACTCTTAAATCCCTACAATCTAAAATGTTGCTTCCTTACACTACGTGTCATGAGAAGCAAGTCTTCTCCACAAATTATTCGGAACACAGGTATTTTAAATTCATAGCAACACATCATACACGAATCAATTTGAATTTGAAAAAGCTTGATGAAACTTTAAAGCAAGAAATATGAAAAATAATTTATGAATGTTTTACACCAACACTCGATGTCTAATCATTCCAGGTGTTGCACATTATGACCAAAATAATTGATTTGGAAAGTAATAATCTAATCATCTTCTGATTTCTCTCTTTTATGAGTAATCCAACACATTACCGCAACCTTAATAGTTTATTAGGTGCAAATGTTTTGAAAAACATAATACGTGAAAGTTAACCAAA
>ENA-UOTX01000107-UOTX01000107.1-compost-metagenome-genome-assembly--contig:-NODE-107-length-88780-cov-30.603813_pt1 | contig 88780 bp, 59 predicted proteins | sample MGYA00238143_ERZ746982 | MGnify/ENA primary metagenome ERZ746982 (study PRJEB28758, sample SAMN06268862) | compost metagenome | isolation source: single cell | place: USA: California, Emeryville, Joint... | reverse complement strand
CCGGCACCGGTTTCAGAGAAGAAGGTGTTGAAAGCATCATCACCACCTCCGATGGTCTTGTCGGATGGCATTTGACCGTCAGGTTGGATACCGTGCTCAAGGCAGAAGAGTTCCCAGCAGGCGTTACCGACTTGGATACCTCCCTGACCGATGTGAATACAGATGACTTCTCTCATTTTAAGGTGTTAAAGGTTTTTGAAGAAAAAGGTGGGTTCTAAAAGTTTTGATGACTTTTGATTATAAAATAATCGTAAGCGTTGTATTTATAGCTGAGGTTTTGACAGTTAGAAATGTTATGAAAATTTATTGCTTTTATTAAATTCTCATCAGTTCAAGAAGTTTCATTTTCAAAATTACTTTTCATTGCCTTAATAATTTACCTTGAATCGCAGTTAAAAAAACGTACAGCAACTTTTCGATTCTTGTTCGTGTAGTGTGGCTATGGAGGGCATGGTTGGTCACAGAGAGATCTTTTGTTGAAAACTACCATATCAAGCGCCAGCAGCACATCTTCAATCTGATTTCAATCAGCATTGGAGTGAATCATTAACTATTTGAAACGTTTTCTGAATCACCATGATTGTAGGTTGTGCTTGAAAGAAAATGGTAGTCTCATGTAGTCCATAGCTATTGAGAACTGATAGAGTGCAATAATACTTCAGCGATTACTTTCTCGGCTAGTCTTGAGAAAATATGCATATCATAATTTGTAAGTCATAAAAGTTAGAAATTTTCCTCTGTTTTGGAGAGAAAGGCAGTTATTTTTCTAGTCAACATTGCAAATTGCTTTTGTTGGACAATGCTCTGCCCATTTTCTGTTGCTGCTTAAAACTTGCATAATCAAAAGATAGGCAATTAATGGTTGAACGCATCTACAGGCACAAGTATTTTTCAGAGTTTCTTCATGAAGACTACTTGAGCAAAGGACCTCAAATTATAACAAAAATTACCTTTGAGATTAATATATTAGATATTTTGCATCAATCCAGACAATTCAGACAATTTTACACTTAATAACATAATAACATCGAGCATTTGAAAAATAGAGCGCTCCATGGATTATCACATCACAAAAAAAAGCTGATCCTTGGGAAATATTTAAAAAAGAGATTTTCTAAATATATTTCTTTGCTAATTTTTAGTGATTCAATTCTGTGAGTGAACATGGATAAGAACCTTGTTCAAAATAACCGGCATTATGATCCAACTCTTCAATTGAAAGAGGCTGAAGTTCCACTTTTACAGGAGCAACATCCTGATAGATCTCATCAATTGAACTAAGTTGCAGTCCTGGTTTTGCTTTATCTAACTCAGGTAGAGAACCAGGCAAAGCTGGTCTCAAATGTAAGTCAGTTAGCGAACAAGGAAGCGATCCTGGATATTGAATAGGAGCTGTAGGATTTAAATCATTGAGTGAATTTGGAGATAAAGAAGGCAGACTGCCGTTTTCTAGGTTAAGTTTAGACGTTTTCCTTCTTTTCTGTAAGAGCCTATTTGAGCTTAGATTTAATTTTAGGGAAGTCCCCGTCTCGACGCCTTGAGCGACTAATTCCTTACTTTTCAGCGTCTCAAAAATTCTATAGCACGGTCCATCGCGTTCCGCTGTTTTGTTGTCGTCGGGAACCTTGCTTGGCTTTTCAGGACCATCGACTTCTACAAGTATCACAGGTGCTGGCCCCTGTTGCTTTTGCTGATCAGGCTTATCTGAATTGGGATTACACCTTTCACTGAGAGCAATAATAAATCCTATTAAAACCATCGAGCCAATAATGGTTATTATAACGATAGTAGCTATCTTTGGGATATTCACATGAGATATCTGCAGAACTTCAACCTTGTGACATGTTCCATTCTCAAGAATAAAATCGTGCTGGCATGCAAAGCAAGTAGATTGGTTGCAAAATCTGCAACCATCCTCACATTCTTTACAAACTCCGTTGTTTGAATAGAACTGTTCGGAACACACTTGACATCGGCCGTTTGAGTCACAGATGTCACAATTATCTGAGCAGCGGACGCATTCATTGCGATTATTAAAAAAGCCTTTTTGGCATTGACGACAGCTGTTATCTGATGAATAACTTTCACAAAATGGGATAAGATGTACTCTGAAGCAGTGATTTCCTCTCTTCTCCCATCCCTCGGCACAAATTGCAGGATTGACTGGATCGCAATTTGTGTATCCTGTTGGACATTCATGGATGCACTTGCCAGAGGTTCTATCTAAATGCCAGAAGCCTCTGCATTTGTTGCACTCTCCATTTTTCCCGCAGCTTAAGCAATTCTCATCTGGACATGTTTCGCAGATGCCTTGATTTCGTACAACATACCATCCTGGTCGGTCACAGGTGTTAACACAAGAGTCTGAGACAGGATCGTAAAATTTTCCTTCAGGACATTTATTGCAACCATTTGCAGTATCTCTGCATCCGTGGGTGCAATTCAGAGAGCATGACATGCAAGTTTTAGATTCTTTGCTGTAATAAAGCCCTGCAGGACAAGAGTCGTGGCATTTTCCACCTCGCAAATAGTCGATAAAAATATAACCGCTTGCGCAATCCAGGCAGTCAGTGAAAAGAGGGCCAGTGCATGAATTACAAGAAATATGGCACGTTCCTTGGTAAATAACTGCGTCAGAGAGTTGCCGAAAGGAAGTTGACGACACCAGATAAGCCTGCTGAAGTGAAATCAGAACGAGTATACTTATTTGAATCATTTTAGATCGTTTCCCGTGGAGTACCATAATAGTTGTGCAAGTTAAATAATTTGAGAATTTGATTCAAATGAGAATTTCTTGTTAAATTTCTGTTGGCTGATCGGAATTTCAAATCAATGTACTCGTCTGATAGGTACAGGCTTGCCAAAAACATCACTCTCATGTCAGCCTGTGAGACTATTGGCAACAATTTGAATTTTAAGAAGCTGCTCAGGAAACCACTTTCTCAATATTTCCAGAGAGCAAGGCTATAACATCTTCAAGGTTCTATAGATCTCAGAACATTTGAAAAATTTTAGCAAGTCTTCATAACATAGGTCAAAGAAAATCTTAAGTTTCAGAGAGCGTTCTCGACGAGGAAGCTTATCAGAAAGACTTTGAAACGCATGAAATAATAAGAATATAAATACTTTGATTAAGGAATAAACAAATTAGTCGTTACTAATAGAATAGTTGGTCAAAAGATTATTCATAATTTGGTGGAATGAAAAGAATCGTAGTGAGCTTGGCAGAAATGAATTTATAAATGGAAAGAGAACATGCATCGTCTCCAGAAGCTGAATATATCTCATTATACAAGCCGAAGCAAACGTAATTATCTAATACTTTAATAAGAATGATGAGCATTGAGCCAAAGATGAAATACGTCTCTCAGGTCATTAGCTCAAAGCCAAACTACCCTAATCCTTAGACTCAGGAAATTACGACATTTAGGATTGAAACTGATGACCCATCTTCTCGTCTTCAAGATTCTTAAGGCCAAAAAGTATTAAATCGAAAGAGACCTCTGATCGGATGTAGATATCTCCTATTTTGGCAGAGAAAGCAAAATTAAGTGATTCAGATCCAACAAATTTTTTTGTTTTTTTCACGATCAACACGAAGTGCGAGAATTTGTTGAGGACTAAGCTACGGAAAATTGAAATTACTTGATTGAGCATGCTTTTTTCATGGACGTCGACTGAAAAGTAGAGACAAACGTACCCGCTTTTAAATGATTCTTACTCTCAGTCATTTCTGATCGAAAAGCGAAAAAAGCCCTCTTGAATTTATTATCAGTCTGAAATAGTGGCTCTTGAACTAATAAATTTAATTTCCAAAATGAGACTGACAGACAAAATTGCTAATATCGCAGTCGCGTTCGAAACAAAAATTGGAGGAGAACGTGCAGGCATGATTTACATGGTTTTTGCACTGGCCGCCTATCAGTCTATGACAACATTCGTCAAGGTTACTTCAGGAAGAATCAATGTATATCACACAAGTTTCCTCAGAGGATTTTTCCACTTCCTCTTCTCCTACTATCTCAACCTCGAAACTAAAACCCCTTGCATCCACCCAAATCTGAAGACCAACCATAGAATTATTGTGAGAAACATCATCGGGTCAATTCACAACCTTATCTTAACTTACTTGATATCAAGAATTCCCTACTCAGAAATTTTTACGTTCGTTATTCTTGGGCCATTGGTTGTGTCTCTCATGGATTTTCTAATAAACAAAACAGTCTACAAAAAAATAGAGCTCTTCTCACTATTTCTGGGTATATTCGGACTCCTCACTATTGTAAAGCCCGAACTCATCTACGGCATACCTCCAAAGCAATCTCACGCAGCCTCAGGCATAGATTATGCTCAAGGCCTTGAAAGAACGTTGCTGATGTGTTTAATGGTGTTCAGTATCATTATTTGGTCATATTCAAATCTAATGTTGAAGTCGTTCAAAAATGTATCAACTATTACAGTAAATTTCTCCATTGGGGGGATCTTGGCCGTCTTGTCAGGACTTGGAATAGCATTTTCTGGCAAAGTGAGCCAGTTGACATTCAATGAATACCTGGGAGCATTCTTTTTTGCTGGATTTGCTTCATTTATAAGCCAGCTTTTCTATGCCAGAGCATTTCAAAAAGGGAAACCAGGTCATGTTGCGATGATACTAGGCACACAGTTGCTGTTCACAATGTGCTTTGAATCAATTTATTTGGCTGAAATTCCAACTTATCTAGATCTTTTTGGTGCAACTCTCACCATGAGTTCAAATATTCTCGTTGCCTTATTTGCTGTAAATAAAAAATAGTTAGGTGAGAGATAGGTAAATATATATATATCATGATAACAGTTTAAAAAAATTTTAATAATTTTCATCATGATAGTATATACAATAGAAGGTAGGTTTTGCCTATCTTAATAAACGTTTGTTTTAAAAAAAGTTGTTCATTATACAATATGATTTATAATCTATCAGTAGTAGCGGTTTTGGTGTTGATTTTGCAAGATATCATCACACAAAAATGAAAGTTTATGTGTTAGAAGTAGTAAATTGAAATATGCACAATGAATTAAAGCACTACAAAATACATAAAATTATAGTTAATGAACTTGGGTCAAGCGATATGAAAGTTTTAATTAGTCGTCGATAACTACACGATACTAATATAAGACACCTAGGAATTCTTTGAATAAAACTTCCTTCGTATCTCTTTGATCTACCAGCCGAAACAGTTGGTCATATCCTCTTAAATCATTTTCTGTTCGGTGTCGTAGTTAGCAGCAAGCTGGGTGTATAAGATCGTCTTCGGATGTTGTGACCCCAATTTGAGGGAAAGCTCTTTAAGTGACTTTTCAATTAATTTTTGGGCACCTATCTTGTCATCAGAGTTTCGCATGCTCATGCCGAGGCATATATTCATTATCAAATACTGAGGGTGGGTAACGTCAGCAATGAAGTGCTTGAAAATATCGATGGCTTTTTGCTGAGTGTCCTTCGCCTTTTCAGCATCACCAGCTTCTAAATAGCATTTAGCCATATTGGTCAAAGTTTCTGAGACTTCAGGATGCATTCCATCAAAAACTTCGTTATAAAAATCGAACGCGTCTTGTAGAGAAATCAGAGCATCTTTGTAGTCCTTTTCTTTAAGCTCGAGGTCGCCAAGAAGATTGTACACTCTGCCCCAAACAGGGAGCTTCTTCTGGTTTAGTTTTTCGAGTTCAGAGATCTCTTGAGCGATGTAGTGGTGAGCTTGGTCAAAATCACGTTTTTCCAAAGACAGCGCAACTAATGGCAGATATGGAGTTGCCCTTCGTAACTCTGAGAATTGTTCTGTTGGGTCGTAATCCTTTAAGCACTGATTTAAGATCTCTTCGGCCTTATCCAGGTTTCCAACAAGACGGTATCTGTCACCAAGATTGATGCGAGAATTCATGGTTTGGACGTTATGCTTTCCAAACATTTGACGGTACAGCTCATAAGCTTCCTTCCCCGCCTTTAGAGACTCAGGATAAGACCCGACATTAATTAAGCTTTCGCTCAGAGTCGATAGAGCCGAGGCCAAAATCGGACGGTGAATATCAGGATAATTCTTTAGGATATCCACAGCTTGTGTTGAGTTGGCATATGCTTTTTCCCAATACCCTAGAATATTGCAGATTTGGGATGATTTGATTAGGGCTTCGGCTGTGTATGTGTGGTCTTGACCGAAAGACTTCTCCATCATTTCACAAGCATGATTTGCCCTTGAAAGAGCTTCTTTAAACTCAAATTTGTCTAAATATTTGTCAGCCTCCTTTTGCAATTCGAGTCCTTGGTGAATAGGGTTTTCTTTTGAATCATAGGTAGAAGTGCTGAAATTACGATGAACACTGGCCAATGAGATGAGGCCGGGCTTGGTTGCGTATTTTATAAAGGAATTCGCGAAAATTTTTATCATCACAGAAAATTAATTATACGTCTTCCCCTCTGGCTCATTTATATAATGACAATTTTACTGATTTATCTATAATGATTTTGGGATTGCTGACAATTGCAGTAAGTATTAAACTCATTTCATCTCGTTTATTCGAATATTAGTTGATTCGAAGATTGTCAATTTTTACTGCCCTGAATGAATAATCCAAAATTCGAAAATTGAAAAAGAAGTGATAAGACTCACTGAAGAATTTCTTCTGATTGAACGCGTTTCATTTAGTTGATTAATTTACTCTCAACAGCAAGAAAGCCTGTAGAGAATTCCAAATTCTAAAATTGGGAAGAACCCAAAAAAAATTTATTTCGAATGATTTTACACTAGTTGAAAGAAGCATGGTACTTGAGAGCTACAAGCAAATTTTTCTTTATAAATGGAAAGCACAAGGCCATCAGCAAGAACAACATTAGATAAATTGCAATTAGAAAATTTGATACGAAATAGTCTAAAACGTTCCAGAAAATTGAGCATAGACATACTGAATATAAATGAAGTGTGCGATCAACTTATGAAAATAGTGTCCGTTAACTTTTCAAGAGATGGCAGGGATCGATGTAGAAAGATAGTTTGTGCTGTTATTTGAAGGTGAGTCTTATTTCAAGCCATCCTATGGATCGCGTATTTCTCTGAACTGAATTAAATCGTCTCTTTATTGGCAGCGATTGAATTGGTCACGCTGATTGATTGAGGATTTAGCTCCCAATCAACACATTATAACAAAAACTTGCCAAAGGTACATGCTCAGATATCTTCTTTATTTTCAGTTGTCTTGTGAGTTATTTTCAGACGCAAATATGAAGAGACCTGGAAATGCTTGATGCCTCATACATATTTAATACCTCTGGCTGCAACACAACATAGCTCATAGTACTATAAAACACTGGGGAAATACTTTGATAAAGATACATTTTGGCACTCACTCAATTTAAATATGAGCACATCACATACTCTCTCAATAGCAGAATAACCTTTATCTTAGTTCTGCAAGCTGTGAGCAATTCAAGCGAACTATGTGTTAAAGTATAGAATTTGATTTCATATTCTAATTTCCACACAAAATGAATATATTTCCTACTATCCAATATTAACAAGATTGAAGGTGATTTCTTCGCAAAAGTTTCAAGCAGTAGCAATATGAACCGATTGTTATGCACCAAATTATCGAATTCTTTTATTGCGCGGAATTTTGAAAAACCCAAACCCTCAGGGTTTCTCTCATCTCAATTAAAAAATTAAATTAACAGAATATTAACTTCTCCGAGTCTCTCTCAATTCAAATGATGACATTTAACATTTCATTATTCTGCACCAAGATTATCTCTTCTTCTTCATCAGTGGTCTCTCTTAATTGGCGTCCTAAGTTTACTGTCAAAAACGAATAAAACTTTTGGAATTTATTTGAATTTACTATAATTAAAAGGTTAATTAGACTGTATTTAACCAGTTCGAAAGAACCCATCGCAGCCAATAAAAAAATTTAAGCCATTGTAGCACGGTTCAGCGATGCTAAATACAAACTATCCTAGCTCCTCTGGAGAATCCCAATCCCAAGCTATCCATGTTATGCAGCGAGGCTTCCCTTTTCAGCAGGGTTTCCCGAATCAGAAGACCAACTTTCAAATTCAAAAAGATAAAAAGTCTCTTCATGAAGATAATGACGATACAAAGATAAAAACTGAGGAGGAAGAGGAAGCTGAACGAACAAACTTCAGCAAAGAATTCTTGAAATTCTCAAGAAAGCTAGCTAATCTCGTCACTCACCATCTCCAAAAAAGGAGTGACATCTTAATGAGTCTGCTGACTCTTCCAGCTCAAATAACGGAGTATTTCTTTTTATTAGGAGGTCTAAATCGCCCTAACAAATTAGAAATTGTTTCTCTACAAATTTGCTGCCTTGAAAAGCTCTGGAATGGTTTCAAAGAAACAATGTCATATAGTAAAAATAAGAAGATATGCATTGTTAAATCCGAGGATTGGTGCAGATTGTATAGTCTGCAAGAATTTAAGGACGCGATGAAGGAAATCCTGACGGAAGTAGATCCAACCTATTTAACAATAGATCCTAGATTAGTCTCTGCTTCGGAGTTAGTTCTGGACCTATTCTCAAGAGTGCTATTCTACTTCAATCTTATGTTCTCTTTCATGATGGTTGTCAAAGATTCATCTGTGAAAGGGGAGTATCTGCGCAAACTGAAAACCATTGAAAACTTTTTGGTGATTATGGTCAGCCCAGACTTATATAAGAATTATAACCATAGAAGTGGAAAATTTGCGCTTGAATGCTGCGGCAAATGTAAAGTTTGCAGATCGAAATATGTAACTCCTAGTTTCACTCTTCAATTGGAGAGAGGACGCGCTAAGAGCGACTTGCTGAAGACCTTCATTGCAATCACCTTCCCAGATATGAACGAGATATCCGAAGAAAAAGTGTTTCATTTCTTCGGAGTAGTCGCAAATTATATCTAATTAAGAAGCCATGACTATGTCTCAAGCATTTCATGGATAAATATGTGAAAGCATTTTCATATATTATTGTAACATCAGTTGGGCTCTTTTAACGAAAAGAGCATATTTTTATATCAGGAATTCGTAAACGGATCAATCTGAAGGAAAAGTTAATTCAGCAACAATTTATTTGGAATTTTCCACATTGGTCAAAACGCATCTCGAGTATTTTCAATCCAACGATAATTTTACCCAATATTCTTGAAAATTCCGTTTGATTGTTATTCATTTGTTTCTCCATATGTTAATATACATTTTTAACCTCTCCAATTGAAACCTTAATCTATTGAAAGATTCTTGAAAACGCTATTCAACGTCCTCGATCGAAAAAGTATCATTTCCTGAGGAACAAATTCATTTATTATCTTTTTATTAGAGATAATTGCTCAAAGAAAGGTATATGAAATAGCACGGAAAAATTAATTCAAAATAGATATAAAAATGAATGTAATCGTGGCTCTCGAAAAAGAGTGAACCTTAAGCCACAACAAAAATTATGATACAATATTGTTCGAAAGTTAGTTTCTAAGATTGATTAAGTTTGATAACTTTTTTATCTGATGTTTTTAGTTGTCTTCCTCTTCTCGTTTCTCTGTAGAAAGGCGATCTTGTGTTGATTTGAGCTAGAAGCACGCGAGAGATTTTCTGATAGCCGATAATTTTAGCGCAAGGAGCTTTATCAAAGCCTCTTATTTCATTGATTAAAGTTTCGAAATCGGTCTCATGATTCGATGAAACCGATGAATGAATCGAACCATTTTTTGAAGTATTTTTTTCAGACCCTGACCAATTCGATTCTTCAGGAGATGGACTCCTACTCTTGCTACTAGAAGTGATTCGAACTATTTTAGATCCGACGTTAGTGTTTTCTTGAGATGGAACTTGTAGATAAGTCATTCCCGTTTTCTTATCCACTTGAAAGAACGTATAATTTGTCTGAAGCTGCCTGTCTTCAGAAACCCTGATTGGAAGTTTTTCCATCGTGCCTTCTTTGACCATGAGTAGTTCTCTGCTTCTGATTGCAAGCAAGGGCTCTTGATGCTTGACAAGAGGAGAATCATGGTTATTCAGGTGATTATTGTCGCTAAATGCCAGTCTTCTGCAAATTCCAATATCTAATATTATATCCGAATCGACAGGTTTTGGGCGGAAGTAAATTTTATTTGGATCAAACGCTAGTGGAGGTTTTTGCGCCATGTTTTTGAAGAGATTCACGTTCATATCCTTGAGCCAAGGGTGTTTTATGAGATCTGAGAATCCATTCGCAGCACCAAGTCGATCTTCTGGTTTCTTTTCAAGCAAAGATGATAGGAAATCTTGCATCTCGGGTGACCAATGGGACGGAAAAGTAGGCTCGTTATTGAGGACTGACTCAAACAAATCTTTCTTAGTTGATGCGATAAAAGGAGGCTTCCCACTCATCAGCTCAAAAACAACGCAACCGTAGCTATAAAAGTCAGCTAGGTAGTTATAGCCAGCTTTCTTGATCACTTCTGGCGCCATGTATCTATTTGAGCATTAGGTTAAACCTCAAGAGAAGCAGAGAATAAGCGTATACACTGGAGTTCCACGATAAGAGTAGTTTAAGGCTGTTTTTTCAGTTACTTTTTTCAAAAATCCAAAATCTGCGAATGTAATATGTCCATCAATATCCAGCAACAAATTCTCGGGCTAAACATGTTTATTTTAATTATTTCTGCGTGGATAGGAAGGAGAGATTACCTTCAGATCACGGAAGATATAATTCAACGAATGGAGATGGTCAAGGCTGACTAGAATTTCCATGGCATAAAATTTCACTTCCTCTTCAGTAAATTTTCTTCTGCAGATATGATGAAATAGGTCTCCTCCAGGCATGAAATCCATGACAAAATAATAATGTTTTTCCTATTAGCATTTCAACCTCCACAAATAGAAACAATGTATCTTACAGTTTGGAAACAGTAGCGTAATTTCAACATATGAGGCTCAGATTTCAGTTTGAGGAAATTTTTCCTTTCTCTCATAACAGCTTTTTTCACTCTCTCAATCCCATCTCCTTCTCGTTTCGAAATAACTTTCAATGCAAAAAATCTACCCGACTGTTTTTTTCTTGCTGATTAAAGGTTAGTCCTTTTAGTCTGTGAATTGTGAATAAATTACCCAGAAACACTCTTGAGTAGCCTCCTTTACCAATTCGCACCAAAACATCAAAATCTTGCAAACCAACTGAAGAAGCATCTTTCTCACTCTGTTCTGAATCTTTCGGAGGAATTTCTGGGATATATGGAACCAGCACAGTCCCATCTGGGATTGGTGTAAGTGGTTTGTCAGGTAGAGTGAGCCAATAGTCAAGCATTAGAGAATTCGATTTAGTTTTAAAAGCCACAACATTTGTGAGATCGAGCAGCATACCCTTAGATAGAGCCTCTTCAGATAACATCTTAAGAGCTTGGCGGTAAAGCCAGGAGCAATTGTGTTGGATCTGGCTGTTTTTTTGGAATGAAATATCGACTTTGACTTTCTCATTAAATTCCACAGTGATAATTTTCATGTCTGCCGAACCAGTTTTCTTCAAACTGTCAGTAGATTGAGTCTCAATTGGGATCTTGTTTCTGCTTTCCATTTTTATTTTGTTTCACAGTAAGTTTGCTTTTAGTTGCTGCCCTGAGTCCGACTTAATAAAGCAAATTAGTAATTGGTGAGGTGATTCAATTGGAAGAATAAATGTGTTTGATTCAGAAATCAAAGAATGAAATTTTTGCTTCGACAAAAAATCCTGCTTGGGTTTATTTGTCTCAACAACTGTCAACGTAGAACGTGGAAAAGTAGTTATGAATCAATCTTGCAAGTCTGAATTAGCTTAATAAACACAAATATCTCTTATGCTATAATGAATTGACCAGCTTTCTAACTAAAATCAGAGCAGAATTTGTCTTATCAATACAGTCAAATTATCATTGGAAAATAGTGCTGATCATTGAGACTTATAATTTCCTTTGTCCTTTTCATTTAGATTTTAATCGAAATTGAAATTGGGTATTTTAATTGTCAAGACCCTACACATGAGATAAATTAAATTGAGGTATCATCACAAACAGTGAAAGTTCATATATCCAGCTGTTTGAAAGCGTGCAGCAGACTCTCATTTTGTTTCTTAATTGTTCGATTTCTATTACTCAACCTTTGTTACGAAAGAACTAACGTATGTCAATAAAGATATTGAGCTATCTCCTCCTATTTTCTTCTCTAAATGATACGTCAGCAATTTAAGATACTATCTCGATGCTTTATGCAAGAATCCGATGTTCATGAAACCATTCATCTGCGGATACCTTATAGTATTTGCTGGGTTTGAACTTCTGAAGAAATTTCTTGCCTTTGATCCAGAGCCATACTCAACACAACATTAGCAAAGACTTGAGACATCAAATCTGAATGGAAAATGACGACTGATTGAGAATGTACTGAAGAATGAATTAATTTACAACAAGCATTACACATCAAGATATTAAGCTCCTTTTTAATTCAGCAGTAGAGCACAACTATTTAGACGTGATTCTAAGAGATTCGCAAGAGTTTCTTGACGATTTTTTGATAAAAATAGAACTTTTTGAGGCTGCTCAGGCTCTATCTCTCTAATACCGTTAAACGAATTAATAGAGTTTATTTACAGAAGCAAAAGCTAAGAAGTATGATTTAGTTTGGTAACTTTTTGAGAGATCGAAACGTAAATGACTCTTGAGGCGCCCTTCGTTTAATGCCATTTCTACACAAAAAATTTCCGAGGAGGGATAAGGTTCAAAAAGTAAAAGTTGAGTGATGAGCTCCGTTTTAAATAAGATATGCGATTGAGTGATACCTAATTGCTAGCAATATACAAATCAATGTTCTATATTTCACTCTCTTAAGCTTGTATTAAAATTAACTCCTTGCAATCGCTTTTGGCGTGAATGGTACCTCACAGTACCTATGTGTGTGTATTTGAGTCTACGTCACGTTTCTGAATCAGATGACATATTGACAACCTTATAATGTCGGCTTCTGAGTTTTAATCAAAATATCCTCATCTGAGAAAGTATCGTTTTCGTTGAATTTTGTGAAAAATCAAAGTATTCAAAAGAGTCGTAACGAATTGTTGCTCAAGATCTCAAAGGCAAAAAAGTCCCGAATCAAGAGCATTCTCATTTTCAGAGAAAGGGTCTAGAATAGATCAGTCGTGGTCAAAATCAATTCGAAACGAGTCGAGTCGAAATTCTTTCTAAAATCAAATTCCTTCTCCCAGCAGCAGCAAATTTAAACAATTTTCAAAGAATTTAAATTACTTAGCGCACCAAAAGATGAAAAGCAATCCAATCTCAGAAAAGCCGAGGAATCGAGTCAAAACCCAGTCGGAGAAGTCCATCTTCGCTCCGGACGCTTGTAATACTGATATTTTCAAGAACTTCGACTCTTGACAGAAATTCGAAATTTTTTCCACAATTAATCGACTCGAGCTGATTTGTTGTGAAAACGGTTTGATTCAGAAATTTCCACAGTCTGCGGTGTATAATTAATATAGAACTTTTTATAACACTCTTCAGAACTTTTGGGATCTCTTACGGCCTATATATAGAGGAGATACTAGTAATTATTATATTTTCTGAATAGGAAGTAAAAAATCTGCGTTCTTGTTTCAAATGGAGGAAGTCTACGACCCAGCACAGATACTAAATGTCTCTCAAAACGCAACCCCGGATGAGATCTCGATTGCCTTCGAGTCAATGTCTCAGAAGTATGACCCAGTAAGTTTTGCCTTCTCTAACTCCCACTCAAACATTAAACTTTAGAAATACAACTCAAAGAATATGGATATGTTTTGCAAAGTCATTAGAGCGTATCAAAGTCTCTCTGAACCAGCAACTCCTCTCCTAAATCAAACAAAACAAACTCAGCCTTCATTTGAAGACTTGTTTATCGACACTCTTTTTAGAAAGTAAAATCCTGAGCCGAAACGATTCATTGAATTTGAATGTAGTCCGCAGAGAGCGAAGTTCGAGGAGAGAGTTTCTCGAGTCAGCAACGAAATGCAAGAACTTGAATCAGAGCTAGCAAAGCTGAAAGAGCAAATGAATTCATTACAATTTACAAAAAGACCAAAGCTATCAGGAAGCTTGTCTCCGATGTTGAAGAAAAAGAGAGCCGAGCCTCTTTCTCCACAAAAGCCATTAACAAAAATAACATGTTATAAAACAAGCGATTTCGTTGAAGTTCAAGAGGAATTGGAATCTGAGTCCACTGAAGATGAGAGGCAAAGTATATCAAACACAAAATGGGTTCAACTCAATCTGAGTAGTCTCAAGATCCGCAAGAAAAAAATTTGAGCATGAAAGAAAACTTAAACTGCCCAAGCTTCGTTATCAAAAAGAATTAGTTAATAAAACAATGAGAAGTGATTTCATTATTTAATTTTTGAGGATGGAGTTCGCCAACAGAAAAACTATTATTACGAAATATTATATTGGACTTCATTTGCATTTTTAATTTATATGCAACAGACGGCTTTATCAAACGGGGGAAAAGTTATCTTATCAACGTCACTTTATCTTATGTTCCTCAATTTTCTGTGAGAGAGAGAAAAAAAAATTTTAAGAAATTCTACTTGAGGGTAGAATGATGGTAAGACTAATATATAGCATCATCACAGTCAAATACAATTCTGATTTCTTTTCTTTCATTGAATAACTGGTTCCACAATGCCTCTATTAAGGGAAAGGTGGAATAATGGAATTAGATAATAAAGAATGAATTTCATTGGCCTCTCCTTAACCGAAAAGAAACTGGAAATTTAATTTGATATTCACAATCCGCCGTTTTCAGCGATCAAGAATTATATACATGTATACATTATTGAAAATATCGCAGTATGTATGCCCTTATTAATCGTCATCGCATAATTATAGAGTACTTTTGATAATCTTAACCCGACTGGTTCTGCTTTCAATATAAGCGACCAGCCGTTATAGCTAACTAAACAAAAAAGGCTATTGGAATAAAGTACATGGCAATTGGTGGAGCAGTTGCAAGGCAACTAATGCTTGAACATCATATAATCATGCATATCTTTTGCTATTCTCCCTTCCTTGGTCCATTTTTTCTTAGTGCATGGCTTACTGTCTTTGTCATTCCGATCTTTGCCAAAGAGATTTCCCTTCACGAAAGAATGATAGATCTTATCAAGCGTATCGTACTGCCGGGTTGTCAGAGGAAAATCTTCGATCTCACTATTCAACAAGAATTCTTCTTTCGTTTTAGCTTCGTCTGAAGTCGTAACAGGAGATCGACTGTGAGGATGGCTTGCTGTTGCTGCGACTGTTCCGTATGTGCTGGCAAGTAGAAGCCCACCAAAAACCGATCTAATCATTGCTTGTAAATCAAAAATACGATTATTATACAGCCAGGAGAGGCATGCTTTTAAGTTCCATTTCTTTGCCAGTAGGAACCGGTCAAAATTCGTCATAACGTGTTTAGAACTAATTTCTGATCATTTCTGCACTGTATCCTGATAATTGAAAATTGTTTAACAAAATTTAGCGAATCAGAATAATTTTTCGCGCGGAGCTCACTGTTCAAGAAATTTCAGAGATTTATTTTTTATCATACTGATAATTTACGGAAAATGTTTCAAAACCCCCACCAAAAATCGACCAACGAACAGGCGAAGATCAAATTTTTCTTCAACTCACCTTTGTGGTTTCAGTGAAACTCCAAGGTTCTTAGATAAGAGTTGCAAATTACCGTCTATTGGGCAAATCAGACCCTATGTAATTACGTTGGCAGTTCAAATTACCTAGGCCAAAAGATCTGTTATCATCATCGGTACAACGTTCATATATTCTATCAGAAAAATGGGGACTTGACATTGAACCTTTGAATCCACGAAGAATTTAAATCGTTAAAGAGCTACTGAATTTACTTTGAAAAAATTTCTGCAAGTGTTCGTAAAATTTGATTCCAAAAAAAAAAACATTCTCCAGATTTTGGAGTTTGTGGGGTTCAATACATCCAATGAATGAGAACACAAAGAACACAAACACGATCACAGACAGTCCTCCTTTTGTTCAAAGCAGCCCTTGAGAACTTATCAGATGTGGGTGGTGTCTCGAGTGAGATGAATTGAATTAATTTACTGAAATTTTATGCAGATGTAACCTTTCATTGCTCAAGAGAAGAGCGAAACTTTTAGGTCACAAGATCCTGGCTTTTGTCCAACTGATCTTCCAAAACTCTGATAAGCTCATTGAAAATCCACCCTGATAAGAGAGAGAGAAGAGAAAAAAAGCGTTACCTTTTAGCAATTTTGTAACGAAGAAGTTTTTGAGCCTAATAACCCACAACATAAGCTGCATTCAAATGGTAGTTGAGAGGTCTTTGAGATGTTTGTGAGAGGGGCTGACCAATGATTAGTAGAATATTCACAAAATATCAATATCAATCTACCCCGATAATTTCACTTCAGTTTTTTCTTTTGAGAACATTGGAGAATCTGTTGCTTTATTTAATCTTCGCAAAAAACAGAATTGCTTCTTGAAATTATGTCTTATATAATCGGAAATGAAAAATGGAAATGAAATTTACAATGAGCCAAGAGAAACAAAAAATTGTAAATTGTAATGACAACCGAAATAAGGAACCTTGGTCAGACGCAAAATTCTAGAATATGAAGGTTATTCTATGTAAATATGATTTTCAAACAAAAAAGAAGCATTACATATTTGAATTCAAAAATAAATTAGCTTACAAAATATATAGAAATTACTCTAAGAAATTGAAGAAAACTATATTATATGGCTCATTGTTCCAGCTCCATGTTATGGAAAACTGTACATTATTAAATTTTGCGTCTTCTGACGAGTCAAGTTTACTTTCGTCTCCTGATATTCAGATGAAGGTTTCTTTGTGGGAGTTATCGCACTTATATCTTCATCTAGGCATAACCGAATTCTGATCGATTTCTGAACACTTTTGGTCAACATAGCAAGCTGATTGTTTTCGGTTCGACAATAAGAAACAACTGCTTTTGAACTGAAATCTCTCACTGCGTAAATCCCTTCAGCTTTCTTGAACCTCTTTTTGTTCACATCTAAATCATAGAAAATACCATCTGAATCAAGGACCAGAAGCGCTCCATTATCGTCCTGGAATAAAGGAGGTTTGTTAATTTTCGGAAGCGGAGAACCAGAGTCTGGAAGTGCAAAGGTTTCCCAGGCGTAGGTATCGAAATCAAATACACTAACCTGCTGGTTGTTAATATTATTAGATGAATATCCTCCGATCACGATAAGCTTGAAACTATTTGGTTTGAGTGGGTCTTGGTAGCAACATGCGCTTCCATTCACATGAGGAGCTGGCAGATCAGGGAGAGAGCTCCAAGAATTGGTTTCACAGTCATATACAGCACAAGTGGTTACATATTTCCGATCTTTCTCACCAGATAAAAAATAAATTTTTGAGTTTCCATAGCAAACAGTGGGATTCGAAAACTTGATAGGTCGCTCTCCTAACAATTTGAAATTGTTCTTAGACACCTGATATTCCAAATGATATCGTCCAACGATGTGTATAGTGTCATCATCTACAGGAACGAGAGCTGACTTCTCCAAATGAGAAAGTATTTCATTGCGGAAAACAATAGCACCGAAAGAAGATAGGCTAAAGTGTGGATGCGAACACCTCGCCAATTTCAGCTCGTTTTTCTTCCAGCGCCCAGTTTTCGGATCAAGGATGCACAATACATGAGATGTCTCATCAAGATAGTAAAGAATCGAAGGCAAAGGAGCCTTTTGCCAAGCGAGTGGAAGGGTAGAAGATGCCTGAGCTTTGCTATTATTATTTGCCTTTGTTAAAGAACTCCTTCCGCTGGTGCTCGTCGAAAGTCGAGGCATGCTATGAATACTTCTGGTTGCATGGGGGCGAATCTCTTTTTGAAAAGACACATCAGAATGCTCATTCATTGGTTCGTCATAAATAGGAGAGGAGGATCCTTGAGTCTGTTCTGATTTTCTCCCCACAACCTTAACTATATCATACGATGGCTGATAGGTTTCACTGAATGACTGACTGCGCCGCTTGGTTGCAGGTGAATTGGAAAGTTTGGAAGCTTTAGTACCCATAAGGAAAAACACAGTTCCTGTTAGAACTCCGAAAGTTTTTTAGTGATTTTAAATTGTATTATCAAAATTTCTGAAACTTTATGATTTGTGAAAGCTAATTATTTCGATTACTGGAATTCATTAAGTCAGTAAAGCTGCAAAAAAAGTTTAATCACAAATGACTCGCAACTAATGCCGATAATTGAAACTGACAACAGAATGCAGGGAATTTATCTCCGAAAGGGTTCTTAAATTTCAGGAAATACCTATTTTATGGCTCTGTTGGGTTTTGAAGCTAAGTTAATACTATAGTCACACAATTTCGCTTCTCAGAAGGGAAATTATAAGTTCAATCAAATAACAAAACCCCACTCTCAGTTACGAGATTTTATAATCGTTCCAGATTCTTAATTGATAATTAAGTCTGGACCTGAATATTAAAAAAAATTATTAAAATATCGACCAAGCGCATATCAGAGAACTTTTTTTGCTAATAGAAAAACGAAGAAATTATATAAACTAATTTTTTAAAGATCAGAGCCCTCGTTCGGGCCATCATTCTGCCGGAAATAGAAAACCCAGAGAAATTTAAAGTTCACGCAATGATTCTTCTTCGCTTCTGCTCTGTAGATGAATGTGCAGAAATGCTCTGTACAAATTAGCAAATATCTAAAGATGAGAATTTCTCATCAGAAATACTTCACAAAAAACAATGCGAGAATGCTCAGTAGCTCATATATGTGGCTCATATGCATTTTCGAGAACGTAAACTTTTTCATATAATGAGTTTAATCTCCTTACCTTCGCAGTATTGTATCTAGAAAATGACAATATATGATTTTCTATTTTAAAGAGGAAGATGCATCTACTGAGCTTGCGGTGCATTCTTGTGCTCTTCAACAATAGTGTTGGAGAGTTTGATTGATTTGAGAAGTGGTATACAAATCATTCCATATCAGAATTGGGAAGGTATTAGTACTTGAATTTGCGAACAGCCAGAATTCTCAATCTGTTTTTTATTCAAAATCTGTATTATATGTTCTTTTTTTTTTGGTTCTCTCCACCTCACTTGATTTTGAATGACACGTGCTTCTTTAAAATGGTTTCTTTATATTTTTTTTGTGAGATTCTATTAGTTTCGAAAATAGATATCGGTTCTTCCTCTCTAAGAATATTCCTTACTTATTCCATTGACTTTGATGTGAGTTTAGAATAGATGAACATAAATATATGGTGCACCAACCTAGCAATCAGGAGATTTCCTGAATATGCCGAAAGAGAATTGGCATAACATTACTTCGGCCCGAGAAATGGGAATAATGTTGAGGACCAAGCTTGCTCTCACTTAACATGATATGAATGCTTAAAATTAGCTGAAGCTCAGGAGAAATTGAAAAACGGAAATTTTCTTTGTTCTAATTAGCCATAAATCACGACCGTGAAATTATACAATTCACTATATATCTTTCTTTTATGAGATTCCACCTCAAATACGTAAGAAGACAGGCAAGAATGAATGCAGGTCATAGCAAATTTTACAAAAAGGATTATCACTCTAACTGTTGGAAAGATGATAATGACTTTCAATAGGATCCTGAACGATTTAATCTGATATAGGTGGAATAGGAAGAAGATCCTGCCTCTCTCCTAAGTTTTATGAATTACGAAACGCAAATGATAAAACTCAAGGAAGTTTGATTGCTCGATGCTTCTGATTGCTCTAATTCACGTGGCTTCTCCTTACATTCATATTCTCTGTGGTGTTGAGTGTTAAAAAAATCTACCAAAAGCATAGAAGACCAAGGCAGAGATGAGTAGCGGACCTTTTATGTAAAGAGCATTTTAAGATTGGTTGTTTGGCAGCCAGTTTTCTCTACATTCGTGTTAATAAAATTTTTATATACTGAAATAATGACAAGAAAAAACCCTGGCAGTATCTGTCGCTGATGCGGAAATCATGAAATTGATATATGGTTAGTTAGTAGGGTGAGTCGAATACGACTCCATAAGGTAAACTAGTCAAAAAAAGAAGATGGAGAAGATTCACCATATCATTTCTCTTCTAGCTCACAATCAAAAAAAAAAGTTATGTCCAGACTCTGTGTGGCTTTCTCCACCCATTTGGACATGAGAAGCCAGGACTTGCTTAATGCCATTGTTCATATAAACAAATTTGAATTTCAAGCAGTGTTAAAACTAAAACTGAGATTAGGTTGAATTAAGACAGTGAATTAAAAAGTGTTACTTTGAGGCGCAGCCTTCAAGAGCCAGAAAACTAATATCCGTCCGTACAACACAATGGGTTGCCAACCTAGCACGTCTCGTCAAAAAATCCATCCACTCTTTTTCGATCCGATTGTTTCGAAAAAGCAATTACAGGAAGGAGGAGTCACCACTCATGATCAATCTCCTTTATCACGCATAAATCTAAACTCAGGCAATTTGGTCAGCTTCGCTGAAATTAGAGGTGACCAGCGATCACCAGCGCCCGATGACACGAGGAAAAAATCAAGAAGTTGGTTTCCTATGACTGTTAATGAAAGAGAACTTCAATATCGGGTTAGAACTTCAATTCAACCGGTCAAAGCTCCAAGCTTGTCAATTTATCTCGACAAATTAGGTTCAAAGCTCTACGTTCTTGATTTGGATGCATGCGAATGGCAGTCCAAGGACCTGACTCAAGCTCAGGTGGTGTTACCGACTACATTTACAAAGTCAGATGATTCGACGCAAACTCTTTTAAAAAGCTTGGATCAATATTCCTTGGTTGCTGTGAGTCCATCTGAGATTCATTTTATTGGCCCAGAGCACTACCAGTATGACTTACTAACAAATACATTCATTGTGGAATCTCAGCTACTCCAGAAACGAGAGATACCGGTGCTGTGTGTTGCTGAAGAATATATTTATAGTTTTTCTGGGTTAGAAGATGACCAATTTTCTCGTAGATGCCAGCGCTACAACCTCCTATCAAAAGAATGGACCTCTCTTGATGAATTACCCAGACCACACATAAAAGGTTCAGCTCTGGCCTACCAAGCGAATTTTGCTGATGAGAGCAGGCTTAAAATGCTTGTGATCGGAGGCTTGAAACTCAAAGAGTCAATAAAGCCCACTAATAGTGCGAGTATCTATGATTGTAAAGCGAACTTCTGGAGAGTAGTTGACCTGCAGTTTAAAAATTTCCGAACTCCAGTCCTCTCAAATATTCAAATGATAATTACAGTGAAGAATGAACTGTATGTCTTTGGAAAGCAAGATGAAGAATCATGGTATTACCGATTTGAACCTGAAGACAATGCAGTCACGGTCATATCAGAGCTGAAGGCAAGTGGAGAGTTGATATCTGTTGGAACGAAATCGAAGAGTGGTAGCGTAAATCTTATCACTACAGATCGAGATTCGGAAGGAAAAATCAAATTCCAAATGTTTGAAAGCGATGTAAATGTTGAAACTTGGTCGAAATGTCTCTTCAAAGACTAATAAAATTTGAGACCGATTGTTTTTTAAATTTTTTTCCATTATTACTTTTTTACACCAACAACTTATCTCAATACTTATTATCTGAACATTCATCTGAATCATATTTTTATTGTTGAGTTTCAACACTCTTATCCCTTCAAAATTAATTGGTCGATTGATTGTGTATTGATTCACAGTTATCGTCTGAACATCTATTATAGATTGATTACTTTGTGGTCAAGCAATAAAAGCAGCAGAAAGTGCTGGAATTTATAAATTATCAAAATCGTCAATCTTCTTAGAATATTGAGAAATAGCTTCAATGATCTTTTTCCTTTAACAGTAGATATGGCGAGAATTCCTTCCCTTTTTGTCTCTTTCTTACTTATTCTCTTTATTTAACTATATCTACCTACAGCAATTCTTGCGCACCCTAAATGATAAAGTGAGGCATTTACTTCGCATTAATTTCTTCGAAGAATGGATTAGATTTATGAGATGTTATTGGATCCATGGAATATACTCAGCGTTTTTTTGTAAGAGGTTGATTCCTATATTCAACATGATGGATACATTTATTGAAGTTTAGTACACAGCTCAATTTTGTTTTCTTTATCCAAGAACGATTGAAAGTACACCTACCTTGCAAAGCATTTATAAATCATGATCTATTTTTGCGTCCACTTTCGATCACTTCGATTGTCTTCAAGGTATTCGAAAGTTTACTTTCCAAGTCTTCGATTTCTTTTAAGTTAAGAGTTGCTGTGTTTTCTCCTCGATATTTCGCAATCTACATTACCTTATTTTAGACACACGAGAATCAAACATCACGTTTACTTCGTTTTCGAGTTTGGTGAGTTCTACCTTATTTTTCTTTCGGATAGTTTCCTTGATATATTCTCTAGAATAGGAAAAATTTAAGAATATTTTCAAATGTCGATTGAGTTACTTGATTTCTTTGGCACTGAGGTGACTAATCGAAGCTGATCTCTTTGAGTAGCACTCTTTTTTACTCGTGAAGTAAACTTCATCAAACTCCTTCGGTTTGATGTGTATTTCCACAACATACAAAGAGGATATTTTTTCGTCTTTGTATACAGGAACAAACTTTACAGAGACGTCCTGTTCATTGACTGGCGGAGTAAAATTCTTCAATTCTTCGAATAATTTTTTCTGGAAAGCTCGCTGTTCATAGTCTCTGAGTTCACATCCTTTTACATGTCCTTGATCATTTATACCGAAATATATCGTGCCACCTTTAGAATTCAAAAACGCGCAAATATAGCGAGCCACTGTGCCAGTATCTGGTTTCGCAAGCTTAAATTCATGATAATGATCTTCGATGAAACCGACCAGCTCGTTCAGAACATAAAATGATTTCTCCTTGGATTTAGAATTGATTGAATTTTGCTGATCTTGGGAGTTAATATGGTTTATGTTCTCATCCAACTTTTCATTTTCTGGATACTCTTTTGAGAATTTCTTTGAGACGCTAAGCTGATTGGTAGACAGCCCACCGGTGCCTCCTGTGAGGTCGGCATTTGAAGAGATTGTTGATCTATATTTTTCGAAAAATATCTTTTCGTCTTGGTTATGAGAATAAGGACAGTATTTATGCTGGCAAGGCTGATTCTGGTTTATCGGGCACAAAACTGTTTTGTAATTGAGAGGGTGATAGAGGTACTCATAACCATTGATACAATGTTTCTTTGAATTCTCAGTAAGAGCACGATCATGCGCGGTTTCGAATGAAAGTTTCTCTGAATAATTCAACACTTTAATTTCATTGCCATTTTTCGAGAGAATTTTTGTTAAAGGAGGTCTTCTTTGGTCAGTTGAGAAGTGGTAGTCAAAGCAATCATAGAGTAATTGTCTATCGGAGTCAGATTGCTTGTATGAATTGTACTTGCAGGTAGTTTTGAGACATTTATTTGTTTTATATCTCTCTGCTATTTCGATTAATTCTTCTTTGTAGCCGCCAGAACTCTTTTCGGTCAGAGCATTGGTCATTAAAGTCGTAGGGTCTAAATGTGAATTTTTAGTTTCTTTTATTTCCCAAGCGATAATTTCGCAAACTATTGCAAAAACTAGATATATAAGAACGAGTTAACTCATCGGGCCAAGAAATGCGGAATAATTATTACTATTGGAAAGACGTAGGCCCAGGGCGATCATTTGGTGAGGAATCTGAAAAAGTCGACATGACAATACTACATTGACAAAGTGCTTTTCATACAAAAAATGGTCTTAGTGAGATTCTTTCTTCTTTCTCATTTGATGTTGAGGATCGTACTAACTCCACTATTAGTCATTATGAATATTCTTTGCGGCATTTATTATTTAGGCTTTCAGTAAAACTTCTTTTGTGAAATGTAATTAAGGTGAATTTGAATAAATCGTAAAACAAGCAATAAATAAATTCCAGTTTTACTATAATAACTGTTTAATCAGTGAGTAAATGAGTCATAGGAGGTTGTTTAGAAGAAATCACACAAGAAACTAACTGCCTGAGTATTTCCGAGTTGACCATAGCAAGCAGCCTTTAAATTGATTCATGTTAATAAATGAAGGTGACTCTGATCCACTCTTTAATAGCAAAACGCGTTAATCTGTTTGTTATATTATTAAGGACTTTATGGATCTTATCTAACTTTGTTGAGATATTTTGAACAGGGAGAAGAGAGTAGGGACAGCAACTAATCTGATCGAGCAAAAATTTAACACATTTACATGTATCTGAACTACTTAATAAAAGAAAGGGTGCCTTTAACTTCTATCTGTATCTCAGGCTAAGGAAAGTAGATCTTTTCACAAATTTCAATTTTCACGTCAGAAATTGCTGATCAGATATTGACTTTTTTTAGGGAGAATGGCTACTCAGGTTTTGACTCTGTTCTGTGTGTTGTGCATGTGTGAATATCGATATCAAGCTCCAGGCTATTGAGAATAGTAGTTCTTTTTTTTTTTGTAAAGGTTTGATAAATTGTACTTAACTGCAAAAGTTAAATCTTCTCCTAACTTCTGAATTCATCTCGAACTGGAGAGTCAGTCCATTTTAATTCTAATAAACACCTGCTCAATGAGGAAAATTGACTTAATTGGTGGGAATAGAGCAAGTCTTATTTTGGCTGCTCAGTTTGTTGTAGACAAATATCATTGATCAAATTGCTAGGTTGTTATTTCAAGCAAAAATTCCAATTTAATGATTTTATTTAAATCTTCTTCAATTAAATCCACTGGCGTTATTTTTAGAGCGGCAACAAAGCTTGAGCCAACGTCAGCTCCATTTCATTTCTAATTCATTCAATTACGACGATTGCACTGCTGCTATTGAACAAGGTTGGAAAGAGCTTCGGTCTTTGTAAATGTGCTGAGAGAGTTTGAGGCCCTCAAATGAAAATAGTGGCTGGCAGAATTTTACAATTGTACGTTTGGGATTTTTTTATTATTTGAGATGATTAATCATCGAAAGAATTTTATTTTATATAAACATTATTTCCGATTGTTTATGAAAGAATTTATTCTCAGCCAAAACCTCCTATCTAATGATAGATATATTTTTATAATCTTGAACCTATTCTATTAAGATTCGGTAAGGTGTGATTTTATAATTCCACAATTCTACGTAATCAAAAACTAAATTCTAAGCTCGAGAGATGAACCACTCTCATGTGAACTCCCAATCACAATTTGGCCTTTTTTCAGTGATTTCTCCCGATAAACTGATACCAGCTCTCACGACTCCTTCAATGATTCCCGACAGATCGAACGATCGGATCTCTTTGCTTCAACTCTTTGCGAACCCACTTATGAATTTTTATACGCGAAACGCTCTGGACCTTCTCGACATGAGAAGAATCCTGACGAACTTTCCAACTGACCCGCAATTTGCCAAAAATTATCAGGTTTTATCTGAAGCTGCCAAAGTGAGCAATAAACTCTCATTATTTCATCCATCAAATCCTTGTGATATCGAAATCAAGGGGCCATCTAATAAATCGCCAACTGATTCTGAATCCGAAACTCAAAAAGAAAAGGAAGTCTTTCAGTCTGCTCCTTTGAATAAGACTCTAACGAAGAAAATGTAACTTTTCTTCATTTTCGATTGTTCTCATCCTCAACTACATAGTTCGAAAGTAACACAAATGAATTGCCCTCATCCACAAAGGGATCATTATGCTAAAGGACTCTGCAAGTCTTGCTATCATAAATTTGGGAGATCGAAAAAACCGTGGGCCTGCTCACACGAACGACTCTATGCGAAAGGGCTGTGCCAAAAATGTTACATCAACCAATATCGAGCGCATCAGAAGAATAATATTAGAGACGAAAGTAACGAGTCAGAGCAGGAAAATAATTTATGTAAAGAAGAAATTCCAATGGAAATCGTCAAACATGAGAAGTCTGAATAGAGTTACAGATAAAGCGACTTGATATTTGATTGACGAGAAACTTCTGTTTCGTAAAGGCAGCAAATAACAAGCAAGTTATCCAATTTAGTGTAATAAAGATATTTCGTAAAATACAATTTGTTACATACTGTTGCAAGCAATTCTATATTTATTTTGAGTTGCAGTATCCCTTTTTTGCTTTCTTTTTAACTTCTACCTTTCATCAACTTAAGTTGGAGACGCACCTATTTGATCTCGTTAGGTAAGGGTATCTCTTAAGTAGTAAATTAAAAGAATTCAAAGGAAGCATCCTTTCAACACATGATACATCATTCATAGCATTGTCAACTTTGAAGCCGCTTCAGATCCCAATTAGAAATGTATGGGCTCTCAATTACAACATCCAAAAATTCTGAAAACCATAATGAAAAATATCTACAAAGTTATACACTAACAAAATGGTAGAGTTCAAATCAAAAACATTGCCAATGGGAAGCACATCATAAAGGAATTAAATATTGAAATATTATTTAATGCATTCAATTCGTTCAAATTGCAGTTTTAATTCAAGAAGTTACACATATTAGCGAAAATGTTTATGTACATCAGTGAATTTTAGTAGAATTCCATTGGTCTTTTTCGATCGTCAGAGTGAATTACCTCCATGACATCATAAACTTTTGGGTACCCTTCAAGAAGAGACAACTTTTGGATTGCTTTGCTCTGACCTGGTAAACAAGGGCTCTGGGTATCTTCTGTTTTTGATATTACAGTATATCTTTTTGTGTCGAAACCATTTTCTAAAAGCTCAATTTTCAATTTATCTGAACTGCTGCTCTCAACATTATTATTTATTTCTTTATGAGAATCCTCTTCAATCTGATGGTCATTGCCAAAGTTATCGAGCCTGAGTGATGATTTACTTTTGGAATCCTTAACATGGTTAATCGGATTTCTATTATTTCTTTTGTGCATTACTGATCGCCCGAAGCAATTGTTCATATAGAGATGAGCATTACCCATTGCAAATTCCTCCATACAATCTACCAAGTTATTAGATACCTAACGCTTGAAGACGATGTAGGATGAAATCTTCTATTAGAACGATTTTATCTTCGCTTGAGATTTAGCATTTCTTTTCTTTTTTTTTGAGGCGCTAAATAATATTAAGCGAAGAATAATTCAAATCCAGACACATGAACTATATTGACGGCCTCATTATTGTCGAGTTATACCTATAAAAATGCAATTTTTCGAAAATAATTGGAATGAAGCCAGAGATACCTTTTCGAATGGAATTCAATGATGTATCTATTTTCTTTTTGTTTTAACAATAAAGATTTGAAATAACGAGCTTACTATACACATTTGAACTAAATATAAAATGATCAAAATTGATCCGTCTCATTGCAGTAATACTATTATTACCTAGCGTTTTACAAAGAAAAGATATTATGATTTATTCACAACATAATTGATTTTGAGCAGATTAACGTACATATGCGTGTGAGCAGCTGAGGATAGTCTTTCTCTTTTCTTGTAACCTGCTTGATGATTTTGTCTTTGCATCTATAGTCAGATGATATTCCACTCTAGAAGCCTTTCCTTTTTCCGGGTACCGGAGATTTTGATTTTAACCTTTTTCCTTCGCTTGCATTTCTTGCGCTATCGTAAGCTTCCTCTCCAAGGAGGGAATTCCTCTGAGGGAAAGTTGTTTCAGAATCCCTGGGATTAAAGCTATTCTGAATCGGCTGTTTTATTTTTAATTTTAAGTGTCTCATGGGATAATTCAGGGATCTGATAGCCAACGGAAAACAAATATGTTCTTCTGAAGGCACTTCTAGCTGATCATAAAGTGGTTTGTTGGACTCCAAGAGATGAAACTGCTTGTTTTTGAATTTTTCTGATTGTAAATAATAGAACAAATTGGTTATCACGGGTCTAACTTCAGAATACTACAAGTGTGTTTGTGTGTGAGAAATTGTCAAGATTCATTTTGTTTTACTCCGGCAAGATGTCTCAAAAAGATTTTCAGCGTGTAAAGTTCACGGTCTTTGGTGTCGCCTTCGAATGGTGCGATTAATACTCCATTCTCTAATTGATTTTGGATGTGGTTGGATGAATCCTACAAAGGTTTGGTTCAGAAAATTCCAGCAGCAAATGTTCTTATTACATCCACAAGAATTGATTTATGAAGCGGGAGTCCTATCTTATCGAGAGTTTTTGAAAAACTCCCGGAGTCTCCTTTGCTAAACGTCTCTCTCGTATACAGAGCTGAAATATACGGCATCAAGCCAAACGACTCACAAATCGTTTCTACGAACTAATTTCATTAGGTTAATGGAATTCTCATTGAAGACGATTACTCTCTTGTCGGCGGAAGTATAAATGCATATATTGTAATAGAAACTGATCTCGTGAAAAAAATCTTCTAAACCAGGTCTCTTCATTGCATACATAGAACATTGGTTATCTCCAACTTTAATCTTCCAATGAATTAGTATATCGCGCGTAGGAGAGCTAATGTTACCCGCAGTGGGACATAGTGCTTGCTTTTTTTAGTGAGAGAAGTGTGAACCAACGTACCATCTAAATCTAATGCTAATGTCTTCTTGTCCTTGATGAATCCAGAGTTACAAAACCATCGACGATGCAAAGAATACCAGGCTCATAACTGAAACGTGCGAACCACTCATTGGAGAATCACTCCTTAGTGTCATCGGATACATTTTGTTTTCATCCTGTCCAATCCCTCTACTTTTTTCGATATCAGCAGTGTTATTAGTGCTCGATGCTAATCGATTGTTCGAATTTGGAGGAATAAGAGATCCATTCAAGGGCTCAGCGGTGTCTTGCAAAGTAGTTTTCTTCGATATCGAATCCATAATTGTGGAATTAGTTAAATAAAATTAAAAACCCGACTATTGAGAAGCATTTATTTTATTCAGCACTGATGAAAAATTTTTTTTCCCTCTCAGAAGGTGTATCTTCAACTCAGTTTTTTTTATGCAGTAAAAAGTCAAATCGGAAAATTTCTTAGGTTGCTTCTAGGAGAGCTTTATCAGAGTAGTCAAAGTATCATTTTGACCAAAATATATTCTGGAGTTCTTAAGAGTCTTCTTGCTTAATAGTTTGAGCTCTATCTAGCCATCAATAACATTATTGAGATTGCACCATAAAGTTTCTTATTGTTATTGGTAGAAATAGACACATTCAAAGGGATGAATTAACTGAAGCACCAGTTCTTATGTCGTTCTATTGAATTTTCTACCTATCTTTTCAGAGTAAATCATTAATTTTTACCCACCTTAAAGAGAATAGTATGCAGGTAACACCCGTAAGTTGATCTTAAACTATTTTTGTTCGAGTATGAAATACAAAGGATTTAGGAAAAATCACTTCTGGTTTATTTATTGAGAGCCTTAAAATAAATAAGATTTTTATATTTATTACGCACATGCAAAATACCTCACGACAATCTGAGTCACCCTCTAAGCAGCATCTCCTCGACGAACTTCGCGTCAGATATGAAACAAAGTATGGCAATGATCAAGGAATTAAAGAAGTTATCAGAGAGCAACTTGAAAAAATAAAAGCCAAACCTCGGCTCTCTATGAGTGATCTTAATGAGATTGATACCGTTGTCTCTCAAGTCTCAAAGAGCGCTGTTTCAAAAAGCACAGCTGCACATTCTCACGAGAACTCCAGTCCAAAGATGAAAAGAAATCTCTTCAACTCTTCTTTGTCTCCACTTCGGCTTCCAGCCATTGACCCACCAACATCTCGATACAAAAAGCTGTCCGATTTTGAGCTTCACTCGAGTCAACTCTCCATTAAAGCTTCAGATAACAATGATAAAAATAAGCCTCGTCGGCTGAGTAAAAGCAACAGTGCAGCTACATTCCAAAGTCTACTTCAAACCAATCCAAAACAGCTTTCTGTTTCAACAACTTCCCATCAAATTCCTAACCAAAACATGCTAACGTCCCTGAACGGAAGCGTCATAAACTTTGAAAAGACAAATCAATATGTAATTGACCTGTGCAGCTCTTTTTAATTGATTTTTTTTTTAATTTTGTCACATCTTCGCTTCGCTCACAAAATATGCGGATTTTTGATGATCTCCTTTAACTGATTAGAATAATGCCAGGAAACAAGAAATATGGGGACTGATGCAAGCGTTTCAATTAAAAAGAGAAAAAGAGGTAAGAGACTCTCAGATTATTAGAAAATTTTGGCATACTTCTTAATTAGAAAGAACAAAAGAAAGAACTCGAAAAAGCAGAACAAAGAAAAGCCTGGAGAGCGGATCTTGAATACCAAGCTGCAATCCAAAAGGCTCGACAAAACAAAGAAACAACAGAACGCAAGAGATTTGAGAATGTAATTTTAGCTTTCAAATGATTCAAGTGGGATGACATATAATCAGGAGATGCTCAAAGAAAATATACTTTTCTCACAAGACTTACAAGAAAAAAAGAAAAGAGATCTGTTAAAAAGGATGGAAAAAAGCAAACTTGATCTTGACGCAGCATTAGAGGAAAAGGCGAAAAGAAAAAAATTAAAAGAATCTTTAAAACAGCAAGATGTTGAGAATATACAAGCTTTTATCTCTCAGTCTGCTCAAGCAGAGGCGCAGCAGAAGGAGCAACGACGGTTGAAGCAGCAAGAGATGTACTTGGAAAATTTAAAAATTCAAAACTCAAAATCTAAGGAAAGAGAACAAGAAAAGTATCTAATTATCCAGACTGGACTAGATTGATGTAACTATTATGCCTTAGACAAAAAGAAAAAGAACTTGAGAGGTCCATGATTGAGTATCAGATTGAGACTCGAGATAAACTCGATGAAGAAGTGAATAATTTTTATAAAAAAATCCGGCAACGAGCGATGATACAGCCTAATCCGATTTCAGGAGTATTATCAATAGACTCCAAAATATTCACATTAAATCTAAATTCAGAAAGGCTTTGACAATCTCAGGCAATATGGTACCCTAGAAACAGAGGAAAGTTGTGAAGAGGGCTTCATGAGCTCTCCTTTGAAAACTGAAGAAAGTGATACCAAAGAAAAAAAGAAACAACTCTTATCGAAAATATATGATCTTCAAATCCAAGAAAAAGCAGCTAGAGAGAAAGCATATCAAGAAATGATTTCTGATCAAGCAAGACTATGGAAAGAAGAAGTAATATGTTTTATTCGGAAATCCTGAATCTAAAAACAAATTTATAATTCAGAGAGAAAAGTTTGAAGAGGAGCAATCGAAAATTCAACAAAGACAAATGAGAGCTAAGGAATCGTTCAGACGTTCTTTAGACGAGCAGATGCAAGAGAAGGAGGCTCTAAAAAAAGTTTTATATGACCCTCGCGAATTGTGGGTAAATAGAAGACTTCTCAGACAGATGGGATATCGTTCTTCATTGGGTATGGGAATCCAATACAAGAAAATCCCTAAGCTTGGAGAAATGAGTTAACTTTTAAATACACTTTAGTAAATAAAAAAGTAAGGTTGAACTTAACCTTGCACCTTGTAGTTGTATTAGTCACAACTTCAGGTCTATTGTCTGTTAATATTTTTCATGATGAGCAAAGATATTTAATGCATTATCCAGAGAATAATCTTCTCTAGTATTCATTGAAGTAATTTCGACACATACTATAATTCCAGTGCTTCAAATCTTTTCTCCAAAAAAGAAACTGTGAGCAGTCCAAAATTGTAATTTCAAGCTGCCTAGTTCGAACCAATTGTATTTATTCAATCAGGTACAAAATAGGAAATATAATTCAGCTCGCGCCAATAATCTCTGTAATATTTTTCAGTCCCCATCGATAGTGTAATGATGGTATTGTATGCTTTGACAGATAGATCTTTGATCTCATATCAAGTTCTCTGATACTTTGAATTGTAACTCTCGATAACTGCAGGATGTACTCCCTTTCCAGAATTGAAAAACGAAGATGTAAGAAACACAATTTCTATCGACTTTTCCATGGAGGCAAGAACCTATTTTGGGAGAGAGTCTCCCTGAGGTCTGAACACAAAAATCTGTTAGGTAATATTTTTTTTCTCTCTCTCAAAAAATATATTTTTCTCTGCATGCGAAATCTCAAGTCCAAGCTACAAGTATTCTTCAATCGGTTCTTGTCTGATGCCACGTTCAATTCCACGAATTGGGATTTGTGTTATAGTTCCAATTAAGATTCCAGTTTTCGCAGAATGCAATTTGATTCTTCCACTGGACCAATATTTTGATGAGTATTTAAATTTGGAATCAGTAGCTACTTGTTTATTCTTTGGAGCTTTCTTAAACACTATCAATAAATAACACCCAAAAAAATGATACCCACACACAAAGATGACTTTTACGCGTTGGAATCACCCGGTGGGCTCATCAAACTTAAGAAAGTGATGAGTCAAGAGCTCGACTCAAAGTAGCGTGCTTTAGTTTTTTTCTTATAAGTAATTTTGCTCTAGTCTCATTGAATCCACAGAGTCGACTCCCAAAACTACAAGCATTTTCGAGATTGAGAATAGCACTGACACCTTAACTGACACCTTAGCCAACAGAGAATTAACAATCGGGAAATCAAAAATTATGGGGATCAGCCGAGTGAGCTGCCCGAGAAAAGATATCCGAACTGTCTTCAAAAACTGTGGACACTGCAAGGAATTACCAGACAAGAAATACAGGTCATGTATTTCCCTGCAGTCTCTTCCTCGACAATTATTCGGCTCTGAGGATATCTACCACTATGTTATATACTTGAGTGGATTCAAAGAATCTCTTGCAAGATACTTTTTTAAACAGTTAGTGAAGGCAGTTTTGCAGTGCTATAGTAAAGGAATGGACCATAAACCAATCAGCTTAGAGGATTTGTATCTTGATGAAGAATTCAGAATTATTCTGAACGATTTCGGCATTAAAAAAAACAAATTGCATCGAAAGGTTACGAAATTTGTCATGACAAAAAAGGATTTATTTTGCCATGCTTGGTAAACTAAGCAGCTAAAATGGTTCGCTAATCTATACATATATATAGTTATATTGGTCCAGAAGTGCTAAGAAACGAGAAAGATATTGACCCCAAAGCTGCTGATGTGTTTTCATTGGGAGTTTGTCTATTTGTGATGTGCTGCGCTCATACCCCCTTTCGTGAGGCGACGAAAACAGATCCTCTTTACTTGCAGCTTATTGAGAAAGACCCAGAAAAATTTTGGAAATTTTATGAATTCCAAATGCGCAAAGAAGAAACATTTTCTTCCGATCTGAAAGACTTGATTACAAGAATGATTGCCTATGATCCAAAAAAAAGGATTAAACTTGAAGACATCACCACTCACCCGTGGTATAAAGGGCTTTGCAAGCCGAATCATGAAGTCGTTAACTCTCTAGAAAATGTACGAAAGCAATTGCACATAAAGGATGCAATAGAAAATTTGGAAAAGAAAGATGAAGAAATTATTCAAATTAAAAAGATAGGGACGCATGTGTTGGAACCCATTGAGGAGAGTTCGCCATCATTGGGGAATCCAGATATCGACGTATAATAATGCCTATAGAATTGGTTAAGGATTTTTGTTCTTGTTGGTTCATTATATGACGATTAAAGTATTTATTTGTGATGCAAGTATTGCTCTCTCTTTTATTGAGCTCCGATCAAAAAGCCAGTTGTGCGTGATAGTGATAATAATGTATTTAAATTATTTATTAGTAAGCACTCGCAATCAATTGTACAAATAACCACAAGAGAGAGAGAATTGAACATTTGAGAATTCTCAGAGGTTGATGAAGTTGCAGAAACGGAATCTAATTCAACCTATTCGAAGTAAAAAATTTAATATTATGTTTATAATTCTCTGCAAATTGGCCTTAGCACCAACATAGCACCATTCATTGCATGAGTAGAGCTTAACTTCTCAACAAACTGGAAGAAGGTTTTTCTCAGGCAAAAAGAAATTCGCAATTACGAGTAACATTAATAAAAATTTAAATGAAGACAGCTAACCTAAATATGTACGTCTTACTACTCACTTTGGCGTTCTTTGTGATGCAAGCATTTGCTGATACTATAGAGATAACTTCTGATTACAGCATTCCAGCTACCCAATTGCCTAACTGCATTCAAAAACACTTAGACCTTTCTGCTCGAAAGAGTTTTCTATCAGTAAAAAGTGTTGGCCATGTGCTCATCAGTGCTTGTGCAGAAGAAAATTACATTATTGCTGAAGATTTTCTGGAGGGACTGAGAAAGATGCAAAAAGAATCAAAACTACCTGATTTGTCTGCTCTATTAGGGCATTATACTCAAAAAGTGAATGAACTAATTACTATTACCAATTTTACCCAAGATCACTGGCATTCCCTCCTCGAACATAATATTGAGAATATACAGAACGCTTTCGAAGAGGAATATTTTTCGCTTCAACAGACTCTTTCATCTGAATGGATCGACACTCTAGGCTTGTTCGCAGACACCTTAGATTGTAGTGCTTGCATGCATTACTACCTTAGGTCTTTCGGTAGACATCTTCATGAGCTGGACTCAGATTCAAAAAATAACTCGCTCAACTTTGACAAGGCTTTGAGCAGGATGAATTTCGACTCGATCAAAGATATGAAGAAGTATTGCGAAAACGCACACGTGACTGCAAGGAGCATTTTTTCGGAAATCAAAACACTCGTCCATAAATACATTGATATGGAAGAGAGCGGTAACTTCACGAATTGTTATCCCGATGCTGATAAAACAGAGAAAGTGCATTTCATTGTTCAAGAAATAACTTCATCGCTCGACAATTACCTTCAGAAATATAATTCGTTTGAGGAATACGTAGAGTTTTTAAGGCTGTCTGAAGTTAAACTGAGAATGCTAACAGACGGCTGCTACTTTACGGCAAATGGTAGGAGCAAGGTTACATTTCGAAATGGCAAGGTGTTTTCCAAAGGAACAGCGTTCCATGGATTTAAAAAAGAATTTTTAGAGCATGAAGCTCATAGTATCTTTTTCCTGGTTATCCTCATATTATCAGTATTTCATGCTTACGCAATCAATGCTTGATGATGGAATTACTGCTTTTTTTCTTAAAATGTTCCATCTTTGATCTATATATGAACTACAAAGAGAGTTTTTTAGTTGCATCAATTTTAGGCTAGCACAAAATGGGTAAATTCCACCAAAAAAAAAAAAACTCATTCCGTGATTCATCCAATAAATTTTGAGCTCCTTCAAATTAGAGGAGTCACGCAAATGATTCTCAAACAATTATTATTATTCTTTTGACTATTGACTGAAATCTGTCCAATTTGGTTTGGGCATAGCCGTTCTTGGTAGATGATTCGATTGATGTATAACTCATGGAGTGTGAAACCATTCATTAAATGGCTGTAGAGAAAAAAAGAGAAATGTTTCTGCCAAAAATAAGTCTTCTCTCATTTTCTCAGATTTGTAACTAGTTTCTAAATCTCTGAAATGCAAAAATCAGCAGATTGAATCCATTGATTGGTCCTTTTGAGACTCAGCGCAGTGTGTTTTAATTGATTAATTTGGAAATCAAATCAGAACTTTGAAATAATTGAGCGATATTAATTTGAGCTATAAATTTCAGCGAAATAAAAAGACTTCTGTAAATTATGGAGAGGACATTGGACACCATGAAACCGCAAACCACTTCAACCACTTCTCCTTCCACAAGCAAACCAATTGAGAAGTGGATCACTGAAAATTTCACAGAGTTAGAGACTTCTCATGAGACCGAGATCTCAACAACTTACGAAGCTCGGGATAAAATCACGCGAGAGAAAGTTCTCTTGCAAGTTACAAAGGTCACTAGGAATTCGACCTTCGAAATATTTAGGAACGGGATCAATTATGGAATCAAGCTGGCGAACACTGCTCATATTATTAAGTCAGAGAAACTGTTTTTCGACGAGAAAAACAATCAAATATGCTATTCAACGAAATTGGGAAAAACTCTGGTGGACATGCTGCATCTTGGGAACCCATTAACTATCACTCGCTCTGTGAAACTCTTGAAAAACTTAGTAGGGGCTCTTCTCGCTGCCAAGGAACTCCTTAATATTTCTCATAATAACTTGAAGCCATCAAACATCGTTTTCATCAACGGGGAGGAACACATTGGAGGATGGGAGCGCAGCTTGACCCCAATGGATCAGTTAAAAAAAATCACTAGAGATGTTTTGTCTTATAATAATTATTCTTTCCAAGCTCCTGAGATGACGAAGGAAGCTTCCCTGAAGTCTATAGATTTATCAAAAGCAGATGTATATTCCTTGGGATTAATTTTCCTTTACGCAAGAGGAATGTCCGAGCTGCAGATAAAATCTCTTCGTTCGATTTCTACATTCTCTTCTTGTTTTACCTCAGAGGCACTCTTGTGCAAGGGTGGAGAAAAATTTGAGCACACAAAGCAAATCAAACAAATTTTAACACAAATGCTTGCCAAGTCACCACAAGATAGAATTACCCTTGAAAATCTGAAAGAAAAGCTCGAACTCATCCCTTTGAGAGTCGAGAAGACAGAAGCAGAAGAAGAGGACATCGAAATTGACAACATTGTCAATTCCCTGTTCCAAACAGCTCAAAACGAATTTAATAGCAAGAACTATGCCAAATCTTTGGAATTATATGAGACGTGCCTTGACCTTTTCAGGGGCACTAGAGACTCCACAGAGCACCCACTCTACGCTCATTGTTTAATCGGAATTGGACACGTGCTCAATAGCCAGGGAAGACTGTACGATGCTGTCGAAAGGTACTCGGAGGCCCAGCAAATATTTAAAAGGAAATTCGGTGGCAACCACCCAGATGTCGCAACGTGTCTTTTCAACAAAGCCACAGTGTTGCTGAAACAAAATAGTTTTACAGAAGCGCTACGTCATTTTGAGAAAAGCATGATGTTATATTCCTCAAATTTTGGATCAAGAAGCAGTAAAGCTGCGGACTGCGTCATTGGAATAGGAGACGTGTACTATAATCAAGGAAAAGAAGAAGAGGCTTTGAAAAAATACTATGAAGCTTTGGACATGAAGAGGAAGAAATGCCGGAATTTTCACCCTGATATAGCTGAATGTTTTTCAAAAATCGCAGACATTTTAAAAAAACAAGGAAAATACGTCCACGCCATGAGTAACTTGGAAGAAAGTTTACGAATCTATCAGAACTACTATGGAGAGAATCATCATCAAGTAGCTGTAACTCTCAATAATCTGGGAGTAATTCTGAAGAAGATGGGCAAAATGCAGGAGTCAATGAAAAAATACGAAGAGAGCATGCAAATTTATATTTCTTGCTACGGCAAATGGCACCCAAAAGTGGCTGATTGCTTGTATAACATGGCTATAAATCTTAAAAATCAGGGGGAAATTGAGAAGTCGCTTGAGAAATACGATCAAAGTTTGGAAATTTACAGAAAATGCTTTGGGGATTTCCACCCTGAAGTTATCATCGTACTTGAGGCTATTGATAACCTGATCAAAAACCGAGCAAAGAAATATCATAAATCAGACTAGCTTTCCTCTGCTACTTGTTGTGCGCCACTTATTCTGCGAATTAAAACTCGACAGAAAGTGCATTCATGTGTATCTTGTTCAATTTTTATTGTAATTGGTGTTTCAGTATATAAATAAGCTAAACAAATGTCTACATGCAATCATTCTTCACAAAATAACTTCCGTGCTCTTCTCTCAGTCAGGACTCTCTCTTCTCTTCACAAGCTAGAATCTATATGAAAAACAATAAAGTTTAATGAACAAATTCCAGTTTATCGGGTCAGTTGACTCAGACAAATGATTGGGTCTTTCGGATCTGAATTATTATTTTTGCTGATTTTATTTCACTAATTGCACAATTGTTCATAGTTGCTGTAAGAAAATAAATTCAGGTCAGCAGTGAAAATTTTTCGTCACATACTTTACAGACACTCAAGATATATCGTCACACTTAACTGCATAGCAAATAACTTTTCCTGACTATTTTTAGAATTCGAATAGTTTGTACTGGAAACATTTACTTCGAAAGTTTTGAAGAGTAAGATGACATAAGTTCCTCTGTGGTCTTCTTCTAAGGCACTCGAATAAAGATAAAATAAAATTTCTTCAGTATTTTCTGTGTGGAAATAATTTCTATTGATGATTTTGATATTTAGTTGGTTTGTGCTGAACAATTCGACAGTAATTCTACAGGAGCGATAAATTTTATATGATTTTAACTGAATATTTTCCTATTGCAAGGGTTTTTTTTGTCGTACTTGAATGTATTTCGAGCAAAAAACTGCTGCTATTGAACCATTTTCTTATGTTTCAACTGTATTCCTTCATATCTCAGTTATCCGAGGCTTTGCTGAGGTGGCTTGAAGTTCAGATCTTTCCAATCGGAATATTTGGAATAGTTCGCTATACTGTGGTATTACTGAATGAATGAATTGACTTTGGGTTATTACAAATATCACGCTCGTTTAAATTTATTTTCCAGGCCTTGGAAGCTTAATTGTTCTTAATAAAATGTTCATAATTGTTCATTTATTTAGTTTATTTAAGTGAACTTTTTGAATAAACTATATATGAAGCACAATTCTTAGTTTGTTATAATTCATTTTCAATTTCTCATAACTTCTTCAATGCAACCTCTCATCGGATACCCAAACATGTCTCTCCAAACTCCATTCTACAATGTTAACAGGGTTCAGCCTGTTTCTTGTAATCCTTACACGATGCTTCAGTTCCAAAGGCAACAACAGTATCTGTCACAACAACAGCAATACCTGTCGCAGCAGCAGCGACTCTACTCACAAAGTTTATGTCCTACAACTTTTTCCACAATAAGTGCCTTGAAGCACCCGGCAACATCTCTCAATATCAACGCAGTAACGAATTATACCAATTATTTATCTGAAATATTGTATTTAGATAGTGGAAAAAGCACTTCAAATTGCAGTCAATGCAGCGCTCATGGAAGGATCTCAATTCACCTCAAATGAGAATAATTCAAGATCCCAAACTGAGATAAACACAAAAGACGCGACTTTGACTCCATGCAAGCCTAGCGCTTCAAAGAAAATGTAAATTTTCAACGATATTTCCAGTATTAATGATAAAAAAAAAAATAGTGCGAAAAACAAAAAGATAACGTGTCCTCACACCGACAGAGATCACTTTGCCAAGGGATTATGTAAATCATGCTACTTGAAGGTTGGCAGAACGAAAAAACCTTCGGCATGCTCACATGATCATTTATATGCTAAGGGCCTTTGCCAAAAATGTTACATGGTCAAATATCGATTGCACCAAAAAAAATCTTCACTCGTAGAGGAACAAAGTCACGAATCGTCGGATATATCATCAAATGGCACACTTTCATCCCAAATCAAGCATGAAACTGATAATTGAAGATAAAATTGTTAGTGGACTTTTTCTCTTCCTAACATCAGTTTCCCTTGCTGAAAGTTAGCTTTTTAGTATCTTTCTTAAGTATGAATCTCCGTTCTATTAAAATCCAGAACACTTGATGTATTTATTATATGTAAATGGCCTGCTGTCCGTTGTTTGAATAATTTTCAGTTAGTCACTTTTTAATTGCATTCGCATACAAATCAACGTTAGAAAAAAAAAAAACTCCAAACAGCAATAAGATTCAAACGTGGGAATCGAAATTTAATGGAATACGTTTCCTTGGATGTAGGAGAACTATTATCAACAAATATCAAGACTTATTTTCATATTGTTTGAGGAAGAGGAGGAGGGAAAACAAATATTCAATTCGAATATATAAGAGCATAGTATTAGTTAGTTTTAGCTGCAGGATTTATTATGGTGAACATTTAAGCGTTCAAACTTGTTAGTAGCTGATCACAAAGCGTTGTTAGAACTTTTGAAGTATTGTTATTATGGAATCTTATTCAATTGGGACTAATTTTCTTCATCAAACTCTCAGAAAGAATGAATGCTAATTAATTGCTCAAAGTCATTAGAAATTTATCATCCAAACGTTTATAAAAAAAATTCAGAATCAAATTCAAAATTCATGCATCACCCCTAATACATTTTCTTTCAGGAATCAACCACTGATGCTGAAACATTTTGATTGTTGAAATTTTTCTTTGATACCTCCTGGTATCCTATCATTCCAAAGTCTGACCGACACTGAACAGACAAAGTTACGAAATTATAAATGTTGCTTAACTGCCGTAGAAGATATGTCGGCTTTTCTCATACTTTTTCATTGGATGATGGCAAATCCTCTTTTACCGGTTCTTTTTTGGATTAAACTCAAACTCTAGTTGCTTCGTAGCTCCTCTTTTGATGATTGAGATTCACATTCCGCATGGAGAGAAATATTGGAGATCCTTCTGGGTTCTTTGGAAGGTACATTCTATATAAGAATCATATTTAAAAATTTTAAGACAACTGCATTTGAAGTACATTAGCTTACAAACTTTAATGCGCTAAAAGAAACAAGAAATTTCCATTTCGTACTCTATCTCGATTTCGAGCCATAAACAGCATGTTGCCCTTCTCTCAAAGAGAATTTTTCTTCTTCACAATCTTTTATGTCCAAAACAAAAAAAATCCATGAGCATGAATTTCTGATCTCCTTTAAACGACTCTTGAGCCTTCTAATTGAGTCGTAGGATACCAAAAACCCGAGTAAAGACACGAATTGTAGTCCACTTTGCTGAATTGATATCTTGATTCGATTAAAATTTCACAACATTCAGGTGTGAATACTTATTTGATTTAAATGCGAGATTAGGATTTTAATTTTTTTCCAGTTGATTAAAAGCCTGTGATTCCTTAACATTTCATTTTTTGGAGTCACCTCCCATGACGGTATTCGCCATGTTTTTGGGCTGGGATCTTCAAGAGGAAGTGCCAATATGTCTTGGTTCGATCACATTTTTCGCATCAAGGCGAAGTTAGCCATTTACGGATTTAATTTGTAATCTGTAACCCGTTAAAAGTATAATTCCGTGACTCCTACGTTGCCTATTAATATTCGGATTTAGAATATATAAATCAATTCTAAAAAAAAAATAAGATTTAATAGCTATCCAACTTAGAGCGACCAAGATGAACCAATCTCTTTACTCCTCAGACCAAGGTTACATGAGACTTTCACAACTCGATGAGAAAGTTCTTTTAATGAACTCTCTTAAGACGATTCAAATGGCGAAGCTCATGTCTCAAGGCCTAAATCCTCAGCTCGCTCAAAGAATGCTACTCAAAATGCCAACATTACCTCTAATGAACACTCTGGGAGCTCAGCAATGGACATGGATGCCATATCCAGTTTTGGATCTCAATCAAGATTTAGCCCAACTCGCAGCTCTTCAGACTTACATTCAAGCTCAAACTGGCCAACAGCCAAGAGAGTCACAAGAAAGTACTAATGCGAATCTTCAATCTCCAAAACCAAGTGAAGTTCAAACTCAAGAAAAACAAAAAGAAAAACCCAAAGCAGAAAAGGTGAAACCAGAACCAGAGAAGCCAGCCAAACAACAAATTGAAGTACCAAAAGGCATGAAATGTGAATCGCCAAAAGCTAAGCCAGCAAGTCCAAGCTCAGCGAAGAAAATGTAATTTCAACTATTTGTGGGTTTATTCTAATTTGTTAATTTAGTAAGAAAAGCAGATCCACCAAATGCCCTCATACCCAAAGACCCTATTATGCTAAGGGACTTTGCAAATCATGCTATCACAAATTTGGAAGAGCACAAAAGCCATGGGCTTGCGAGCACGACAACCTTTATGCAAAGGGGTTATGCCAGATGTGCTATGTGAGTCAATACAGAGCTGCTGCTAAAGGAAAGGCTGCTCAAAATGCAATTGATCTCGAGCATACCGTCTCGAAAGAAAAATCTAATTCGACTTCGAATCCAGAAGAAACGAAAGTCGAGCTCCAATAAAGCTTTTTGTCATTTACAGTTTCTTGTTTCTATTTAAGAGTGTAGTTTAGCTTAATACTTTGAATGTGGATATTTCTCTCATAGCCTTTCTTTAGCTCTTCCTTGTTATTTAAGTACTCTATTTTGAGTACTTAAAGTAGGTAATTTCTGGCTTCTTCAATGTGAATGTAAATAACGGATTTTACTGACAAATTTGAAATATAATTCTTCTTCGTTGATTTGGAATTTTTTTTTTTAAATTTCAGGTTGTTGAAAAAAAGACTTGATGATAACTTGCTAGTTTATCCCTTCAGCAGTCATTATATGATCCAAGTCCTTTTTTATCGCCTCTTGAAAGTTGAATTTAGAGAAGATGCCAAAGTTTTCGATGCTGATAAATGAATTAATATTGGCAATATAAAGAGAGATAGCAAAGTTATGTTCTTAATGATTGTTAGGGAGTTCTTCTTTGGGAGTTATGATTGTGTGACGATAACAACAACCATCCTGAAATCCTGTATACTATATGAAACAATTTTCTTAAGAATGATATTCATGCTGAATAAATTTGAAAAGATGCAGGTCTCGCACCATGAGCAACATTAATGCAGCAATTTACTGTTCCTTAGAGATAGAAGGACTATATAAAGAAAAATGATGAGAAGGCTTGAAAAAGCTACAAAATAATACATTGCACCTGTGGCTATTTTTAACCAAAATAAAAAACAACCTGGGAATTCACCCCCAGTAAAAACCTCTCAATTAACCCTCGAAAAAACCCTGTTTCAAAAAACCTAATTTCAAAAAACCCAGGAGTATCTAATTGAGAGTTAATTCTTGTTCTCCTGAGTCTCTTTTGATATTGCGCGAATTTCATTAATGACATTTACAATTAGTGTTCTAGATTCTAAGTAATTGGTAAAGTCTTTCAAATATCCCAACTGTTGCAACAACAACGACGAAATGAAATTCAAATCTCCCCAGAGCTAGTTAAAGTTGAGTGAGACGGATAGCATCCCAGAAAATTTGATTTGAACCCATCTTTTCACGATTGGCTAGTTGGAAAGAAACTTTACTCTTAAAGGATAAAAACCGATTGTATCCATTTATAACTAACAAGGTCAGTATAATTCGAGTTTCATGCTCTTTCTAAAGGGAGTTTGAGTCGAAATTTATATCATCTCTTTAAATACAGTTGACCGGTGCTACTCAATAATGACATGAAGGCGTGTTTCAAAATACTCGACAAGAATGAGCTAAGAATAATATTTCCTATCATTAGTACCTCTCACATCTGTCTCTCGCTTGCGTTCTGAAAGAAAATTACTGGAGTAATGAATTTCATTAATCACGAATCACGGAAAATCACTGACTTAAAAAACAAAATTATTTTATCAGTTCGTCTGTTGATAAGGCAATACCTCACATTCGGTAGAACCGGGCTATGAGAACGAACCATAATTGGTTATCTTATTATGACTTGAGTAAAACTAGCCAAGCATCGGGAAGCTTTTATACAATGTTCTCTTTTAGAAGCAAATATTAAGGCCCTAATAGAGATAATCTTTGTTCTTCGGCATCCGTTCATAGGCATTTTCATTGAAGTAAAAGCCAGAGATCAGCTGATCCGCCTAACTTGATGAGAATTGTCAATCTTCATGAAATTTGTTAAATCTGTGAGTATTTTCCGAGAGTTAGTGCTACGAAAGAAATGTTAAGATATTCGGTTAGAATACAGGCTCTCTTGATTAATTGTACAGAAAAACAGGTCGTTAAAAATAAAAACCCAAGAAGATTCCTCTCTTCGATTGAAATGGAAAACTACTCTTCGCCCAGATCTTATTATGGGCCAAGTGATTCTCTAAGTATTTTAAAGACAACTCCTCGGGATCGAAATTACATGCACGTCTCAAATTCAAATGCGAGAAATAATTTCAAACATTCAGATGAAAACCTCCCTCTCTACACCGAGAACTCTGTACTTAAAGAAAGATCTGTATCTCCACGCAATACTCCACGGTTTTCTCACACAAATAGAGAGTTTATTCCAGTTCCTGGCAATCCACAGGGGTAAAACAAAATTAATCATCTGATAATAATGTATTTTAACAAAGTATCGTGAAACCCGAGCAGTTTATCCTATTGCTAGCTGAATTAGAGCGGTTGACTATGATTAACAGACAACTTATGCATGAGAATAAACAATATTCCGAACTCAAAGGGCTTATCCCTCTAAAAGAGGTTGAAAAACTTCTAACAATCAATGGAGAGTTAAATGAAATCGTCGTGAATTTGCAAAAGAAATGTGATGAAAAACAAGGAGATAGCTTTCTGGGTGATCAAAGCCAAATTCTCCCTAATCATCCAAGGAACCAAAACTCGTTTTTGGGGTCCTCTTTGAAAGTTTCGTTTAAGGACGATTTGCAGAAGGAGATAGAAACCGCACGAAAACAAATATCCGATCTTCAGAAAGAAGTTGAGATGAAATCACAAGAATCAAATACTATTAATATGATTGTTGAGGCACAAAAGAAAGAAATTTCGGCTCTCACAGGTGAATTAGAATCAATGAAAAAAAATACAGAGAGTCTTCAGCAATATTTGGGGGCCCTGCAACAGCAACAGGGATCTTTCAGATTGAATGGAACAGAGCGGTTAAACGAGAACTTTGAGGTCCAGAAGAGACAAAGTTCTGCTCAATCAAATGATTTCGAAGCATTCATGAAAAAAATTAGGCAGTTACAAGCAGCCGAAAAATCCCTGACTCTAATTCTCAGAGAAAAGGAACTGATTGAACGCAAGTATTACGAAAGAGAACATAGCGTTGACGAATATAAAAAGAAATACGAGGAATTACTCCTCGCCCATAACGCTCTCCAAAAGGATTTTAAACTAAAAATGAAAGATCTGGAAGAGAAAATTAAACTGTTAATGAATATCGTTGAACAAAAGGAGAGAAATATGACAAGAGTAGCCTCAGACAGACAGCGAAGAGGCGAAGATACATCTCTATCTCTTAGTACACAGGACCAGCAATCCAAAAAAATTTTGAACGCAGTAGAAGAAATGAAACATGAAGTAGAATTAAAATTGTTAAAGGATCTGTTAGCACGAGAGAGAGAAGAAGTGGATTTGTACGCAGTAAAACTCAAAGAGTCGAAACAAACTGTCACTCAGCTTCTTGCTGAGAAGAGTGATTTATTAAAACTAATTGATGAAGCGTATGGCGCTGAACCAGGATCCGAAGCATATGAGATAGAGAAGAGACATATTAGAGAGCTACAACAACTCAATGATGAATTGGCCAACATGTTCGAGAAGCAAATAAAAGAGAATGCAGATTTAGAATCCCAATTAAGGACACTTAGAGAAGAATTTGAACAGTTTGCCATGCAAGCAAGAGGCAGAGAGTTTGTTCATGAACATATGCTATTACGGTATGTATTGGTGTGTACAGAACTCCAACGAGTCTTAGAAAAATCTGAATTGATGGAAAAGGAAAAAGAGAAGGTGCAATATCAACTCCATATTCAGCTTCAACGTCAACAACAGCAGCAGGATCAACATGATAGGGAAAATGAACAACAGCAATACCAACAGCGTCAACAACATGAGCAAAACCAGCAGCAATATTCTGTCAGCCTCTCTCAGCCAATGATTTCTATCCCTCAGACTGGTGAAGCAATAAAAACTGTCAAAGTTGACCGAGCCGATAAAGCAGTAGAAGCGAATCTGATTCACAAAATTGACAGCATTGACAAAATCGAGATCGAGAAACGCAATGCTCAGACAGATACAGATGATCTTAAACCAAAGTTTGAAGATGAAGTAAGAATGAATATCCTTGAACATGTGCTAACGGCTCATTCTGAAATTAGGTCAGGTATGTAACCAATAACTCAGTTGAAACAGTTATTAATATTGATGAAGAACCTCAACAAAATTTGGGAACCAAGGTAAAAGAATCAATGATCTCTCAAGTTTTATCCTAAAAACTCTTGTTTTAGAATGAGCTTGAGCAGGAAATCGATTCAAGCAACTTGAGCAGTGAAATTGACTCATCTGATGATGAGATTGATGATTTGGAATTCAACAAAATGATCGTAATTCAAAACCTTTTATGTTTTAATTTCGAACACATAAATGTCAGAGTTATAGGAGAGGCGGCGTACTCAGCGAAGAAAGACGTCTGTCAGCTCTTATGCAAATGAAAAGATTTGAGGTGATGCTCAGACAAATCGAAGAAGAATTCAAGACAGAGGGTGTTATTGAAATGAATATGGTTCTTGGTATTGATTGCACAGCATCGAATCACTATTCAGGAAAGAGATCCTTCGGAGGAAAAAGTCTTCACACAATCGAACGAAACGAATTGAATCCTTACGAGCAAGCATTTGGAATTTTAGGTTCTTTGATAGAAAAGTTCGATTCGCAAGGATATTTCCCAGTATACCTTTTTGGCGTCCGGGATTGTCCGAAAGATGAGGTCGTCCCTTTATGGGTTGATAAGCAAACTGGTTATGAGTTTCTTCCCTCTATCGATATGGTGCTGAGACAATACCGTAAGAAAATAAAGGCAATTAAAATGGGAGGCTACACGACATTCGTTCCATTGATTCAGAAAGCGATCAAGATCGCAACTGAAAAAAAGAAGTTTATTGTGCTCATCATTTTGGGGGATGGAGGAGTAACTGACGTTCCCAGTAATGTCAAAGCGATTATAGAAGCAGCCGAGTATCCTATTGGTATCATTTTTGTTGGTTTGGGTGATGGAGACTATAAAACAAATCCAAGAGATCCATGGCACTTCATGAAACAAATGGAATCAGGACTCGCTGGTCGCAAAACTGATAATTTCACTTTTGTCACATATCGCCCAGGTTGCGACCCGAATGAGTTTGCAAAAAGGGCTCTTACCAAGGTTCCTCAGCAACTACTGGTAAGTCACTTGAGACACATGATTGAGATTCCAAAGATATCTTCTAAAAAAAATTTGGATTGATTAACTTTAAAGCATTTATATTAATATATTCCTCATAAAATTCGATTTACTATCATGCTTTATCACAGCATAATTGTGGAAATTTTTATATTGACATCTACATAGAAGCATTCATAGCTCAATCACTAATAAATTACTTTTTGATCAACTTTGAAGTACATAGTATAAACAAGAGATTGCATTTATTCATCAAATTTTGTATGAAGCCACTATATAGAGGTGCTTATAGGTCTGTCTCTAAGTGAGTTTGTAAATAAATGATTTTCTAGCATATTTGTAAATAAAAATCGGCGGTCTCATATACACTGGCATTTGTTTCCACCAAAAAGTGTTCATAGAATTCTTCTTAGTTATATATTCCTCTGTTTTTTAAGAATAATGCTCACAGAGCGCTCTGCATTGTTTTTGCAGAATGTTTCGAGCAGTGGTGTTTCAAGGGTTGATTGTTTGGCTTAACTGATCCGTTAAATTTGTTTGTCGTGCCACTAAAATATTCAGAAGTCCCTACCTTTGAACTCGGCTTTACCTTCTTCACCCGATATAAAGCTGTACTCGATTTTTCTTTTTGGTCATTTGATATATTGTTGATACTATTTATGTCTCCACTCAGATTTTTGTTGAGTTTCAGTTCTGATTCGTTTAGCGTTTGCACCAATCTTGGCGTTGTAATATTTGTGCTGCTATTGTTGTTGAAAAAGCTTCCTGTACCAGTTTGGCTTGGAATTAGTGGGATTGTACTATCCTCGCTTCCAGAAGCATGTATTCGCTTTTGAGAATTATTTACAATAGCAGCCAATTCTTGGCGTTTCTTTTCTAACTTAGTGCTATCAGTATTCATCGAAACATCACCATCGAGCATCTTCTGCATTTTTTCCTACAATTCGTTGATTATTAAGATATCCACAAATAAAATCATTTGTACAAACTGCGCTTTCCTGGCTTTGTTCTCTTTTGTTCTCATTTGAGCGTTCGGATTGAGCGGCTTTCTTATTTTCGGATTTGACTTGGAACTTCTTTGGCGTTTGTATTTTGGTGATGATGATCGATTTGGAGATTCTTGCTCATCATTGTAAAGGAAGATATAATTCATTTTATTGAACTCCTCTATGAGTGAAGTTAGTATTTAATTCAGAGAAAATCTACGATACTTGCTAGATGCTGATATTTTAAGGCTCTATTGGGTTCTTGAGCTGTACGAGGAGGACTTCCAAAACTCGCTTTAGTTTTAGGTTTGTTTTTGAAGTTCATTGTATTTTCATCTGCTTCCAATAATCTATTGATGCTGTACGTTTGTGATTTGATATTGGTGTATAAGTCCCTATGTTGTATCAGTAATGAGTTTATTCCAAAAAATTCTCAAGTACTCTTTTCGTTCTTCATAATCTTCCTCCTTATTCTCATCAATTTCTGTTACTACTATTGGCATTGTAGTGGGAATTTTTTGTTTATTCATCGCAGGTTCATCAGAAAGTACAAGGGATCGTTGTTTCAGAGAAATCGTGGGATGTTTCCTCAACTTGCGACTGGAGCCAACCTTGTTTTCTTCGTTTAGAGAGTAGCGTTTATTAAACGAAGGCTCTTTTAACTCTTCCTCTTTCTTCTTAACCCATGACTGATTCGTCTCCAAATTTAACGCACCCAAAGAATTTTCATCAAAATTCAGAGGATCTAGCTTCGGAACTCTAAATTCCAGGATTGAAGGGTCTAGAACACGATTGATTATTATTGAGATTGACAGAGCAACATAATGATATTACCAACTTCAACTTTTGTAACTTCCCCTGTTCTCAATTTAAATTTTTCTATCCTCAACTTGTTCAATAAGGCTTCTCGCGATAACCCGGAGAATCTTGGAGTGTTATATATCCCATCTATGTAATCCTCTATAGCCATAATCTTTTTTTTATAGTCCTCCTTTATTCTATTCTCATGTTTCAAGAAATGATTTGTAAACATTGCTTCTTCTTCATTGTTCACCAGGCTTTTAGCAGAGGTAATGTATTTACGACCCATATCATACTCATTCGGAGTAGTGCTCCATCCCTAATGAAGGGAATTTTTTCAAATTTATCGAGGTGAATTCGATATACATTAGTTATCCATGCACAAGCATTTTTTTTGACCTTGAGAGTTCTTGATTTGATAGGTCCTTCATACTCTCGTGTCGTATCGACCATGCAAATCTTCTTGGTAACAAATCTCTTGGCGGATTTGATATCGCATCCATTGCTTCTTAGTTTCAAATAAATGATAGCATCCTTTTCATCAGGTTGAGTGGAGAGTGAATTAAATCTCATGCATGTTTTGAAGGCGCTGAATGTATTCTTGTGCTCAGTGTTATGCTCTTGAGCAATTTTCATCTGTACCCACTAAGTTGTAAACAATCTCAATCAAAAATAAAATAGTTAAGGAACTTTAATTAACGTTTTAGTTAGATATCAAAATACTGTAGCTAATATGTGTACACTTTTTATATCTCATATGTTCGTAGTTGGATATTTCGGCTTCTAAGCTAGGATTTTCTGTAAGAGACTGGAAAGCCATGACTTTAATTGAATCCATTTCAAAATTGAAATAATTTATATGAGGAATTGGTAATTATCTCTATGCATATTTGGCTATTAGCTGTCATAGTGTATGGTGATAATTTTAATAGGCGGCATAAGGAAATGAGCAGCTCTTTAGGTATTCATACCATGGTATAATTGAAATTAGACTTTTAATGTGTATTTCCATCGAAAATTTATTGAGAACGTAAGTTAAAGTTTCAAAAAGCAATGAACGCTTTCTCGAAGTTTAAGAATAAGAATTCCTTATAGAAAATATCTCCCATGATGCTGTAATGAATAATTGTTCGTTTTAATTATTATCTTTTGCGGCACGTAAACCCTTCCATGTATTGGGGCTAGTAGTCCCCAAGTGAACCGATTAATGAGAAGCTAAAGGCAAGCAATTAGGATTATGAAGATGGATGAATTGCTCCACAGACTCAAACTGATCTAAAAAATATAGTTTCTATAATTTTAAGGAGAGTACTTACCATTTCGAATTTTCTAATTAACTCCAATTCAGAACACCGATAATTTCTTTTTGTGATTCAAATCGTGAAGATCTTTTAATCTAAATATATTTCTTTAGTTTTTTCAGCTATGATCCTTTCAAATCAACCTCAGTCTTGTGTCAATTCCGCACATGCCTCAGATCCGAAAAATGCCGAGCCCCAATTTGAAGAAGGTAAAATAACTCAAATGCTTGCTGGGACTAACCCCCCTTGAAATAGGAAAAAAAGACATTATAGAAGAATTGCATGAAAACTCAACCAATTTAGAGCTACTTCCTTTGGGTAAAAATTAGAGATAATCTTCAATCTAATCAAGTTACTAGCTCTATTGACGGTTAATGATTTTAAATTTATGCTCGAGCATTTTAAAGTATTACATGCAGCCTATCCAGTCTTGCAAGAGCAGTATAGCAGCTTATCAGAAGTGCTAGAAATAAATAAGCTCAATTACAAACTCCTATTGGAGTTCATTAACCATGAAAAAGAGTTGAAATTGGTTAAAATCTTATCCAAAGACGAATACGCACCAATAAGATTTCAATATAATCTAGAGCTGAAAGACGTTGTTCTGAGCTCGGTGATTCTTGAACAATCACTAAAATATATAATTCGCAAATTATACGCCGAACTATATAAGATATTCCACAAATTAAATACTCCACATTTAACAATTAACGCCAACGATGCTGCTTGGGATATTCAAATCATCGTAACGCCTCCTGTTGCCACATCTCTGATCAAAAATAATAATTTTCAATGATAGCGTTCAAAGTTGGAAACCGTTGTCGCATACTTGCCGAAAATCATTCAATCACAAAGAAATGACCTTCTGACTCTACCTCGAGATCATCAGCGTTGGCTTGCTCTTGATCCGTATGTCAAGTATATTGTAATTACTGATTATGAATTGTTGTTTGAATTCATGACTTTCGAAGCAAACCGCACCTAGAGACAAAATAATAAGAGACTACGATCTCGTGTATCGAATTGTGAACGTGGCGTCTGCGACTATTCATAGAGCACATAGAGAAAAAGAGGTCCTTAAAGATCTGATTCATATTTGCGGTCCTGTCTATTATTGGGTCGATCAAACAAGCACCAATAGAATTGCGAGGTACACCATCTCGAATGCAAAACCCCGAAATGTTCTGCAAGTAACTAATTCAGTCTCTGCAATATTTGAATTTTTCTTTGTTGTTGTTTAGCTTTGGGGCTTGCCCGACCATGAGCTTGTGAAAAGAGGATGGGCAATGGTGTACAAGCGAGTCAAAACTAATCTTATGATCTATGTGCCCAGATACTTCCCAGAATTGACAAAAGAGACACTGCTTCAGGAAGTGCAAAGTGATTTTGCTGTTCAGATTGACCAGACTCAGTATGCTCATTTGCATCAGATGTCTCCCAAAAAAAAGGCAATCGAGCTCGAAGTGCTAAAACACGCCTCTGAAACCAGAATTCCAGTTCGTCTCCTTTGTCATAAAAAATACGATCCTTTCAATGGATTAAAGAAATTTATAAAACACGTGGACAATCAAACGAGCACTCATCATTCAAATAGCCTTGAAGAAACTAAAGAAGCGAACTCAAATCATAATAATGATAGCCCTAACCCCCGAAAGAAAAATGGGAAATGGTTGCTGGATGCATTTAGATGTGGAAAAGGAAATTCAAATAGATTTCAGGATGCCAGAATTAAAAGCAATTTTGAGAATGCTCACTCGAATGTACATTTCAAAGAATTAGTAATTCACATCCATGGAGGCGGGTTTGTTTCCATGTCTTCTGGGTCCCATCAAAACTACACTCGTAGATGGGCTAGAATGTTGAAACGTCCAGTTTTCTCCATTGATTACCGCTTAGCTCCTGAAAATCCATTCCCTGCAGCTGTAGACGATTGTTGGCAGTTTTACAATTGGATTCTTGCATACGGAAAGGAAGTACTTGGTAGATTTCTTTTTTCTTCCCTTCATTTTTTAATCTCTACTTCGATTAGGAGTCGCACCTGAAAAGATAATCCTTGCAGGGGACTCTGCTGGAGGAAACTTATGTATAGGTAATTACAACAACCTTACTCAACACAGAGAGATTGACCTGACACATTACAATTAGTTTTAGCTTTGAAAGCTATAAAGAGTGGCATACGTGTCCCTGATGGGATTCTAGCAGTGTATCCAGGCAATTAAATCTTGCTCTTTACCAAAATTCTAAACAATATATTCTAGCGTTGTGCCTTGATCCAAATCAATTTTCTCCCAGCCTGCTGAGTGCAATGGAGGAGTCAATGATGTCCTATAGTTTCTTAAAACTATGCTTGAACGCTTATATTCCGGAGAATTACAATTACCATGAAAACTATTTTTTAAGCCCAATTTGTGCGCCGAATGAGGTATACAATAATCTACAGCAGCACTCTCAATGAGTTAAATATTTTTATTGCTAGCTTTTGGCTAAACTGCCTCCCATCAGAATGATGATCGGAGAAAAAGATCCTCTTTATGATGATACTTGGCGATTTTTGGAGCGATTGGTTAATCTCAAGAATGATGTTCAGCTTATAGTGTTCAAGTTTTTACCACACGCGTTTTTGAGTTACGATACAACGGTTGGATACAAAGTTATCATACAAAAAACAATCGAGGTACTCGAAGAGCTTTTCGCTAAAGCTGAAAATAACAGCAACTAGCATCTCTTGTTGCTGACACAAAACACTTATCCAGAAATTGAATTTCCATTTAATGTATATACTTTTATTAGATCAAGACACATGAATGTTAGTGCTTGTTTGCATTAATTAACAAATCAACAATATATCAACAGAAGTATGTGAGCTTTGCAATGTGAATCTATATAACAAGATAGTTTGTTTCCTACAAAATATTCTCGGTATCATCGATGAAGTGAAGATGTTGGATGGATAGATAGATAGCGTAGACATTGGAAAGCATCCATTATTGACATTAGAATTAATAATTAACTAGAAAAGCAAGATCCTTTTTTGTTGACGTTGCTATTGTTCTCCAATAGAATGAAAGAAGATCGATGAAAAAAAAATTGAGGAGAATTATTACTCTTTATATAGCTGAGGTGTTAAGACAATTCAAATACAATTAACTCAATTGTTCGAGACTTGAGGAACACTCTATGGGATGAATTTGCTTTAAGCCTTACAAGATTATTGCTCTTCGCATTCGTCAAGTAGCTATACTTTCCTTCATAATTTAGCAATAACATATAACTAGTTGTAAATAACAAAGTATGTATGAGAGCTATTTCTTGTGTATTCAACCAAAAGACGGCTTCTCAACTCAAATTGCTTTAATGTATGGCTCGTTGAAACTATCTAACCCGGTTATTTTGTTTGATTTTGCAGAATACTTAATGTCTAATCTTGGCTATTAGAAACGATTTTAAGATTCTTTGAAAGAGGAATAGATCAAATGCAATGTGGAGTACTGATGTATTATCAACTGGATTTTTCGAGAAGACATAAATCTCATAGCCGAAATCAGTAAATCATCTCAACCATTGCAAAACTTGGCAAGAAAACTCCAGGTATGGTGGGGTGCTAGCATCAATTACTTAGCTTGTTCAGCTTCACCTTTTCCGCCTTTTCTTTCACCTCTTTGTCTCTTTTCACGGTGAGCTTTTGGAGATTAAAACGATAAGCAAACTTACAAAAATGGATTAACTAAATATACTTTTTTGTGCTGCTTCTCTTTGAGCAGGTTTTTGTTCGACTAATCCTGGGATGTTAGCCATGCCAATTCTCCTATAGTGGTAAAAAGAGCCAGTTCATACCTCGATATTTGAAATTAAACTCTTACTTAAGCATTTCCTTAGCATCTTGGGTGATAGTGACGTTGTGAATATTGATGCTGGATTGGTCTGGGACGTAGTCCATTCTTCTTTCTCTTTCCTAATGAGTTCGAGGTCAAGAAAAGTTCATGAGTTCAAAAATGGATACCTCCTCTTGGATCTTGAGAGAAATACCTCTAATAGGACCTCTTTGAATTCTCTTCATCAAGTGGGTAGCGAATCCAGCAATTTTGTTTCTCAATCTCTTGGTTGGAACAACGGCAACTTCGCTGAGGATCTTCTTGTTGACGTGGAAATCATTTGTTAATTTGAGATAATATTTCTCAATCAAGTTCTTGGCGGCCTTCTTAACGGTTTTTGTTCTGACTCTTCCCTATAAGCAGCATTCAATTGGAATGTGTCAAGAAAAAGCCTTCCTACCATGTTTGAGGATTATTTTTTATTAGGAGCTCTTCTCTCTTTTTTAATATCTGATGAAGATTTATTAACTTTGATCTACTAAGGCCTTTTAACTCAGCTTAGCTACAATACAAAAATTATTTTTGGGATCAGAGAAAAGGTACTAATCCGTTCGAAAACTATTTTTTCCTATTTTTGCGATCAGAAGGGAGGGAAATCTGAATGACGACTGTAATTGCCGAGGGAAGCCGCGGACTAACATGTGATAATTTCGAAACGGATGTTAATTGCAAGCATTGATCAATCGTGGGAATAAAACGTGTTGATACTCAATACCATGAAATTTAATAACTAACTCCTACTCATCAAGAAGCAGCTCGATTAGATAGACTAATAGCTATAAAGGAAATTAATGAACATAATACATATATTTATTTTCAGATTATGGAGTGAGCGAAAATAAGAGCTAAGAACTAATGGAGTTTGTCTTCTTCTTTAATTTCTGAAGAGCTTTGGTGCACAGAATCAGTGCCATCCTCTAAAAGGTAAAATTATAAGTCAAGGGGAGTCAAAGAGAGCAAGTTCAATACCGAGTTTAGTAGGGATACTGTGGAATGGTTGTTTTTGAGATTCTTGAGGAGCGGTAGTCGCTTTCTGCAGATCATTTGGAACGTTCGGAAAAGCACCAAGGTTATTGTGGAACATCATTGATGAAAGACTAGACAAATTTCCTGCTAACGGATTGCTTGGGTTGTAAAGACTTTGTAGTATCGACTGAGCAAGACCACTTTGGATGGGAAATGGCGGAAATCTTCCCAACCCAGGTGGATAATATCCTAAGTTCGATAAGCCATGAACCGAACCCAGTTGGTCACCTTCAGAAGCTTGGAGAGTCTTTGATGGGGGTTCTTTTTTCGGTCCGTTTTTGGAAGATTGATTTGCTGTTGGAAGACTTTGACTGTTGGTTGTCTGATCACTAGCAGTTAGAAGTGGGCTTCGGATCGAATTCGAAGTGGCGGTGGAAGAAGAATGTTGCACCCTTTGAGATTTTGTAGTATTTTTCTTTTGCTTCTGTCCGAGGATTCCTTGAACCAAAGCTTCGAACTGTCCCATGTCTCCCGGTAGTCGATTATTTAAGTATTGAGACTGAGTCCCTGATTGAGCCTGCTGATGGGAAGGGGGCTTTATCCCCATCATTGCGTTCAGAACCAATAATCGATTCATCAATTCTAACTGAGCCGACATATTAAATTTATTCGGATTTTCCATTTCCATCGCATTTTCTGGAAAAAGGTGTCGATTGGAAATCCCTTCTTTCGTTTCCTCTTCTGATTTTACGTGATGGCTCTCAGGGTCTTCAATTTTTACTTTCTTTTGGAGATGCTCTTCATACTCTGATTTAACAGTTCTTTCGTATCCTCCCTTGTGAACTTTTGGAATGGGAGTGGTTGACTGTTTGTGCACGGGGGTTTTAACCTGCTTATCATCCGAGCTCTTCTTGCCAGGACGAATAGATGATGTCTCACTCATTGTGTGAGGGTCATTCTGATCTTCCATTTCGAGACTATCATCATCATCGTTCACTTTGATTTGAATTTTGTCTTTGGCAAACGAGTCCATCATCTTGAATTTCGATGATGTAAGGTATGCATAGGTCTTCTTATACTTAGCTTTGATTTCATTCTAAAAGAAAATGAGTGAAATAACTTCCATTTGAATTTAGTTCTTACTATATTCTTGATTTCTTTGAAATTTGATGGAATGATCTTCGGATCGTACAGAATCTGCAGGGAACTACTTTGAATACTCTCTAGATGTTCCATGACCTAAGCAATGGTGAAATTTAATCTCGATGAGAAACAGTATAAATCAAGTACCTTTTTGCTCTTGATATTCTGGGAGGGAAATACATTTTTAAAGACAACGATAAGGGGGACTTTTGATATTTTCCCAGCAGTAGCCGATGGATTCAATTGACTCTCATACAGCAAGCTTTGGATCTGTTCAATAAGATGGTCTTCCTAGAGAGGAATTCAAACATTTTAGAAATGGAATTCGGTACCTCTCTTGGGTGAAAGATGTCTGTATTGTAATAGAGACTGATACAATTAGAAAATTTTATTGCCAGGAAGAGTGGGTGTTTAACCTATGATAAAGTTAGATTTTTTTAGCAATTGAAAAAAAAAAAACTGTTCACTTTATGACGAATATTCGGTGCAGTGAAATAATTAACAAGTCCTTCGATATTATTCGTTATCTCTTCTTGATGGCAATCTTTCCGTCTATTCTCTCGTTTGACAAAAACTTTATCGAGGTTTTCCGGCAAGAATGGGTCTATCAGCGAGGAAATGCGCTTGGCCTTGAAAAAAAATAAACAATTGTAGATCGCTCATATTGCCAAAATTACCTTCACTTTGTCAGTATCTCGTGCCGATTTTCTAGAGTCCACGAAAACAGGAGGAGATATGAAAGAATTGATGATTCTAGGGTTGTCATCACCTTCAAGATCAATTTGGACGCAAGCCACGAGGTGGAATTTAACACTCTATTTCGGAATTAAATTTAATCAAAGTCCTGAAACGAATTACTACTTACATCGTTATTATATGACGTGGAACAAAATTTGAGTCCAGAGAAATAGGCTTCGTTATCTACGACAGTTTTCTTGTTCTCTCCCTTGATTCCAACATCGAGTAGGTGAAATCGCTCCAAATTTTCTATCATTGCTTTCACAGCGTAAATTTGAGCCTTTAGGAGATCAATGAAGAAAATGCTTTTTTTTTTATATGTTTACATATAAATTCTTGGGCGGCACCATCTTTTCGCCAGTCTCGGGATCAAATATCTGAGAATGGAGTTAATCTAGGGCGTGTTTAAGAACAATTACATCGATTCTGACTTTAATGCCTGGAATATTCCAGCTTTTATGCCAGTTCCATCCCAATTCCTCAGAATAGATGAAATTTTTTTCACAAGTGATGTGAACAGCAGCTTCTGCCTCCCGTCCCTGACAAATTTATTCTGTCAGAAAAGAGATTGCTAACCATATTGCTTACCTCTGCTTTTGGATTTGTCAGTGTTACAGAAGGCGATAAGTTATAGTACACATCGGTACCGTTGATATCACATTGTTTAAAATCGTAAGTGCAAGGTATCCATTCCCAAACAGAATTGTCAGCTAAAAGTAGTGAGCCAATGAGTAAAAGGGAATTAGAGCATGATGAAGAGAAGAATTCTGAGAGTTGATTTCAAAGAGGCAGGAGATTCTTTACCTGCAGCAGTTTCCATATTAATTTTTGCGGTGTTTCACTCAAACGGTTGAATTCTTTTATTAATTATAGTCACGTGAGGAAAAACAAAGTTCCGAAATAGATTGGAAATTTTAAAGAATAGATTACTAAGGAATTACCCGTGCCAACGAACGGATTTATTAAAATCTTAATCATTTGCGATTTGGGAATCAAGCTGGCTTGAATTAACAAAACATAGGGATTGCATAATCAGCACGCTTCAGTAATTGTCTCATTTCTGTCAACTAGAGCGTTTTTGATGGAGTTTGCACCCTGTGGAACTTATGATGACGCTCAAGGCTTGCGAATTGATATCTTGGAGGAAAAACTCGAAATCCAAGATTTTTAAGCACTCTATAGGGGAGCTAGTTGGACTCGGGCTCAAGAAGATGGAAATTAGAAACTAGTTTTAGGAAAGCACCATGCAAAGAAGTTAATTCAAAGCAAATTCAGGGTTAGGACCGAGCCCTATTATCAGATTTTAAATGTACCCTTTAATAAGGATTGTTGGCTAATAAAATAATGTTTTCTAAGTGTAAATAATCGATATTAAAACTGCGTAATAAATAATCAAAGCAAAAGGAGTGTTTGTTTAGAAAAGGGTTTATGGATCTTATTAAGCTCTCAAGTAAACAGAAAATGTTCGGTCTAGCACAAAAAGTGAATCATTGAACAAATATCAAATTTATTTGGAACGATTGTTAAACGACCAGCAAAACAGGTAATGTGAAAGTTCGACGTTAGCAACGCAATAATTGACCAAGATGCAATCCAAAAGAGGATCCTCTTAGTCAAAATAAAACTTGTTTAACGATTTGGAAACTTGAATCCACTTCTATTTGAGTTCTACTATCCCAAGTGTCTGTTTGGAGCTTGATGTCTGAAACAACTGGTCCTTGTTGAACTTCTTTTTCCGTTTGAAGTACTTCGTTTTGAAATGGCAAATCGTGATAATAATCATAGCAATGATAAGTCAACTGCAAGAGCAATTTTGAGGAAATTTTTCTTCTAATTCTTCCTCTATTGTGAGCGTTAACTTTCAATCAAAAGTTTGAGACCATTGACATCTTTGACTAGAAATATGGACCTACCTCTCAATGCTACAACTGTAACCAAAAGATTTCTAAGACGTACTTTTAAAGGCACTTCATAAAGCAATTAAAAATTATGGCATTACGATAAGGTCATCTAGAGTTACTTCATTTTGGGTTTGACTGCGAAGTTGTCCGTCTTTTTTTAAGAGCTGATATTAATGAGTGGCTCCTTTTAAACAATTAAAGAGGGTTTTTTCATGAGTTTTCTGCCAAGAATTAAATCTGGTGAAGACTGCACGCATTTTGAGAATGTTTGAAGGAAAAAGAAGATAATATATTGTCAACAGTATGAATGGAAAGACTAAATGAGTGAGCTACGATTTTTGGCAAATTTTATTTTATCAAAGAGCAAAAAATACATTACCGTTATCTATCTCCTTATGTTGTTGAAAATTCACAATGTGCGTGAGTTTTTCGTAAGAAATATCGTTGGCATACTTGCAAAATCGAAATCTAAGAGATTCCTAAGCAAAAAGAAGTCTTGGTTCATTGAAAAATTTGAATCGCTTCGAAATTAATCATGTTTGATAAACTGAAAGAAGCGGCTGTCGTAACAAAGAATATTGTTGAAAGTTGATAGCCATTTTCCGAATGCGAAGTTAGAACCACTTTTTTTTTTTATTTGAAAAAAATTTAGATTTAATATGTCACAATTGTGGCGTTAGCGACCTAATTTTATTCTCTCTAAGAAATTCGTATTGAATAGAAAATCATAACTTATCATTGTGAAAATGCTGGATGAGGTGCTTTATCGTTCTCAATCTGAAATTTTAGCCGTGAAATATTTGAAAAATTTTCACTTTCCAGCAAGCAATCATAACGTTATTCCATCGAGAAAAGAACCGCAGATTATGTTTCGTTGAATTGCTTTCGAGAACCTTCCTGGAGTTCAGATATTTCTTCTAAAATAACCACAATTAAACGCGCGTTAGCTCTTTAGAGCGATAGCTAGAAAGGACCCAATAAGTTAAGACATTCAAGCACAAACCTTCTACTGTTCTCAAACAATTTAATTTTCATTCAGCTACAAATTGGGTTCTGTATTTCTCTTCATGATAAAAAAAAAAATGAGCATCGTTCCAAGGTATCGTTTCATTTTCAAGCCTTCATGAGAATCAAAATTTTAAGTGGCCGTTGAAAAATTGAATCTGTTAACTATCAAGGGTTTTAAATAAAATTTGAACATTCAAATTCCAAATAATTTAAAATCAGAGAAAAATTGAAATCTACATAGTATGGCACTCCTAAAAGAAGACAGCGCTTTTACTCATGTTATTGCTATTGACTTCGGTACCGGAGCTTCAGGGTACTCGTCACGCTTAATTGATTTGCTAATTTCTCTTCAGTTATGGTATAGCTCCAAGATTCTTGGAAGCAGATGGCAAACCAAGGATTGAAGTTTTTAACCCATGCGATGATTCCGACGATCAAAAGACAGCTACCGCAATTCTATTCGATGATAAGTACAATTTTCTGGACTTCGGTGCCTCTGCTATCCAGCAGTATGCTCAAATAGTCGACGATGGAGGCAGTGCTCTCTTGTTCCAATCGGTGATCTTTTTAAATTTTGAACGATAGTCTCACTCTTAAACTATATAGTACAAAATTCATTTACTCCATATGCATACAAACGCTCGAGCCGTTGATGGTAGAGAAATGCCTCTCATGACCATCATTTCTCAGACTTTGAGATATATTGCTGAGAAAGCTTTATATAAACTACAAGAACAGGTCGGAAAAGTTATACCGGCTAAGATCCGATGGGTACTGACCGTACCTGCCCTTTGGAGTGAAGAACACAAGCTCTTCATGAAAAAGGCTGCCGTCGAAGCAAAAATCATCGAGAGCACTAGTTCTCCAAATCTCCTTCTCTGTCTCGAGGTAACTACTATTATGAGAAAAATATAGTAATTATGGGGATTAGCCTGAAGGTGCTTCAATCCAATGCAGAGAAGACAGCGAACCATCAGTGAGAAACCAAATGCAAAAAGGAAATGTCGCGATGGTTTTGGATTGCGGTGGAGGAACTGTCGATATCACTGTTCATAAGTTACTTTGTGAACCAACCGAGAAATTCCTTTGCCAAGAGTTGCTTCCTTCAAGTGGTGGCTGTGAATGGGGCTCAAAATATGTTGATTTGTACTTCGAAGATTTCTTAAAAGACTTCTTCGGCGCTGAGTTATTCCAAACCTATCAAAGAAATGCTGTAGCTCGATTAGATATCTTAAGGGACTTTGAGATCTTGAAAAGGTTCGTTATTACTATACTTGGCTTTTGTTAATTTTGATTTGTCTTTTAGGAAGTTTAAAGGAGGAAAAGAAGAGCGATGCATGATTAAGTTCAGTTACCTTGGAGAGGATCTTACTACAGCCAAACTTTCCAAATTGGTGCAAGCTCACAATAGCAAAAACCCTCCAGAATACGCTCTGAAGCTAAAAGGGTCTGCTAACGTGGAGCTGCCAACTTCACTGATGGCCTCATTCTTCTTGCCACTTATTGAGAACATTAAGACCAAGGTGAGATAAACATTAGTGACTTTTGGATCTCATAAGAATATAATGGAAACATAGGTAGAACAACTTATCGAACAAGTCGAGGCAAAGAAGGACAAAGTCAACTTTATTTTTATGGTTGGAGGGTTCTCAGAAAGTCCATTCTTAAAAAATGAAATTATCAAAAGATTCGAAACCGAGAAGATTCAGGTAGCATCATGTTTTAAGTGGTGAGGATCCTAATGGAAATATAATAATAGATCTTGGTTCCGAGAAGACCTCAAATTTCAGTTATCAGAGGTGCTTGCATGTATGGATTGAACCCACGTTCAATTACATCAAGAATTGCTAAAAAGACTTATGGAATAAACACTCTGACCACCTTTGATCCAGAAAGACATCCTGAAGAAAAGAAAGTTATTATTGAAGGAGAAGAATTCTGTGAAGATGTATTTGATCCTTTCGTGAGAAAGGGCGACTCCGTTGGAGCTGATGAAGTTCATACAAAAACTTACTGTCCAGTCAGAACGAAACAGACTGTGATGAGAATCATTTTCTATTGCACAGATTCTAGAGACGTGGAGTTTGTTGATGAAGATTCTGTGAGCCAGCTTGGCGAGCTTTGTATTGACATTGGCAAAGCATTCCAGAGTGTAGAGGACAAAACTGTGAAAGTTACTCTCCTGTTTGGAAGCACTCATATTTATGCAACTGCAACCAATAAGAATGGCACTGAAATCAAGAACTGTGAATTCAAATTTGAGAACGCTAACAGTTAATCAACAATTTATCTTTCATAGTTGAAGTAATTTCATGTGTTGGATATTCAAACATATTATCAATTGTGAAAGCTATTCTTAAATTTATTGTATATGAATTTCCTCCTTAAAAATTGCATTTTATAATCAAATTGTCTCATATCGATCTCCACCTATCATGTCTATAAGTGAGAGATAGGCTCAATTTTAATTTGAAAATAAATTGCACTCAAATCAAGAAAAAATAACAAATGATTTATATCTTATTCTCTCAAAACGTTATGCTCAAAGTTCTGAACTAAGGATATCCTAAAGTCTTACACTTTTTGCCAATTTTCTTATTTTTTCGATTCGGTGATGTTAGTGATTCATAAACAGAATTTCTCAAGCGCCTTCAGATCAGTCCAAGCCATGCAGCCATGAATCCCTATTCATGTCTGAGTTGTGATAGAGTAATATCTCATATTAGCTCTGCTGTACCTGTGAATTTGAATCGAAACTGTCAATCTCAGAATCATGGAGGAATTTTTTTTGGGAGCATTTTTAGATAATAAAAGCATCAATTTATTGATATCATTTTCATAGCGTGCAAACAGAAACGATTAATCCAGATGAAATTCTGATGAAAAAACGCTAAAAAAGAAAAAGAAAAAAGGCATTTGAGGAAAGCAGCCAGCCTAAGTGGCTCTAATCGAGGAATAGCTCTCTGCTGTTGCTTTGAAGCTAGTTAACAAGGAGAATAATTCGAAGTACTTAGCTGCTTCGTGATTTTTCAATATTTTATTCTTTTACACGACAAAATATGTTTTATTGGTGAAAAATACGTGCATTGAGAGTTTGAAAAAGTATGCCTTCATCGAGAATGACAAGTGTTCAGTTGTCAAAATTCAAATTCATGATCGCATTTTATTTGATTTCAGAAGCCCAAATTCCTAATAAAACGCAATTTAAACGAAATTAACAATGGAAAGTGACGATTTAATATGTCCTGTTTGCTTGCACTACTTTAATGAAGCAGAATTAACCCCCAGACTCATCCCTGTATGTGGTCACACAATTTGCTCGGAATGTATTCAAAAAGTCCTTGCACAAATGCACACAGGCGACTTATTTGTATGCCCTGAAGATAGGTAAAGTCTCTTTTCCCTACCCAGCGCTAATCTCATTGCTCTCAAATCAGAGCCGGAATGGTAATCAATGAGCTCGAGGTTGATTTTTTCCCAAAGAATTATACTCTCCTTCGCCGAATCGGAAAGAAAGGAACTTTCTCAGATGATCAATCAGGTAGCAGAAAGAAAGAAGTAAAGGAAAGCAAAGGTCTTAGCGTTGATGTGGGTGATACCATGAAAACCGAGAGTCCTACTAAACTTCTCGCTGAAGTATCCATACCTTCTTCAACAGCGGGATATCGCAGCTCTCTTGTTAGACTCTCGAAAAAACCCTCTGATGAAGTTCCATCGTCTGGTTTTTTCACTGGAGAATGCAATGAACATGGAAGAAAATTAGAACTCATATGCTTAGATCATAAATGCAGGATTTGTGCTAGTTGTGCGCTATTTGGATCTCATAAAGGGCATAACTATAGACCAGAAGAAGAAATTTTAAAAGAAATCACTGGCAAAGCAGAAACCTTAATCGATCTATTTCAGAATATTGAGAACACTCAAAACAAATCACTTGATCAGAAACTCCAAGACAAAATTTCATCAAAGTTCAGATTTAAACTGAGTGAGTTGACGGATCAAATCCAGGAAAAATTCGAAGTATCAGCTTGAGTCAATAAATGATTTTGATTTTGAAAATGAATAGGAGTATGTGAATCAATTGAAAGAAAAAGAAAAGAAGCTTTTAGATACAGTCAGAAGAAGGATTATCGAGCTTGAGGAGCAATTTAAACATTCCAATAAAGTCCCAGCTGAATTAGTACAGCGGATTGCTCTATGGAAAACTGAGTAACAACCGAAATTTGATACTAAGTGCTTATGTTTTTCTTACTTCCTCAACAACAGTACTCAAGAAAAGCTGACAAATTTAACGGAAAAGACAGATAGAGGAGAGCTAGATTTTGGGTTTCTTGATGATCCAAAAGTTTCGAAGAGTCATGATCTGATATCGATTGGTTCTAATATTAAACAAGAACTTGAAAAGTTCAACGAAATCCCACAAAAATCTTTAGATAGTTTTTTGCAGGGTGTGTCTCTCACTTTTATAGATGATTTTCAGTTCACTATTGATAATATTTGCAGATTGACAACTCCCTCACTAGATTCCTCTAAATGGAGGAGTCTTCCATCTGATAAAACTGACATCACCTTAAAAACGCAGGCAGATCGAAAAGAGTTCTTTGGTGCTTCCAATCAAAATTCCACTACACCTAAGTTCGATCGAGATAGCCTAGAAACACCGAAGCTTAAGAACCGTTTTTCGTTTCTCGATGATGAAGGAGATGTCAATAATTTTGACCCTCATTCTCTTCCTGTGTTAGATGAACCTGGTCAAATAGCTGAAACGAAAAAACCGACGACACAACGGGGAGGAGCACCACCGAAATCCACTACGCAAAAATCAAATGTGATAGTTAACAGAGCCAGTTTTGGAATATCAAAAGATGTCATTAGAGGAGGACTAACCAAGAACAGGAGCAGTAATAATTTGGGTGATCCAAATCGCTCCTTTACATCGGGAATAAGTACATCAGCACATAGTCAATCTACGAAGCAGCTTCCTACATTAAATAATACAAGCTTCACGAGTGATTTAGACTCTTCGAGAGTGTACACCGATAGCGCTGGGACATCAAAGAGCAAACTGAAATCATTTTTGAATGCTTCTATGCCTAAAGACTCTCAAAGAAAAAGCACTATTATAAAAAATAAGTCATCTTTAAATACCTCATACACTTCGCAGTCAGGGCAGCGCCATACTATATCCAAGAACAAATCGGCTTTAGATCTCTCAATGAATTCAGAACGAGGAAAGCCTCCCTCAACCAGCACGGGATTATCTTTCAAGCTATCCTCAGAAGAAATTTCTAAACCCAAGGCCGTTAATTCATCAATGAGCTTAACCAAGGGGTCTATGAGCTCCAGGAGAACCTTTCAAATCAATCCCAAATTTGAAGCCGTGGTTCATGGATTGCGAAATGAAACCTTAGAACATGTTGACTTAACAGGAGCAGGTAATGTTGCTAATTTTTTTCCTGATGAAATAATGCCTATTGTGTTCTAGAACTCGGAGATCAAGGGGCAGTTTACATAGCGGAGTTGCTGGTAAGCAACACGACTGTCAAGACGCTAAAACTTCTAAAGAATAAAATCACAGATGAAGGAGGAATAGCGCTAGCGAGAGCGTTAGTGGACAATCAAACCCTCCATACCCTCAATTTAACGCAGAATCTGCTCACAGAAAAGACCGTCGACGCCTTTTTGAGTCTTGTTAAAGAGAATCCAACACTCAAATATTTGTATTTCAATCAGAATTCAATGAAAATTATGAATGTAAAAAACAAGATCAAGGAACTACAAGCACTTGGTACAAACACTAGCATATGAGTGTGTCTCTTGGTTTTGTACATATAATAATATTCACCTTGTGTTTCTACAAAATGTCGTCCAACAATATTTTTTCTGATATGTGATTTTTTGTCAAGTAATGCTTTTCTTCTTTGTAAAAGCTGGGAAACTAATCTCAAATCTTCAGTTCGAAATCCCGGATCAAAAAGGATTTATGTCGTCATTATCTGGCTAACATCTAGAATAAGGATGATATTGTTAGATTCTGCTGCTGATTTATACGGCATCTCTCCAAGTAAAAATCAAAATGAACTGATTGAGAAGGATTTGGGTAACTACGCTTTTCTCTTTTTTTTTGGGTTGTTTATTCGAGTCTTTTCTCTTTCCAGAACATCATAGGCTCTGAATACTTCAAATATCAATAGAGTCAGCATACAAAATTCAAAATGTGCGAAATGTGAGAATAACTAAGTGAACAACTCAACTCCAAAATTCTTGTCTTTGTAACTTCAGTTTATAATTCTTCGCTAGAGATTAGGGATAGCTTATAACAGCCATTCAATGAATTGGGTGCACATGGCTTTACTTTGGATGTATAACCCCGATGTTGTTGATATAGCTTATAGCATAGCATGCTGCTAAGTAGAAATTTATCCTAACTTAGAACAAACCCCCTGAAATATTCGTATTCGAGAACTTTAAATGTCTGAAGGTCTGAAAGTCACTAGATTATTCGCTTCTACATTTGAAATGCCATGATTTTCAATTGTTATCAGGATGCCAAGGAAACAAATCCATAAATTGTATGATAATCTCTTTGACTCTCAGTTTTCTGATATAGCTATGCTCGAAGATTTATTCTAGAATTTAGTTTTTCTTTTTTCAATCCTGTTGGAGCAGTATATCCTCAATATCAGAATGTTGTTGACATAATCTAAAATACTGATTTTTACTTGAAGTAAGCTCAATAGGTGCTGGTATGAAGTAGTTTTTCATTTGATAGCATTTTACTTCATTCAAATTTAAAACTTTCCTGAAATTTCTTGCCTTAAAATAGTTGATTAGATTCAGAATTCACAGGAATATCAGAAATTAATTTAAACGTGAGCGTTGGTGAACAGAAAACTCGCAAGAGTGCATTCTCCCTCATCTAGTTACAGTTCTGTTTTGGCAAATTTAAGTCCTACTCACATTGTTTTAGGGCACGGTGATGTTTTTTTTAAAAACTCTGACAGATTCCTCTCTAGATATTTAGAATTTTTCATGCTCTTATCAGACTGATATACCCAAAGAAGTTTTTTTCTCTCTCTCTTCTATGCTTTAGATCTTGCTTTGTTGTTTTTCCGAAGCGCAGTGTTTTGAATAAGTTCACCAACTTTATAATTCTAATTCGATGTTCTTAGAACACATAATTATTTTCCGAAAACTGAAAACTGGACGGACTTACTCTGGAATAAATCCTCGAAGATCGCAAATTGTAATCAAAATAAATAACTTTTTCAAGAAAAAAGGTTCCTTTATCGCGAACTGAAGCAAATTTCGTATTCTCCTCTCGTCGTTTTAATAACGCCAAAAGACAACGCCAATTACTACGATCCATAGACGCAATCATGGAGACTAATTATTCAATTCAATATGCTACTTCTGATCACATCGAGTATATTACCAAATTCAATTCCGAACTGGCATTTGAAACCGAAAATAAGTATCTCGAACCAGACACTGCAAGGAAGGCTGTTGAGAAGCTCTTGGCAGACCCCGACTCTGGTTTTTCGGTTATTGCACTTGAAAAAGATAAAGAAACACCAGTTGCATTCTTAGATGCCTACCTTGCCTTTGACTATTCTCGAAATGAGCAACAATGTCTAATCCTTTCAACTTTGGTGAGCAAGGAACACAGAAGAAGAGGGTTGTTCAACAAGCTCTATGCGGCTGCTATAAAAAAACTCCGAGCAAAAAAGGGCCGATATATGAGGTTGTTCGTTGAGAAAGACAATAAGAATGCAATGGAAGCCTACAAAAAAATAGGATTCAAAGAAAGTAACGAAGAGCTTTTTGAATTTGATTTACGTGAAGACCCTGAGAGTGCGTTTGAATTGCAAGCAGGTTACAGCCGATTGCTAGATGAAGAGGACTTTACTCTCGAAAGAGCTGAACAAGAAGAGATCAAAAAACTTGAGTTTGCTGACTTTACTTCGATATTGCACAAGGATGGAGACTATGTCAAAGCTAAGGCGGGGGCATTGAGATCCTTTGAGCCCAAATCCTCAGCTGAAATTTTCTTGCTGAAACAAAAAGGAGAGGTGATTGGAATTATCGGAGGGTATATTACTGTGTGTGACTGGACAAACAGACTTGTCTCGTACATCAATGATATTCGGTTGAAAAACTCTGTGATCGGAGATTCACGAGAATTGACGGGGTTAATTTTAAAGCTCTACATTGACAAAATCGCTTCGGAAGGTAGACATCTTACCATTTATGTCGGCGATGCAGAAGAGTGGGTGAAACTTCTGCTGAGAACGGCGAGAGCAATTACTAACCATTACCTAGTCTATGAGCAAGATCTCAGTTAAACCATTAAACTTGACGCTTACGGGGTCATCAACTTTATCACACTTAATAATCAGCTCATGGTCATAATAATAAATAAATAACTAACAGTATTATGTGTATATAATTATATTTCTCTATAATCTTACTATCCATCATTATCTATATAGACACCCCGAAAGCAACCATTTATCAACGATATATAATCTAAAGATAAATTCAAAAATTTGTGAAATATCAGTATAAATTCTAAATAGGCATCATTGTACGTGCATTTAATCAATTCGATGTTTGAAAACTTATTTTTTACATGAGCGAGACAAACAAGCACACATTTTCATTTCTCAAAGTCACACACAAAAATATATTAACATAATACAAAGTCAAGTAGTGTCTATTTCATCCACCTTTTGTTAATACACAAGTAAGTCCTCTGATGTTTCGACATCAACTACGCAAGAACGACCTGTTTGCAATTTTGATATGAGGTAGTTTTTTTGTAACTGTATATATCCTTTCTATCGGAAATATTGCCAGTCAAATCATTGAGCAGGCACAGAATCTAATATCAGGACTAAGATAGTATTGTGAGGAATATGAGGAGGAAATCGTTCTAAAACGACAATTTTCAAGCTTGAAAATGTGTGCAAGTCCTGTATGTTTAAAAACCAACATCAAAAAACACATATTTTATTGGGCTGGTAATGAGTTCCGTTGAGTGAGTACAAAAATTAATTTCACAGTTAATTCGATGATTTTTGATTTTAGTAATTGATTCATTAAAAGGGACCTTTTTATCTTAAATATTTTGAAACAATGGCAAATTCCTCAACAAACCCAGCTTTCTCTCGAGCCAGCTTTAACAGTTCCCCGTTAACAAACATTCCTGCTCAATTTCCTGCCGATGACTATTCTCAAATTTCATTCGTGAGCATGCCAAATGCTCTACTTACAGAAGATGATAAATTAAGACTGATCGCAGTCAGCGCTCTCGAGCGTCATTTCAATTCATACAAAAGGAGGGTGCTTGAGTTTGGATTTATGAAACTCCAAGAGAATTTGAACAATTTTCTGCGGCTCAAAATCGCTCTCACGATGATAAAAAGATTAATAAAGAACCACGAAAAAGCTCTCAAAGAACAAGCATTTATCAAACTTTCTAGCGGAATTGGCAAACGTCCACGAGCTTTAAAAATTCCAAAAGCAGGTCTACAAGGCGGACTTTCTCACATTGAAGATGAATCATTGAATGCATTTGACATCTTAAATTCCTACTTGAAAGAAACCACTCCCAACAGATTCATTACCAAGAGGGCTGTAGACAAAGCTTTCTCTGCGCAGAAGTTATTAAATTGTCTTCATTTTCTTTTTAGAGAAGCTCGAACAAAAAAATACGCATTTAACATCTTGAAAAGGCCGATCTTCTTCTCCACACAGCCGAGATCGATTTCTTTGGACATGTCTTACTCGACAAATCGTAATGAGAGGATTCCTTTTGAGCCATTTTTCAGAGATATAAGGAATAGCAAAGACCAAAAACGAGAAAGTATACTCAGTGGAATCAAGAAACTGTCAGATTTCATTTATTCGTATAAAGGAAAAGTCTTTAGCATTCTTCGGGAAAAAACTAAAGTTGCCAGGAGACGAAACGAAAACCAAAAACATCACACGGTGCAAGAGGCATATATCAGTAAAGTTTCGCAGTTCTTTTCTTACAAACAAAATCGAAAACTGAAATCAATTGACTACTCGCATATAAAGCACATGCGACAGAGCTCTGACTATGTTCGAGGGAATAATCACGAATGGACAGTTAATAGTTCAGACTCTCCGAACACAGCTTCATTTGGATATGGCTCTCCTATGAGTTATAATCTAAGCCAAAGGTTTACCGACAGTGACAGCTCCCCTGTGAGAGCATTAGCACCGAAGCGACTCAACAGTGAAGGACACAACTATCAAAATCCTGATGATTCAAGCGTATCACCTCGAGACTCATTGATCAAAGAAAAGTTAATGAAAGTCGTCTTAAAGCCCAAGCCTGCATTCAAGGATAAACAAGTTGAGCGATATTTACGCTACGAGCATACATTCTATCAAATTTTACGAGTGTTCAAAGGTGCTTTAAAGCGGGAGCTTTATTATTCTTTTGAAAATCTGAAAAACTGGGGTAATCTCGATCCAAGAACACACCGGTGCTTCGTAAAAATTCTGAATCGATGGAGAGGTAGAACCCAGCAGTTGTTGCATTCAACATTAATGGTTTGGAGAGATAATGCGAAACGAAGACAGATTGTCTTTATGACACTTCGTAATTTCGTGTCGGTTATCAACATTCGGAAGAACGTTATCCTTGAAAAAAGTTTGTTACATCTCCAGCTGGTTGTCTGGTTTAGTCCACAATTTTCTCCCGAAAAAATTGGTAAGCCTTCCAAATTTGACACACCGAATTTTAAGTTGTCGAAGCATATCGAATTCCCAATCAATGGACTGCATCACCCGTCTCGGGCTAGCAAAGGAGCCATTTTGATAATTCAAAGAATTATGAGAACTAAATTGCAAGAGAATAAAGCGCAAGCATTCAGGGAACTTCGTTTGATGGGTGATAGGAAAAAAAAGAAAGAGATACAAATTGAGAAAGCGGCTCAAATAAGCCTGAACACCATGCTAAGACAAGGAGGACCACAGTTTTTTGCTAACCTAAGAAAATTCTATGCTGAAAACAAAGATTTTGATCAGGATGAAGAAGAAAGAGATTCTGGGGAGTTCAATGCTAGTTCTGAGGAGACAAGAAACAGAAAGACGAAGGAAAATATCAATTCAGAAGGCACCCGAAAAGATAAATTAAAAGCCATAGAAGCTGAAGACAACGACAGCGCACAATTGAAAAACAACAAAGCTGAAGATAAACCAAGAGAAAAAGGCTCTCATCGTATGCAAGAGGATGGACAGTCTTGGAGTAAAGATAATCAGACGTCTCGAAATACCGACACAAAGTTAAGTGAACCTCACCAATCGCATCAGCCAGAGAACTATCAAGAAAGAGTGAGCAAAAGGAAACCAATCCGAACAGATTCGGATGAAGAGGAGATTGATCAAAGACAGAGAGGGCGAGGACCAGAAGAGAGTCAAGAGTGGAATTCAAAAAGATCAACTAATGACCAAAGAGCTTCTCTCTATGGAAACAAAGAACAGACTGGACCCGAAAAAGTTAGCCGGAAAAATTCTGATGAAGGAGTAATCAGTCCTCCAAGATTTATTGATAGTAAGGCCTCACTAGAGAACCAATTTTTTGGGACAGATGTAGAAGTGATTAGCGAGGTCGATGATGATGATTCAATAATACAGGACCCAAAATCATCGTCTTCGAAACATAGGTCTGCCTCGGCTGCAGATGCTAGAGGTTCCTATGTGACAAACCCAGCCAAGAGTCAAAATGATCATGCAAATTTTGCTGGAATTCCGCAGAGAAAACTTGAAAAAACAGAGAATTTGAAACAGAGTGGAGCTCTAAAATATGGGGCAATTAAAAAGCAAATTGATGCGCATACTTCTCAGGATTCACATGAGAACCAAGGAGAGAGGGGAGAAAACGATTTTAGTGAGGATGACGATAATTTGCAAAACGCAAACGACGATAAGTTGCGAGACTCAAATAGCCTCTCAAGAGTGAACCAATATAGAGGTCCATCTCATAATCTTGGAAAAACCAAAAGTCCAAAGTATAATGAATATGACACCATAAAAAAGGAGACAAATGCTACTCCGAGAAGAGCCGAAAACACTAAGTCCAGTTCAAACTACGCTCATCAGCCCAAACGAGATGCCAATGAACATAATGCGACCAATTTGGATTGCCACCCTCTTTCTCCCCATAATATGCTCATTGAAAACGAAAGTGAAGCGACACGAGATTGGGAGTCTGGAGATGTTTTTGGCTCGTCTTCAAATCGTAAAAGAAATGATGGGAGAGATGATAGCAATTCACTTGGAGTACAAGGAAAGAACGAAAATAATTCATATGCTGTTGGACAATACACAAATAATAGAGCAGGAAAAATGAAAAATCGCGACATGATAGAAGATCCTGCAGCCACATCTGACGAGAGAACATCTTATCCACAAACTTCTGCTCCAGAAAAAGGAAGTATTTCTAAATTTCTGAATGATACATCGAGGGGGATTTTAGGAACTATTAGAACATCATCGACTCAGTCTCATTCGAAAAAAGGAACAAGAATACTTCCTAAGGTTCTCGAGCGAGTAGTACCACGACTCTATAAGAGCTTATTCTTGCAGAAACTAAGAGAATATTGTGAAATGACGGAAAGAGAGATGCTAGATTCCCAAAAGCAGGGAGACAGAGAGAAGAATCCCACACAAACCAGCGCTATTTTCTATTTAGTCAAAACATTAGACTTAGTTGTTAGATTCAAAAGAAAAATGAGGCTTTCCGCAGCATTCCACGACATCTTGCACTACTGTCAGGAGTATTCTCTACAAGTCCTCCATAGAAATTACTCGGAGCGATTCCATGACGCTCAGAGGAGGCAAAGTACTGAATTTTTTGCGAAAGTAATAGACAATGTCGCCCGTACTTACAGATATCGCACATTATCGAGAGCCTTCAATTTATTGAAAAGTTTCGACCAAAGAAAGCTTTTTACGGAAAACGTTAAAGCTATCAAGCTTAAGAGTATCATTCAAAAAAGATGGCTAGTCAACATGGCGTATGCGTTTAAGTAAATTGAAGTCTGTCAAATTCCATCTAACTAATTATCTTTTGATTCTATTAGTCAGTGGAAAACTGATATTGAACTCAGAAAATGCGAATATCTCATCATGTCAAACCTAATCAGTAATCGAAAAGCTTTGGAAGATGCCAACTCTAGGGGAGAAGACGAAGAATTAGATGCTTTCGATGTATATATTCTTTTTATTATGATCGCGGATAGAGACTAAATTCATTTAGGACCATGTGCGAAAGAATCGGATTTTTTCATCTTCTGGAGTCACTCCTAGGCCAGAATTGAACAGCTCTGAGTTTGAGCAACAAAGTCAAAGAAAGAAAATGGAACTTAGTTTAAGCGGTAATAGCAGAGCTCTTTGTTCGGAAAATAACTAAATTTAAACCGTAGAGATCAGAGGTAATAGCACTCCAATCAGAGATAGCGATGTTCTTTTCGACTCCAATAATCCTCGTCTACAGGATCGAGTATCGAATGCGACTGAAAGACATTTCAGAGGAAATATCTTCCAAGCGCAAGATAGCCAGCCTTTCGATGATTTCGTCAAGGACTCTGACGATAACTCGTATCCACAGGCAGGGGGCAATCAAAAGGGGAGGGCCAGCAGGAGTTCACCAGGCAGATTTAAACAAAAAGATTATTCGGAATTTTCTAAAGCCGACCAAGAGTCATTCCACAATCTTCAGCAACAGCAGCAAAACTACTCCTCAAATAACCCACGAGCTGATATCTACTCAAAGTCATCTAGCGATCAGTATGAGTTAGTTCAGGGCCAAAATCATTTGAATGCTTCCAACGAACAAAGAGCTACAGGATATGGGTCAATACGCTCGCCAAAATTCTCTCAGTAAAAATTTTTTGTTATGACATAAAAACATGAGACTTATTGCGAATAGGATGGGAGAGGCCAATTCCAGCATTAATGCTGATAATAACTCTAAATTAAATTCATATGTATCTTTTCAAAACAGTCCACGTCAGTTCCTGGCAGCGAACTTAGCGACAAAATCATCTGATGGAGAAAGAGTCTTACCTTCAAATAAGATTGAAGAGCCAAGCAGAGTTTCGAAACATGATTACTTAACTTTCTCGAAGGGCGATAGTGCCAACCAGCAAATTAGAAACATGGAAGGAAACACCGCTGGAGAATTACAAAAAGTTAAAATCTTTCGAAGCGTTTCTGATACAAACTTCTTAAAGAATGCGCCAGATCAGCTGGGAAGCACAGCGAATCCTCTATACTCTCCCAGAGGTAACCCGATAAAAAATCAGCAGCAAGAAACAAAACGTCAACTCGAACAAAATGAAGTGCACAAGCCATCTGGGAATCACAAAACTTTGCTTCAAGATAGTTTTTCTGATTCTAGAAGGCATAATAGAACAAAACCCCGAGAGAGATTTTCTCCTCGAGGAGCTGAAGAATCTGTTTCAGAAAACTCTACATCTCATCAAAAGCATAGTATTCCCAATCAATCAGGCTTATCCGAAAGGTTTATGGCAGATGCTGTTAATAGCGATGGAGAACCACTCTCAAGGATTCAAGAAAGGAATGAATATTCAACAAGAAGTAATAGATCGGGGTTCTCCAACGCAGATGAACTGGGAACTTCTCCAGCAAGAAATATTCCAACTTATGGTTTTACTGATGGAAGTCTTGAACAAGAGATCAAGAGTAATCCTTATGGATCGAAGGCCATGCAAAAACCTTATTTAATTGATCAGACCCAATCGCAGTATCAGCAGAAGAGGCTTGCACTGGAGCAAGACGGAATAGACTCAGCGAGAGATAGGAAGGTCGATGGTGAGCCTACATGGGCTCAACAAGATAGAATCCAGAGCTCAAGACCTCAGCGATGGAGGGAAGATACAGAAACTGGAGTTCACCAACAGCCTCGGTTTGTGGGAGAACCAGCAGTTCGCAAAACCCTTCAGAGTCAGGACTTTGACCAATCGCATCAGCTTAGAGGAAGAGATCAAAGATTTGAAAACTTGAAAGCAACCGGTGTGACGAGTGAAGGAACACCTTCACCAATTTCTTCTCCTCAGCAAGAGAGTATCAGCCCCAGAAATTTCAATTTTGGAAATGTCTCAGAGATACCTGCACGTCATGCTCGTCAGACTTCAACTCATCATATAGGGATTGATGTTCCTACCCATGGTTTAGAAGATCCAAAGTTAAGAGGATTTTCGGAAAAAGGAAGTCTCAATCCATCGAATTCAGGTTCACCACGTGGGTTTCCTTCGGATATGGACAACACAAATAAATATACAAATTTTAGAACAACCAATGGAAGACAATTTGAAGTTTCAAACCAAATGAAAAGTAAAGCCGCTGCGGGTTTAGCGACGCATGAGCAAGGAATAAATACATTTTCTCATGGTTACAGCAAAGAAGCTGACTGGCAGAAAGATGCTTCCAAACAGACAGCTGATTCAGGTTCTCGTCGTAATCTCCAGTTCTACCATAATTACGAACGAACTGATCAGCCAGAAGACTGGTCGTCTAACAACGAAAAAGCTCCAAACAGATTTTCAGGTACTCACCAAAGTCGTCGATCCAGCGCTGCCCAGGGTTTAGATTCTACCTCTACATTCAATAAAGCACATGTGGAAGGATCTTATATGCAGCAGTCGGGGTATGCGGGCTCTAATTTTGAATCCTTAACATCCCCGAGAAACCCTGCACTTAATTCCAGAAAAGTAGATTTTATGCAATATCCAAACACGTTTCACAATCAAAACGAAAGAAATCCTGCCAAATCAACTTCCCAAAATCCTCATTGCTTATCTGGAGGCCATGAGCCATTTACAGGAGCAAAAGACTATAGATTCGATGAGAGATATCAAGATACTTATAGCCACAAGAGGAATCCGTCATTAGGCCGACTTGAGGGAAGTTTTTCTGAAAAAACAGATTCTAACGAGGTTATTCTAACGCATCACCGACCATCAGGGTCAGATTATCGCCCTTTGTACATCGATCAAACCCACAAGGTTCACCCAGCAGAGTTCTCAAATAAAGTTAACATGCAAAATAATTCAGAGACAGCATATTTCGAAGATGATTCTCATCTTAATAAACGCTCTGAAACTCCTGTTCATGACGAAGAAAAATATTCAAAAGAACCAGCTCAAAGCCTCGCAAATATGAAAAATCTTCAAAGACATTATGATCGAGAACCTCCACAAATGAACTACTTTGTCAAAGGAGATTCTGCAAATCCATATCAATCACCTATTGCAGTGAGTGATCAATCAAGAAAGGATACAACTAATCGAACAGGGGATAATCCCGCCAAGCAATTGGAAGATAACGAGCCTCTTTCGAATAACTTTTCTAACAATAAATATTCTAGGCAGCTTCCTATTGAGCAGCTGTCTCAAACTTCAGATCCAGATATTCGAGGAACTAGCTCACCAGGATCTCGGAAAAATAATTTGGCAATGAGAAAGTCTTCATCTCCTAGAAACTATTTAAGGTCTGGCCAGGCTCCAAGCGTGAAATTCGTAGAAGATTTACGAGAGAATAACGGTCAAGACTCGAAGAATCCTGGGAAGAATCACACTGAAGGATCTCAGATTTCTCCTGAACTCCGACTCTTCAGAAGGACTGCGAGCTACGAGCAATCGACTGATTTTGACCATATAGAAAATCGAAAAAGAGATCCAACGTCTTCTAGGCGAGATGATTCGTATGCACCCACTCCTTCGGCAGCTCATTCTAAAGTGCCTTCAAGGATTTCAGAGTCTGATTATGAGGTTGTAGATTTGAAAGGCTCACTGGTACCAATAGAAGACCTGTATAAGTTCAACTTGGAAAACCAAAGCAACAAAGGAACAAGTTCAAAGCCGGTCTCTTTTTCAAACGCCCAAGAACTTGGCAATTTCCCAAGAAAAAGTCCCAATCAAATGGATCTGTTAGCAAAGCATAGAAGCCTACCTGACGCAGTCAATGGAGAGTTTATTGCAGATAATACAGATACCGTTAGGAATGCAGCTAATCCACAATCTCGTCTCCAAAAAGAGGAAGCGAGGAAAAACTGGCCTAGAGCTCACTCGATGGTCGAAAAGGATGTGGCAGAGCTTTCAAGTTTGAATTCTTATTCCAAATTTTCAAATCCAAATAAACTTCCAACTGATGAGAGTCAACATAGTGGCCGAACGACCCCAAGCAACAAAGTACTTAATGCAATTGATAAAACAGCAAAAGATCACAAGCCGTTATATACTGAACAAGATGCTCAAGAAATTTTCAATTTCAAAAAAGGTAATTTTTTGTTTTTGTTATTTTTTTCTTACACTGCGCAATAAACATTAGTCCTGAATCAACACAAGAAACTAATTGATGATGAACCATTTGAAAAAGAGATAGCCCAAAAATTAGATAATATCAGGCATGGTTTAAGAAGTCTTAATTCTCCAGATACTTCCCGCCAATCATCACAACCAATAAAAGCAATGCCAAACTTGAAACTGCAATTGGAAGGGATGAACTCTGGTTTGTCTTCTGACAAGAAAACTTCTGGTAATATCTCGAGTTATACAGACAGAAGGCCCAAAACAACAACCACAGAAGATTACTCTTATTATCCAGGAAACAAATCCTCCTTAAATACTGATCGTTCCGATTATCTGAGACCTGCCAAAACAGTAGCTACCGAAGAAAGTCAGCAACCAGAGAAATTTGGATTCAAATTTTCAGCGACAGGGAAAGGAGGGTTTGGATATGAGTCAAGTCGTAATCTACAATCAAATCAGGTCTCGTGGGGGCCTGCTGACTTCAAGAAAGATTTGTAAACATTTCTAATTCTACGAATCAAAGTAATCATTCAATATTCTTGTTAAATAGCCCGACACAAAAACTCTCAAATCGGAGACAAACAGAAGAGCTAATAAGTTCAATTTCCCAGAGTCGACCTGTCACTGGCAATAAAAACTATGAGATTTTATATCCAGAGTCAAAAAATAAGCAAAATAAAGATCTGAAGACTCAAATCAAGGATATTGCATCGAAAATTACTTCTAAACCCACAGCGACTAGTGGTCAACTGAAAAAACCTGAAACGAAAGCTCACAGTACTCACACATTTTAGTGAAAATTAATTTACATTGCCACAAAATTAGGTAACGATTTAGAGGCCACAATAGCTAAATTAAAAAGCATCCAAGCAAATGCTTCCAACCTTTCGACGAAGCTAGCTCATAAAGATTCTAAATTACATTTCTGCAATGGGAAACTATGCGAAATTTGTGGAAAAGCATTCACCTCTGCAGGAAAAGATAGCAGCTTGGCTCGAAAGTTCAGTTCTTCTTCTTTATCTGCACGTAATCTGAAATGAGAAAAGGAAAATTCAGTCAGGCATATTTCAAATCAGCGGAACAAAAAATTATCCATTTAAAATAGTGAAAATTGAATGCTGTTTAGAAGTTTTGACATCGCGAATATATTTCGCCTGATTCGATATATCCACACAAAAAACAGGAGAAAAAAGATGCACATTTATTTGTTAGTCTAAGTTTATAAAATAAATTTTGCGATTTCGCCATCCGAAAAAGGAAGGCTAATTTTGAAAATTCATCTTGTTTCTGATTACTCAATACTGTCTCGTCTAGAATGAAACTTCATGATTAGAGACTTGGAAGACTTTTTATTCTGTCCTCCTAATGGAAACGGAAGATTGACCCCCACTGCTTGAGTGCTTTGATTCTGAGGAATAGGATCTTTTTGGTGGATTGTCTTTATGAACTCAATATGCCGGAGAATTTCAGTTTTTATTTTTGAGAGTTGCCTGAGGATCTGAGCTTTGATCTTCATGTCGAGCTGAAAGTCCAGAACGGTCTTTTTATAATTCAAAGGTGATCCCTGATCGAAAATATAGTAGTTTTCAACCACTCGGTTTGTGCTGAGATGATTGATCGTAATTGGATCTTTTACTTTGGTTTCAAGTTCGAAACCTTTCTGAGAATTAACAGTCTGGATAATCCATTTCCCCACATCCTTTATTAATTCAAAATCCTTCGCTTTGGAAGGCTTTCGTTCCTCTTTTTTGATAAAAACTGAGCGTACAGACTCACCCATCACATACTTCGTCTTTTGCTGAGATTTTCGGATTTGTGTTTGAACAAGTCTTAACACTTTTTTTTGGTAGTCAGTCCGGCTATTGGCGTTGGTTGCATTCTGTGTCTCTGAAATTTTTTCACCTTTTTGTTCCAGGTCATGGTAATCTCTTATGCTATAATCGAACGGAATATCTTCATTATCCTCATCACCACTAGAGAGATAGAGTGTCGTTAACTGATCTTGGTTCCCATCGAATTTGCACTCTCTTCTAAATTTAGAATTCTTGACTGCATCCAAAGCAAGCTTCCGAAAACTGGAATGTTTCGGTTCGAATAATCCCTTTCGCATCCTATTCTCGAAATATTCTGCTTTTTCCAAATTCCCTTTATAGTAATGTATCATCCCCAGAGTATCATAGGCTCTCAATTCATAATCTTGATTTTCCAATTTCCAAGCTAGCTTTAGCTGTTTTTTGACATAAGAAAATGCTTTATCATAATTCATGAGTTCTTGGAAGGCGAGAGCTAATTCGTGATAGCATCCCATTTTCTCATTATCAGCGTTGTAGATAGAACACAGGCTCTTATGCTGCTTGAACAAATAAATTGCTTTGTTGATGTCGTGGTACGCTTTCGCAATCATAGCATAAGAATATAACACCGAGAGTGTCAATGGGAATAAGCCAAGCTTAATTGACTTGAAATAAAGTTCGTGAAGCGAATCATAGAGCTGAGTGCGCGATTGTTGAGGATTCGACGAAAAGGATTTCTCAATTTCGGTCAGCATTTTTTGCATGTCTTCAAGCTGAGGAAGAGTCGTTGGTAGAACTAAATCCCGATCAATTACCTTCCTTAGATATGCTAAATTTGGTGCACATGATCTCGGCTGAAATAATCGAAAAGGAACAAATCTGCTTTTGGGAATACTCGTCGATTCATTGCTCGGTCGAAAAGTTACTTTGCTAGTAGCTTCTCGATTATGATTTGTTGTGCCAGAAGTCAATGCTCCGTTGTTTGATAAAGACGCTTTGCTGCTTAAAGGACTCTTGCTTTGGGCATTTCTGGCTGTTGATGGCATTGAATCAAACATTTTAGTTGAAATACGAGGTAGAGTTCTCTCTGTATCCAAATATCTATACATTGAGGTATTTGGAGCGAGCTTTGGAGAGAGTTTTGAATGAGCAACTAATTCACTCGAAGGCATGCTTATTTGTTTACGTGAATCCCAGCCTGGTGAAATTCCAGCGCGACCTCTGGATGGTAATTTCTTGCTAGAGTTGGAAAGCAACATTTCCGAGAGAGGTAGATGAAGAAGCTTTTTTTGAGACATGGTTCTCTCCATGTGACTCATTTCAATAATATTTCATTAATTTTTGCAGTATTTCAGGCTCATTTATCTAATTTTTTGATATTCGGCGCACTTGATTTAGAATAAAAATATCATCTTATAAAATAGTATTCTGCTGGTCATTCCATCTGTTGTATACTTGGAAACTATTTCATCATTAGCGTAGACATTGAATGTACCATGAGAAATGAATTTGCAAGAAGCAAAGCTTATCTAAATACTTTGTCTTAGCTTAACAGAACCTCTAATAAATTTTTTATATCTCTTGTTGGACTTCTCTCGGCTTGCTAGTCATTCATACTCAAATAATCATAAGTTCTCTCTCTCTCAAATGCCTCTGCGTCCAGCACTTATTCAGATTTTCGGAGTTTGCTAAGGTTTGCTACTCAGTGGAATTGGAGATACGAGATAGTTTGCAACAATTTTCAAATATTTAACTCGGGTTACGCAATAAGATATTCGATCATAATAAAGCTAGAAATGTAGAATCGAGTTAGCTTAATATCCGAATTATTTTTTTTTATTATTTTTATTTTGATCAATGAAGAGATGATAATCCCCATCCTCTCAAGGCTCCAATATTCGGATCTTGAACTTGTTGTGAGTTGCCTTGATCTTGTCCGCTTCCTCTGTTGGCATCTGAATATTTCATGTTTTGACTCACATCATTATTGCCGTTGGCGCCCAGATGGATGTTTGATTTGGGATTATGTTGGGCGTCGTCAAAGTTCGATCTGTATTTTTGAGGCCCATTTTCAGCCTTGTGTCCACTGCCCGCATAATCGTTGTGCAGATTCTTTACTTTTGTGCCTTTATTTCTTTCACTTAGAAAATCCTGACTCTGATTATCAGTTGTGGAAGGCTCAGCTGAGAGAGTTTCATTTCTAAGAAGAGAGAGCTTGGCTTTGATTGAGTTAATGTAGAGGTCATCAACTTGCTCAGACTCGTCTACATAGTTCTTGAAGCTGTCTGGCTTTCCTTTCTTTGCCCTCCATAACTTCTCTTTCATTTTGGCTTTTTCTTCGAGTTTTCCAGTTTCAATGAGTATGGCTTCTGTTTTATCTCTCTTCGAAAGCCCCTTCGAAGAAATGATGTTTTTCCAGTCGTCCGAATGGGCTGCTATATGTAATTGCTTCTTGACATCTTTCCAATAGTTGGGGTAAGCCGGAGACTGAACCGTCTCTGTTGTTGTAATCGCTTTCTTCGCCTCAAGCTCATCGTTCAGAGTCTCGTATTTTCTCATGCTTTTGGCGATCACAAGATTTTGCAGCTTTTTCGTTCGCTGCATGTTGAGTTCGTTCTCGTCTGGACGTTTTTCTGGGTCATCACCTTTGGTAGAACGTTTACTTCGAGTTTGATCTTGCAGTTTCTGGATGAGCTGTCTCATTTCTTCCTCTTTTGCAGGATCAATGTTGACCCGATGTTTCTTCACTTTTTGGTTTAAGCTCTCAACTCTCTCTCTGTTCCTTCTCTTTTCTTCCAGTTCCTCCCGTTGCTTCGCTTTTTCCTCTCGGAGCAATTCTGCAAGGTTGGGATTTGCAGGTGTGGTCACTGTCTTCAGTGGCTGCAATTTTTCCTTTTTTGCCTTGACTTCTTCTAAATGCTTAAGGAACTTCCTTTCGTGTTCATCCAATTCTTGCTTATTAATCGGCTTGTGGCAATCTCGAATTTCCTTTAGTTTCTTAGCATCTACCTCTTTATATTTTTTCTCTTGCTCCTTCTCGTAGTTTTCTTGGATCTGGACAAACCTCGGTTTGCTCTCTTTCAAAGCTTTATAAGTCTTGACCCACTCTTCTTTTTCCTTTAATCGCTCCTCGTTCTTAGCCTTGATTTCTTTGAGGTTTTTATCGAGCTCTGCCTTTCTTTTCTCTAATCGTTGACGCTCCTTCTTTTCTTCATATTCTCGGAGACGCTCCAGCTCAGTTTTTTCTCTTTTCTCAATACGATTTTCTATAATTTGGATTTTCTTTTCGAACTTCTCCTTATCATCGTGCAGTTTTTTGACAAATTCTTCAGCTTGTTGCTGGCGAATAAGTTCCATTTCCGCACTCGCTGCGATCATAAGAGTGCCAGCAGAATTGTAATGCAGCTGAGGGATTTTTTTATTGGCGGCATTTGTAGTGGTAAGGACAGGCTTTGAAACACATCTCATGATATCAGCCACATCACTATTATAAGCCTCGATTGCGAGGTTCTTTTTGTCGCTTTCACTCACTTTCGTGACTTGCTTCAACTTTTCATCGAATCTATTACGGGTGAACCTCCCAATTTTAGAGTTTGGCAAAATATCCTCTTCAATGTCTAAAGGGTCCTAGATAGATAGAAATGAGTCAGCAGGAGTTATTTGCAATCAATTAAGAAAAGAACACAAGCAATCAAATTCAGAGGGTATTTGTTATTACCTTTCGAACAATTACTTTCCCTTTGACAACGGCTTCTTGAGTTTTATTATCCTGCTCCATCAGGGTTTCAATCACATACTAATCAATGAATGAGAAACAAGCACAGAATAAATCGCATTACGTCTCGAGCGTTTTCTTGAATCTCCTTGGAATTCCACAGATTCTTAAAATACTCAGAGACAGTGGGTGCGCTCTTGATCGCTTCGGTGAATTTCTTTTGAGTTCTGTCCAGTGTGTATGTGATAAGCTAAAGTATATTACAACTCTGATTTTTTTCACATATATAATTTACCTCGAAGCTTTCTTTGTTGGCCCGTGACTGTGCAATAACACCGTTAATCAGGCGATCTATTTGCTCGCTTTTCGGGGGAACAAGTGTTGGGTCCAGCATGTTTCAGTGTACTCGCGTCCAATTTAAGTAAGTAAAAATTAATTAAGTTACTCTTTTAACATCAATATTGTGAATACGCCCAACTCCTCCAATCAGTAGTGTCAATACCGATCTAAACTTGTCTATTTCAATCAACTTTAGATAAATACTAAATATTTCTCCTATGCAAATATGAGTAAGCTTTCCTTCTAATTCTTTACACTCGGCTTTCTGATCTTTTAGCATATGAAATCAAAATAATTTTAGATATTCATATATTCCACATGTCTTTAGTGAAGTTCTCTATCAGTTAAAAGCTTAGATACATGTTGCAATAAGTAAGCTATCAGAGCTAATGATGAATATCAAGACAGTCGGTATGACTTAAGCTTAAAATTGAAGCCCTCATATGTAATGAAACTGTGGATGAAAGTTCACAAGAAAAGTTAAAACCATAGAAGAAAAGTAAAGAGGAAAAATATCACCGCACTACTTTTCTACAGAATCGTCATTCTTTTCTCTAGAGTTCAGCAGATTTGAGTTTGATATTTTGGACTGAGACTCATTTTTCGAAAGGGACTCTTTCTCTTCATCAATAGGATGGGAAACATTTCGTGGATTTAAATATTTCAAGTTATCACTGGCCATTGGTTCCTATTCATTCAGAGAAATAAGCTAGATAATAGGCCTCAGCATTACCGGATTATAATAACTTCCTGTTTTTGTTGGATTTTTTCCTTCGTAACCATAATCAATTTTCATGGTTGTCGCATAACCTGGCTTGGTTTTTGAAGACTTGCTCAATGCATTTGCATTTCTTGCATTCGATGCAGTTTCTTTCTCGGCTTTTTTCTTAATGCTCTTGTTTTTTGTCTCATTTATCTGTGTTCAACCAAATTTAGAAAAGGATGTGAAAATTTAATATTACCTGATTTTGAGCTGTCTCTAGAACTCCTATCAAGTTCTGAGCAATTTGACTGTTTTCTCCAATATGCTTTTGAGCGAAGGCCACTCCCTTTTTATAAGTCGCGACAGCATCATCAAACTAATTATATTGATTTTTCATGAGTGATAGACCGAATGAGAGTCAAACCTTCTTGAGGAACTCATATTCGACACCAAGGTTATGATATGCAATTGCAAGAACAGCAAATCGGTCTTGCAAATTTTTTGCTTCAGGTTCAGTCCGGTCTTTTTGTGATTGAGTTTCTGATTTTTCATTATCAACCTTCTTTGGCATTGTTGCTGTGAGAAATTCTTCTTGTAAGAGCATAATTGATTGCAGAATATGTTCTTTAGCAAGGTCATGTTTTCCTGGTATAACAGAATTTCTGTTAGAAAGACAAAACAGCGTAAATCAGTACCAAGTTGAGAATAGACAGCGCATATGTTCAAATGAGTATCTGCTAGAGTCTGAGATCGTTCAATTTTAGTCTCGAGAGCCAATGCTTGCTGCAAAAAGTTAAGAGCGGTTCTCAGTTTTCCAATTCTGCGATAGTAACAGGCCATATTATTGAAAGTTATTGCTTTCAATTCGAGAGAATTCTGCCCTAGCACCTCAGCTTTCTTCAAAAACTCTAATGTTGCATCGAATTTTTCTAAGAATCAAAAAATATTTGTGAGGAGACCTTTCTCAGAAGGGAAAAGTGTGTACCTTTTTGCAAGAATATCATTGACAACATGTTACAAAGTTCACAAAGCTTTTCGGAAGTTTTATAGTACTGCATTGATATTGAGAGTTATTTCAGAAGGTAAATTAGTAGCTCACTTCGTCACTGTCCTCTCCAAAGAGATCCCTTCGGATATTTAATGCTTCTTCCATTAAATCAAGAGATTCGAGGTATTTTGCCTTATTGAAGTCCAAAAATTTAAAACACAGCCCTTACAAATCTTTCGTTTACTTGCTGAAGAGCTTCCTCGCTCTTTCGGTCAAGCTCCTCTAACCTTGCACGATAACTCTCCATATCTCTTTGAAATCTGTGTTATTTAGAAATTTATCTGAATATGTTCAGTTATATAATTTGTAGTTTGTTACTGCTAATTTCAATATAATGATGATAAAGAATCATATTTGAGGTAGCCTGCTTTGATTGAGGATGTAAAAAAAGTAGTGTGTACAGGTGCATCCGAAACTCTTTTTGCTAATCTCTGCCATCCATATGACCAATCGCTTATCAGTTTCTCCGCGCTGTTTTTCAAATGTTTCCAATCATCATTTGATCTTTGCCGTCGTGTGCAAGGTGTTTCAGTCGATAGGTATAAACAGTTATTATCAAATTTATCTAGCAAGGTCAGAATTGAATATATATATGTGGGATATAAATTATGGCTATTCACAAAATTAGCCGGGTATTATTAGGTTACTTACTGGCAGAGACACTTCTCGAAAAAATGTAGGAAAGATTGGAGTTGTATCTCTTAAATTTAGTGAGCGGTGAGGGCCCTTGTATATAGCACCATTTGCTTGCAGAAAATGATGCTGGAAAGCAAGTATGAAAATTCTAGAAAAGCGAAAGTAAGAGTAGGAGGATGAAATTAGTCCTACACTCTCAAGATAATCGAGTATTTAATCGTGTTCTCTGTATGTTCCAACTCAATGACCTGACAATTTTGTCCTTTTCTGGGAAGAAGAATTTTTCCATAGCAGCTAATTCATTTAAGTGCGAAGATTATGCTTCAGTTATAATTTATTTTTTTTTAGAGTGGACCGATTGTAACAATCTAAGAGATTCCTTTTAGAAATTAGGGATGTCCTACCCTAAAAAAGCTTCGAGTAGTTCCAAGAGCAAGAATGGCGAAGTCAACAGCATCAAGAACTCGAGACTAACTGAAGCAAAACGAGAGCGTCTTCTTGCCATTCAACAAAGAGAACAGCTGAAAGGCATGCTGGTGAACAAATTTCTTGACAAGTATGGCTTCAAGAACGCCGAAAATAAAGAGCGCGTTAACAAGGAGGTTACTGAGTTTCTTAAGAACGAAAAGATCACCGAAGAAAATCTGAAGAAGTTAGAACAAAGAATTAAAGAAGGTGGTAAGGCTCAGAATCCTTCAAATCAACCTGGACCCAATCCTCAAAGTACCTCGAAACCAGAAGGAAGCAGCCAACAAGTGACGACTTTACCTCCGATCCAACAAACACAGAATCAAACTCAGTCCAAGGAGCAGCCTCCTAAGCAAGTGAATATCCAGAAGAGAGAAAGAGACGATGATGATATTTCGGTAACTTCATCCCAACGCCCAAAATCTGTGTATTTGCAAGAAGATGAGGACGATGAATGGGCAGCTTTACTAAAATATGACGCTGAACTCTATAAAAAGGAAAAGGAACTCGAACTCAAAAGAAGCATGGAGCTGAAAAAAAAGGTAAAGGAAGAACTGGATCGTCAAATCCTGGAAAAGAAGAGACTCAAAAAATTTGAAGATGAGGATGAAAAAGCATACGTCACTGCGCTTGAGGAGCAGTTGAAAAATTATGATCTCCGAGAAAAACAGAAAGAAGAAGAACGAAAAAATAAAATAATGCAGGAGAAACTATCTAGAGACAAGCAACTGCAAGAAGAGCATCGTCGCAGAAAGCAAGAATTCAAAGCTGAAAAGCAATTAGATGAGCTCCTGGTGACGAAGATTAAAGAAGAAATAGAGGAAGAATCTCGCATTGCTGCTAAACGTAGAGAAGAGGAGAGATATCACCTCCGAAAAGTTCTCCATGAAAACGAAGAGTACAAGAAAAAAATGGCTGAAGAAGCTAAGCGAGAGAAAGAAGCTGATATCAGAGCTCAACAAGAGTACACGAGACTAGTTGAAGAAATGGAGGCAAAACGAGCTGCGGAATTTAAGGCTCGAGAAGAAAGAGCTAAGAAATTAATGTCCATGATGGCGGATACAGTCATCAAGGACCAAAGAGAACAAATTCTGGAAGAGGAAAGAAAGCTTCTGCAGTATCACCAAGAAAGAGAACGCAGAGAGGAAGAAGAAGAGAAAAGAAGAATGCGGGAACTATATGAAAAAAAGAAGGAGATTAAAAAGTTTTTGGATAAACAGCAGCATGAAAAGGAGCTACGACGCAAGGAAGAGGAAGAGTTCAACAAGAAGCAAGCAGAACTCTGGAAACAAGATACTGACGAGTACAATGAGCATGAGAAAAGGAAGCTTGAGACGATAAGGGAGATCAATAAGAAAAATGCAGAATTTCTTAAACAGCAAATGGAATTAGAAATGAGGAGAAAGAAAGGAAAGAAAATGGCTGTGCAGGAACTCCTCTTGAACAAGGAGAAACTCAAGCAAATTGCCGAAGAAGAGAAAGGAAAATTTCATAAAGTTACTGTTGTCGAAAAATAAAGCAGAATCACATATTTGAGCAAGCAACTCGAGAGTTGTCAGAGTTGGAAACATAGAGTTTATTTTCAGCTTTTGATTAGAGTCTAGATCTTGATAAGATGAGAATTTTAGTAAAGCAGCAAATAGATGATCTGTTTCGATCTTGTAACGAGTTACCTGCTCAAGTGTCGTTGATACTTTTTACTTGTAAAACTCTCGAAAATAACATATGAATTTTCAAATAGCCCGGTTTTACGTTAATCTTAGGTAGAAATTCTTGTGCTGAATTTCCAGAAGAATAGTCAGGAGTTTTGGGAATTAAAAAACAAAAAAGAGCTAGACATGCTGCTGATGACTTGAATTCACAATGAAGACAGTTCTCGTATCAATTTTATTACATCATTTTCAGTATTAGGTTAGAGACGTATATGAAACCATAAATTTAACATTTTCCAATATCATTTATGCTGAAAAGACAAGAAAACATCAAAGCAATTGGACGGCGCTATTATTATGATGGTAATCGCCGAAAGGATAGACTTACAAAGTCAATTCGAAGTCATTTCGCATAAAATAAACCAGGCTCAACTCAGCATGATTCGCACTGGTAATTTATTTTATTAGTGAGTAGTAAGTAGAATATGTTCATTCCTTCTGAAAGCTTTTTTTTTGAGTAACAATGCAAAAAATTATTTTTCACCTATATTACTATGTTTTGACGTTGGAAGTTTAGTGCAAAGTTTGTGTCCTCAATAGTCTCTGATATTTCAACACATTTTGTGTATAATTACTACTATATTTATTTAAAAAATGCAATACTACAAGAAGTTATTCGGTAACTCTGCCTTGATGACTTTTTCCGCATGTTGCTCCTTGGCGACATTGATTAAATATTAACCCTTCAAAAAAAAAAAAGGGTTGTAACATAACTCAACATAATGAAGTGAACTCAAGAACTGAAGCCATCCATGAGAAAGAATCACTATGCAGTGAATTATTAGCGCTTGTGCGCGCATAATGGAAATATCATATGAACTGCTTTTTCCTTCAAAAAAATTCTGGAACTGTTCAGGCTAATATACATTAACCCAATCATGCTTGAATCAATATTAAAATTTAAAGAAATTTTTAACAATGGGAAAAATTTTAATGGAAAATGCTAAGCATAACCCTGCGGAGGCATTTCGAGAGCGATGGAAATGGAGGCTGCTATTCATTAGCGCTATTTCAAAATTCTCTACCATGTATAATATGGGCTCTTTGTCAACGCTGCAATTACAATTTCAGCAACAAATGGGAATGAGTGAAATTCAATACACGAGAATTAGTCAGTTTGAAGCGATTCCTGGACTCATACTCCCAATGCTAATCGGTGCTCTTGCTGATTATGCAGGAGCTACGCTACCTGTTGCAATCGGAATTCTACTTGGACTCACAGGTCAATTTTTGGTAACACTTGGAGTTATTAATCTCAGCTATTGGACTCTTCTTTCCGGTTTGGTGTTATTACACTGCAGTACCGAAGCATCTGGTCTCGGAAAGAACAAAATCGTCAGACTTTGGTACAAAGATAATGAAATCTCAAGAGCCAACAGTGTACTAGTCTTTACGACAATCTTGTCGAGTTTCTGCTGCAATATCTTTTATCCAAATCTCTACCAAATGTTTGACTCATTGACTGTCCCATACCTAGTTGGAGCTGGCGTTTGCATTGTCTCTTCTACTGCAGGA
>ENA-UOTX01000106-UOTX01000106.1-compost-metagenome-genome-assembly--contig:-NODE-106-length-88831-cov-8.612322_pt1 | contig 88831 bp, 83 predicted proteins | sample MGYA00238143_ERZ746982 | MGnify/ENA primary metagenome ERZ746982 (study PRJEB28758, sample SAMN06268862) | compost metagenome | isolation source: single cell | place: USA: California, Emeryville, Joint... | reverse complement strand
ACATATGCTCTAATCAGATGAATCTCATCAGAAGATAATACAACCCAGCAAAAGTTATAATGGCATTATTTGATTGTTAAAAAAAACCTTTGAACATTGATTTTTCACACTATAGCAAAAAGATTTGTTGCTACTTCACAATTCGGACTTAGATCTGTTCAATTACCTCAGTAACGAATCATTATCACAGCGGCTTTGGTGAAAACAAAAGCAAGTTCTCGTAGCTTTACACTGTAATTGAGCTTTAAATTTCAGGAAGTTAAGACAAATAAGCAAATTGAGAAGTTAATTGTCATTGGACGATTTCAATTGATTTATCAAGGTTATTTAGCAATTGATAAAATCATTTATTAAATATTCAAAATGTTTAAACATTCCATCCTCTGTTCCGTTCATTCAGAGCCAATTGTGCGAGTATATTGGGAACATTCTACTTGTGAATTGCAGTTTTACTGCGTCGCATGCGTTCTCGCCTTTGATATCGGAGATGCACGTTTGAAAAAAATGATCCCCTTGAGTGATCATCTTAAAAAAATACCCATCAATGGGTTATCCGAAAAAGAAATGGCTGACATCGAATCATCGATTGGAAAACATGAAGCGTTCATTGACGAGGCAATGCAAAAATCGTCCCAAAACGAAGGAAAGATAAATGAATCTGTACGTGAAGCTCGAGGACAAATTGAGAATTGGTTCAACATTATTCACGAGGAGATAACAAAGGTACTTCAGTCCACAAAAGCGCAGTTGTTTTTAGAACTGGATAATCAACTTCCCCTCTATAATGCTAATCTCAAAGCATTCAAGGAAGGACTAAGTTTACTCAAGAAAAACATGCAAGATTACGCAGAAAGCGAGCTCCTCAAACTAAAAAACTCACTCCAAGACCTGCAGACCACCGAAGACTTGAGAGCTTTCCTCGAAAAATACAGCGGAGAGCTCGAAATGATAAATTACTATCGAAAAAAAGAATTCACTCAGGACCTTTCGAGATTCAAAGACATCCTCGCTATCAGCTCCAAATTCCCAACAATCCACAACCTTCAAAGGCTTTCGAGTCAGATGGACGCGAAAATTCAAAAGATACTGAAGCCACTAACTTCAGAACTTAAATCCGTTCTCAATGACGAGCTTTTCAGAATTCCTGAAATATCCCCTAAATTGTGGGATGGACTTATCCCTTCAGAGATCCTTCGATGCAAAGATCATAGAAAAATTGCAGAGTTCACTAAAATGCCATATATGAGTGGAAAGCTTCTGTACCGAGGCAGTCAGCATGGGCTTTCATTCAAGGAGTTCCAAGGTCGATGCAAAGGATTTGCTTCTTTGTTGATAATCATTCGGATAAAGGAAAATCAACACATTATCGGATGTTATATAACGAAAAAGTGGGAATCTGAGACATTCAATATAATGGATCCCAATGCGTTCAGTTTCAGTTTGAATCGTAATAAGAAGACAAACCAGGACAGAAAGACTTCTTTTGTAAAAAGTAATGGAATGATGCTCAGTATTGGGCAAGAACTCGTTATTACGCATCCATTTGATAAGCCTACCAATTCTTCTATCTTTTATAATGCCACGAGTACGACAGGAGGAAAATACTATCAGAAGAATGTATTTAGCATTGATGAGATTGAGGCCTTTGAGTTATATAGCATAGGGCCAAAGCAAATGGAATTCCTTCATGGAAATGAAGGTATTTTTGCCAAGTCTCATACAAAAGAAGAAAACTCATCCGCCCAGTTTGATGAGTTGGAAGCTTTGTTCTAAATTAAAATGGACTCCATTACTAGTTAGCAAATTCATACACAATTTTCATATCATTAATTTCATAAATTTCAAATTTCTCACACAGCTGCACTAGTATTGTTCCTTAATGGACAAAAGGTCCCTAATATCGTTGCAAAAAAAATTAGCCTGAGCTGAAAGTAGGGATGAACTCATTCTGTGTCAATTATTAAATCAAAAAGATACAACCAAAGATGATATTTTAATTGAGATATATGAGGTGGTCTCTTGTTCTACAAAGTTCTTTCAATTACTTTCTTTGATATCAATTGCTTTTAGTACATACATTCATCACTCAGTAATATATTATATGGATAACACATACAGTCGAGAGATGTTATCATCTCGAATGATTAACTAACTCAGAAATGAAAATATTTATATGAGTAGTAGTGAAACCACGCTCGTGAGCACTGCAATTTGTTTAAAATAACAATTCAAATAAATGAGTCTGATATTATTTTACTAAATCATTATTACCAAATTTATGTCTTTTCAGTTCGCTAATTTTACTTCGTTGTATTTGATAGGTGACAATCTCTTTGAATTGAGAAGTAACTAATTGTAGCTGATCTCCTCGAAGTAGCCATCTTGAATTACAATCGATTTTTTCAAGCAAAAACTCTCCTCTCTCCTCAAACGAGCCAGTCTCTTGAGCATACCGAATGATGTATATCGACTTCGGACACTGAACAAGAGCAAAACCTCCGCTCTCAGAAAACCCTGCTTGAATCGGTGTCTCCAATATCTGGGAGTAATTGCTTAGGCTCATTTGCTTCATATTTTTTATTTGTAAATAGACACCCACTCCGTCCATTTGTACAATGACTATTAAGTCCTTCTCTGCAATCAAAATTACTAACGACGAGCCTTGCACCGAAACATTTGTGATTTGAGAGTTTTCTCCGAGACTTAATGAAGCATCTTGCAATAGTTTGACCTTTCGTTGGTTTGGAAGCACATTAAATAAGGAAAATTTCCCTGACGTGTACACTCCTGCGATGAGAAACACATTATGCTTCTTTACCGACACAGTTTTATAATGGTAAAAATGTAGCTGTTCTTTCACGACTTTATTGTTTGAGCTTTCATTAAAAACGGAGAATTTGCAGAGATGCCGTTTTGTATTGACAGAAAATAATGTAATGAAGGTCCTGTAATTATGCGTTCCTAAAAGGAAATTGTGATGCTGAGTGAAATGAAGACCATGGAACGTGTCTCTCATCCGAACTATACCTTCAGCTCTCATTTGGTAGGTTTTTCGGTCCAATCTGACTAAATAAATCTTTTTGTAGAATGAGCAGACGATCACAATTCTATAATATGTTTTATATGGGTTTAGATGCAGTTCAACGCATGGCCAAGCGACTGTTTTGAATGGCGAGAACAGCTCCTGGGTGGCAGCATTATATGCTTGAAGGAAGAAATCTTTGTCATTTGAATAGAAAGTACATATTAATAACTGCTCGTCGTTTTCGCCCTATGAGAATTAGCTTCAATGATCAAGAGGAGTCATGGTTACGATCTCTTTGGGAATCCAGTGAATGGAAGTAATTTTTCTTTGAATTCTGTGAGAGTGAAGCTGTGAAGGTTCTAAATCACGAGCAGTGTTGAATTCTAATAACTCTGAATTCTTGAAACTATGATTGTTGAGTGCAGGTACGTGGGTGTCTGACGCTAAAAGCTGAAGGCGTACGTCAAGGGATTTATTCCTCTTTTTTTTCTTGCAGCAGGAAAACATTCTGGTGGATTCTAAGTCGTAAATAAAACACTTATTTCAGTTTTTCCTTGCCAATAAGATTTTGAGATATATACGTTTTTGTATACTGAGAGCCAGGGCAAAATAAGCAAATTGCTTGAAAGTTGGGATCGGTAGAATTCTTTACCAATGCATTGGAGAATAGGTGATGATGAGTGAATTAGGCACATCATTGCAGAATAATGAAGATAATCGGTATTTATCCTATTTTGCAACAAATTTTTCGAAGAAACTTAGGAACAGGCGAATATTCTTCACAAAGTTCCTTTAAAATAAAAACAAAATTGTTGTTGAGAGTTAAGCTGTTGCAGAACCAAATGAAATGAGAATACACTTTTATTTATTTGTGAAACTGAAATTGAAACAAGAAATTTTATTTCCTGGCGAATTTTATTAAAAACCCGTAACTGAACGAAAAAATTTTTTTTTTATTTTGGAAACAAGAAGAACCATCAAGCCAGAGTGAGAAAGAATGAATGTCATCTTTCCAAAGCAACTTGCTGACGAACACTCAAGGACATCCAGAATCACAAACACGCACTCAGAACATTCATCATTATTTTCTATTCTATTATGAATGTACGTTTCATTTTTATAGGCTCTTACAAAAACTCTCTAACAGAGTCAAAGCATTGTGTAGTTATAGATTCTCATCACGTTGATTGAAGCGAATGTACGCTATTGAAGGTGTTTTGAGATTGGAACTTTATTTGGGAGATGATGGGTAATGTACCGAGAATGAGAGCAAATATTTTCAAGAATTTCTGCTTAAGATCATCTTTGCTGGGCTAATGTATTGGGTTTTCTTTACCTGTTGCTGCCTGAAGAACTTCCTAGCCCTTGAAAAAAGATTATGCTCTAAATATCCCTATAACAGAGTTGCTTTTCTTAACTGGTGTATAAAAACTGGGGAACTACAATGCAAAACACACATTTCCACCCCTTGGGTCAGATGAGGAGCCGTGGATTCAAAATCCTTCTTCCGAAAGACGATAACTAAATTAACTTAATTTTATCCAAACCGACCAAATTTATTCTCAATTTTAGATTATTGTTCTGAAATTGATTCAAAAGCATAACTTTACTCTGCCATATCAGACATGGTGCATTGAATCGGAAGCTGTAAATTTAAAGGATTAATCACTAGGTTTGACTGCGACAGAGGCCCTTTTTTTTTTTTGAATCTCCAAACGAAACATTCATAGCCTCAAAAATTCCACCCAATCAGTGCCTGCTCTCTGCACATACAAGACCATTTGAGATGTTCCTACCTCCTAGATCAAAGTTCCTCTTAGTCGCTGCTTCCCCGAGCAAGTCCTTCTTGTAGCTTGCAGAAATGAAAAAATCCATCGGTTGGAACTCAATAAATTTAACAATTCGAAATCTAATGAGTTGATAAATATTTTCGATTTTCGTTTGTGAATAAAATTAATTTAACTCGATAAAACAGTTAGATTCTGTTTGAATTGCAAAAAATACTTCGATTTAATTGAATCAAAACCCTGTTTTCATTCCATTCCAATGTAGGCTTATTTTCTGCTAACGCGACATTTCCATTGACGTAGCAGAAAGGAATCGCTCCAATTAACATTTTTCGAAGGAACATAAAAAAGAACGGAGTGGAAGTTTTCTGGTAACAAAATCTCCGATTTGAGATCAAATTTGGTTCGCACAAATTAGGACCAGTTAAGTAATCAAGTCGGATTATAAAATAAGAACTCGTAAAGCTTTTTATTATTTTCGAAAACACCAATTCTCAATATGAAGTTACTTCTTCAAGCATTAGTCATTATTTGGCTATTTGCGAGGGGTCTGTGCGATTGCACTACTGACCCTTTCTGTACAAGTTGTGTTGGAGATGGAAGTCCATGTGCTCAATGTACCGATAACGCGGATGAGGCTGCCAGATTTCAAATTCTTCAGCCCGAAGGAACTTGCTACGCTAATGACAGCACGAATTATCAGCAAGGGGTTTATTCTGGCTCGATGTATAGTAAGTTTTCCTCTTGAAACAACGAATTAATCGAGAAAATTAGTGTGCGCCGACGGTTGCAATAACTGTGGAGTGGGTGGCGTCTGCAACTCCTGCGAAAGTGTTGCGTACGGATCAACTTCGTATCAGCAGTTCGTTGTTACTTGTAATTTCATCCCTATTACTGAGCTTCATCTGATAATATTCTACAAAAGTGGACAGCCAAACTTATTGCACTCATGACTGTGGACTCTTCCCGGGAATGTATAGCGGGACTACTTCCTGTCAGAGCTGCCCAGCCAACTGCTTCAACTGCTTGAGCACAGGCGTTTGTGCCGACTGCTCCTATAACATTCCGAGATTCAATGGATTATCAAACCGATTCGATACCAGCTTCGCTGCTGGAGCCACTGGTGCTGCTGGCGCTCTGTACTGCGACTCCAGCGGTAAGTATATTTTACAAGGAAAAGTGACTAACAATCTTTTTCTTTTAGTCTCTAGGTCATCTACGACGCTCTACTTAACTTACTATCTCACTCCTGACACAGTTTCTTGCGGAAGAACCTGTACGGGTGATTTTAGTGAACCATTCGGAGATATCAACGATATCCTTTATAATGTAATCGTCTTTTTTTTCGGTAGAGGTGAGTTAAGCTTTTTCGAATCAATATATAGTTGGTTTCGGACACTGGTGCGAATATTTACAATTACAAGGAAATACAGCTAAAGATACTGCTGCTAAAAGGACTGGTCAATTCGGAGCATTACTGGGTCTACGACTCGACGCTTCCTATCCACGTTTATCGGCCGTTCAATAGAGTATCAGCACAAGTAACCATTGCTGCAGCGATATACTCCGGAACAGGCACTTGTAACGATCCAGCTATCTGCTACACTATGGGCTCGGATGGGAAATTGACAGAAAAGCCGTTGGTTATGTGGAAGAATCCATACCTTCAATTTTATGTTACTCGAAACTTGACGATACAAAATATTATCTTCGATGGAGCTGATATTGTGATGAAAAAGGGAGGTTTTGGTGCCGGAGCAGCCGCAAATCTTCATCCGAATTCAATAGCGACAAAAGCAAGGTTTTGTCTGGACCAAAGTACAGTTACAAGTACAACGACTACGATATCGGTCGTTCCAAATCCGGACTATCCGCAGGGTAATCCGTATCTCTCTTTGATAGAAACTGACTTTCTAACTCATTAGATCAAATGTGCCAGACGTCTACTACTTTCGCAGCTATGAACTCAGTACCTTTTTCGCTAGAATTACAAACTGAAACATACGGTGGCTCATTATTCGTCATGAGTTTTCTGAGCGATTATGCCAGCGCATCGATACCGCTGCTTGTAATAACAGTAGGACTTTCTCCTCTGGCTGATTCTCTTATAAGTTAATGACTAGAACTGCGAAGTTAGAAATTTTTGGTTTATGGTAAAATCTAAAGCCTTCATCTCCATGGATCTCTGGGCATCGAAAGTAACCATCAACGAGACGACCTTCCGGAATTTCTTGTTTTTGGATGGGATTATCACAAATACTAACAACATATTCACCAAGACCTTCGTCAATAATCACAATATTCACGACGATAGACAAGTCTACACATGTTTGAGGTTCAACTCGAACTTTGGAGACTGCCACGCCATCAATATCGTTAATTCCGTTTTCGATAGCTATAATGCTTGGTCGTTTTCATTTTTTTACTCGATAGCATCGAAACCGCCTCTACCTGCCAAGGGAGTCGAGGCTTTCATTATCAGAGTGAGAAGCTTAGAAGGACCTATTCTCATCAAAGGATCTACGTTCAAAAATATGGTCACGCTGAAAAGAGACTCTCAAAAAGAGAATACTGCTACCAGTGGTACAAAGATATGCAAATCATCGCTCGTTCCCTCGAGTCTTTCGGCTAAGGTATCAGCTGAGAATGTAGCTCGGCTGATCAGGAAAGCCAATGGTCTATTCAAACAATTGAAAGTGCCGACATCCTCGAAGAATTTACCGCTCTCGATCAGCAGCTGCTTTGATATCAGGAATTTGCAAAAAGGACTGACCATGTACCAAAACAAATTCGAAAAGATCTTTGCATTGACGGGCGCAGCTCTCCATCTCTACGGCTTTGAGAATACCTTAAGTAAATCGATATCCTCCGTTTCACAGAGACTCAGCGACTAATTATTTTTCAATAGACTACCCAATTATATTCGATAGCAACGTGATCACCTACATGCAGGTGCATGATTACGGTACTGCGTTCTACATCGCGAAGACCAAACCAGATTATAGTCAACTTGGCTGCGATGGTAACTTTCGATTCATTAAAATCCCTAGCCTTATAACTTCTTTAGGCGTTTTGATCTTAAATAACACAATAGCCGATAACGTTGGGTGTCCTTTTACAGTTGGAACAGGGCTTGTGTTATGTGATACTGATCCCCTGGACGTACAATATCTCATAAATTCAACCACATCAAATGCTCCAGTCTTCGATGATTCTTTCTACTATCATTTCTTCCGTAATCAAAAAGGAGACTATCATCCGTTCACCCAAAAGCTATCCCGCGATTTCTTCTCAACGCTGAAAAATAGCCAACGTATCTCTCAATATTTCCTTAGCGCTCTCTTAAATCTTTCGATAGTTACACAAGTTGCCATTCTCCACCCATACCGTCTTGGGTATGCGTTCGTCTCAAATGGAGTTACAGTAAAAAACAACACTTTCCTGAGGAATAGTGCCTGGCTAAGTAGCGGGATTATTGTCCAGGGACCATATCAAGTCACTGTGGATTCGAACGTCTTCATGAATGGTTCTGTGTTTTCCGTTGATTTGCTCAGTTCGCCAGGTTGGATGAATAGTCCTATTGTTTCTATCGTTGGAATGACATTGACTCCATCGCTTTACACGACGACTGCAGGTGCGCACACATCTCAAAGCCCTTTGTGGATAAAAATGGCTGACCAAGTTTCAATCACCAATAACGTATTTGACAATAATGTTGCAGTGGCCTATGGAGACTATTGGCTTGGGGCAGCGATTACCTTGCAGAGACTGATTGGGATGCATGACCCTGTGATTCAGAATTGCATTTTTCAGAACTACATTGGTGGATGGAACACCAGTACAGTGGTCTCGGATACTTCGATAAATAGCACTCCTCTTCTCCAGCACCTCTTCACCCAAAACACCGTTCCGTTGATCACAGTTAATTTCTACGACGCTCTCTACGAGTTCAACTACACATTAGACTCAAGCTCGACTTCTGAGTATCATGAGGAACCTATTGCCAACGCCACGCTCTTGATTGATTCCTGCACCTTCCAGAACAACCAATTCAATCAAACCGGTTGGTATTCGAGTTTATACTGGGAGTCCTTCAGATTGTACGCAAATCATTCGTTCATCGTCAAGGGCTTCCATATCAACGAGACCGTTGAGTATAGTGGTTGGACTGCGTCTAGTACCTCGAATTGGGAGACTGCCATCTCTACTTATTACAATAGAGAGGGCTCTCCGCTAGAGAAGATAACGCTAAATATAAACAATTCAAAATTCATCAATAATAGCGTCTACTCGCCTCAGCCTCTTTTCGCAAATACTATCTTCGATACTTTCATCCTCAATAATTCACTGTTCGAAAACAACACTATTCTAACGACTGATGACGCAACACTAATGCAGTCAAATACTGCTTTCTTCGTTGCCAGAAACGACACTCCTTACCATCTTGATAAACCATCTCAGCAAGCATATTTTGTGAATCTGGTCTTTAACAACAACACCGGGCCGATATTTGCGAGCAACTACAGTTCAATCACGGAGCAAGACGCACAAAACTCGTTATATTACTTCGAGAATATCCAAGTGTCGGAACATATCTCAAAATATCCCTTGTTCTATTTTGAGTCTACTGTACGATTCGAGACATCAGCAATATCCCTTGCGAACATTACTACGAAAACCGCTGCATTCTTCATCAAAAACATGAGCGATCTCAGTTTCGGAGGAGTTGTAATCGATGGCATCGATAATGTCGAATCAAAGCTGGATCTTTCGAATGATAGTTCAGCTAATTTGGAAGCCTTCGGAGCGCATTCTCTCTGTTTGGCGTTGGATACGACGACAAATTTCAACGTGACAAATTTCACTTGCTTACGAACCAAATTCGAAGCCAGTGCTGTTTACAAAGGAATCACTATCGCTACTTGCGGCGCTTTCGTCTCAACGGTCTCTTCATTTATCACTGACTTTACCTGTTCGGATGCGGTTTACGACTCGCAGACTGATGACCTTACACCTCAATCGCTGATTTTAATTTCACAAATAGAGTCAAGAGAAAACGCTATGACCATTCAAAATCTCACATTATCCAATAACCAAGCGTCTTATGGAATCCTCTCGTTGCAAGGTTATGTTGTTTTTTCCACTGGTAACCTGCTAAGCGGTAATAGCTTTGCGACGATTGCTATTTCTGCGAACAATAGAAGTGAATTTTTTATCGAAAGCTCTACGTTTGAGAACAACCACGGCTCACTGTTCGAGAGCGTCGAAGGAAATACGACGATATTATCGACGACGTTTACAAATAACTCTGGAGAGTCCGGCACAATAGCCCTTATCTCTTTTGGAACCATAGAGATCACGAACTGCACGTTTACTGCAAACACTGCTACACTAGACTCGTTGTTTTTGCTCCAGGACGCTGACGTTGATGTCGATAACTCAACTTTCCAAGACAATTGGGTCAGTAGCGTAATGATGAATCTCGAAATGAGCACAAGCACGATCACAAACTCTTTCTTTTTACGAAACAAAGCGAATCATAGTACTCCTAATATTCAAGCATTCCAAGGCGAATTGTCTCTGAATAACAACCAATTCGTTGGGGTTTCAGACTGGCTGATTAGTGACAGTTATTGGTTCACTTTGGTCGCTGAATTTTTAATCGGTTCGAGCTCAGTCGTTACGATCGATGGTTTGGACGCCTCATTCACGAGAGCTCCTTCTGGTGCTATTTATTTCGATCAAAGCTCGATTGCGCAGTATATTACCAACTCAGTGTTCACGAACGGGTACGGCACGACGTCCGGCGCAATAACCTCGCTCTCTCCGCTGCATGTAACCAACTGCAATTTCAGCAATAACTCAGGCACGCTTCACGCGAGCGGTATCTATTCCGAGACTGGTACTTCTCTAGAGGTCGAGAATGTGATAGTTCAAGACTCTTACGGATTCGGAATTTTTGCAGCAGAAACGACGAGTGTAACGATTAAAGACTCGACGTTTGAAGGAACCTACGGGAAAGGTCGACAGGGAGGCGTTCAAGTCGCATCTGGAATAAACGTTCTGCTCTCCGGGCTCACTATTAAAGGGACGTGGGGCTATCAAGGAGGAGGTATTAAACTAGTCGGGGAGTTAACTGAAGCTCCGACGGTCTTGATAGATAATGTGTTGATCTCTGGATGTGGAGCGCAGTTTGGAGGGGCGATTTACAATGGGAACGTGACTAATGTAGTGATTACGAACACCTTACTTGATAACAATACTGCGGTTTTATCCGGAGGCTCAGGAGGCTTCGGAGGAGCACTCTACTACGATTCGAACTCGATTGATTCTGTCTTTACATTGGGCACGAACCTTACAATAAGTAACAATTACGCTCAAGGTGCTGGAGGAGCGCTCTATTACAACTCTCAAACGTACTCAATCAGCTCTGCGGTCGTCTTCGACAACAACACCGCCGCTTACTATGGCGACAAAGAAGCTTCTTACCCCACTCGAGTCGAGGTCGCCAGCGTCAGTAATGAGGTCTTGCTGGAGTTTTTAGAGCAAATTGACCCGTACTCGAGCTATACCACCAATTTGAAGGCGTTTATGAACCTTGGTCGGCTCTTGGATTCTGACACAAATGGCAAGCAGCAGTATTCGATTACCAGCGGTGAGAGGGTCTTCCCTCCAATTGTGTTTGGTATTTATGACGAAAATAACCAACTGGTCGAAACCGATAACTCAAGCACATTGAAAGCCACCATCTCATCGGAAGCAGTGTTTAATGGTACTCCTCCCGAGTTTATGGAGAACAGCACCTTCACTGCCTTCAAAGGATATTTCATATTATACCCGCTCACGATCGCTTACGCTCCAGACCAAGATTTCGACCTTGTTTTCCAGAGCTCTTCTATCGCTGACAAACTCAAGATGATTAAGCGATCCGGCTTTCAGACTTCTCTCTCGCCGATAACGCTGAATTTCCATTCCAAGTCTTGCCCTACCGGCGACAGACTTGGTGAAAACTATCAATGTATCAGCTGTCCTGTTGGCTACTATACAACAAAGAGCAACTCCTTTGATGATTGCGAGAACTGTCCTGTTGATTCAGCTATTTGCGAAGGAGGCAGTGTAGTGGGGCCATTACCTGAATTCTGGAGATACGGATCAGCGTGGGGATCTTTCTACGAGTGTCGTAACTCGGAAGCGTGCTTGGGACACACTCTGACTGATCCGGCTTTATTGACAACAGCTTATTGTAAAGAAAACCTCAATGCAACTTTCTGCCTCACAGGCTGGTGCTCTGAGAAATACGAAGGCAATCTTTGCATGGGATGCAGAGACGGGTACGCCAGAGGCTCAGTTCAAAAGGGAACTTGCAACGTCTGTACTAAGAATTGGTGGCTTTACAGCAGCGCGGTAGTTTTTTGCTTGGGTATTGTGTTTGCAGTTATGCTCGTTGTGAAAAGCGCGATTCTCGACGAAGACTCCTATATTGCGAAAAAGAAAAAAGAGCTCGAAGAAAGAGCGAAAAAGGCGAGCAGCGCGCCATCGAAGGCTTCCCGGCATTCTGTAAAGTACGGCCGACGGTCAAGAAATGGCAGCAAGGATGATTTCCTTGGATCCTCTGAGCTTCGAACCATGTTGATACCATCTCACAAAAGCGAAACAGCGAGAATAAAAGTCGAGTTAGCTGTTTCTCCAAGCGATAAAAACCAGACGACTTATTCTATCGCTCAGGAGCTACAGCAAAAAATGGGTTCGAACTCAATGGACGACTCTCTCAGCATTCCCGTTATTAACGTACACTCAGTCGACCCTATTCCAAAACTCTCTCTTATTCACGAGGACCCAGAGTCAGGATTCACTTCTTCTATTAAGAGGGCAGATGAAGATGATTTGAACAGTAATTATGCGAGCGGAAACGTGACGCCGAATATAGCAGAGAGCTCAAGCAAATCTAAAGACATAAAGCACTTGATTCCTGACGCCTCCCGCAGCTTGAGCTTCAGCCAGAATCCCTTGCTGCAGGCTCCTTATGGAATCCGTAGTTTGGATAATACAATGACCGAGCTGAAATTGCGCTCTGATATGAATGATCTCCTCAATGCGTCCGCCGATCCTCACAAGGAGACCAGAAAGCGAAGGAAGTCTTTCCAATTCGATCCGGCGAGCGGTGATGAGATCGAAATCAGCAATATTCATGACACTGAAAGCGAGAAAGACGCACAAGACGAATCTTATAGCAGGGATAACTATAGAGAGCAACCAGCTAAACCAAAAGCCAAAGAAAGGAATCCGTCGATCATTTTGGAGAAAGATGGCCAGGATAAGACTGCCTCCCAGACTAAGGTTCAAATTGCTGAGAGCCAGAACCCAGCGAATGGTGAAGAGGAACCTTGGATTAGTATTGGCGACAAAAAATATTCTAGAGAAGAAATCCTGAATCACTATTCAAAAAGGATTGATGTTGTTCCGATTTTCCTGAAGATTATGATCAACTTCATTCAAATGACTGCGATCGTCGGAGCCTTCGATTTCGATTGGCCAAGCGAGCTGCAATCTGTTTTCAATCTCAACATTAGCATCAACCTTTCGTTTATCGATGTGCTGAGTATAGACTGTCTTTTCAAAGGCTCTTCTCTCACGGCGAATGGTGCAATGCCAACAATCTTTGTCAAAGTCTTCCTATACTCCTTTGCACCAATTTTCCTTTCTGCCCTTGGGGCCTTGTTTTGGTTCCTGATGTACTGGTTCAGGGGTAGAAAAAATATCGCAAGGAAAGCTCAGATGCTGGAACGAACCAAATCAAGAATCATTGTGACTATCATCGTCATTTGCTTCTTCATGCATTCATCTTTGATGCAAATAAGCATATCTTCATTAAAGTAAGTGTTTTTTCTTTACAAATGCCTTTATCTTTACCCATTTAGGTGTTTGAACCTTGGAACAACCGACGCACCAGAGAAGTTTATGGATCAAGATTTGAACGTGCCGTGCTGGGGAACAATTCACAAGAGATGGGTCCTCATAATCACTCTGCCCTCGCTCATATTCTGGGGAATCTTCGTGCCGGTCTTTGCCTTGGTAAAATTGATGCGCAATCGAGACAAACTGCGTACGTACAAGCTAAAGTCCCGCTACGGGTGGCTCTATGAAGGCTTAAATGAGAAAAACTGCTATTGGGAGTTCTTTATCACTTATAGAAAAATAGTCCTGATTCTGCTTTCAGTATTCTTGGTTGATCTTGGTACACTTATGGCGGTAATAGCAATTCTCTTTGGCTGTTCAGCTAATATTTTTTGCAATTTAGGCGTCTGCTGTTGTGGGTGTATTGATCGTCAGCTTCTTCTTCCATGCGTTCCAAAGACCATACCGAGCGGCAATTCTAAACAGATTGGAAGGCTATTCCCTTTTCGCGAACACATTGGTCGCATATGCTGCGCTTTTCTTCCTTACACGTAACAAAATTTCTTTTGCTAAACCAAGTTTATTGATTACTTTTTCAATACAATAGCCATCTTATCGACGAGCGTACGACTTTTCTTCTTTGCCATGCTTATCATCGGAATTGGCTGTTTCCTTCTCTATTGGGCATACCAGTTCGTCTGCGAACAAAGCAGAGTCCTTCTTAGATATGCATGCGTTGAGCGCCATTTCGGAGGGTGTCTCAGGAAAATCGCGAAGTACGCAGACATTAACGGAGAGCATTCAAGAGATTCCTCGAGCATGGGATCAACGGGCAAAATTTCCGCTCAAAGCTCAGAGCTAACTTCTCCTCATCTCAAACTAATGAGCAAAAAATTTAGTCCTCAGGCAAGCAGTAGTAGCCAACTGCTTCAGCCAACCAGCAGTCAGGACCTTAGCAAGCTCATCGACGTAACTCAATCCAAAGAAGCAATTAACGAGCCGCCATCTCCGGATCTAATAGCCACTTCAACGCCTCAGACCATTAAACGCTCTCGGTTTTACAATCCTAAGGACATTGGAAAATCGCTTGATTCTCTGAAAACATACACTAACAAAATTTCTCAACCTCTTGAAACCCCAAAAATTGTTGCTAGCCTTGACGAGCTGAAAAATCCAGAGAAGAATGTGAAGCGAAGTGACTCTGTCTTGCGAGGTGACAAGGCCACAAAGTCGGTTTTGTCAACTCTAAAGGAGGTAGTATACTCTGAAGACACGGCAAGAACTCCGAAATTAGGGCGCGAAGGAACTCTGCGTGGAGAGGGTGAGGGAGTTTTAGAGTTTAATAAGGATATTGAAATAGAGTTCGAGAAGGAAGAGGCTGAACAAGCGAAAGAGAAGAAAGATGACAATCAAAATCTTGAGAAAACAGCCAGCGAGCACTCTTTCAGAGAAATGCTTCATTCCAATCCGATGCTCCCTTCACAATTTAATGCAGGTTGCACGCTGTTCAATGTGCTTCCCACGCAGTTCAATGTTCTTGGAAGCACATTGGTTATGAACGCTTCGACGAAGATCGAAGCGAAAGAGGAAATAACTGACAGAGGGGTTCAAAAGGTTACAACTCTTGGCGAAGCAGAAGCAGAAGAAGAACAAGAACTAGAACTAGAAAAGCCAGAAAAACAAGTAACACAAGAAAAACAAGAAGAACAGCAAGAGCAAAAAGAGAAATAATGTCAAATAATGTAACTTACTAAACCAAAAAAAAAAAATTCAAAGAAAAAGTTACTTTAATCAAATGTGAAGTTAACTATTTTCCTCATTTTTGAAAATTAGCTCCATATAATCCCAGCATTTGATTCTTACTTTTCCCGCAACGTTGAGCTGGTTTTTCGCATTTTATTGTTTCACAAAGACAATATAGTTTTTTTAGTTGGAGAATTCTTTATTGAGACATAGCTTGTTATAAGTAATCTACAAGTATCATTCCTATCATTGAAAATTTTGTTTGTTAAACCGAACATATCTTTTTTCCACCGCCAGTTTCATACATCCTTTGAGAAAGGACCCTCAGCCCATTCGATTTTTCTAATTTGTTGCATATTCCTTACCTTCTTGCTTCTGTTGTTCGTATCTCTTGCGTTGAGTCATTGTTGATCGTCAAATTATGCAGAGAAAAAAATGGAATCAGAAGAGTTGTGTTATAAAATTTAGCTGATTAAGTGATAGCATTAATTGCAGTTACTTGAATTACTCATTTTATCATTTAATTTTTACTCTGGACTTCACGAAGCAGATGTCCGCTATTCGTATCGACGATAGCCAAAACATTGAGATCCCTGAGATGGATACAGACGTCTCTGGGAAACCGCTCAACAAGATCACTCGTGAAGAATACCTTGATAACCTCTATTTTGATAGCGATAACTCAAAAAAAGAATACATGCAAAGACAGAGCGAAGTCAGGCAAAAGGGATCACTGGAAGATATCCAGGAAATAGAGCTCTTTTTCAGTATTGGACAGTTCATGGAAGTTTTCCTCTATCATTTACTTTTCAACGTTTTATTGGGACCATTCGCCTTTCCGATCCTCCGGCTTGTAACAACAAGTGAATTTATTCATAATATGGGATTTTATCCCGAGAAATCAAACAATTTCATTAACCAGTCCATGAATTGGTTTTTTTTCACCTGTGTCTGGGTGGTCGCGGTGGTAAGATTCGCAACCTACGGAGATACTGGCATCTCCACTACTGACTTTTTGCTCATTAGCATCACGATAAATATGCTTATGCGTCAAATTATAATCGCGATTAAATACGCCTATTACACCGAGGAGAAGTACGAATTCCTGAAGAAAGTAAGGGTTCCTCCTGAAATATTAGTGAAAGAAAATGCTATTTATTTATGGCTGCAAGTCCCAAAAGACTACATATTCAGAGAGATCGGCACAATGTTGCGGAGGAACGACATCGATCTCTCGCTCCTCTATATGGATTTTATTGTGAAGCCTGATTCGTCGACTGATACGATTCTCAGATCACAAAGTGCTGAAATTAAATCTAATATTGAATTGTACAGCGAAGCCAGTGACGAACAGCAGAGACTGAGTCTTCAAGAGAACGAAGCTGAAAAAGAGATTGCCGAGAAGCGGTATTTTGCTGGGGCACTTATCTTTGAAATGGTATATGAGAGCATGACTCAGATCAGCACGAACCTAAAAAAGCAGTTCAAATTTATATTCCTCGCGGGATTCATATCTTCTCTTGTGCCATTTATGAGTCTCCAAAACGAGGATGACCCGACGGAGTTCGGATTCCACATCACTTTACCAACGACTTGGATGAGCATTATCCAAGCTGTCTTCTTCGGGCTTTCAAACTCGCTGTTATTTTCATTCAACGTTCTCTTATTCTTCTCAATGTCCATGTGCTCAACCTTGAAATTCGAAATGATGTCTCAGCTTTCAGACATGGTATCGCTTAGGAAGAAAAACCGCGATGAGACTCTGCGTCGTTACCCAACAATAAACTTATTTGATAAAGTCTCCTTAAAGACCTGGTCTAAACTACGTCGAATGGTTATGGACTTCGGAAAGAAATATCAACTACGAGGAGAATCAGGGCTTACTTTCCAACTCGGGTTTTATATCACTTGGTTCGTGTTCCTGACCTTCAAACACTTCACTGGGAACTCTACAGCTTTATATTCTGGTGCTACACTACAGCTCCTCTTTCAGTTTTTCGGTATCATGTCGATTACAGTAAGATTATCGATGAATACTGCTCTGACGAACCAACTTTCATCGGTAATGAAAGGACACGTGCAGGAGTTTAGGAATATCCTTGCTGATATCATCAGATTCAAAGCGGATTACATTATCAAGAGGGAAGACCCGAAAAACGTGATATATAGGGTTATAAAGAAGAAATTGCAAGAGGAGTTCCAGCATCTCAGTGGCAAAGAGTACGAGGAAGCTACAACTGGGTATCTCCAAGGTCTGATCGAGTGTCTGGATGATACAATAGATGAAATTACCTTTGACGAGAAATATAATCCAGCGAGAGTGATGAACATTCCTATCACGATCTCGCTGTTTAAAAGAATCTGCCTGGCGCTATTTGGTGTCGTTCTGTCTTTTGCTGCATCGCTCATTAAAAACACCTCTATATAAAATTTAACTATTTGTTATTTTTTCGTTTGTATCGTATTCCACTTCCTTTGTGTTTTGTAACATGCGAATTATCATCTGAAAGATTTTCAACAAAGGAAAAAGCGGATCATTATATATACACGTTCTCTATAGAACAAGTCAATTTTGATTTTTTCTCTTGTAAGTGACCGAGAACTAGTAGTGAACACAAGAACCTTTTGCCCAAATAAACTAAAAAATTTCAGCCTAAGCAAATTTGAAAACATATATCTTCTTCGTAGCTTGATTGACAACCGCAATAGTTCCATGTCCAATAGGACTCCACGATGAGAAATTCAATTTCTCTTTGGGTATTGGAACTTTCAAATCATGTTTCTTTATAAAGTTGCCTTGATCATAATAATGAAATCTCAGTCCAAACAACGCTCCAACGCAAGAATTCATTTGATTCACGCTCGGCGCTTTCTGAGATCCAACAACTTTCCCAAAATTGAAGTTTTTTTCTTGATATTCTTTGTTGGACTTTATCGTCATCACTCGGATGTCACCTTCCTCATAAACTTGAAACAGAACAGGCCACTGACTCAGTTTGGGTATAAAGATATTCTGAATCGCAAAATAGTCTCGTTTTTCAGTGAGATCGAACATGAGCGTGCGTTTGTGATAGTCATAAACAACAACCTTAGACGGTTTCTCAAGAATCACGATTAATGACTTTGGCTCGAATAGCTCCATTGTGTCGATTTGTCTGATATTTTTAGGGATGAACTCCACACTTACTTTAGATATCGCTACCTCTAAACTCAGAACCTCCGGAAACAGCCCTCCAAGGAAAAATCTGCCTTCGGTTGTGAGGAATACACAAGTGTTCAATTGGGATTTGGTTTTATGCTTAAAAGTCGTAAGCCCAGAAAGCTGCTTGAGGTAGAGACTATGTCCACATGCTGTGATTACTGGCGTGCCAAATACATCCCAGACTCTTAACTCTCTGACTGTTTTCATCTCGTTCGTGATGATTTTAATGATTCTGTTTTGCTTCAATGAGAATAAACCAATTAGCTGGTTTTTCCTTAGCGAGACGATCAAAATTTGCTTTTCTGGCAAATACTTTAAGATCGCAGAGTTGTCGAAAAGGACATTGCCAGGAGCAGACTGACATTTGAAGATACCCTTTTCACTTTTGGATTTTTTCTGGTCAAATTGCATTTTTTATTTTCGATAAGAAAATCAGCGTAATGATTGCTGAAAGCTGAAAAGAATTCATAGAAATTGACTGCGCCTCAACCTTTAATAGAAGCTAATTATTGAAGCAAAAAGCAATCAAATACCATCTTGCTCTTGAAATCATCCTTTTTCTGGAGTAGAAGAAAGCTCATCCTTGTTTTCAAAGAGGAATATGCTGCATTGGTAAGCACCATGCTCCATTGCTTGGAACATTTAATCATATGCATCCTCTTTGCGAAGGCGATTCAACAAAGCGATATTTCATCCTCCATTGCAGCGGTAAGAAATATCGATATGGAATAGAAGTCTTATAACGAATAGAGGTTCTCAAATTCAAATTAATAAATTAGAATTCAAACTATCAGTTATATCATAAAGTATCCCAAAGGATTAAAATCAACTCTTGTCGCAGCAGATCTCGATTCCATCATGCTTCAACACAAAGCGCATTCCGCACAACCAACCCTTCCCAAGTACACGGGACTTACTCTTTCTAACTCACGAGACAAACTAGCTCTTGGATACGATAATCGCGCAGTTTCAGGCACTTCTCGTCCTTTTGAAAGAAAAGATATCATCAAGTCAGAAAAGAATACCTTCTTGACCGGCTTAGATGTTTCTACGAATTATATTGACCAAGTAAACAAGCAGCAGACCTCTGAGCTCAGACACAAGACTGAACTCGAGGAAACTGGTCGTCTAAGGTCAAAGTCTTCCACGAAGATAGAGCAAACTACATTAAGCAATCTTATCAATCCAGGAAGCTTTGCCTATCGAGTTGCTGATCTAATACAAAAAACTCGATCAAAAAACCAACCTCAGCAACGTTTGTCGATTCCATCGCTTGATATTAAGAGTAGGCTCAACTATATCTCTGCCATTACGGACCGAGTTACTGAGCCCGAGGTAACGAAACCCCAAAGCTCTCGATTGGTGGCTGAAGATACCAAAAAGCAGAAAATCTTCCTCCCGAAAATGAGCGTGCAAAAGACTCCTGTACTCAGAGTCAAGGAAAAATTATCAATTTCCTGTGTAGAGGAATCCATGGATCATCATCATCCCGTTAAGCTGATAGATCAGAAACTGTCTGGTATTCAGAAACCTAGTGGATCTAATTCTCTCAAGAGCCTTTCAAACAAGAATCAAAATGTTTCTGATTCTAGTCAGATGGACACTACAAAAACCGAAGATCAACCCAAAGCCAGCTTTGAAGTAAATAAACCGGAATCTCAAGTGCCGAGCAGTAGGTTCATCTATAAAGCTTTTACTCCAGAGCCAAAAGAGTTGGCGAATTACATCGCGCCTGTGTGCTCTGATAGATCGAATCGCACTGTTGAAGCTTACGCTGTGAGCACCAACCAGGGACCGATACGAGACTATAATGAAGACAGATTTACCCTGGTTCCAGACGTTGGAAAACTTCTCGCCAAAAAAGGAGAATCATGGCCACCGTGCTCTTACTTTGGAGTATTTGACGGGCATGGCGGGGAGAGATGCGCTGATTTCCTCAGAGATAATCTCCTGCAATACGTATAACTTACTAATATACTTTGTTTTCACTAATTCCTGCGCGTTTTAGATCGTTCGAGAGACAACTTTTCCTTGGAATCCGAAAGAAGCGCTGCTTCGAGCATTTGAGGCTGCAGAAAAGGACTTTTGTGCGAAAGCTCTCACTCTAGATGAAGGTCTGCCTGATTTTTCGGGATCATGTGCCCTTGTCTGTCTCGTTGTTGGTAATAGATAAAAAAACCCATCATTCCTATTTTAACATTACCCAAAGGTGATATTTGCTACATCGCAAATACCGGAGATAGCAGAGCGATCTTAAGCACCTACGGAGGAACCGAAGTAATTCAAATGACACGAGATCACAAGCCGGGTGAAGATTACGAAAGAATTAGAATCACCGAAAATGGAGGATCCATCTACCAGTAACTTCAATCCTGCTTCCATCAAAACAAACTATTAATTTCGTAGCAGACAGCAGCCGGCCTCGATGATTTCAAAAGAACTCATCATACATCGAGTAATTCCTGGAAGACTCTCTGTAAGAATAAGGAAGCTGAAACGTTATCTTACATATATGTATTCGTGCTGTAGGTAAGCAGAACGTTCGGAGATATCGAAGCAAAGTTACCTGAGTATGGAGGAAAGGCAAACGTCGTAATAGCGACTCCAGATGTCTCGAGTTTTCGAGTCGGCAAAAATCACGATTTTCTCGTGCTTGGATGTAACTACTAGCAATTGAGGGTTGATTAATTAACGTACTCTTGGGAATTAGGTGATGGCATTTTTGACGTGATGAACAATCAGGAGGTTTCTAAAGCTGTGTGGGATAGCACGTTCATGAAAGCGAGCAATATTCATAAGCAATGCGGAAGAGCAACAGATAGAATTTTGCAAGAGTCAGTTCGAAAGCAAACCACGGATAATATTACTGCGCTGATTGTGTGTTTCAAGGCGTTTAAAGAGCTTCAATTCCCTTCAAAGCTCATAAAGAAAACGGATAACTCCCTTCGGTTGGAGAGGAACGAGGATTTAGATATCAGTGGAGATAACAAGGAAAATATATTGAATAACTCTCGTAAGGAAAGTCGAACTGATAGAAATCAGCTGGGTAATAAATTGAAGGAGTCTGGAAAAGAAAGAGGAGGGAACTCGCTGGGTCCGAGGATCCATTTTGCTAATTCTAATAAAATGGCTGAAGAAACGAGCATTAAGAATCCTTTCAAACCAAGGTTACAGCAGATAACAAGAGCAAGTTTGAGTCTAAAAGCATTAAATAATCCTTAGTTAATTAAGGTTTATCTCGTGATAAACTTGTTATTCCGAATTATATGTATTGATGAATGTTGAATTCATTATTATGTGTTTTCCCGCTGGTTCTATGTAAATAATGTCCGCGAATTAACAGTACAAGTAAACTGGAATTTAAAAACCTAGTTATCCTTCGAGTTTTTCTCAGATAAATGGTTTCTCAGGTGCAAGTATCTTTGATTGTGCCAATTAATTTCATTTATACTAATCCTAAGTAGACATATTAGAGTTTTGATAATTTAGTAAAAAATGGACTACATCTTAGTTGTTTTTGACTTATCATGACTAAATGAACCAAATTTCCTTGAGCTTTGCAACATTTTCTATTAGTATCTGATAGTAGCTTAGCTTCGAAAGAGTTAGTATTATGATTTCGATCTGTTATTATTATTATTGAAAAGTATTCGGTCGATTGTTTCTCATTTAAAATAATAGTCATTTGTTATCGGTCAATACACAGCACTTAATAACCTAGTACCATTCGGTTTTTTTAAAAAATAATTGAAAGAGAGCTATTGTAAACTTTACTTTAATATTGCTGAACCTGACAATTACCATCACTCAGCTTTTGCTTTAACATTACCCGGACTTCATATCAAAATTGCAAAAATATTTTTCTTTTATATTAACAGATTTTCACATACCGTTAATCTAATTTGTAGGAATTTGTTTTCTAAGTTTCAAATAAATTATTATAACGTAACAATTCAACTACGGCTGTTATAAAATATCAAGGGTCCTTCCACTGCCTGAATTTCACAGAATGATTGTCTTGGGCGAATAATAAGCGATTTGGTTCAATTAGATTCGTTGCCTCACTGAGCAGATAAATAAATAAAAAAACATGATTGAATCTCATATGGAATCATATTTAACGCCCTGATATTCTAGTTTTCTTTAGAAAGTGAGCCCTCAGAACCCCAAATGAAGATAGCTTGATTTGTTTCATAAAGTTTTCACACTCCTTTATCTAAATTGATCGCGTAATACCCCGTTTCTGTTCACAAATTAACCCATAACTATTGTTTGAATTGATGGGTTGATCCCAAAAATTAGAAGCACTATCCGGAGAACTGCTTCTCTTTCTGCTGAAGCAACAAGAAAGCCAGCTTGAAAAAGAACGTTAGTGGATTGATCAAATAAAAATCATCTCTACAGCAATCACATTTACCGGCGATATAAATTTTAATATCGGTGCATGTCGTTTTTCTATTTTATCTTAACTAACACTCTTTGACCTTCGTGCACCCACTCTTAGGCTGCTTCAGTTGGATTAGTCTTGAAATTTAACCGACATTCTAGTAAAACTGAAGGCTTGCGCCCTAATAATAGTTTTTCATATTTGTATGATATGAACAGCAGATGGTCAACTAATATAATAAATTTGGCAGCTTTATCTCTCTCATCTGAAAAGCATCGGAGTTTCTTGCGTAATTATTATAGAAAGAAAAGGACCTATAACAGAAATAAAAATTACAACCTCCAAGCAGCAACGATCAACTGTACCGTAAAATTAGTTTGTCAAGCTTATTGCACTATTTATTTTTATTGGGAATCGAACTACTAACACCCATGCAAGACACAATTACCACTGAGAACAACGACCAAGAGGAATCCGGGCCAACAATCGCTCCGATTGGTGACGAAGAGCTTAATTTTCGCTTAAGAGAATATATCAAAACTTACAACGAAACATTAAAGCGTCACGCGATTAAATTGAACAGTGAGATCCAATCTTTTCATCAGAAGCCCTCTTATCTCAATTAGAAACTGATACAACCGATCTTGATGCGTTCGCTTTCAAGCACGATAACATCTTTTTGGATCATCCAGACGTCCAGTACAAATTTTTCGAAATTGCTCTCGATGCAGCTCAGCGAACGTCTCCAAGACCTCCTTCAAGCTTATATTCAGATTTCGTTATAAAGGTAACACCTAATGCTATATGTCACTCGTCTTAGCGCCATCTTGAACGTTAGCAATTCCGGAAATTAACCATCCAGAAAAATAGTCCTGTGCGCATCCGCGAGATACTCATTGAACACTTTTTCCGGAGGAGTTGTCGGCTTAACCAGCAAAAATTCAAAACAATAGAACGCTTTGCTCATTTCTGCCAAGTAAATATAGCGCCGCTGGTTTATAGTCTCATTTGCTCTATCATTCCAAAGGATCCGGATTTGATTAAGTACACCAAGAGTTTCATTCTCGACCGCTTGAAGAACCTGGACGACGAAATTGCCAGTTGTCAAGAGCGTTATCAGCGTTTGAAGAACGATCACTATTTTATCGAGACCATCAAGGAAGATGACCTGAAGCAACTTCCTCAGAAGGAAGACTTCGAATATGCTGATGCTATCCAAAGCTGTGCATCTAATATTTCAAAAGACGATATTATTAGCTACGCAAGGGATTTTCTATTTCAGCATAATACAAGTCGCCCCATTAGGAAAATTTTTACCTCGCTTAAATGGATTCATTACACGAATCGTTTCGAGATCCTCAGAAGCGCGAATGATTCCATGTACAAAGTAATGAAGGGTGATGAGACGTCTCTACGAGGCCTGCTGGATTTTCATAAAGCGTTTATTAGCCAGGAGTTCAAGCAGATGGATAAAGAGGACTCTGGGTCGAAATTTTTTCTCAACGAGCTCTTTTTGCTCATGGAGCCGCCAGCCGTCCTTCCGTTGACTTCGCGGTATGACATACCTCCCCTGATTTTAGGAACGAAACCAGAGATTGAGTATAACTAGCAATCACATTAGTTAACACGTTCTTACTCACTCCAATCGCAATATAGAAAAGAGGTCCAGCTTCTGGCCAAAGCAATGAAATTAGATCAGATAGAGATGGCAAACGTTCAGATTTTTTTAATAAAAGTAAGAACATGAGAGACTTCTCGAAGCAATCATCATCATTTTTCTCAATAGATAAATCAGATATTCAAGATGGTCTACGAGAATCAGACTAAATTGATGCAATTTGAATATGAAAGGAAGCTTCTTGATGAGATAAGTGAGGAAAACAATCAGTCTAAGACGGCAGGCTCAAAGCAGTCGATTGATTCGACACAGAGCGCTCAGAAAAAGGATCGGTTTGTTTCAGATCTCGATCCGATGGAGAAAGAGCAGCAGCTACTCAAGTTCATCCTGCGCAAGCTAAACTTGCTCAAAGACATCCGAAAAATGCGTGTTGTTGAATCTGAGTGGCTCAAAGATTTGGTTTACCAGAAGAAGAAGTGCGAGTTTACTAAGCAAAGAGAAATGTTCCTCAAGTTACAGAAATTTATCGATCCACTTCTCGAGTAAGCTCGCGTTTTCTGAATAAAATTCCTGATAAGACTCATCCTCACTAGGGACGCGATGAATGCTTTCACTATATCAACAGTCAGCTTGGCCGAGAAGTACATTCAGAAGAAAGAAAGCGAGAATGCTCGAGCCTGTCCAAGGAAGATGCTTAATTTTATTTTGAATTACCGGTTTCTTGCGCTTCCGAGTAAGAGTTATCAAAAGAAGATTGTATTAATTTTGCGCATGGAAATAGAGAGTGAGATAGCGAAAAGGATGGCTGGAAAGGATTTCAAGGAGAAGAAAGAAGAGATCGATAAAACTATATCCTACATAGCTAGATTTGATTATCTTGATCCGAGGCTGGCACCTAAGCTCGGGTTGATGCGGCCAAAATATGAATATATACAAGATATTATTGACATTTATAGCAAAGCCAGAATAGACGCGAGTTTGGCAACGCAGGTAAAGAAACGCGATTAAAATTGGAATCTGATCGAGATTGTATACGCTGATGATAGGGACTCGTATCATTGCAACTAATAAGGGCTAGAGAATGCAAGAGGAAGATGCTATCATACTTCAATTATTTTAGATCTGTGCAAAGGAAGCTCACACTCCAACTCATGCAAATACGTAAATATTTTCGAAAAGACTCTTCATTCAAGCTCGCTTTATTAAGAAACGAATAAATTTTTCAAGAATGACCCTGAAACGATTTTTATGAATTTGAAAAACCAAAGTACGTCTCCTCTCGCTTTGATCGTTCCTCATCTTATAACTTAGATGCAGGGATTTTAGAAGAAAATTTCGAGCTACTCAAATCACAATCGCAGGACTACCCAAACGTCGGAAAAGTATTCTTTGATGCTAACAACCCTTCGGTTCAAATGGGCGAAGAGTATTCCTGTTATTGGATTTGTCTTTACATTACAAAATAAATAGAATCAAAGAAGACTATAATTCTCTTCTCTGCCGCATGGACAAGATCTGTATAGACGCAAACCAGGAGAACGAGCAAAACACTGAAGAGGACCTTGAAGAATTTTTAATAAAGGATCAAATGGGAGAGAACATTCTGTATGACTCTGCTATCACTGACCTAAAGGAGCTAGAGCAAGAAATTATTAAAATTGGCTCATACTTCATTGATAAATATGAGCGTATGGCAAGGGAAGAACCACCCAAAGATCAAGGTATTTCCTTGCTCCTCAGAGAGAGGTTTCATTAAACTGTATTAATTAAATAGAGACGTGCCTGCTAATTGATCGAATGACAATGTTACATGATCTGTACTTACTGGAGGCTCAGTACCAGCACTCAAAAGTAATAATATCCTTCACAAGGAGGAGGCTGATAAATCGGTTGTAGGTTAAGCTCATTCAGGAGTTAATTGAAATTTATGAGCATACTATCGATCCTCTGGAGCAATATCGCACAATCAATATGATCGTATAACATTTTTGTTAGAAATCGTTTTTCAACGACTTTTCTAGCTTGGGATCATGGACCAGAAGGCTAGAATAGACTTTGAGTGCTATTATTTCAAGAATAGTTACATTCAAGAAACTGAGGCTATGAAGAATAAAGTCAAGCTGATTAGAGCTGCCAAATGGAAACAAGTGATTACATCCACTCTACCATTTCAAATAGACATCTTTTCTTCAAGTATGAAATAGATTTTCAGAAAAATCTTGAATTCCAAGACCTTGTCGATAAGTTTTCTCACTGCCAGAACGATTTTGAGCGCTTTTCAAAATTGGTTGAAAACAGTAATCGTTTCTTCAAGCCTCAAAATTGACTGTGATTAGAAAAATCAACATTTAGCTCGACGACCGATTATGGAAAGAAACGAGGGTCGAGGATTACAGTCAAAGAAGCTGAAAAAGTCGATAGGAATCAGAACTTCCAAGCGGTATGTGCTGAAACTCGTAGGATTTAGCTGAAATGCATGTTGTCTTAGATCGCCGATATCGACGATTTAGTCCAAGGGATACGCAAGAACACTTCAGAAATCATGGCGACGAGAAAAGATAACCTCAAGAATTTGGTATTCGAGAATAATTACCATATGAAGTAAGCCTCCAGACATCAATCGGCTTTAACTCATTTCATCAACAGCTTTCAGGGAGCGCCTTTCCCGATTGCTCAGTTACAGAAGCTGGAATTCGTTAAATTTCATGAGAACAGTCTCAACTGTGGTCTTATCGACTTCTTCCCGTCTTTGAGCAATTGCACCAGGCTTGTCACGTTGTCTGAGACTGTTTGCCTCGATTTCATCAAGAAATTCCCAGCGAAAGGGATGTTATACCGATCTTTCGTCGAAACGTATTTAACACTATCGCTATCCAGAACTTAACGCTTTTGCTTCAGGACAATCATAGAGAGCATGATCAGGACAATTTGTGAATCGCAGTGGAACGAAGAGTAATATTCACTAGCAATGCCTTAAAATTAATAAATTTCGTCAAAGGATACAAAACATCGAAGACAGTTTACTCTTCCACGATGCAGCTCCTTTAGATCTTATCGCGACTGATCTATCTCGCACCTTAAGCCAGCCTAAACTCGATCCTAAACTTCTTTTTAAACTTGATATAAATGTATACTAGAGTTCTTCACTTTCCCGAATGTCTAATCCTAACATAATTCAAGTACGCAGAGTCTAAGATTTACAATAAACCGATGAATACGAAAGCAAGAAAGGCTTTCGAGGAGGAAGAGGAGAACATTGGCGAGATAGGAGAGCCTTCTCAGCGACATAAAGATTTATTTATCTACTGCAATCTGCTTGAGCTCCTGCGACTTCGCGAAAATCTGATGATGACGATGCATGAAACCTCTGTTCTCAACAAAATACATAAAGTGCAAAGCCGATTTCTTAAAGTCACTGACAATCGATACTTAATCAACGTCCCGAAGAACATAAAATTTGAAGAAGATGACTTCAGATACGATTTTAACAAAGGAGACGGCTTGAAATGCGAGCTACCGCTCGCAATATTCGAATATGACACTATTTTTCGATCTCATCTTGATTTCTTCTCGAGGGAATGCATTAAGCATCTTGTAACTATTATTTTCTATGAATGTCAAAGGAACTAACTTTTTTTATTTCAACAAAGATACTGAGGGACCAACTGGAAGAATTTAGAGTCGTCGTTAAATATGAAGTGGTGCACAGTCAATGGCTTATGTACGAGATAACTGTAAGCTATCATTTGTATGAGATAATTCTAACTCAAGATATTTTTAAAAGAGAATGCAAGAGTTGCTGAACTACCCAATGCAAGTGTCAATGGAAATCGAAATATTAAAGTCCTATGAGCCTTATACATTAGAAATATCTGCCCTTGACCATGGGTAAATAAATTTTCATTTCTATACAGAGAGCGAATAACAATGAATCATCATAGGCGTATATTCAGTGGAACTGACAATCTTGTCAACCTCAAGCGCCAGCTCAATCAAGCTCTCAGTATAGAGAAAGGTAATCATCATTGTTAGAAGGATGTTGAAATTTTGAATGACCCTCTAGAAAAAATGTTAGATATAACGAAAATCAAGGAAAGATTAAGAGAAGAGTGTCGCAACAAATACTCCGCCTATAAAGACGTGAGAGGTGGTGAGATCGAAAATTTGCATATCAAGCGGATACGAAACTTTCGACGTAAACTCGCAAACTTATACATAGAAGATCTCCTTACCGAGTTATTAATCGATTGCAATAAAGTAAAAAAAAACAAAAAACAAAAAACAAACATCAATTCTCACAATCTATTTCTAGATCACACTCATTGATCTGGCTTCTCGACTATTGTCAACAATAAAGACATTCCCCAATCCTCGCCAGGTTTTCAAGTTCCGAAAAAACCCTAACTTTGAGATGGATGATATTCTATACAACGAGCAAACCAAATTCACTGAAGATACGCTTGAGCACGCCTGGGTATTTCCCCGTTCTCCTCTCACCTTACTAATCTGACATGTATCATATTGAAGAAAAAGGAAACTCTCTTAGATGACTCAGGTCAGGTGAAGGATTTATTCTATGTCTATTCAACCCGTGAGGCTGCTGAGTTCGAGACTCCGAAAAACGACAAGAAAAACTATCTTTCCAGAATAGCTTGCTTCGACCCGTGCGCCTACGCGAAACTTGAATCCAGCGTATTTCAATTCCCGCCAGAAAAAGAGGAAACCAAAGGTATATGAAATTTGTTATAACAAGAAATTTGAAATTACACTTTATAAAAAGATCAACTACAGATACTCACTCAAAAGCTGAAAATGGAAGAAACCGGCCATTACAATGAAGTACAGAGACTAACCTTTAAGAGATTCCGGAAAATTTTGCGTTATCGACAAAAGACGATCTTCGAAATGAGATATCTGAACATTAAGAATCTTACTGTCTGCAGAATAATCTCATACTACGCGATGCTGACTGAGATCGTACAGAACAAGCTTGTTACAGCAACTCTGGAGCTGCCACTAGAAGAAGCAGCCGTGGTCTACGACTGTTTACTGCACAACAAGAAATTCCCTGAAATTGAATTCAAAGCGCCAGTTAAAGCTGAGGAGGGTAAGAGCATTGAGACAAATCACATTTTTGACATTATATTTGCTGTTAGAAGTCACATTGAGCCATGAGGAGGAAGAGGAGAAGATGAATGAAGACATATGCAGATCAAGTTTGAAAGAAATCATTTATGAAAGAGTGTACTACAAGCATATCGTCGCTCAGTTCGATCACATCGCTGGGGATTTCAATGAACTTTCTAAGGAATTCCACGCTAAAAGCACTCGAATCGACCTTAGGGCAGTAGTGAGGCATTTGAGAGGAGAGTGCCGTGTTACCCATCTCAAATTCAACCAATGCTTTTCTTCAAGTTTCCCCGAGCTCCTCCAAAATAGTACCGAGCCAAAGCTTTACGAGACTGTGAATCAAATGATGAATTTGATAAATAACAAGAGCGTGAAGAATAAACCTGTGACGTTATCGTTTCTCGATATTCAGCATAATGCTAGACTGGAAACCACAGCGCATGACATCAGTAAACCGGCCTGCTTCGACAACCAAAATTTCGGAAAATTCTACGCTCATGTGATGCGCAAAAGGACTGATACGTCAACCAAATATCTGAATATGTTTGTTTCGGATAACTACAAAACCATCAGAGCCCAAATCTTCGAGAGACAGGTCGAAATCTGGGAGCATACGGATGCTGGAGAACAATCGAATCCCTGCGCGCAGAATTATGTTATCAAAGATATCAAACAAAGAGAGAGCACAATTTATGGGACCCCGCAAGAAGCCACGGACCCCTGGTTCTTACATCTAATGGTAAAGCTTCCTTTCTTTAAATCAGCGATTTGAAACGTATTCCACTATTTATTAGGAGTGTTTAACTCATTTCGATGCGAGAGAAAAAGGCGTCCTTATGAGTAGTCTGAAAACTAGAGAGGCGAGTCTCCAAGACTATTACTTCTATCGAATGAGAAAGAAATTTACAAACTCCGAAGAATATCATAAAATAATCGCTAATTTATTGGAATTCCAATTGCAGCAAGAAAAACTGATTCGTGTGGCGAGCATCTGGTTTAAACACAGGTTCTTGACGATTGATCCTTCGTACTTATCACGAGTTGAAGAGCTAAAGGTAACTATGAAGTGAATGATATAACTAATTTCACTACAATAAAGCGCATCTTGACAAGAGATATAGAAAGATTCCGCAACAGGATGTTTAAGACCGAAAGGACAGGCGCGGTCGTATTGGATGTCCCCAAAAAGTACCAACATTTGTATTGGACTGTTGCTGCCGGAGGATCAACGCGGTTGACACAATACGAGGAGGGGGTTTTCCGGGAGGCTGAGAATTTTTTACTACAAATTGTCTCAGTGCACAACTGCGTACAAAGCACGATAGAAAAATCGCTGTTGAGAGAATCCCTCAGAGTGGCTTCTACCGAACACGCCGCATTGGTAACCTCATATCATTGAATTAGCTTATGAAGTTTTTTGACAATAGAGCGCCTTCCTCACGCAGTTTAAACCGAAGCGGCCCGGAAGAGACGAATCGATGACGTTGGTTCAGTACTACGTGTCGCCAAATATTCCTCAAGAGAGTGGCGTGATACATGAGATTTACTCTAAATGCACGGCAGTGCAAAAATTCCTTAATAACATTAGGAATCGAGCACTCAAAACGGATGGCGGGTATTTGATAACGTATCCAGACATGGATGAGTGCCTCAACAAACTGGCGAAAGAGTATGTTGAAAAATCGAGCCTTGCGACAAAATCGAGGTACGAGACCTACGCGATGATGATCAAAACGCTTTCCGAGCAACTTCATTACAAAAATAGCGAAATAAAAATGCTGAAATTACAAAAGAATCAATTGCAAGAAGACGTGGAAAATTTAGCTGATGCCCTCTTTAACCAGAGAGGAAGCTCTATCATCTTCGAGCTGGATGCGCTGCTGAGAGAACTCTCTCAATTGAGAATAGATTATAAGGACTTAGAACAGCGAGTCCGTGAAAAAGTGCGAATTGAAGTGGCAGGCGAACTTGAGAGACTTCGCGTTGAACTGGAGATTAGAAATCAGAGATTTAAAGACTTTCAAATGAAGATCGCGGCATTCGTAAAGAGTGAGCTTAGACAGAGCTCGAATAATATCTCCAATTACTTCAGAAACAAAATGATGGTGTTGATGCAGACGCCAGAAGACGAAAAAGCAAAAGCTAAAAACGCTCGAGAAGTAATTTGATTTTTTCATAATTTACTTACATTGGTAACCTTCACAGGAAGATGAACCCGATGAATTCGCTGAAACAAACATTCTCACAAGACTTAGAACGTTTTATAAGTTTAAACAAGGGCTATTGAAAGAGAAGCTTGAAGAAAAGATGACCAGACTGGAAGAGAAGATGAAAAATTATAACGAGCTTTACGAGAATCTCGTTGAGACAAAAAAGCGAGAGTTTTTGCTGAGGAAAGAGCTGATGTTTACTCAACGAGTAAGAAACCGTCTTCAACGACCATTTCTGACTATCTTCAAATAGAATTTAGCGACATCTGAGAGGATAAATCAAGAGTTGACAGCCAAACTGAACAATTTGAATTTTGATCGTATGAGACTTGAAAGATTTCGAGTAAGGCATTTTAGTTGATTGAAAGCGAGTTCATTCTGTCTTTGTAGGATAATCGAGCTCACAAGATCGATCAGCTTGAACAAGAGATGAGAGAATTCAGGCATCTGCAATACATCGATGTTCCAAAATTGCTGGAAAAATACAATCACAAAGACGAGCAAATAAAAAAGCTGGTTGAGAACCAAAAGCATTTCGATGAGCTTTTGGGTCACCTTGACCATCGAAATCAACTGGAAAAGATCCATTTAAAAAGAGGAGTCTCGCATGAGGTTGAAATCAAAAAAATCTTGAAAAGCAAACTAGACACCATGGAAGACCAATATAAAGGCTTTGTCATGAGCAATGACGATCCTGTGGTGATTTGGAAGAACAAATGCATTGAGCTCGCTGAACAGGTCAAGGCACTGCAGTCAGAGCTCTCGCAGTTCAGAGAGAAACGCTTCGACACCTTCGCAAGAGAGACGAAGGCCTCGAAAATCGTTGACACCACTAGCAGCGGGAAATTTTACACAACTGCCTCAAGTCAGAACCGCGCAGGACTTATTTCGACAAAAGGGAATCAGAGAGGGAGCTCTGTCAAAACAAATACTTCAATGACGTTGAACACGACTATCGGCCCTGATTCACGCAACAGCTTTGCGTCGCCGAATTGGCGTGAGCAATCACCTCCTGTTTCCAAAATACCAGCGATTTATCCGGATCGGACGCCACCTAACATGCTGAAATATAATCCTGGGAGGAAAATCAAAGGATATGATTTAGATGCGTCAGTGAAAACGTTGGTTGCGAAAAAGGAATCGCCTTCTCCAAAGGTGAATCTGAACACTTCTCTAAGAGAGAGATCGAATGAAAGAGTGATTACAACACCATTCTAATAATGGGTATATTTGGAATTTAATTTGTTTTGTTGAATACTTTAGAGTTTTTTGTTAGGGAATAACTATCTATCATAGTATTATTTCTTGGGAATGTATGAAAATTTGTTATGGTCTTACTGTCTGTAGATTTAATTCATAGGTCAAGAGTTCAATTCTTGTCATTATTATCAAAATAAATGAGAGGTTTGACTAGTTTGGGATCAAATTTTTCGAAAGATATTGCTGAAGAATATCTTGGAACTGAAAATTTAATGATTAATGGGATATGTATGAGTTTTAGGCATTTAGTTTGCTCATAGATTATAAAACCAATGATTATCTTATATTCATTAGAGGTATTGCGTGCAGCAATCATGAATTTTATCATTTACAGTAATTATCCGTTCAATTAGTGGATCGACTCCTTATATTAATTTGCTGTGATTGCCATTACCTGTTTAGAGAATTCTGAGAAGCTCCTCAAGGATCTGAACGACTGCTGGACAATCTTCAGTGGCTTTTTTCACCAATACTCCAGATAAGATGGTTGCGATGATATCTTGTTCCCAGTTTATTTGTCCCGCTTCGATGTCAGCTACCACAACGCTGGCAACGTAGAAAGCTCCTCCCAGATCTTGTGCGCATTGAGAATCGGCCAAGAGAAGTTCACCGACAAGTTGGAGGATAACGGAAACTTGAGTGTGGTTGCTACTCTTACTAACGACATTCTTCACGAACAGTTCAAGAGCTTCAGTGGCATTGGTTGGAAGGATCCTTTCCATGACCTTACTTGTGTTATCTTTAGAGGAATCCTTGCATTGTCTAAGCAGATTCGACCTATTGCAAGATTTTTTGACCGCGTGTTGGAAATGCCTCAGATTCATGAGAGTCTTTTGAGAAATATTAGTTGGTTTTGGAGACGGTTTGGAGTCAGAGCGGGTTATGTTCATGAGTAAAGGACTTCCAATGGGCATATCACTGATGTTGAAGTATGGACGAGGTTGAATAATGGTTAATTTGCTGACCTCTCCCGCAAAGCACCCACTGGCCAAAGCAACGAAACCTACGATTAAGAAGATGGCGATTTTGTTCATTTTTAAACTGTTAATTCGTATAATTCTAATAGAATAAAAAGTTTTTGGGTTATTTATAACTACTGAATAGTCAGAAAATATTAATGTTGAAATATTCTTGGCCGAACGCAAAGAACTTAAGTATTCTTGATCTCGCACCTTTGTTCTTCGGAAAAACCTATTTTATCGTTACCTGAAAGATCTATCTACTGGAGCTCAAACCATGAAAAACACGGCACGAAGCCAAGTTCAACACTTCGTCAGTCCTCGCCAGCCGAGGAAGTTAGAACCACTCGCCATCAATGAGAGCACAGTCCGTCCTCGTCTAATCAGGAACACAGAACCTAGTCTCCATAACACATCGAAAACACCTACGTTGCCTTCTTTATTCGCGCACAATGATGACCTATCTGTTCTAAAGGAAAAAACAGCTTTTCAGAAATCAATCCTTTCATCGAATTTCCAAAGCCAAAGAGTGGCAACCGACTCACAGACCAACTTATCCCTCAAAGACCTTGAATGTGATTTTCTTCAGCAATTCAAGGAGTTTCTCAACGCAAAAGCTGCTCAGCAATTGGTATCTCCTACTAATAAAAAAGCCTTTGATAAAACCCCTCATGCAAATCTGTGGAGCAACGACACACGCGAGAACAACGCCAGAAATATTCATGATATTGTGAAGAAAGTCCAAGACAAAAGGAAAATCCTTAAAGTCGATGAGACACGTAGGTTTGAGAAGAAACTCAGTGTCTTTAACAACCTTTCAACGTTTATCGATATCAAGAACTTTCTACCAAAACTCAGCGCACCAGATGAGCAGCAGTTCCTTGATAGTTTAGCCCTTAGCTTCCAAGCCAAAGGCTTAATTAAGGGTGACTCTCCAGTAAAACGGCACCCTACAATAAGCAGAAAGAAGAGGACGTTATCGCCTTTGAAGTTGTCTCCAGCTTACATCGAAAAGCTTAACGAGCTAAAAGAAACACAGAGAAGAAAGCTAAAAGCATTTCAGAGTCAGAGTCAGTCAAAATTGCTGAATTATTCCTCGAAAGTCGAGGAGGAATTCAAAAAGAATGAGCCTGAGTTGGCTTTTGATATGATTCGCAATGATACCACCGACGAGAACCAATTTTATGATAAACTTGAATCGAACTTGAGAGACAATAAATATGATCGAGAGGACTTCGACGTTCCTGATGTAGATGAGGAAAATGCGGTCAAGTTCGAGGATTATCTCAAAAAGATCCTCTCCACAAGGCAGGTTCAACAAGAGGACTTGGATGATGTGATAAAGGCCCAACATAGCCAGCTGAAAACCTTCAAGGACAGGTCGGAAAAAGTTATTTCATTGCTTAAAAAAGCAACGAAAAATATATTCAGAAAAAACCTCGAAGTCACTGTCAAAAAGAAAAAGCCTGCTGATCTTTCACAAAGCGTGCTTGAAAGGAAGTTGAGTCTCTCGCATCAACCTTCACGGATGGAGCTTTCGTCGAGCACAAAAGATTTAACGACAATTGATCCGGTGGAAGAAGAAGTGGAAGAGGACCATGGGAAAGTGTTCCTTACTAATCTTGTAATGGAACCTGACCACGTCCCTGAGCCAGGCTTCCGATCGAAATTGAATCACATTCTCGAAAGGGTAGATCGCATATCCAGCGAGCCTAGCTCCTCGAAACGTGGGTCCTATCAATCGATTTATCGAAATGCAAAGCAGAAAAGTCCGGAATATGCCTCAAACAAGCAAGTTTCTTTGTTATTATCAAAGTGCGTTGACGTTTTGATGGAGGAAGCTGATTATCAAAAAGACGGTGTTAATACCTACAAAAAAGGGTTTGATAAGGTTTGCTCTAACATGAGCAGCATCTATGAGAAGGATTTGGATGTGTTGAGCCCGAAGCCGACGCCGGATTCAAAATTGCTCGAAATTAAGTTGAATCACAAGGAGCATTTTGGGTCCTTTTTGGGAAAGCCTGTGAAACTGAGAAGAAAAAATCTACGAGGCATTTACTTGTAGATGCTAAATTTTTTTTTACCATTATATTATATTCAGAAAATATTTCATTTCTTTTTCTTTTTTCTTGTTATTAACACAACTTTGAATGAGACTCATAAATCAAAGCCATGGTTTGAAGTATCTATTTTATCAAATTATATGAATACATAAGTTGGCAAGGAAGTTTTATATTCATATTTTTGTCGTTGATAGTACAAATATCAAAATATACATGATATGTTCACAAAAAGTGCCACAACTCATCTAATAAAAACTCCTCAAAGCAAGCTTAACCATTCAAAAGGCCATGGGTGACTTGGATCGATGGTAACTAACACAGCGATATAACAGCTAAAGAATTCTTGTGAGAAATTTTTGTCAGCTTCAAAAGATGATTATTGCGACAAAGTGCTCTCCTTACTCTTGAGTCATTGATATGCTGATAAATAATTGTGCCGCCCCTTTTTGAAAAATAATTCGGAGTGTTTAGCTCTAAAAGTTCACACATGCTTAAATTAAAAAACCAGTAAGTTTTTGATTCAGATATAGATTGTTTTTGAAAATATGGACTTTGAAAATAACCAGAATATGGAAGACGATGGCTCATATGAGACCAATTTCGAAAGAAACGAACTAAAGAGATATCGACATGCCAATTCAAAAGTGAAACCAACTAAAGAGCCAACCAACAAAGCAGATAAGAAATTGCAACAGAAATTACAGAGCCAAGAAAGAGGGTACGAGCCTTCCTTCAATTTATTTGCCCAAAAAGGAATGCTTGATACCGCCGAGCTCTTTCCAACCCTAAATTTCGGTTCCGAATTGACCTTTTTTTCCAATGAAATTCCAAATCAGTCTCAGGACTCTTGGATCACATACTCTGAGCTTAATAAACCTAAGAAGAAGTTCACGATTCCTTTCCAAGGGAAAAGTGGGTACTTGCCAGCCAGACAGAGAAATAACGGTGAAATGGAGTTTTCTGAAGGAAGTGGGAATGCAAATTGCAACAATCAAATGATTTCTGAATAAATTTGAATTTTTTTTTTTGCCATGTAAAAGTAGTTGTGGATGTGTAGTTTGTGTGTTGATTTCCGTGATACCTGCTGCTTCATCTTGCCAGAAAAGTAAAAAAAAAAATGATGTTTTTCAAATGTTTGTCGAGATGGACAAATTGAGCTGGAAGGAATTTAGAATCACTCTAAGGAAGCGTTTTGTTGAAAGAAACTCATAGCTGAGCCTCAAACCTCAAATTTTTTTGGAGATTGTGTGAGCAGGTGCGATCAAAAAGAGCTTCTTTTGGCGAAATATCATCCTTTACCGTTATTGAAGTCTCTATAGATCTTGGTAAAGCTCAAGATAATGTTGTTAGTCGAAATATTATCAGATAGCACTACTGTATAGACTGAAGACAATCAATTTATTTTTTTTTTTGCGAGCAAATTATCATGCTGGTTTACACAAATTTCTTAAGGCACTACCTTTGTCATAAATCACTCGCTCAAGTGAGATGAATTAGTCAAAAACAATTCAGCCGAATCTTTGTTAATTGAATTTAACAGTAAGAAGTCCATATAAGCATAGATGAAAATTTTAACATCTTTTCCATTTTGTGTATTTTGGGAGAATTTCATTTCTATTTCTGTGAGTCAATACATGGTTTCCTCAGATCAAGCAATTCTTAGAATGTTGACTCGGTCGTTCATCGAAAGCCAATGACAGCACTAAATCAAAAATAATCAATATTGACTTTTAAAAGGTACAATAGTTCGAAAATTGAGTTAGGGCGAATCAGGAAGATTATCCTCAAATCCCAGAATGAACAAAGATGAATCCTGGAGGTGCTTTGGAATAGCAAAAGAACACTTTAACAACGGCGACTACGAGCGCGTACAACTTCACGATACAAAGCGCAAAGCTCACTTCTTTCTTTGATCATAGGCGTTAAAATTTTTCAACAAGAGCTATCATTTAGAAAAATCAGACCTTACACTCTCATATATCAAAAAATGCCACGATAAGATTCAACAAGCAAAGGCATCTGGCAATCAGAATGACAGTTCAACTCAGCAAAGGACACAGAAAGCAGATAGTAAATCAAAAACAACGCCTGGAAGCTCCTCTCATGCAAGCGAACCCGTTGTAATACTTCTCATATTAAAAATAATTCATAATAATGTTTGATGTGTCTATGCCAGCCTGATGATGTCAAGAAAATACTCGCAACGAAAGATTACTATCAGCTCCTTGGTGTATCAAAGACATCTTCTACAGAAGAAATAAAAAAGGCTTACAAAAAGGTAAGCTGCGCCATAATAGCAACAGCCTTATAAAGGAATCTTCAGTTAGCATTAAAATACCATCCTGATAAGAACACGGCCCCAAAAGCTGATGAGGCTTTCAAAAAGGTACTCTCAGAAATTTGTTATCAATACTCAGCGCGTTCTCAGATAGCTCAAGCTTATGACTGTCTCTCTAACGCTGAGAAGAAGAGAAATTATGACGAATACGGGAATGAGGAGCCCCAGCGGCATCATCATCAGCAGTATCGACAATATTATTCTGAGGAAGTGTCTCCAGAAGTCTCTTATTGCAACAATTTGGTCTTGACCCATTGATAGGATATTTTTAATATGTTTTTCCAAAATTTCGGCATGGCAGCAGGAACAGGAGCAAGAACACGCACTTACTACTTTGGCACTCACGGTGGTGCCAGGTATGACGACTCTAAGAGATTTCATGAAACTTAATTTCACATAGACACACACAAAGAAGCAGCGGTGGGCAGACCACCAGCAGTGGACGCACTACAAACAGTGGGCACACCACCAGCGGCGGATACGGTGGCAGCAGTAGCAGCAGCACACATAGCCATGGGACGACCCAGACGAAAAATTCTTTCAAACCACTCTTTTCTTTATTGCCTTTGTTACTACTGATTGGAGCGTCTTTTCTCATGAATTACGCCCGTGAGGTAATCAACTATGACGTTCATTCTGTCACACAATGATTTTATATCAATAGGAGCAGATGTATTCATTTACTCAATCATACAAATTCCCTATTGCAAAAAGAACGGCTGATCTCGGTTACAATTATTATGTGGATAAAGACTTTCAAAAAAAAGTTGTAACAAAAAATCCTAAAAAATTTCAGGAGGTAATGCACCTGTGGGACTTCTAGCAGTAAATGTGTTTGAAAAAAAGGTTGAAAGGGATGTGGAAATAAATACTCTGAAAAGATTTCAAGACCAGTGTAATAACGCTCAAGCCACAAAGCAGAGTCTTGAGAACAAAGCGCATTATTATAAAGGGGTCCAAAAAGAAGCTTTGCTACAGGTAGCATTACTTTTCGTTTTCTCTATTTAATGAGCAAACAGCGTGCAAATAGCATTGATCTTTCTTCTTGTCATGCAGTCGAAAATGCTCGGGTACTCTTATCTGCTTGACTAGAACTAATTTACTACACTTCATAGAAAATGAAGCCGGCTTTATTTCGGAATAACCGTTGGTAGCAAACGAAGATCAAAGTATGATAACATTAATTACCGGAACTGAATGTGTTTTTTAATAATAATTATTATTTGCTAAAAGGCATGAGTCTTAAAGGGACTCACCTTTCCGAAAATCCATCTGAGTCAAATTGTGAGAGTCTATCTATATAATTGAAAGCCTTTGGCTCGTATTATTTTCAAGAAGTAATTTTGGAAACTTTCAGCTATAAACAAACACAAGTTTATGTTCAATTAGTTTTCTTTTATAGGTCGCCAGTTATTAAAAGCAAATGTAGCAATAAATAAGAAAGCAAATGCAAAATAAATAACGAATATTACACATGCTCAAGCTGATAGTGCGATAAATAGAAGGTATGCAAATTTCATTAATCTCATATTCAAAACCAAAATATTTTGAGTAAATTGATCTTACTCATGGATATAAATATGATAGCAAACTTTAACTAGTTAGTCACAATATACAGAGTCTATATCCTTTAATTCTCATACAAACAAAGATATGGGTTTAAAAAATCATGCATTCAGGTTGTTATTCCCGGAATTTCCCTGAGATATCCTCGTGGATAAAACGTCTCAGTCTGTCCACCAAAACTAGATGTGGATTAGTTTCTCTTTCGTACAACTTTGATTGGAATATTGAATCGAACATTTTTGAAAGGCTTTTCTTTCATATTTCTGCTTTTAGAGCGTATTGGAATTACGTGTTCAGACACCCTTGAATTTCGGAGTGTGTTTGAGTATATCTTCTCCATCTCCGCTTTCTCTGTCTCGTCCATTAGAGGAATAACATCCTTATACATTTTCTGGAATCGAGCTCGGAGCAAGGTGCGAACTAACGATTCTTTCTTTATAAGCTTCGACTTTTTGTAAGCAATGAGACACCATAACACAAAATAAATCATGAGAGAGAACCCGAGTATCTGAAACGTGTACCAAAAAAAATGCTCATCGCTCATACGAAACATCATTAATTGATTTTCCAACGAAGAAGTGTCAAAAACGCGTCTCCTTCGAAAGTTCTGCAATTTAATTTAATTGAGGAGTACTGATTTCTCTTAATCATCAGTCTTATAGAAAAATTTAAGATTTAGCGCTTGTGTATTGCTCGGACTTCGAATTATTCTTATTTCAAGGATCCAATTCGGTAAAAATAATTATGATAACAATGCCATTATAATGTATGAAGGATGAAAAATAGTACAATTGCACCACTCATGTAGAGTACATTGCTTCAAAAAATATAAATTTCAATGCTAGCTGTGAAAATGAATATCTATTAGGAATAAAGAAACTAGCCCATTCCATAAAATAAATAGGAAAGAAAAATAGAGAAATTCAAGGGATTTTTCAAATGGCTGACTGCCAAGAAATTGCTACCTATAGAAGAGAGATAAGCATTACAAATCATGACTACCTAGATTTGGATACTTATATAAAGCATATTAACGAATTACTACGGAATGAATATTGATATTAGGGACTACCTAGTGATACCTATATAGTTATTAAAAAAAAAAAATCGATTTGCGCTCTCCCTCAGATATCAAGTGCGGTTTTCGAGGGGGAGAGTGGTCAAGAGAAGATCCTGTCAAAAGATTGTTCAGTCTAACAAATATGAGGTAAGTTCAGGAGGCAGTTAGGGTAGTTTTACCATAAGTGTACAGTCGTTTCCCATGAACTCGTTGTAGTTAAAAGGATTGTAGTCTGCATTTATGGTGCTACTCAAGACATTGTTCAAGAAACCTCTTCCTTTCACTGAGCTCTCGGTTCTTTTAAATCCAACATTATAATTATTAGGATTATTAGTATTATCGTCAGCGGTCTTGTTATTTCTCTCTTCCATTGACTGCTGGATCGCTAATGAAGAAAGTTAGCTCACAATGCCTGTAATATTATAACTTACGGAAAGAGAAGGTGGAAAGCTGAGGGAGAAAGTCTGAAACCTTAGAAATGTTTCTCTTAGGCTCAGGATGGAAAAGATCCATAAACCCGCCTTGGTTAACGGTTTCAGTGTTTGCGACAGGATGTGCTTCCTCGATGATCACAGAGTTTTGAGCGTCTTCGAGCTTTGGAAGGACAATGTGCTCGAAAACATCATCCAGTTGGCTTCTCTCAACGGTATAGGCCGTATGGTCTCTCTCTTCAATTTTAGGAACCCAGTCATCAAGTGACTCTTTATGGGTGGATTCGCCCAGGTAAACCATAAACACATCAGGGTTCTGGAACTCTTCTTGGTAAGATATATACTCCTCTTTTTTGACGAAATCCATTCCTTTGTTGTTCAGAGCAGCAGAGTATTGAATCAAATCGTTCTTTGTCTTCTCGAGGTTTTTAGCGGCCTTGAGAAGTTTCTTTCTACTCTGGCTCTTGCTTACAGTCTTTGCTTTCATAGAAATTTCGCAGACTTCTCTTTTGTATCTTTCTCGGTCTTCTTCTGAGGCATCAATGTACTGTTGCTTATCTTCAGCGGATAATCCTCTCCACTGTTTAGCAACGACGCTCATGATTTCTGCCATGGACAACTCAGGGTGTTCCTCGTGTAATTCCTCTTTCTTTTCTCTGAGGAAGTAAGTGAAGGCGTTTCCGAACTTTTTAGGCTTGGTTTTGGTTATGGGCTCAGCTGCGGCGGCTCCAGAGGAAAGGTATTCATTCAGTTCGTTGAGGTAGCGCCATTTATCAAGTTTAGCTTTCTCTATGTAGACATTTTTTTCTGCTGGCGGCAAGTTTGCCCATTTCTCAGAAATTAAGGCCATCCTGTTGTTTGGGTTGACCTTTTCAGCTGCTTGGTTGAGGAGGATGTGCATCTAAGAAGACATTAGGGCTAGAAGGTTGAATAGGAGTTACCTCTTTGCTGAAGATGTGGAAGGCTGAGATATTGCGTTTTGGCTTTTTAACGGATTTTTTAGCTCTTTTACTCGTGGTTTCGGTTCCAAGTGTTAATTTTGTGTTCATTTCTCTTACGCTATTGTAGCTCTGCTACTGTTTGTTTATGTTTTTTTATATCGTTTATGAATTATTAAATCGTGGCAACAAATTAATAAGCGTCTAATTGCTGATCAGAAAAAACGCCTCTTTCAAAAGTCCTGAGATACCCTCCATATTTTTTGACAAAAGACTGCTCTTCACGTCTGTTATCGTCAAACTCACCCATTTAGCTTAGTAGATGAAGTTCTGGCTTGGTAGCTGGGGTTTCTGACTTATGCTGCGAGGAGGTGCATACCCTCCATCAGACCCTATCAATTAATACGGTATTAAGGGTAATCAATTCTAAAAATATTTTACCTCGATAAGCGTTTGATAGGGTTTGCTAATACCCTATTTGAATCACTCTCGTGAAAACGCCTACCCACCATAGAAAAATGAGCTATTCTCTTTTTGTGAAGAGAAATAATACGACGTAATTTTATTGAACGATTCTCAAAGAAAGTATGAACTGACGCATTTGGACTAAGATTGATTAATGATGCTTCACAAGATTCCTGAATAATTCGACAGCAAGCAAATTGATTAGATAGCTATCTCGGTCAACATGCATAGATGGGTAGGAGCACGAATTACTCGATTTGGAACAGAATTATGAAATCCGAACTTTCCACAATAAAATAGAAACCTACAAACATCTCAATGCAGTGTAAAGCAGTTGCAAAGTCGTTTTCAGAAATGAAGCGGCTGTTGTTGTAGCTATCTAACGATTTAGCAGCATTATCTATCAGGATATTCAGATATGTAGAGGCTGTGAAAAGAGTTACAAACATTATCTATAATCAGTCAAACCTTATGGTCATTCTGTCAACTACACTTCATTCCTGCAATATTTCTCAGCAGGAGTACTCGGTGGTTTAGATTCAGAAAACATCTATGAAAGAAGAAATTTCGTCGTTCGCCCCCAACCCACACGAGCCTCAATTATAAAAAATATAAAAACGAAAAATTACGGCCTTCCACAAAGAAAATGTGCCTCTTTTTTTTTGAATATTGTGAAAGGCATAGGCACGTTTAGAAGCTGTGTTATCAGCTGCTGACATTGAATGTGTTGAATGGAGGTGTAATATCTCACAATGATACGGAGATGTAATATCTCGCAATGTCTTACTTAGGAACTCAAACATCTACACGAAATGAAATCAAGAGGCTGGTTTGCTAGAGATGTTAATCTCAAACAGAACTGAATGGTGTTAGGTTAAGCTCTGAAAAGACCCTTTTTCTAGCTAATTTATGCAGTGGGTAGTTTATTTAGGAAATTGGAACCTTTTGAATCACCCTCGAATCCGAAAAATTATTCAGACTCTCTAAACTCAAGAGAAAAAAAAGAAATGATTTTCGTCGGCATTATCTTAGGTTTCATCGTACTAGCAGTTCTCGCAGGCATCTGGCTTAAAAAAAGCAAGCCGAAAAAAGAAGAAGGCAGCTTCCCTTTCACGAGCGGTGGTGATACAGCAGCGCCTTCCAATGAAAAACTCGTAATTCCAGATAAAGGTATGAATTCTTTCAAGAGCCCAAATACTTATGCCATATAGAATTCACTTACGAGGAGCTGGCTCAATATAACGGAGTAACCAAGCGTCAGGTTTATTTGGCAGTCAAGAATATCGTGTTCGATGTGAGTTCGTCCGGTAATATTGAAAAATAATTTCAATGGGGCTTAATGTGTTTGGCAGACGCGTATGGACCAGGTCAGGGCTATCACTGCTTCGCCGGAAAAGAATGCTCTGTTGCTTTAGCAAAGATGTCTTTTGAGGAGCAGTATATGAACTGCTATTTGAGACCCAAGCAGCCGAAGCTCGAGCAAAAAGAAATAGAAACCATGGAGCAGTGGTTTGTTTTCATTAAGAAAAAATATCCAATCATTGGAAAGATAAAAGAAACGAAAAAGGACCATTGATGAGATTCATTATTAGCTAGAGAATTTTATTTGTTGTACGAACTCAGACTTAATCGGTGATTTTGGAGTAATATTCAGAATGCGTTGTATATGGCAAGTTATCAGATAGTCAGGACACAAGCAAATGACGCACTTTTGTCAGGAAAATTTAGTGTCCAGAGAGCTATGATGGTCAACAAGTTATTAGATAGGAGGAAATTTTGCAATGTATAAGCAGCTAGGTTGCAAATGGTCTACTTAAGACAATTTGTAGTTCATGTTGAGGTTCAATTCATTCACATGTTATGGATTTATACAGCTGTTTAATTGCTAATAAGGAATTTCACCAACAAAATGGAAGGTAAAATAGTTTCATTTAGTAAGCTCAGAGGCTACTAAGCGTGTAGAGAAATCGGGCAGTTCCAAAATTTGTGACGCTAAAACTATTGCAAGGATCGTAAAGTTATAGTGGTTTGAGAAGTGACTTCTTTTTGGCTGGTAATTATTCAGTATCAGCTCACAGTCTACAAATGAAAATATTCTCGGGAGCCTTTTCCCTGAATGCTGTCAAAACAGCAAGATACGCGATTCAGAATAGTTTTACTACTCTTTTCTTTGTAGTTTGATTTCGTGATGTAACGACTTCATATCCACTATTCAAAATGGCTAATAAAGATCAGCGAGAAATTCAACCTTTTCACCTTGCTGACTATGTAACAACTTATTTACGTGTACAATCATCCCATTGGATAAAGATTACTTAATTAGATCTGAGAGTTTTCTTTAGATCAGAAAATTTATTCAAACTCTAACAAAACCATTGTATTGATCAAGAAATGATTGTCATTATAGCTGTACTTTTCGCGCTTGCGATGATCCTCCTGCTTCTGAGCAAAAAACGTCAGGTCACTAATATAGAATCTACCAAAGAAGCTGTGATTCCAGAAAAAGGTATATGCCTTTGAGTTAACTTCAACTAATGTTAATTAGGGTTTACCTATGAGGAGCTGGCTCAGTATAACGGAATAGACAAACCCCAGATTTATTTGGCAATCAAGCATACTATTTTTGATGTGACGTCGTCAAGTAACATCCACAGCTCATTAACATGATGATGCTGATTCACTATATTAGATGTTTATCATCCCGGTAAAGCTTATCATGGCTGGACTGGTAAAGACTGCACTATTGGCCTTGGGAAGATGTCGTTCCAAGATCAACATATGAACCGCTGGTCAAAATCTCGACCGACAGAACTTACCCCACAAGAAACAGCGAGAATGGAAGGGTTGTATAATTATATCAAGGTGAAGTTCCCGGTTGTCGGTACGATAATCGAAACCACAGAAACGAAAAAAAGACGCTAATTTGATTTATATGGCCATTATCAATGGTTTTTTATTGCACCACTCTAAATTTAATAGTAGTTGAGAGCTTTGAAATTTTTTATTCTTCTCCGAAGGATTATCTTCTTTAGGGGTAATAAATCTGCTAGCTCGATATGGGGATAGAGTTTCACTATTTCCACTGGTTTTCCTCTTCATTTCATCCCCCGCAAAATCTTCCTATGCTTATAGCGACAGCCTCACGGAGTCTACTCATATTTTTCTGGAGAGAGAAAAAGCAATTGAAATTTACCCATCTTTCATAGAGGCTTTTTTTAGATTATTCAATACCGAAATAATATTTCCATGTCTACTCAACACAATGGATTAGAGACATCACTATTATCATTCAAATTAGCTCTCAATGATTTTGCAATTCATATCTCAACAATAGTTAACTATTACTTACTTTACCTTCTAGCTGATAGGTTCTTCAAATTCGATAGGTTAATCCTAACCATTTTTTCTCCACCATCTACATCTGCAATATTATTAACAGCAGCCGGCACTAAATGATACTTTGAAAAGTTGTGCTAGAAAAGACTACAAAGCAATTTCTGCCAAGATTATTCGAGTTCTACCAGCGAAGTTGTCCAAAAATGAACATTTTCCGTTAATTGTATTTTTAACATTCAAAGTGAATTTCAGGTATCTAAAATACCAAATTGAGTTTTTGCCGAGTTGATTCCGAATTTTAATAAATAATTATTCTCATAATTATCATCAAATGGGCAAGGACGCTAAAGAAAAGAAGCCACTCGAACCAGTCACCAGAGACTACACCGTCAACCTCCACAAGAGACTCCAAAAGATCGCCTTCAAGAGAAGAGCCCCAAGAGCCATCAAGGAGTTAGTCAAATTTGCACAGACAAACATGTTCACTCAAGTATGCCATACTTAGCATCATCCTTTTTCCTCTATTCACCTTCAATCTTTTCCTTCCACCTGAGGCTGAGTCTTACCTGTTATTAGGATGTGAGAGTTGACCAAAAATTGAATCAATTCCTTTGGAGCAGAGGAGTTAGAAACGTTCCAAAGAGAGTCAGAGTCAGAATCTCAAGAAGAAGAAACGAAGATGATGAGAGCAAGGGCAAATTCTACTCCCTCGTTCAACATATCCCAACTGACACCTTCAAGGGATTGATTACTGAAAACAACACCGGCAACTAAGCGAATTGTTTTTATGTATTTCATCGTTGATTTCCAGTGATTCTGTATACGGCAATGATACCTCTTTCATGCTTATCGAACGTATACTCAAATAAAAATGATACGCTACCAAGCGAGCCATAATTGTTATTCTCCACACCAACTTTAGAAAAATCCTGAAATAGCATATAAATCGTGTGAGAAATGCCAATATGCTTTCATCAGGGTCTATTTAGGAAATTATATAGCCCTTTTATTCTCAGATTCACCGTGAAGTGACTTAATACGAGCCAGTTTGGCCGAAAGAAAGGCTTTAATTCATTAACATCTAAGCATTAGGCATTTGATACTTTTGATATTTTGAATTCAATAAATACTACTCTCTATTTAATTCCAATGCCAAGCACACAAAGAAAATTAAGTTTGTCTAAGGAGGTCATTACAAGGAAGGCCTAACAATGGTTCAAATAACCACCTTTCGAAGCTACCATCCAGTTCATATTTTCTTACACCCGAAATCAAGATAATAGAAAAGTGGAAGGAGAAATAAATGCTAAATATGACTCACTTATTAACAAACTGGTGCTCACTGCTAGGATATTGCTGCTACGAAAACAATTGATCCTTTGAGCTCTAACGTAATTGAGAGGTTCGTGTATTTACAAATTCTTATTTGTTATTATTGTTTTGGACCATTAAGCCTAGCTTGAGGCGTTTGAGTTGTTTTATTGAAGCAAAAGAGATATATCAAACTAAAGTTACTCATTTCTGAACAAAGATTTTCAAGAAGTAAAGTGCAAATGTCATAAAATTCAACTCGTTAATTTGGGTCCCGTTGAAACTCTTCAAGTAAATACACCCAGCAAAGAGCTTTTTAATTCTTTCTCATTTTCTTCACTCTGTCATGTAAGAAATCTTGCACCAAGAGAGTCTACAAATTCAATGTTAGTTAACCTAAAAGGCTGAGACTCTTACAATCATAGCATGTGGAGCAACTCTCACGTAGAAGGTTGGGAAACCAACCCAAAGTCCAGTAACTCCCTCTTTGGCAACACTCTTTTTGAAGCAGTCAAAGAAACCTGAGTAAGGATATGTGCCATCTGGTCTGGCCTTCATTCTTTGAAGCTTGGTCTTCAAGTTATCGAATGGAAGACTGAAGAATGCTCCTCCAAAACCAGCCACAGCGCTAGCACTGTTGAGTGTGAAAAAAGTAAGCGAGAGACAGATGAGAGAAAAAATTACAATAATCTTGTGGATTGAAGGTCCTTTGTCTGAGTATAATGGTTAATTCTTTCCTTGACTTCGTCGTAAGGTCCAAGCATACCGAGATTCATGGCCATAGCTCTGAGCACGGTGGGTGTAGAGCCTCTCCAGAGACTGAGAACGCCTTCTTCTTTGATGATTCTGCCGAGTGCATCAAAGACGTGCTTGTAATTTCTTCTTTGGTCAGGAGGTAAGGTGGCATCTGATTGGAATCGCACCAACGCCAAGTCAGCTGGATTTCCGATCAACGATCCCAAAAATCCTGCGAACAAGGAAGCGGCAGCCTTTTGAACTGGGCTCAAATTTTCTATTGAGAACAATTAAACCGATTCTAAGAAATTTTGGTCACTGTTGTGCTTTTTTTGGTAGTTTTCGGTGATAGATTTGAAGATACCGAGTCTTGCCGTTCCGTAGACAGCCTGTCTGAAAAGAGCTGAATCAAGTCTAGCAAAACGAAGTTTGAGAACGATGTTATAAGAAAAATTGGCACCCTTTGTAGAATGACACGATTCCTTCCTCAGCGAGCATCTTCCTGGCGATGACAATAGGGCTTTTGGAGCCACCCTCTTCACCTCCGATCTGGATTCTAACTTTGACGGTATCAATAGGTTGAATAACAGAGGTTGCGGTCATTCCAGAGGCACCACCGATGATGAACGGTAAAACCGTATCGACCCATGTGGTTTTTGCTAAGACATGGAGGATTATCAGGTTGGGTGGAGGTCAAGCTAATTACGTTGTTGTGGATTGCCAGTTGCCATTGATATTGGAGGAAGTTTATGATTTTCTAAGGTATTTTCGATTAATTATTTCTAAATCTTTCGATCTGATATAAAGGATTAGAAGTTTAAGTGTTACGACATGCTCACGTTACGTACTATTTTTATTCGATATTTCATAAAAAATTATAAGTGTGAAACTTGAAATCAAGGAAGAAATTTTGTGGTTCTAATTACGTTCTCAGCCAGCTTCTTGAGGATTGCGAGGAATTTGTTAAGATTGAAGCTGGTATTTTAGAAATATTCTCAGCATCTATTAATACTGTCGCAGATTCGTCATTGTTATTCATTTTGAAAGATACTTCTAATAGAATTTTGAAGCTATCAAAATAAAATTGAGAGCGAAAAAGCCCTTAATGAAGTTCCTAATTATTGGTCGCTCTTGTTCCGCAGCTTCATGATGCTGATTTGATGAACTGAAAATGCTGGCATGACAAAATATTTTGGGCTCATACACAAATTGCGAGCAAACTTCAGGTGAAATAATTGGAATATGTAACTTGTTTTTTTTTGGGATCTGAGGACATAGGAATGATATATCTATACAGCTCTAGCTCATATTTTTGGTTATTCTTTTGCTGGCGCATGAATAAGGAGGAAAAAAATTTAGACCGAGAGATGAAATCTCTCCAAATCAAATGATAAGATCTTTTAGAACTTTGCAACGAGTCTTTAAGAATTAAACTTATTCAAAAAATCGCCAACAAATAAATAAAATTCTGTCAAATCAACTTACCCTCTCAAGTGACATGGCTGAAAAATCCCTTCCCAAGAAAAATGAAGACTTGGGAAACCTTGAAAAAAGCACAAGCAAGCAGAAACCTGAAAATCTTTTGCAGGAAAATAAATCACTGAAGCAGACCAAGTCTCAGAAACTCGATCAAAATGAAAGTAAATCTCACAAAGAAGAATCCAAACACGGCGAGGAAAAATCAAATAAAGGAAGTCGTCCAGAACCTCGAGAATATCGCTACCGACGCCCCTTCATCAAACGTCCAGAAAAAACAGAACGGGAAGAAATTACACTAGAGACGAAGATACCTGAGCTTCCTAAAAAAAGCGAATTGATCAGGCAGCCTGATGACAGCGCTTTCGAGAAGCAAATCCAAGCGATATATGCAGAAATCGATGAATTATATAACAAAATGGTAAGTGCTAAATAAATTGCTGATAATCTAACAATTCTACCACAAAAATAGAGAGGTGCTACCAGAGAAGAGTATAGCAAAATCGGTGGTCTTGGGGGAACAACTAATGAAAGCACAAAAACTTTGCGAGATACTCTCCAAGAGAAAATTGAGATGAAAAAAAAGCTCAGAGCTGAACTAGAAGTACTGAATGAGGAAATGAATAGCTATAAACACGCGCTGGAAGAATACGTAAATTCTCGTTTGCTAGGTTGAGACGCACTCATTGGTTTTAGCGTACTAAATCTGCTCAGTACAAACAACACATGAAGAAATTTTACAGAAAGGAGGATATCGTCCGAGAGCTCGAGTAACGCCTATAGACGCATTGGAAGCTTCATTCATCGCTGTATTCACTAGGGCGCTCAAATTTCAGCAGGCACATACGCAGCTCACAGTACCAGAAGAGAAGAAGATCATAAAAGAAATTGCTGAACTTGAAAAAGCACTTCCTTATGCCCAGTAAAGAAAGATAATGCCTCATTTCTCATCGACATAGGTCGCTTGAAAACTCGATGCTGAATTTGCTGACATTAAAGATAGTAAGCACACTCTTAAAAAGAAGATCGACGAGAAATATGCAGTTCTCAAGGCCATCGGCGCGGAGATTTCCGCGATATCGAATAAGCTTGATGCTTTTAGAGAAGTAATATGACGGTCACGCATTGAGTTTATTTTGTGGAATAAATGTAGAGCATAAGCAGAAGCAAAGAAGAAGCTGCCCCAGTTTTGAAAAAGATTCACTCAGAGTATTTGGAGCTGATAAAAGAAAAGAAGGAGAAAATTGCAGCTTTGAAACAAGAGCATGACGAGCAATGGATAAAGTTCGAGGAGCAACAGGAGTTATTAAGGAAAATACAGCACATGCAGCGAATACAGGACCGCCTTCGTCGCGATGATGAAAGAAGGAAGCAAAATGAGGAAGAAGAACGGCTTAGATTGGCAGAGGAGGCGGAACTAAAGGCCTTACATGTGCCGTATCATGATGAAATGGGTAATATTAGAGAGATTGTGATCTGCGTTGAACTTGTAATAATACTTCACAACAGATCTCTGCGATCTACTGATTAATCACTTGGAGAAGCTGAAGTCAAAACCTGAAGATGCTCCAACAATAAAATCGGAAGAAGACAAATGGGAGGAGATCCAAGATGCGCTTGACACTGACGAATGGAAAAAAACGAGAGTTGAGCTCATGAGGAATAAGAAAAACATAGAAAACGAATTTTTTTCAGGCAAGCGAAAGAAAGATAAAAAGAAATCCAAACCAAAGAACGAACGAAAAGCCGAACCAATTGTTCTTCAACACACATTGAATATCCTAAATTATTTCGACAGTATCAAGATTCCGCCTCCCCTTGTGAGCACGGCGCTTGACGAGACGATCAAGGCTCTGCAGGATAGGAAAAATTATTTTGCAATGTTATCTGAGCAAGAGAGAGGCAAGCAGGTTGAAAAGAAGGACAATAATGAAGAGAAGAAGTCAGAGCAAGATAAGGTAAAATAAAATTTATTTGATTGTTAATCACAAATTATTTCTGCGAAGAAAAACGAATTGGAAAAGAAGCCTTCAATGAAAGCGTCCAAGGGTTTTGATGCGAATGAAAAAGAATTTCCGACTTTTTAATAGATAGTGGTTTTTTGTTTTGTTTTTGAGATTTGTAAATTAGGTTTGCATGATGAGTAGTATTTTAGCGCATTGTTTAATTTGAATGAGTTGATTTTTGATGTTGTCACCTTTCAAATATGCTTGAATAGAACTTATAGAACCAAAAACATCTTCGGACGAAAAGAAATGAGTGTGTATTGATGAATCTGAAACAGAAAGAATGATAGTTTAATATGTCGTTGTGCTTAGGATTGAAATGGTGCTGTTTCAAAAGGAGGATCTTTCCTTTAAATAGATTAAGAAATAATTATTTTGGCTTTCCAGGAAGAAGATATCGAATAGAATTTCCGTTCTTTCCAAAGCAGGAATAGGGGAAACTATCTATTGGACATTCAAATTATTATCAAGGTGAAAAGAGCGTTGGCATTCAAATATTGTTTCTTTGAGCCAATTGAATTCCTTGCGAATTTCAATCATCATTCGAATTGCGTATTATTGGAAATGTTTTCCCAGATCATTAAAGAATTTTCTGAAATTTCGAATCAATAGTAGTTCCTTTTAATTTTGTTGAAAAATCCAATTTCGAGACAACAGCCCCCAACTATACACTCTTCCTTACTTACTGATTATAAGCTCATTGAATATTTCATTTATATTACCCCCGAAGCAAAGGTTGTGAAATTACACATACTCCACACCAATTCAATCTTGCTTTTCCTTTAAATCCTTTGCATTTATCGAATTTGTTACACTTTCTATGAGCATGCCTTTACTCTAGCTTGCTCTCCAATATTTTTAAGAACTACTCAGTCCTATGGCACTTTCCAATGCACCGTTGCACTACTCAGCAACGACATTGCTAACAATACTATAAAAACAAACATAAAGCAATCATTACAAGCTTTAACTAAATATTCGAGATCGTAGGCTAGAAACTCTCTTTAATCGTGTCTCTATTGCCTAATAACACCTTGCTTTAGGTACAGTTATTTTGTTTGTTGTATGTTTTAATTAATCTTAGATCCTCGCTTCTTATCAGATTAAATTACGCGATTAAAGAATGCGAATCTGGAAAAAATAAGGGTAGCTTGTTAAAATCGAATTCTGAAATTATATAAAAAATATAATTCTGATACAAATCTTTTGAGTTTAGAAGACTACAAGCAGTAATGGCAACTCCTGCACAAGTCCAAGACGAACAGATCGTCGTCGACAAACCGGACCCAAAGAAACAGAACTCCAAACTCAAATACAATTTTTCAGAGTATTTGGTTAAAGGCGCTTTCATCGACGCCAAAGATTCTGTTGGAAGCTGGTGCTTAGCTCAAATCGTCGAGCGTGATGACAGCGATGACACCATCAAAGTCAATTTCGATGGTTGGTCACACAAATGGGACGAGGTACCTTGAACTCCCTTGGCTTCTTCAGCTAAGTTCTCGTGGTTTCTTGCATTTCTTGCTTCATTATCCGTTTTTTCTTCATTCTTTCGTGAAAATCTTTTCTTTTTAAATTTTTCGACCTCGCTCTAAATCCCTGCCTTCGATAGTGGTTCAAGTTCGTCTCATCCAAGATTGCCCCGTTACGAAAACACTCGCAAGGTACTGTGGATCTTAATGATTTATTAGAACATTCAACAAAATTGTAGGATACTCGGGTCAGGTGAGATACGCGATCAGAGACTGGAAATACAACCCTGAGGAGCTTGAAGAGGTACGCGCTTTGGCAATTGTCAGTTCGTTAGCATCTAACATTTCAGAAATCGAAAAAACTTGACGAGATCTTGGCGAAAGGGATTATAAACAGCTTCAAAAGCGCTCATGAGATCACTCAGACAATTAGAGGCACAGACTACGTGTATCTGGATGCTCTATTGCAGCATGAGTACCGCAATCCCAAGGAAGAATTCCCGGTGTCAGTTGAATACTTCCTCAAGGTGTTCAGACTATACATACAAATATTGAGAATGATTCCTGAATACTTGTCTGATGTAAACTTGCTGGCTCTCTCACCATTTCTAAGAAAAAAAAAATGAATTTAGTACAACGAAGGTCTTTCCAATAATGAAGCTTTCCTCCTTAACGAAAGAATCGCCGCTATCCACTGCTTCTACGAAGTCAGTGACTCAGTAAATAAAATTCTCGGCTCCTGCCAACGATGCTGGTCGCATTTTTCGGTAACAAACTCGGTTCTTTCAAGCATTTTATAATAAATGATCGTGCTCCAGGTTTATGATAGAGAGGATATTCCTATCAAAGTAAGCAAGACACGCGATTGGGCTGGAAAAGACTACAGCATTACTCATGCCGGCAAAGCCCCAGAAGAAGACGCTGAGGGACAATCCGCAGCTGACGAAGAATTGAAATACTCTTATCTCATCGTTGAATTAATAAACGCCTTCGGCGAGCTCGGAGGATTCGATGAATGGCTTCGAGTGTTTACTTACTGCGCAACTGATTCAAAAACCGGCGAGCTGACTCTTATCCCGTTCAAAATGATGATGACGATGCTTACGAATATCTCAACTGTCTACCACTACCTCAATAAGAGCTACATTGCCAAACTTATGCCGCAAATCAAAGAAGCGATCTCACGAAGATTCAAAACAATCAGTAGCAAGGAGATAAAAGACTTGGACAAGGACCTCGCAATGAAACTTCTTCAGAAATCTCAGTCGCTCCTGTGCAAGTTCTACAACCCTGAGGAGATTTATGAATTCACAGAGATAGCAGAGTTAGAATTGGCGTTCAAGTTGTTAACTTGCCAGGTGCTTGAGAAGAGACTTAAGGGTATCAATGAGATTAAAGAGATTTCCGAAAGAATCGAGCATCATGAGCATTACGTCAAAACTGGCAACACGCAATTGATTGCTGCGTCACAGAAGAGCACGAAGTACCTCAACGCGAAGATTTTCGTGAAATGGATCCTTGATAACAAGATTCTTGAGGTGATTTTTGGAGACTCGATCCACATCGAAATCGTGAAGAGATGCAGTGATATTCCGAAATTTATGGCAAAGTATGAGTCGATTCCACTTGAAGTGATCGATCTGCTATGGAATTCTTGTGAGGGAAAGCATGAAGCTATTGTGCGAGCGATATATGACATCATTATTGACATTTCTTCTTTCTTTACCAAAGAAGGCGCACAAAGAATGTCTGAGAAGATCCTCTCTATTCCCCATGAAGAGCTCAATGAAATCCACTTGAATCTGATCAAAGGCTTTGCAATTAACACGTTACCTCGAGGCTTTGACAGCCTTGAAAGCCGAGCGTCGAGTTCAACAGATGATACAGGTAATATAATACTAGAAAAGTGCATTCATGTAGTGATTATTTCAAATCTTAATAGAGGATGAAAAGAAACCTAAGGAATATAAAGATCCTAGAGAAGAAGTGAAGGAAAGTGACTTTTACTGCGTGACTTTGCTCTGGGAGCTCTTACTTGACGATAGCAACGTCAACACTCACATCGCTGAACTCGCTCTCAACGCGCTGTCTTCAATTCTCAAGGAAAGAGCCTGCCAAAAGCTCAAGAGACTCTACCTCTACAAATGCTTCGAGAAACTAAAACAGCACGAATCCGTCTCCCAATGCATCAACCTCGTCCACTTTATCCTCAACAATGCCTACTTCAACACCCAACTTGACCATGAGAACGCGATTGGCACTATCCTCAAGGAACTTGACAAACAATTCTCTATTGTTGAATCGATCGTCGCTGATATGGAGAGCTATCACGGCAAAGTTAAGGCGGTGCTTTCTTCTCAAAAAGATTATAACAAGGCAAATATCGCATTAAGAGACAAGCCATTGGTCGGAAAATACAACTACCACATCAACTTCAACAACCGACTCGTATTCCTCGAGTTTATGATCACCTACCCTTACTACGTCATGAGCCTTTCGGAAAAACATATTGAACGTCTCTGGCATATAAACGTCGTTGACGCGTTGTTTGATTTCGATAACGTCTTCTTCTTGAAATGGATTTCGCGCCGTCCAGGCACAGGTGAACCCATGTTTGTGGTCGACAAGAAGGAAGTGCCATATTTCTTCAATGAGATATTGTGTAATAAGAACAAATTAGACTACCAGCATCTCACGCATGACGGATTCTTCTGCTTTGACTCCTATTTCCGACTCATCAATCAGCTAGATGAGAAATTCAAAGTCGGCAAGAGCTCGAATTTCAAGGTCGTTGATTTAGATTTTCACGGCAAAAAGCAACTGTGGGACATGTTCATGGTCTGCGAAAATCGAGAGACCCTTGATTCAATAGTTAATTTAATTGTGGAATGCCACTTGAAGCTAGATGAATCTCTGAGCGAGAAGAAGACTCAAATCTGGGAAGATTTTACTTCGAAATGCATGGGTTTCCTCAAGGAAGGCAATGAAAAAAAGAACGATAAACTAATCGATCGCGGCGTGTTGCTTTTAATGCGATTCTTCGACAAGTTCGAAGGCAAAAGTGATCATGAAAGCCGCGCTGTGGAGCAATACCGGTACATGCATCCTATCAATGTGATCGTGATATTAAAACCAACAAACACTCCAAAGACAATCCAGATAAGCTACTTCCAGACTCTCGGCACCCTCAGGAAAAAAATCGCAGAAGCCTTTGGATTGGGTATCAATGAATTTAAACTCCATGCAAAAGGAAACGTTATTGAGAGAGATGAGGACGAGCTTCAAATCAACCAATATGGATACTCTGGACCATTCGTAATACATCGAGTTCAAGCAGCTGCTACCACGGAAAGTACAAGCTTCCATCCTAAGAGCATCGTCTCATCGAGCCCGCAGTATATCGATCTTCTTTTCTCGTTGCTGTCATCAGACAATGCAGGTACTATTATTATTTTCATCCAAAAATACTCACCTCCCACCTCATTATGATAGAGACTGTGAAGTTGATTTGGGATCTCCTCATGCGACTTCCTACAAACATTAACATCAAACGAAAGATCTATCAGATGGAAGACAGCTGGGATAAGATCTTCGATGCAAAGAATATCTACAGACTGCTCTATTGCCTGCAAATTGTTGAAGATTTTGCTTATGACCGTGAGAAAGAACGAGGAAAGTAAGCCTTATCTTGTTAATTCAAGTTTCTAACCTAATAAAAAAAAGTGCACCTGACTTCACACAGCAACCCGCCATTGAGTTCAAAGACCCACAATGGGTAAGCAAATTCATCCAGAAAGGCGGTCTCCAGTACTTGGCCTCTGTATTGACCTCTCCTTCGGGCCCAGCCATCAAGGGACTTCATTCTCTCATGGCGATCACCGTTGTATTGAAGCTCGTCTGCTATTTCCAGACCGAAAAGCCTCTTCAGGAACTCTACGGAAAAGACTTTGTTTCCGTTGCTACTCAATTGGTCCCACGACTTGTGGAAATTATGAATGAGGTTTGCGAATACTCACTTCTGCGTGAGAAAACGGAAACTGGAGATAACCAGCCTATCTTTAAAATCACGACTCCTAGCGAGTCTTATCGTATTCCTGTTGCCTTCTTCTACGAGTCTGAGGCGATTCTCTACGCCCAAACACTTTTCCAGATTCTCGTCGATAGTAATCCACAGCTTCTGGACTTCTTATACAATTTCAAGAACCTCGAGGGAATGATCAACGCAGGATTACTCGAATCTAACAATAGCTACCTCAAGGATAAACTGTCAAATGGACTTCTAAATCTCTTCACCAAACACAGCGAGTCTAACCTACTTGTCAAGCCACACCAATTCTTCATTCCTCTCCTCTTGCAAAAGACATTGGATAACGCGCTGCTGAAAGAAGAGCGCTCTGATGTCTTTTTCAGACTTATTTCAAACACAATCAGCACCTTGGACATCGGCGATATGTCTAAAGAGTCATTAAACGTCGATAAGCTCCTTGACAAGCTCACCGAGTTTGTTGCTCATCGAAAACCTGTGGAAAAATCCGCAAAGGAAACCGATGCCGTGCTTATTGGAATTCTGCAGGTCCTTCGAGCCCTTTTCCTTAGATTTGGAGAAAAGGCAAAATACTATGGACAAGATAGAGGCCTTGTGAGAGTGCTTCTTCATAACTGCCTCTTTGAGATGCCAAAAGAAGCCAACAAGAAGGCGATTCCTCCTCCAAAGTGCAAGTCTTATCACAGCAGAAATGCTGCTTTCAGACTACTGTTGGCACTGGCCTCGAAATGCGATGAAAATTTGCGCGAGATTCTTCATTTCATTACTCCAATTCACGTCGAAGGACCATGGAGAACCAAACGATTCGCTGATTGGTACATCACGGCCAAAGATAACGAGAAGTCTCTCACCGGGTACGTCGGGCTTAAGAACCTCGGCTGCAGTAAAAAAAATGCCTTATAATTTTCCTTGTATCTAATGAACTTTAAAGTTTGCTATATGAACTCTCAGCTTCAGCAGCTGTACATGATCCCTGCGTTTAGAAAGGTCGTCATGGAAGTCGAGGACCTTAATTTTGAATCAACTCCAAGAGAAGACAATATTCTCTATCACTTGAAGGTAAAATAATTTTCAAATCGTTATTATATATATAACAATATTATATGATTTAGTGTATCTTCTACGCTTTGTCACAGAGCGAGAAGCAATATTTCAATCCAAAAGGTTTCTGCCATGCATTCAAAGATTTCGATGGAAATCCGACCAATGTGTTCGAGCAAATGGATTCTGAAGAGTTCTTTAACATTTTTATGGACCGATTGGAGAACTTGACCAAAGGCACAAAGGAGCACCATTTCATCAAGGATATTTTCGGTGGAGTCCTCTCTAACGAGCTCATTGCTGAAAATGAAGGAAAACCACTCTATCGAGAGCGAGAAGAGCCTTTCCTTACGATCGGACTTGAAGTCAAGAACAAGAAAACAATGGAACAGTCCTTGAAGGCTTTCATTGAAGGAGAAATGCTCGAAGGAGAAAACGCCTACATGTGGGAGGAAGTTGGCAAAAAATGCAACACCCGTAAACGCGCATGCTTGAAGCGTCTTCCAAACTACCTCATTTTCGTCTTGAAACGCTTTGAGTTCGACTATAACACAATGCAACGTCAAAAACTCAACGACTACTTCGAATTTTCAAACAGAATCAATCTTGAGCCATACACTCAACAAGGCTTGAGAAAGGCAGAATTAGCTAAAAAGAAAGGGAAATCTGAGGAAGGCGCAACCGAAGAGGCCCAAGCACAAGTTGATGAGTTCCCTCCGGAATACTTTGACTACAAGCTAACTGGCATTGTCATTCATTTGGGTACTGCAGAATCAGGACATTACTACTCGCTCATCCAGGACAGAGAAGCCGACCCAAGCATTCCTGAAGAGAAGCGATGGATTGAATTCAATGACAAAATCGTAACACCTTTTGATCCAAAAGACATCCCTAACGAAGCCTTTGGCGGTGAAGAAAAGTAAAAAGCATTTTCTAATGCCCTTGATTGCTAATCATGATTTCCCCTCTACTAATAGATGGAGATATTACTCAGCCGGCGGAGATGCTACGGGTTCATTGCATGAGAAGATGAAGAATGCTTACATACTCTTCTACGAGAGAGTAACCCCTATCAAAGAGGAGGACTTGAAGAAGACGGCTGCTTCTGCCGATAAAACTGGAGAAGAAACGAAGGATGCTTCAGATGGTAAGGAAGATAAAGTCGATAAGACCAAGAGCGACAAAAAAGACGCCAAAGAAGGGCAGCTTGTCAAGCAGCAAGCGGAGCCTAAATATGCAGTTCCATATGACTTCTTGAAAGAACTGCATGAAAGCAATAGGAAATTCCACGTGCACAAGAACGTATTCAGTAGAGAGTACTTCGATTTCGTTTCGGATTTAGTATTCCAGCGAGAATACTCTCCAAATCCTCACCTACTTAACGAGGTGTCCGAAATTGAGAAATACCTGAAGCCAGCAGCGTTGACAGAGTTCGAGCTTCTGAAAGTCGGAATAATTTTCTTGCTGACCGCCGTCATCAGAGATAAAGGCCGTACCAATATCATCCGCGTTCTTCCAAACATCAAACGTGCTCTCCATCAGGTACATTTACTTCAGAATGAAATAAATATATACTTACAATCCATTATTAGAATATCCCAGCCTGTGAATGGCTGATCCATAACTTCACCTCGAGAAAGGCCATTATGGAGTTTTTCCTTGAAAATCCAATTCCGGTAGGCTATCTTTATCGGTTTTCAGTATTTATCACACATAATACATTAGGATATGAGAAAGTTTGTGATTGGACTTATCGCGGCAGCTTTCAGTAGAGTTTACGAAAACGAAATTAAAGGCAATCCACAGAAACTCGACCAAAAGGATCCAAAAACCGGATTACCCGTCACGATCACCGGAAACTTCATCAACTGCTGCATCTCAATGACATTCGACGCGAAATACAGCTCTCGTGATTATTCAGACTTCTTTAAGATCTTCTATCTGATGGCTCGATGCGGCCCAGAAGTTGCTGGATACCTTATCAGACATAAATTTATCGGCAGAATCTTGGACTTCTTCTTCGAAAAAGCCTCTCCACATAATAAATTCTTCAGAGACATGACTGATGTGCCTTATGCTGAGAATGAGAAACCAGCAATCGGCCAGATGAAGGAAGAAAAGCAGCGAGTCCGAACCGCATTGGAGGAGCTTTTGGCTCGTCGAAAGGGACGCCAATTCAATGAATCGTATGCTTCTCATAGAGGATACATGTGGCAGACTCTGTGCTACTTGGTCCGTCATTGCAGACTCAACAAAACAAACAGCAAGCGCTGCCATTGGCAAATTGGTGAACTTGATCTCGATGTGCTTAGCGAAGAGAAAACTCTCTTGACTCCTGAAGCCTATTTCGTCCTCAAAGTCCTGGAGGACAGCAGTAACAAGATCGCCATTAGAAGCACGACGTTCCTCTATGCTTACCTGTCCTATGAAGACCTCAAATTCACTGAAGTCTATGTTGAAGCGATCAAAAAAGGCCTCGATAAAGAAGTATCAGAGCTGAGACCATATTTCAAAGCCTTGTTCGCATTGGCTTCTGTTGAAGATTCTCTCGCACCTCAAAGAGTAATAAATTAACCATGATTGAAGAAGTCTCTAACTGTTATTTTGTTAACCAGGTTCCACTCCTCTGTCAGATGCTCTGCAAATTAGCAAAAGACAACAGCAATTATTATCTTGAAACAGATGCGTTTACTACGTTCGCATGGAAGGTAAGCTTCTGATTTTACGTATAGATCCACTGAATCTCTTTTTGCAGCTTGCTAGTCGAAACACGAGAGCAAGAGAATGGTTCTTAAGCAATAAAGACCAGTGGGCTTGGATGCTTCAATGGTTGCAACAGCATCAAAACCCTCCAAGCGGAGTCATTCAATCAGGAGTAAGACGATACGCGCTTTTTTTTAGGTCACTGAACTAATTCTTTTCTTAGATGAAAATCCAGAAGAGAAGACTTGGCCTGAGAGAAATGAAGGCGCATATCGCCCTCAAAACCCGCAGATTCCAGGAGATGCTTGATGGGTCTGTCGAAAACTGCGCTGATAACTGGGACTCCGACGACGACTTGTCAGACGCAGAATTTAAAGTTGGACAGCCAGTCGACTTTCTGTAAATTCCAAGATTTAAAATGCTTATCATTTACCAATTATCTTTTTTTAAAAAAGGGATTTAGCACATAACAAATGGGTAGTTGGTTCCGTCGAGACGATCTTAGAGGAGATGGTTAACGTGTCATACAACAACACTGATGCTACTTGGATCACTCGCGACAGTGAATTACTGGCTCCATACAACACGATGAAAGCCCATCAAGACTTCCTTGAAAAAGAGGGGCTTAAAATAGAAGAGGCTGAAGCGCCCGCGCCCATTCAAGACCAAAGTCAAGAACCTGGGCACAGCCAAGGACAAGGAGCTGGTCCTGAAGCCAGATATGCCAATATTGCGGATGACAGTGACTCTGATTCCGTAGATATGCATGCATAGAAAATTTCTTACCGTTTTTTATAGCCAAAGCTGCACTAAAGAAATAGCGCTGAGCTCCTGCTATAACGACAATAAAATATATCGAATTGAGACTAATGTACTCATCAACCTTAATTTTCTATAGAAAAAAGCTCTGCTAGTGAGATATCTCTTCTATTAGTCTTGCTTGCTTCTATAGTACCCACTTGAATTTATATGAGTTCTTGAATCAAAAAAAACTTCATAATGAAAAATCAAATTAAAATTAAAAAAATGACTTCAGCTCACGAAAAAAGTACTATTTCACTCTTGGTCCTCAGATTTCTAAATAAAATATGTGGCGACTCAAGGAGGATTGAATGAGAATGTGAATTCTATGAAAATTTCCATAAATTATTCTGAAAAGGAGTTTACCAATTAACTAACAATTAATTTGAAAAAATAAAGTTGTGAATTTCATGATGCATCAGTTCAAAGCTTCTGATCGATCGCCTCGTTCGACAAAGCAAAAAGAAAGCACAAAAAACTGGGAGAGTATGCGAGAGCAGCAGATGTTAGATTCGAAAAGTCCGCATTCGAATAAGCTAAAGAGCTCAATAAAGCCTAAAGCCAGTCAAAATAGTGGTAACGCTCTCACAAGCACTCAAAAAGTGAGTTCTGAGGTTAAAAATCTCAAGCGATCGACTAAGTCAAGTGAGTTGAGTCAGGATCCGCCGGTAGTTCAAAGGCTGAAACAGAAAATGGACAGTTATGGTCAGGGACTTTTGAAAAACTACGAAAAAACACTTGATTCTGGCACTCCTAAAAGCAGCCTGCTCTCCAAGAGATCAGAAAAGGCCAGCTCACTTGTCTTAGATTCATATCAATTTATGCATAACAGCATTTCAAAAAACAGCGAATGCAGCATAGAAACGAAGGAATCGGAACCAGCTAGCCCTGATATGGAGAAGAGCAAAAGGGATATCGAAAGATTGAAGGCAAATGTCAACGCATTGAAACTTCGGATATATGGAGAGTTGGGAATGACTGAAAATCCCACTCAAAGTGCAGATGCAAAAAATGAGCCCATTCAAAATGAACCTACAGCTCTGGAGAATTCCCTCGTGAAGCGTTCTGCTAATGCCTTGAGCAGTAAATTTGCTTCATCCACCAACAATGATGTGGACCAGCAAGATCAAGAATCACCCAAAATCGATGACTCAAAATATTCTGAAAGTTTCGATAAACAACTGAAACAAGTCCAAGAACCTGATTCCGGTGATGAAATTATAAATTCAGAGCCTATTCCTTTGCAAACCACGAAAGCTAACGACATTAATTCAATATCACCACAACTGCATCCTTCTGATTCGCTAGAAAAAAACCCAAATGACTCACTTTCTCAAGTTGCAACCATAAATAGTGAGCTAACCATCAACAACGAGTTTGCTACAACCGAAACCAATGCTAGGAGCCTCGCAGATGCCATAGTGACTACAGAAGACGCAAACCCAGTCTCACCTTCCCACGCCAAATCTAAAACTAATAACACACCTGCAAAGATTTCTTCCTCTCAGCAACTTGAAACAGAAATCGAAAAACGACCGAGCAACGCTGAGGAATGCTTAGATCTACACTCCAAAGAATTTCAAGCACCAAGTAACATTCAAGCTACCCCTAACCCAAAAGAGAAAAAAGAAAAGAAGAAAGTTGTCATTTCCGAACAAGAGAAAGACTCTACTCAAAATTTATTGAAACCAATCCAAATAAAGCCTGTTCATCAAGTAACAAGCTCATTTGGAGGAAATTTAGAAAAATACGTTTCAATGAATGACGAAGATGAGGTTATGAATAGTCCTAAGTTCCAAAACGATTTAGGTTCTCCTCAATTTGCAGGAGAAGCTGAGTTTGAGCTTTCCCCTAGAGCAAAAGGGACAAGCCCTTTCCAACAATTCAACAGCAGATACAAAGACCGCGTGGTTCTCATGTCGTATAGCGATGAAATCAAAGAGATAGCTGAGTCTGACGAGGCTCGTAGAAACAATGGGGTTACTGAATCAACAGAGACTTTTAAAGAGATCGCAAGTTCAAAGGATTCTTTTCCGATGTTGAAATCGAGTAGCTTGAGAATCGAGAACTCGCTTGCTTCTCAGGAGAATACCATTTTTGACTCTCTGACCATTGAAAAAAACGTGCTTGCACAATCTAAACGAGGTAATTAATTAAACTAAGAAGCAATGTTCATATGGTAATAGATACTGCCGACTCCACTCCAACTCCAAATACTTTCCAAAACCCCAAAATCTCGAGCTTTCAAGGAGATACTCAGGTAACCAGTGGAATTATTCGATGTGCTTATAGTTATTTTGGAAAAAAGAAAAATCCATTGGATGTTCTCGTAAACAACTTCAATCAGAGTTCGATGCAATTTCAATTTAATCCTACTGCTTTTAACATGGGACAGTTTGGGAGCGGCTTTATTTCTCCAACTCCGAATTTAATGGAAAATGCTCTCCCGAGCAGCAATCATATGATGTTGATGATGATGAATTATTATGAGCTTCATCTGAATAACATGAAAGCAGTCATTTTGAAGCAAAATGATACCATAACAAACCAAAATAATCAAATAAGACTGCTAAACAAAATTATTGAAGAATATCAGGCCAAAGTTGATTCTCTTGGACATAAATTGCAAGGTACGTTTATAAGCAATTAATTTGATTTTATTTTTATGGCTTAGAGCAACAAGCTCGGCATAAAGCACAACAACTTGAACTTGAAACCAAATACGAGAACAGCATTAATGAAGTAAAGTGTCATGGATCCGAATTTATTTATTAACAACTTCTTTTGATTCAGCTCTCTCAATTTAAGAAAAGTGTCGAAATAATATTCAAAAAGGACCTTGAGGTAGCAAGAAAAAATACCTTTCACTCCTTTCTAAGAGTTTCTCATGTTTACAGCAGATGCCTAGTTTTAAAGAGCTGACTAACAGTAATCGCCAGTCAGAGATGTCTCTGTGTGAAGACGGTGAAATTGAATATATTAAAAAAGACTTGGAAGAACACAAGTAAACCAACTCACTATATATAGAGAGTTTTTCTCATTTTTTTCTCTTAGACAAATGATGAAGGGCTATCATGAGTCTCGCTTTGAACTCGAAAATCAACTTATACATCTCGAGCAAGCTTATAAAGACGAGATGTCCAAAGGAGATAAGATCTTAGCTAATAAAGTGCATTACCAAGACCGACTGGAAACTTATAAGAAAGTAAAGGCTCTTCTATTGACATTGACTGACAGATAATAGCAAATTATCGAGGATCTTAGAAAAGAAACAGGGGATAACTTTGCAAAAAATTATATGGAAACTATCCAGGCGATCAGTTCACAGAATGAGTAAAGAGAGAGAAAAAAAACAAATTGTTTATAACTCAATGAATTAGTGATTGGAGAAAAGAGCTTCATGAGAAGAAGAAACAATGCGAACCAGAAGAAAGAAACTCAATCAATAAGGTGAAGACTCAGAAAGAGAAGTCATTTGAGGGTCAGTGCAGTATTGATGATGAAGCGAGCCTGCAAAGCAAATTTAACAAAGAAAAGTAACAATAAAGAACCAAGCGAATGGATTTATTGAAACTTTGTTGTCCATGTTAGAAACCAAAGATCGGATATGAAACTTTTACTCTCTTGGGATACAAATCCTGAAGAAAAACCAACTGCTACAACTGCACGAACCTTTGATAAGGTAAAAGAGATGCCACTGAGAAGCTCTACCCCTATTACTGAAAGAGTTAGCTCCATTTCTCACAGAGGTAATACATATTTAATTATGCCCTATATATGAAGTAATTATCCTCATCTATAGCATCTACTCCTGACCAATATCTCAAAAAAGCCCAGACTTCTGAGAGAGTAAGCAAGGAAAGATTTTTACAGCTTGAAGACACTGACTGCGATAGCTTATTGAAGAAATCTAAATCTCCTGTTTCGGCCTCCAACAAAGCTGTGACTGCGAAGCAGCGAGTATCTTCATCGCCCAGGAAACAAAATGAAGAAGATATTGCTCAGCAAGCAGCGGAACTAGAGAACAAATTAAATCAGTTGAAATCTCAAAGGCTATTCGTAATTTCTTTTTTTCTTGTTTGCATGCGCTCATTTCGTTTCGTTTAGGTGGCAAGTGAACTCAAAAAGCTACCGGCTGACACCCGCGTGGCAATCGAAAAACGCAGAAGGATCTCTTTTGAAAGAGAATTGGAAGCCATTGACCTTGCAATTGAAGATGTGAAATTTCATATGAGGAAACTTGAGAGCCTTCGTACTTCAAATTTTTTATTTATTTAATCAGCTTTCTATGCTCTACGCTTACATTTGTGAATAATTTGAGCTGGCTGTAATTGCACGTATTTCAATATTTTTTTGTCCATGGCTGCATATACTAAAACTTCTTCCCATCCTGAAGAGTGAGGATATCTTATGAATCTAAGGAAATTGAATTATCACTACAACATGGCTGAAAATAAGGTTAGTTTTGGACTTTCTCTGGAAAATCCAATTAACCGCGTTATATCTGTTAGAACGAAGCTATGTAAGAATAATAGTGTAAGGATTGGGTCAAATCGAGACGCCACGTCCGAATTTATCTTTCTTAATGCTCGTAACGCCATATGAATTTGCTGATTAGCTTGAGGAAATGCTTCGTGAGCATATCAGAAAAATTAAAATAGCATTTGTTAATATGCTATTTTAATTCGATTATTGTTTGAATAATTTATCAGTAGCTGATTTTTTATATAATCTAAATAATAATTTTCTGTAAAGCCTTATCAATTTCAATCATCCTAGATTGTTGAAAAAAATGGAGATGAATGAACAAAAACAGACGTATATTCAAATTTTTTCTCTACAAGCTGACTAAATGGCTTTTCAACCAAGCAGAATTACAATTCAGAACTCTAACTCCAAGCTCGACAGTTCCTGGAGAACTTTGGCTAAAGTTCCTCCAAAAGATAGCAGAATCAAAACTTCGGACGTGACAGCAACCAAAGGCACTGACTTTGAAGATTATATTACAAAAACCGAGCTCATGATGGGCATTGTTGAGAAAGGCTTCGATAAACCTTCACCAATACAAGAAGAGTGTTTTCCGGTCGCTTTAGCTGGTATTCCTATCTCTCTCTTTTGATGGTCCATAATGACACTCGCTAGGAAAAAACCTCATCGCAAGAGCAAAGAACGGCACTGGCAAGACTGCTGCTTTCGTAATTCCAATCCTTGAACGTTTGGATACCTCCAAGAAAACAATACAAGGTATCTCATTTGAGTATGGAGAGCTAGTGCTTATTTATCTCATTATAAAGCTTTAATATTAGTCCCTACGCGAGAATTGGCATTGCAAGTTTCTGCTGTTGTAAAAGAGCTTGGAAAGTATTTAAAAGTCGAATCAATGGTCTCGACCGGTGGAACGAGCTTAAGAGAGGATATCCTTCGGCTCAACTCTCCAATTCACGTGGTGGTTGGTACGCCAGGCAGAATATTAGATCTAGCTACGAGAGGGATCGCAAATCTAAGCAACTGCAATGTCCTTGCCCTCGATGAAGCAGATAAACTCCTTTCAGTAGATTTCGGCCCCGTTGTCGAGAACCTGCTCAAAGTTATGCCACAAAACCTTCAAATTATGGCTTTTTCGGCAACTTTCCCACAGAGAGTGCAGACTTTTCAAGAGAAGTTTATGCCTGATTGCAGAGTTATTAACCTTATGGACGAACTCACACTGAAAGGAGTAACTCAATATTATGTGTTTCTTGAAGAGCGACAAAAAGTTCATTGCTTAAATGCGCTCTTTTCTAAGGTAAACTCCTCCTTTTGTGATTGTTAACTAAAAAATCAATGCATCTAGCTGCTGATTAATCAAGCGATCATTTTTTGCAACTCTGCGCTGAGAGTAGAATTGCTCGCAAAGAAAATCGTGGAACTTGGCTATGCGTGTTACTATATTCATGCAAAAATGACCCAATATGACAGGAATAAAGTGTTCCATAATTTCCGTAATGGAAATGGTCGATGCTTGGTGAGTTCGGATTTGTTTACGAGAGGAATTGACATTCAAAGTGTCAATGTCGTTGTGAATTTCGACTTTCCGAAGACAAGCGAGACCTACTTGCATAGAATTGGAAGAAGCGGAAGGTTTGGACATTTGGGTTTGGCGATCAATCTGATAACGGAAGACGATAAAGATAATTTCCTTCGTATCGAGAAAGAATTAGATACGGAAATTCAACCAATGCCAAAGGAAGTCGATAAATCCAAATATTAGAATTATTATGGATGAAGGGAGAAGAAGAAGGAGAAGGAGTGAAAACTTGCATTTTATGATATTTCTGAATTAGAATTCTTTTCCCGGAAATTTTGAGTTTCTTTGTTGAAGAGTCTTTCTTGTGAGCTCCCTAGGATAGAAAGTTTCAATATAAAATTTTTTGGGCTGTTGAGAAAAGAATATCGATGACTGAGTCGAGAGAAGAAGCAATTATTTTCTTTCAATGAATTTACCAACATCTCATAAAAATTCCGTAAGTAAATGATAATAATCCAACTTGTTTTGTTGTTGATCAACGAGCACACACAGACACACATAAATTCAATCAGACGGAATGTAGGCTAGTAATATATCATCCCAATTCTTATGTTTTATATTTGCAGAAATGTTGATTTGAAATACTAAAATGGGTAGAGTCGTCGCGAGAGTAATTAATTCATCATTCTGATTGGTCTGCCTTTCTCGTAAAATCAAGCTAAAGCAATTCTTGATAAATGATTTGCGAAGTATTATTATGTATTAATTTTAACGACAGTTAACAGCTAAATAAATCAAATTGAAATTCAAATTAGGATAATCTAAACAGATAACATACAATATACAAACAGACATATAAGTTAGAAGCAGTAATGATAAACTTAGATGAGTACCCTTCAAAGCCCAAACAGCTAGATTTGAGTAAAGTCAACCGCTCTTTTTCATATGCTGCTTCTCGCGACTGCTCATTCGATCACGACAACCGAGAAACAAATTATACATGTAGCCATTTCAGCGAAGATCCTGAGTTCCATGAGAGATGTCTCACATCACAAAGTCAATCAATGGCAAAGAAAAGCATCCTTCAGTCAGTAATGCAACGTGGTCAGCTTATGACAACTCTCCACAAAATAAAACCCCACGGTTTCTCAATGCATTCTAATTCCAATCCATTAAGAGATCGTTCGAGGCAGCGCACTGGTGTTTCTAGCTCCGCAAAGTATGAACCAGGACAATTTAAAGCAAAGAAGCCACCACATTTTGAAATACCCTATGTCATTTACAAATCACAGATCCCATTGACTGTTCCCAAAGAATTTAAGCTTTCTTATCATAAGTAAAGCAATTCATCATTCTCCATGTGATTAACATCCCATAACTCTAGAGCTCAATATCAAAAAAGACAGCAACAGCAACAGCAGCAAGACCTATCGATGGAGAGTAGGAAAACGGAAAAAGAAAACATGAGAGAACTGAAAGCACAAGTACTGAGTAAGAGCAGAGCGAACTCGGTTGGAAAGCCAGTCAAAAAGACTCCTAAAGTCGACGAGAAGGTAATAGTTGGAAGTGTGAGTTAATATTAACCGGTGATATATTCAACTAGAATACTCGTCCGCCATTGGGAAATATCACAAACAAGCAAGAAATCTATAATCAACAGCGTCCAAATTCAGGGCAGAGATATGCAGATTTGTTTCGGGTATTGTTTTATTCCCAATATGCAGTTCTAATCAATTGTTTTAAAGGATTATTCAGATGTTCATATGAGAAATTCCTATAGCGGGTTTTCCAATTCAAAGACTAACTCTTCGTTCTATGATAGTGGTGAATATAGGGTAGAAAATCCTCGTAAAGTGCACTTAAATATTCAAGAATTGATTTAATTTATTGCGTTGTATTTATGAATAGCCTCCTTCAAATGTAGCAATACTTTGTATTAGCAACAGTGTTCTTATGTTTATGAAGCCTAAGAGTCTCCCATTATGTTGAAATCACAGGACTTAATTAAACCTACATTTCCAGAGGAAGTGCTCACTAATGGCTTATCCTTTAGAACTGAGAAGCAACAGGGACAGAGTTTAAATGTGGAATTTAATATTTGTATTTTCGAGAAGGATATAGAACCACTCTCTTTTTTTTTATGGTATTGATAAATAAAATATGAAAGTTATATATACCAGAAGATGTCTTTCATGTTTCTTTCAAAAAAAATAAAAATAAATCAGAAACATTTCGCAAAACAATCATGAACATGATCATTTTATTCTGTGTAGTATTCCTTCGCCAACTCTAAATAGTCAGTCAGCTAGCAGTAAGTTATTCAGATTTCAATGTTTTCAACAGATGAGCAAGCATGCGATCCAAATCGTCAATCGTATTCTTGAAATGTAAACTCAAGGTAGGAAGATTTGAACACACTGACCGCAGTTTCCCAAGCTCTTCACTCGGCAACCTACCAGCATTACCCTCTGACCTAACCCGAAGGTTCTGCTTGAGTGATTTCGTCATGCTAATCGCCCTTCGACACGATCCAAGCGATTCTTCCAAGGATGCTATTTGTCCCTCAATGTTAAGTAGATCCTCTTCCGAGACTTTTTCCTCGGCTGGGCTTGGCTCGTTCCTTCTAATTAAAGTTAAATTCTGAACAGGGCTCCTTTCCTCGAGATTCTGTGTATTTTGTGTCTCTTCTTCAGATTTTACTGGAGCTGATTGTTGATGCTCGTCTGTTTCGATGTTCATTGCGGTTGTTTCTGTCTTTATTGCTAGCATTTCACTTGAATGAGCACTTTCAAGGGTTTTGGTCTCTGAGTTTTCTTTTCTATCAGCAGCGGCAGGGTCATCTTGAAGTAAATGTTTAAATCTTGAATAAAAGCGGTTCTTCACGCTGTTTTCAGTTCTCCCAGGTAAAGATTTCGAAATGAGACACCATTTCTTTCCTTCGATCATGAAAAGTTCCTTTAATTTTTCATCTTCTTCGAGTGTCCATTTGCTTGCATTTATCGACGGGTCAAGTTTATTCAGATATCGATCTCGGATCTGTTTTCCTGTCCTCGTGCCTCCCATACCAATCGATATCTTATTCCAATTGGTTCCGTGTTGTTTGATTAGTTCCAGAATTTTCGCATCTTCATCTGGAGACCAAACTTTTCGAGTTTTTTTAGAGTCTTTTTCAAATTTCTTGACTGTCGAGACGTTGATTGGGTCGATAAAAATTTTTTTCTGGGTTACGGAGGTTTCAGTTAGGTCTTGATGATCAGGAGGCGGATTCATCGTTCTTTTCTTCGAATGATTTCCCGAGAGCTCAATAGAATTTTCATTATTTTCAATGAGTTGTGATACATCTTTTGAGTCTTCGTTTTCAGCTTTAATTCCTCTCGTCATCGTTGGATCTGTGAATAATGGTGTGGCATTGCCTGAGAAATCAAATGATTTCTCGAGCAATGCGATTAAGTTATCTTTTTTGCCAAGGGGGAAAAAAGTCGGCAATTGAGGATATATAGCTTGTGAGAGGATGTGTTGGTGAGCGCGTTGGCCAAGTGCGAATTGGATCCAAGCATTGGAATTGAAGGTGGAGCTTTCTTGCATGAGCTTTTGAAATAAATGATTTTGATTGTAATTATAAAAAATTAACGCTATTAAAATATCGAAGAATTTGGAACTGAAAAACATTAACTTTATTTCCTGCCAAATTATATGAAGTACCCCTATCCAAAAATTGGATATTTCTGTGATTAGTTGTAGAATCAAAAACTTTTAAACCTCCATTTGAGGAAAGAGCATTTTCGTGACGTTCCTTTTTTATCCGTAAAGGAACTCAACGGGAGTTGGATATGTAGCTATCAGAGCGCTAACAGACATATTTCAGTAAATGAGTTAGATCAGAAAGGATAAATTTTTTTATTCAATTTTAAATTATTAGATTTTGGTTCAAAAAATTTCAGTTCAATAATCAAACGCAAATATAAAATTTTCCTTAACCGTACAAAACGCCAATCTTCCGCTCTTTTCGAGCTCATTTAGCGCATTGGTCTGCCAGTCAAGATCCCAACAGCTTGGAGTCATAATTGCTCGTATTTTACTTCTCTCCTGCTCTTGCCTAGGATTTTTTTCCTCTGCAATGGAGTTAAATTAATAAAGATGATGTTTATTGAGCCAGGTAACGATATTCCGGAAGCTTCTTACATCATTAAGAGATAGGAGAATTCATCATTTAATATCGAATGGCATTAATGAGAAGGAACCTTTCTAAATGAAATGATATCATAAAATCAAGAAATAATGCATAGTAGCAGCTATTCTAAGTGGCTCTGGAGGGTCTTCAACAAATCAGAATGATGTTCATGTTTGGAGTTGCGATATAAATAGCTCTCTTTTGAAATAAATTATTACACGTATATATCAGGTATATATATATTCCATAATTCACAAGGAACCTAAAGTTAGCTTATTCCTTGGCTGCATTGCCGTAGACATTAAATCAAAATAGTACAGGCTAATAAACGAACAGAAAAGTCTTAGCTGATTGAGCATGGGAAACGAACAATAAATTTGAGCTAGGCCTTGAGAGTTTATGTGAACACCAAAATGATTTTGTATTTCTATCTGAGAAATTATGGCCTTAGCTTGCATATTTCAGAATAATCTTGAAAATTTCCTGTGCTGAACTCATTTTCTCAAGAGTCAGATGTAGGAGTTCGCAAACTGTGTCAGAATTGTTATCACACGGGCACAATTTCGAAGGTATTCCTCAAAAAACGGACAGTTCAACAAACTATTGGTCGTGTTTGCATTGCTTGCTTATAGACAGAGCAGCATCGTTTTTATTAAAGCGAGTCAGTAAATTTTCTTTTGATAGAACAGCTTCCAAAGCACTTTTGGAAATCCATCTTGAGATTTGCTCTTTTTCTTTCAAAATTCAGCTATCACAGCTAAATTTCCTTGAAGGGACGCGTTAGACGGAACTCTGATGACCACTGCATGGTATCAGCGGCTTAACAGGCGTCTCACTCGAATTCCCAAACAAGAATTTCGAGGAAAAGCTAATAAAATAGAGTGACGAAACACATTATTGATGACGGTGAAGGCTATTTCTAAATAAAAATGAGCAGCGGTATTAAGAATCAATCGGCATAGGTCTCCTGCGCAATACTCACTCTATGGATGTGTAAATGGAAAATTAATTGCTTAATTGCTTTTTATTGTACTTTCAAATGTTCAACCGCTTCGTACCATTGGATTAGGTCTGCAAGGGAAGATGCTCATAGAAGACAATGACTTGAGGATAGCTTAGAAATACATTGAAAGAGAATTTTGTGCAATGAAGGAAATTGAGTGAGACTCACATTCCAGAAAATTAAAATTTTTATGTTCGATCGTAGAATGCAAGGAGATCAGGGTTACATCCCTTTGTGAATCGGCTCTTTGCATAAAAATTGAAGCTGTATTAATGATTGCAATATTGTAAGATAGTGAGGTCACAAAAACTCAAGTAATGCCTGGAAGCAGTAATAATCCGTTGACCTCCTTCGACTGATTTCATAGTGTTCGATTTACTGGTAAGTAGACATACAATAAATACTGATCCTTCATCAAATGCATTATGAGTCAGATCTTGTCGTTAGTGAAGTTATTTAGGTTCTCATAGAATTAATTCAATTTCAATAATAATAAAAATCAGACATGTCCAGTCTCATTTGCTGAACTTGGCACACTTTGAAACCAAGTTTGAATTCTAAAACAACGAAGCTGTACCTATTTTGATGGCTAGATAAAAATTAAGATCAATAATCGGTAGATCCGAACCGACTCATTTCATCTCTCTCAGATGAATTGAATATCAAAATCCATGCTTCGATTTTTCATTGGCAGTCACTCTTTGATTATCAAAGAAGATTCAAGCGAACAGAATTTTTCGTTATCGAATATCCTTTTTTGTTGTAGCCATAATACTCTAAATTCGATTTTTTAAAAGAATTCTTTTCATTCAATGTATGCAGATGTTCGAATAAGTTTGAAGCAACTTTGTTACTTCAATTCAGATAGATAAGGAAGCAAAAGTTCCAAATAATAAAAAGGTGAACTAACTGAAGGACTGATAATTTATTTTTCAATCAAGTATATTCTGCCGTCGAAACGAAATGGGACAAAAAATAACATACCAATTGAGTAAAAAGGCAATTGTACCGAAATAACCATCAAACATGAAAGAAAGGGATAAAATTTATTAAAGATCAGATATATACGGCCTTAGTCCAGATGCTTTTGTAAGGGAATATTGAGATAATGAAAAGACGCTGTGTATACTCAAAAATGAAATCGAAATTCAATGTTCTTGTGGTCAAGGTCATCTAAAAGAGAACTTTTTTCGATAATTTTCTTATATTAAATAGTCAGTAGTTCTTTTGGAAGTGCTTCAGACTGAGAAATACAAAGCTCTTTATGAGACTTGTCCTTTCCCGCTAATGTCAAGCAATTCACTTTACTCTCACGATGAGACAAACCCATGCTTCCAATCTCTGAGTCTCACAGTGCCACAGGCTTCGTACCCGATCGAACTACAGTCGAATACGAAAATCTTGATGAGAAAGATTCAGCTACACGAACAACAGACACTTTATTAGGGAGGAGATAAGAGATACTCTGGCATGTAGTCCAAAACATTCTTCTGAATCGTTTCGAAATAATTTAAAAACTAATACTCATCCCACAGGAGCGAATGGTAAATAGTTGATATTATTAGATCTCTCAAATGCTCTCTGCAACTCTAACCGTCAGCGTTCGTTATCTGTGCTGTGGAAATGAGGAAACATACATATACTGCTGTTGATTAACGATGTGATAATTTCTTGGTGGATTTTCAAATGACTTTGAAAAACCAATTTTCGTGAAGGTGAGGAAATGGAACCCGATGTGATGAAAATTTTTGTCCTGATCTACAGTCATAGGCTGCAAAGAAACAAAATCGTCCCATTTCACTACTATATATACTTGCTGCCAACTTTCAAAATAATTGTCACTACACACTACATCTGTTCTGCTGATCAATTCTATTTCAAATAATGTTTTCGTTCGGCAATTATCGCTCGAGATTTTTCGTTATGCTAACTTTCCAATCAGAGATGGAATTTCTTTTTACAGCATTTGGCCTGTTTCGCATTATATATAAAAACCGCTAATTAAGTTAACAATTACAAAACGCAAGACTTGACTCAGAGATCATGCAGGCAAAGAAAGTGATATTTTGATACCGATAGAAATAGCTCCAAGGGCTGGCATATACGTTAAGAAAAAGTATTTCTTGATTAGAAAAATAGCAGTATTGCTGTTGCAAGTGAACTGTCATTTTGATCGAAGGTCATGAAATACATGGACTGTCAATTCCAATAGTAGCGTCAATAAGAAGGCAATATAGCAAACAAGCATGTGAGGATTAACGCTAAGTTGGGATCAAATGCATTACATTTCTTAAACTAAATTGTCCGATCAACAACTTCTCCTTTGCCTCCTTTGACTTTCAAGCACTAAGAACACTCGCAGATGCGTATATTTTTCAATTCATGCTAGGAAGTTAGTATTTACTAACTCTAATCCTTAGTTTATTATTCTCAATAACTCAATTTGCGTCGTTTTTCTGTTGTCCAATGTGCTGAAAGTGCTTGGATAGTACGAACTTAGTTGTTATATATGTTGTTCGAGTTTGCTAATCTACCATTCTAATTAAAATGCATTTTCCTATACCTTCACACACAATTCAAACATCAACAACAAAAAACTTTTTTTTGAAGTTTCTTATAAACTATTTAGTTTGACGAAAATTTCTCAAGAATAACGTTAACACTGTCCAAAGCGGATTGAAAATCCTTCTTAAAATTGGAAATACCAAAATGGACTTCCTTCATTAATTCGTCCTCAGTCGCCTGCTTATTGGCCGCAAATTGGCATTTCTCTCGGAGTGCTTGAAGAGAACTCGTCCACTGAGAGGTGACTATCTTCTGCTTCAGCACTTCTTCAAGCATCTCAATATTTTTTACAAGCTCTCCTAAATTTTCAAGAGCAGTCGTTTCGGAAGAAGCTTGACACTCAATCTTATGCTCGATTTTATGTTCAATTTTGACTGCCATTTCTTCGGTAACGTTGTTGTGATGAAAACTACCTGATTGATGAGAGTCAAGAGATTCAACTTTCGGTTCAATCTTTTCGTTTTGTTCAATTTTTTCGACAGACATATGTGATTGACTCTCATCTTTCGTGTACATCGTAGTAGCACTTTGACCAATAAATGGAAGAAAACGATTAAAAGCGAATCCGGGAATAGCTTCTTCGTTCATACCATCCATAGTATTTCTTGGTAAGGAGTATTCAGGTTTATCAAATTCTTGAACCATGCGATTTTCATTGCTTTGGCGGTGATTAGTTACGTTTAGCAAGTTTTGATGGTAGGGGAACATAGGTGGCATAAAATTTGAAATATTTGCTAGAGTAGGAATTTCTGACCCTGATTGTCCTGATTGTGCTGTTTGTTTCTCTAGAATGTATCGAAATTTAGAATAAAACCGATTTTTCACCATTGTCTCGGTTCTTCCAGGTAATTGCCTTGAGATTTGAGTCCATTTCCTTCCAAAAAACTTAAATAGCTCTAATAATCGGTTGTCTTCCTCGTACGACCACATTGCGGGTACGATCTTGGGATTAAGCTTATTCATATATCTATCTCTTATCTGCTTTCCTGTTCTCTTCCCTCCAAATTTTTTCGAGATTAATGCCCAATTTTTCCCATGCTCCTTGATAAGTTGAGATATTTTTTCATCTTCTTCACGTCTCCAGGTGATTCTGGCTGGCTGACCTGGCTCTCTATTTTTCCTTACACCATTGGAGATTTTCTTCGAGTTACTTTGTAACGCCTGCTTTTGCTGGGTTTTATCAGAAGAGTCAGTTCCCTGGGAATTCGGAGCCGCACTTTCTTGGTCAGCATTTTTTGAGAGCGTTTGAGATAATGGGAGCTCATTTTGAGGACCTCGAACTATTTCATGAGGATTTGGGATCGAGAATGCAGGATGGAGGAGATTCATTCCTGTTACTATCCTATTCTGAGGCTGTAGCATGGGTAGTGGTGGCTTAATACCAAAATTGACGGGAAATTGTCCGATAGATCTATTTTCATTTGGAATTTTGTCAAAACTATTTAAGTCTTGCCTGAGAAAGGAAGAGGCACCTGTGCTGACTGAATGGGCTGTCAGGGTTTCTGGAATGAGTGGTAAGATTGGAACGTGGTTTTTCATTGTATTGGAAGCGGGTACTTTTAATTAATAAATGTCGGTAACGTTTGCCAGAAAACGTACAATCTAAAGCACAGATTCGGGCTATATCGAAATTAATTCGAATTAGGTCTCGAATTTTTAGAAATTAAAAAAGGGTTCATTTTCAACGCATACAATTAAAAATTTCTTTTTAAGGAATTCATAGTTACCTTATTGTCTGAGCACGAACTTGAGGTCAAACATATAGATGTTGTACTTAACACTCGACTGCGTAAATGTCTACAATGGCATTCTGGCGGCAATTAATGCTTATAAAATTTTATAATTTTTATTTCGTTGGCTTTCGGAAATAAAAATCTTAACTTGCATTTTGGAAAGTTTGATTCTAACTCCTCGACAATGTTCACTTTGCTTGTTAATGTGTTTTACAAAAATTGATCACAATATCGTTGATTCCGATTCTTCTATGATATGATTCCTGGTATACGCCAAGCTAATGTTGTGGTCTGTAATCGAGAACTTGTATAGAATTTTCTTTAAAAGGAAATATATACTGACTAAACGACAATTTGAAGTTTTCTTGCGCGAAATGATACTATTTGAATTGATAACTGCTCTTAATTTTCCCACTGTTGAGTTTTCCCGTAACTCATTCTCTGTTCAATAGCATCGATATCTCGGATGAATAGCTTATTAATTGATAGTTAATGGTTCATTCATCTTTCCCGCATCGTGCTAGCCCAGCATTCTTTCTATCTGCTTCCAGAAGCGTTTTTGGAGCTAAATCTTATGTTGTTAAAAAAAGTCTCGCATTTCAGCGACTAAGGAGATAGGCAAACTCACAAAATTGAGTCAAACAAATAAGCTCATGACTGTTCGGCATCTAATGGTCTAATGTAAACCCAAAATAATCAAATTATGATCTTTGCTTCGAATTCTCAGCGTTTGCTCTCATTCGTTTTGGTCATTATCTTTCTTTTTTCAAGTAATCCCATATTGTACTAGCATTAGTGGGTTCATTCATTGAGTTTGATTATTATCGATATGTTCGTTACTTCTTATAAAGCTGCCATTACTTCAAAATTTAGATGCTCAATCTTCATTGAGCAACTTTTATAAACTTTTGTTTAAACACATCTAACACACGTGAAAAATCAAAATTTAATTCGAGTTATCCGTGGTGTGTGCTCACCTAAAGCCACCAGCACCATTCTCTAAGAATAGTTGGCATATCGGCCAGCACTGGATCTCCCAGCTTTGTGTCCACTACCACCGACACCAGCGTATCTATTGCTCCGATTCGCATGATTTCCATAGTCATCCGCATAGCTGCCTCTTGAAGCGTTTCCTATACGAGATTTATATCTTAAACTACGATCATTTTGATAATTTCCATCTGCATATGATTCATCTAGCGTATTCTCATCTTCTGGATTCTCAAGCCCTCTTCTCCGGAAATCCGATGTTTCATTCTTCTTGTTTTGCTCCCAAAAGATATTCTGATAAAATCCTATATGTTTCGTTCAAACAAAGGGGGATCACGAATCAACATTACCTCTCATATCCTCATTGAGGTTAAAGTTAGAAAACGTGCTGCTGGAGAATGAATCATCATTATCAACATCACCTATATCGTTAACATAATAAATTACAGATCGCAACGGCCGATTACCAGAGTCTTTTCGTTTGTAATCGCTCATTCTCTTGCTTTTCGAGTCTTTGAGATAAGATGGCTGGTCACGAGACTTACTAAAGTTGTAGACACCAACCCAATCAGAGTATCGTTGTCCTTTTTCCTCGCTGTTCTTTATCTCCTCGTTATAATATCGACGACTGTTTGGCGACCGAGTAAACGTGGAAGGACTTCGCGTTTCGAATCCAGTGACGTCGACGTTTGATTTGAGGGTATTTGGGAAAGAGCTCGATCCTTTCAGTGAGTGTTCAGAATTTTGTTTTTGGTCCTGGCTTGATAAATGCTGCATTAAGGGAGAATTGATAAAGTTATTTGCAATCTCGAGAACGTTAGCCGGATCGTTTCCTCCTTTCCCAGCGAGACCCCGAGTTTGTGGAGCAAATCTTGAGTCTCTAAATTGGCTGTTTGTTTCATCGCTTTTATTGGCACTATACTGCTCACCTCGAGAGTAAGATTCTCTATAAGGCGACCGATTTAATCGGTAAGGAGAATACCCACGTTGATTTCGTATAGGAGACGCTGATTCGGCTGAATAAGGTTGGTTGTCCTCAGGCCGACCATCATTATAGTTAGATTCTTCATGCTGATAGCGAGATCCTTGGTTTGTTGTTCGCGCTGGAGATCCCCTCTCCATTGGTGATCTTGTATACATGCTTCGGTTATCGCCTTTGTCGAGGAAGATGAACTTGCTTTGATTCTGACTCCTCAATTTCTCACGTGAAAGATATTCATTCTCGCTTAGCTGCAGACCATTTTGCCTGGAACCACCGAATCCACTCGTCTGGAAAGAATCGCCGTGGTCTCCGGGCTGATCGTGCATAACTCCTTTGATTCTTTTGTACTGCCTACTGAGTTCTTTATCCAAAGCTACTTTATCTTTGATTTTAGACTGTATATGACTGTATTGTGGGTTTTGAGTCGGTTTTTCCTTTTTCTCTGGTGGAACTGACGCATGAGAGAGGAACAAATTTCGATCACGTGAATGTGGCCGTGTTGAGGAATTTCGAGATTTGTTGTTGTTGCTGGTGTCTTGACTTGTTTTAGATTTTTTGTTAGTTGATTTACTAAATGGGACGAAATAACTCGGCTGAGGCCGGGCTTTTACTGGCGCTTGATCGAGATGGTTTGATGTATGATTTCCTCGTTCCATTTTACGGAAATCAGCCGTCATTTGACCTGTCTCTTGTGTTGTATTAATTTTTTGAGACTGTGAGCGATCCAGATCGCGAGAGTTGTTTTTGTCTCTTGTAGGATACTCATCTTCGGCTGAATCCATGGGGTTTTCAACAAAAACAGATCTACTTAGTTCATCGTCAAGATGATGACGCGAGATAACCTTCTCTCGAGATCTGGGTACATAAGGCGCCTCACTTTGTGTGATCTAAGGAACGTATTAGTGACTGTACTTGGCTAAGGTCTCATACTTTTCCTGTGAGCTTCTTCTTATCTTTTTCGGTCTCCTCTGGTTCCAAGTAGCCCCACCAAGCTGGATAGATATTGGCTTCTACTGAAGAAGATCTTGGAAAAGAAGAGCCTTGTTGACCAACAGTTAAGCTCAGTGGATGACAAAGAATTACCTTTATCTTTATTTGTGGTGGCAGGTTTGCCTGCAGAGATTCCAACATCACGTTCAGCTTTCCCTTGACCTGACAATGAATAACACGTTATTCAATTGGATATGAAACCTGGTTGCTTACTTGTAAATTTATTGTCCCTCTCTTCCGTTATCTTGTTTTTGGTTTGAGCTGTGGTATCTTTCGCGAATGCTCTATACTCCTTTTCAGAGCCTCCCAGTTTGCTATTGTGAAGTTCAGTCGGCAGCATCAACAGCGTAGGCTTACTTCAATTTCTGATCGAATTTGGCGTTGAGGTTAGCAATTTCGTTTTTAATATTGGCTAATTCGTTCTCAAATGTCTTCTTTCCATTGCGTTCGGTCCCAGCTATTCTCTCTAATCAAGATTTCAAGACATACTCATCGACAATTTTCCATACTTGCCAATTGTTGCAATTCCTCATATGAGATCGAAGATTTGTTATTTTTGCGCAGAGTATCTACTCCAATGATACTCAAGTACTTCATTAATTTGATCGGATTGCGATTCGAGAAGTTAGAGAGGAATTTCTTGAGGTATTTGTTCCTTATTGTGAAGTCCATTGCCGTTATTTGTTTTGCTGAAAATCTAACGTTAATTATTTATCTTTAGAAGATTTATTCGATCTCTTGGTGAGAGCAAAATTCAAATTTTCAAAGGCCAGTAAAATTACAGAGTATCAGAATCCATTCTGTGCAGTGCTGAGTGATATCGGAAGGAGAAGGTACTATGATTGTTGAATATGACAAACATGGAACAGAAATATACTTAAGCTCAGGTCATTAAAAACAACGTAAATATGGTTCGAAATGCTGATCAAGCTGAATCTTCGTCGAAAAGAAGCAGCATTCAATGATAAATAATGGATATCATTGTACTTATGGACTTCATGGAATCCAAATGGATAGAAAAGTTTGCTTTCTTTTAATTCTAGAAGAATGGTGTGTTATGATCAAGACACTCAAGTTATCTTGTAAGAAACCAAATGAATTTGCCTCCTATCTTGAGGAGCTTGGAAATTTTGTCGATGGGTTTGCCGAATTAGTTATTCTTGACGGGCCTTGATTATTGTCGAAAAAACGCTGAAATATTGGTTTTTGGATAGATTGAGAGAAACAAATTTATCTCACAGACGTTCTAAGTAACCAGCTCGAACTATCGTTTTCTTGGAATCCTTGCGCAGCTGAAGACAGAGTGGCTATCTCAATAATTGCTAATAATTTTGAGCACTTCTGTTTGATAGCACTTATATAGAAAAAGTTGCTCAACTTAAATTCGAAATGGAGATTCAATGCATCGCTTCATAACTGCAATGTATTGCTGATGGACCTTTAAACTGTTAGCATACTAGCGAGGTGAGAGGCGGATTCCTTCAAATTATCACAGAGAAGAAATTGTAATATTTCTTGTTCGGACACTAACGTGCTCAAAGCATGATGACTCTGTCTCTCATCTATCAAACAATCCACAAGATATTAATTCCAGTTTCAAATCAATCTCAATTATTAAGTTAAACCATATCAATTATAGCATTCACACATAAGTTTTGCTGGCAGCAAACTCATTTTGAATTTGCAAATGTTTGTAGTAATGAATGTGAAGAAAAATATTCATAGAGGGTCATTCAAAATATTAAAAATAACAAATCTAACCCATTGAAACAAAAAGCAACACAATTTTCAAGTTAAGTGAACGAAATGTTTAACATAGATAAATTTGATATCACTTCTATACATTTTTCATCAATTTCTATAGAGAAGTGACCTCTATAGCTCCATCGAGCAGATGGGAGTCAATGGCGTGGATCGGCGGTTAATTATTTCTTGGTTCACTCGCGTATTAACTCAACTCTCGTCTTCAAGAACCCGAGTAATTTCTTGGAAGTTCCACTCACCCAGAAGCTTTTCTGCGAAGTGTTTCCTTCCTAGCAAATCCTCTTTGATTCCATCCCTCCAGAATTAGGCCATAGGAATATTTTCACCCAAGGAATATGAATGAATGTCGATTTTAGAATTGCTCGCAGCATTGAACAGTTCAATAATGATTGAAAGGCTCTGTGCTGCAGTTGCATTCCAAATCTTTTCATTTTGAAATCTGGGAACGTTCATCGTCTTCGTCGAGGATCTTCATGCATTCAAAGGTCGTAAAAGGGCATTGGATGGCCTTAATAAAAAAAAATGAATTGGTCCCATAAAGCTAATTCCAAAAATTCTAAGCATTCAGTTTGCCTTAGGCTGAAGACTGAAACTCAACTCATATAGTGCTAGCGACTGCTAATGTCATAAATCGAATTGGTTGGCAACCTGTTGTCAAGTTGGGCGCATGACATTTTCTAACTTGAGTTGAGCGACGGACCAAGCTAGCAAGAAGGAAAAGTTCCCTAACCCTAGCTAGCCTAGCTAGGAGTACAAGTTTATGGTCTGGTAAGATTATTGCAATTAGTTTGATTCTGCTTTCGCCCGTTAGATTAAATAGCCGGTTTTCATTAAATTCATTAAAATCAATACGCCCATAATCTCATTTTCCACGCTCGGATAAACCTCGAATATTCGCGAAAATAAAATTTAAAAAGTTTACGAACTCAGAAAGAATTTGGAATGGGTTTATCTGTTTAATTCGCATCGCATGAGTTTATTTTCTTTGCTCCTCTAAGTTCGGTGCGTATCTGAAATCTAAGAGGAAGCTCTTAATGCAGCTACAACTCAATAAGCATTTGGTGGAGAATTGAAATTGGATAGCATGGAAAACTTTTGTCTCTAAGAATGGATCTCGGAAATTATTATGCTCATGAAATCTCGATAGACAATAAAATGAAGTTGGGGATTTGGCTAACCGAAGAGGGAGGAGATGATATTATGATTCAGGAAGCAGGAACCTCGAAAATTTTAGGCTCTGCAGGACGAGCGCTGATTTCTGTGGAAGATTTGAGAACTTTCTTTAAGCAGGTATTTCAAGAAAACACCTCAAAATAGAAAAAGAAAAATTCGCTGAAAAATTTATTAATTCATTTAATAAAAAAGTGAAACAATTAAGTGGAATAGAAAAGTTCGATCCTATCATTCCTCTTACAAAATCCATGAGATAAAGGCAAAGGAATATCCCCGCTTGAAGTCAATATTCGACCCAAACTCAGCTACCGAGGCAATGCTTTGCTTTGTTCTATTTGATGAGTTAGCAAAAATTAGGGATTAATATGAATATGCGATAAGAGAAGGGTTATTGCGACACCTTGATTTTTGTAAACTTATGGGCTCTATTTGAGTCAACACGTCTTCTGATGATCCAACTTCATCGTGGAAGATTTTAAAATCTAAATTCCAGAATGTACTTATAACTCCTTTTAACGTTCGAATAATAGACAACAGAATGGTTATCAATTAGTTCTCAATACATGGTCTAGTTTATTAAGAAGAGTTTGATTATCGCTGATTTTCTATGTATTGCGAAGTCTGAAATTGAAACTGATATTGCCTCACTATCTGCATTGCCTAGGACAGATGATATTTTTTCTGAAGCGAAATGGATGTGCGATCATAAAATGTTTTGGTAATGATCCCATAAACTAATTTAGGAACCGAAATTACTTTCTGTAACAATGAAAATATTGGAGCACTCAAATACCCTCCAAAAACATTGAATTTTCTCCTTCCTTGTTGAGAAGAGAGAGAGCGACTCGATCTCAGCTCCTGAGTCTCGTTTGAGAGATGTTTATAAGGTGATGGATGTATTGATGGACTAATAAAGTAAAATCCTCACTAATTTAACTATAGAGATCCTGCATCAAACTTTCCAAACTGATATGCACGTTTGCCAATAATCACCAACCTTGCAGAACCTCCAAAAGAAAGATCTCATTATGAAACTTTAAGCATTTTTTTGAATTGAATTGTTACCTCTTTTTAAGGGTAGATAAAAAATGCATACAGTTGCTTACTGTGAAAGAAAATTATAGAATACATGTGAAGGAAATACCATAAATTATAAATTGTGATCAAAAGACGGTGGTCCTTTGATTAATTCCATTCTCTTTCAAGATTTAAAAAAGAAAAATTCAGTCCGATAAAATCTCTTATCATCGATTTTCAGTGTACCCATTGAAGAATACATTATAATGCTTTAGCGCATTCTGGTCTAATCTTTGAAGAAAAATCGGATTCTGCGAGTCCCTTGTATCTTTCATCTATTCAAGTATTAATCATTATATGAATTTCTTTATAGTTCATGCTTACAAGTGGGTTCATCAGATGGTACCCTTCTTTATTCTCGTCAGTTTCTGGATGAAAATGGTTTGGTCGTATGATTTGAGGATTCGCAAAAAGTTCAGTGCTAAACGCGTGTCTGTCCATTTGCTCGTCATTGACGCCGCTGGGTAAATATAGAGCTTCGGGATTACTTATCAACTGAGGAGGCCTTTTGTAGCTCGCCTCCAAGAAATCTCGTCTCGCAGGCGGCTCTGTTAAAAAATTAGCGGTTTGTATGATATTGCCGTATTCTTGAGCTATGCACATAATCAAACCTATAAGAAGGCGCTTTGCATGCCTAAGTTTACCTTTGAGCAGTTCAAACGTTGTAGGTGGCAGTCTTTCCTTCAGCTGGTTGAGAAGCATCATCGCTTCCGTCCTAGATTTTAACACAAATCAGCTTTCTTAGATACATGCTTAGACAAACCCTTGTATTTTCATTCTCCATCGCAAATCCAAATTTCTCTCAGAGATTTTCCGAAATGCTTCTTCTTTGACCATAAGCTCAGACTTGAATTGCATGATTTCTTCTCTAATTTTCATATTCTTTGATGATTAAGCTCAACTCCACTTATTCATACTAAAATCCTACCTCAATTTCAAAATCCTTTTGCTTCGAAATCTGATTCGGCAGGATTGAAATGGACTCTTGCTGTTGTTTTTTCCCATTAGGCTGCTCTGTTACTTCTTCCACTCCAAAACCTTCCTTATTTAACACTTTAGCTTTCTTCTTCTTGTAAATTGGCTGTCTAACAACATTGCACAGTAAATCCCTAACAAAATTTATTCACATTGCCAGAATGCGCTATTGCTGATTCATACCTTCTTCCATGCTGGAAATACGGGTGGCAGTATACATATTGAAAATTTTTGTACTTCCTCTTTTTGAAATTATACAAATTGAGCTAGAAAAAATTAGCGCATTTGTTCTCCTATGTATGAGCGTACTTGCCGAACAAACGATTGAAAGTTTTGATGGTTGAAAACTGTAGGAAGCACGTTCGTGACAAAGGCGCTCAAATCTTTGATCACAATCATTCCACCTGCATCATCCCATGAAACAGCGTTATTATATCTGTTTTGCTAAAAGGAAATTTGATTGAAAGAGTTGATGAGCAAGGATGAAGGAAAAAATCCGGTTACTTCCAGCATATCAAAGGTTTTTTCGATAAAAATATTGGTTTTATGACGGGAATAGCTCCGTATTGTTTTCGACGGATGTTGGGTCGTCGGGAGTTGTTGAGGTTGATCCGCAGTTGCCATTTTGAGCAGAAACTTAATTATCAATTAAAATTCCTTCCAATCATGGAATTATCATTTCGTAGGCTATACTATTTTGTCTAATTATAGGCTTCTTAGACTTCGCTTTTCAATTAATCGTACATTATTTAGGAAAAATAGAAGAATAGAAGCTTAACACCAGAGTTTGTGCAAATTTAATCGCTTATGTTTGACTCGCTGCCTTTTTAGAATTTTACAAAATGCAAAGATGTTCCGGATTATTCTAAGGAAAGTTCCATGTATCAATTAATTGTTCGAGAACTGCTTCGAGATCTTTTGGGGTCGGATGAGAACTGAACCAAAATCAATTTCTCTAATTATTCGCCTGAGGCAAGTTGTTTGATCCAAAAACAGTATTGATAGAACACTGAAATCTTTTCCTTGTTTTTCTTCATTAGATTATTGGTTGCGAAGGGTATGAAATTATCAGCATTATTAAGTTCGCAAACATTCTAATCGAAAAAGATGTACACCGATGACTTGGATATGGCAGCCTGAGCAATATTCGCTGGGAAATGGGGTGGGTGGGAACAAAGAGAAATGAAATAAAAGTTAGTTTTACTGGTCAGAAAGCTAAGGAATATTTTAGAATATTATCAAGCTGACCGCTAAAACCAGTATATTCGTAATTTCTGTCTGAGAGGTAAAAAAGGTTGCATTGATGGAAGTTGAAGGGGATGGTAGACTGAAAGAAGCTACCCACGAAACTTTGGGAAACTTCGAAGGAAGCAACGGCGTAAATTTGAACAATTTCTTTACTGAATAATTTAATCCAGAATACAAATGATTCGTGAAGTCGTTTTTAGTTGGATTCTCAGGATTTAATTTTTTTACTCGAAGAAATCTCGTTTTGGATTTTCAAATAGAAGCGAAAAGAGCGCTCTATTGACATCGAAAAAGTTCATATTGTCCTACTGTCATTGAGAGAATTACTTGAGGATTTTTTAAGTTTTTATGGGGCCTTAGACCGAATAATAGCATTTTCAACACTTCTCATGTGAAAATCAGGAATTGAGTTTGAATATTATAATTATTTCTAACCTTTGTTATGGGACTTTGTTGTATTAAGTGTTGAGGAAAATGGCGACATCAAGAAAGCAGCCATCACAAAAATAAACTTCGTTGACTGTGATTGAAGAATATTCTTCAGTTGAACAGGTCTCTTGGAGAAAGCTGCACCCTGAGCAACCCTTATTGAGAACCTTTTTTCCTCGAAAAGTTCATAGTTAATAATATGCGCTAGAGCAGCAAGACTAAATAGCAAAGTAATTCACTCACAATCGGTGACCAATTATCAGATTGTATACTCTGGAGGCTGATTAAGAGACGATAGTGAGAATGGAATTAGTATGTATAAGTCGTCACTTCTATAAGCAAATATTTAGAAATTCTTAAAGATATGTGCAATGATACCGATACTTAGCCTGAATCAATGATTATACTATTGTTCATTACTCATTTACGATGGCATTCGAAATTTTCAAGACTAAAAAGCTAACAAAACCAGTTCATTCTGAGCAAGTACGCATCCTCTCTCTTGATCACTTCACCAACAATTGAAATCATACAAATTTGAATTAATCATAACTCATACAAGCAATGATACTGCCAATGTTACTTACAAAGCAGAAACTAATTATGAAAGCCTATGTGTACAAACTGTCAACCTCTAAATGCACTAATTTAGTGAATGGTTCAAAGTGGTTCTCTACCTCTTTCTTGTTTTTAAAAAGAATCTCAGGAATAGATTGCAACCCAAGAACCTTCAATTTCCGACCAAATCCCCCTTCCGCTAAAATTTTGATCGCGCTCTTCTTCAGTTTCCAACACCCATTCAATTTCAACTTCTCCAAACCAGGGAATTTCTTCACGATACTAGAAACTGTCGTTTCCTCAACATACTCATGATAGCTAAAATTCAACGAACGCAGTCTCTCAAACTTCCGATCTCCAAGCCCTTCAAAACAGTCTGGAGTTATTACACTTCCATTCTCCTCGCTCATATGCGAAAAAGTGAGTTTTTCAAGCTCTGTTAAGCTCGTCAATATCACATGCAGGCTTTCGTTTCCCGTGTTGCTTGCATGTGATATCGCCAGTTTTTTCAAGCCGGGCGAGGTTATTACAACTGTCCTGACAGTCTCTTCCGTTACATTATAGTTCTTCGAAATATTCAGCGCTTCGAGGTCTTCCATCTCAGCAAAGAAGCTGTTAAAGCCTTCTTCTGTTATTTTTGCACAGGATTTAATCGAAATGCGTTTCAATATATTCCTTTTTCCAGAGACCGCAACGATTGCATTTAACGCATCGTCGTCACAGAGCGAATAATCTAAATTAATCGCCTCAAGCAGTCGATTCTTCTCAACGAGTTCTCTTATCGTAGCCGAATCCAGCGTCTTGCAACTTGACAAACTTAATTCTCTGAGCATCAGAAGTAAATTGAAAGATGTCAAGAGACTTAAACGAGCCATAGTTATTGAAGACCCACGGTAACATAAGTCTAGTTTTTGTAATTGAGGATATGATTTTGCGAGATTCACAATCGTGTTCTCATTAAGCACGAGATTCGAATTCGATGACTGCTCACAGACACGCAGGGTATTTAAATTCGGAAAATGAACCGCAAGATGCGAAAAGAAATCCTGTGAAATCAGCCACGTAGCGTTTGCTAACTCATCTGCGTCATTGATAAAAGTCGCTTCCTTAAGTCCAGGGAGAACCAAGTCATTGTATTCCCTCATATGAATGAACGCAAAATTTTT
>ENA-UOTX01000105-UOTX01000105.1-compost-metagenome-genome-assembly--contig:-NODE-105-length-89317-cov-18.599384_pt1 | contig 89317 bp, 40 predicted proteins | sample MGYA00238143_ERZ746982 | MGnify/ENA primary metagenome ERZ746982 (study PRJEB28758, sample SAMN06268862) | compost metagenome | isolation source: single cell | place: USA: California, Emeryville, Joint... | reverse complement strand
CCAAATGATTGGTGCAGATATAGTTTGAGAGTCCTTTTTTTGAGGGACAATTTGTGGGTTTATCATATTGGGGTTGGGGTCTTGCATGACTTTTCTTTATCCGATATTGAATACTAAATTCCAAATAGTGGAAATCCTATTCCATTTTTTGTTGGAATTATTTTATTGTATCTGAGCCTTTTGGATTATTTGATAAATATGGGCTTTTTCCTATTAACGGCTTGTGTTCTTATATTATATATATTTGGGGTAAATAATGTGTTTCATGTTTTTTATGAATTGATCGCAATCTTGAGGAGACTAATCTGTATTTGCACAGAATTTTGAAAAATGGTTTTTGGAAATGATAAAACGAAGGATTATCATCGCAAAGCCTTTAGATTCTTTTCCAAAAAGCAAAACTTATTGGTTTGCATGATGAAGGCCTTGCTAATAATATGCTTGTTTGAAAACAATTGGTGTGATATATCCAAACACAAATATACGATCAAAAACGATATCAGCAACAACAAAAAGCATTTATTTGGTGCAAATAATTTCAAAACCTTTCATGAGAAATCTCGGTATTAAAAATGACATAGGTGTCTACGCATCCAGCCAAGTCATACCACGAGCAACGTTGCTTTTCAGCTGCTGAATACCATTTCTGCAATCATGTTCACTACTTCAATGATTATCATAATTTCCACACCTCAGCTGGAAAAATATGGTCTAGTGGATGTGTCTTGAATTACAAAATGAGGAAGGGAATAAAATAGGTAGAACATGCACATACTCAAGGCGAGGCTGCGAATGGACAAGGATATTCGCAAACAGCATACTACTCCTTTGCAATAAATGGGTCTCACAGTTTGGGATTTATCATGTTAGAGTTTTGTTTAATCATTATCAATGATTTATTTATTTCATACTAATTTTGTTGTAATATGGAAATGTTTGCTTCCTTTATGGTTTTCTATCCTTTTTTAAGACTCTGATCCTCTTTTTTATAACCTACTCCATCATTAAAGCTCCCACTCCCAAAAAGTTAAGTTGTTTTGAAGCCAAGCCCCTAGAATGAATTAGACAGTAGCTTCAAATGCGTTACTCGTCATGTAACTACTGCGAATTTTTTTCAACTTTTCTTCTTGCTGATAATTTTCTTTTCAAATTTCATTAGTTTTATCACAAGGCAATCTCTGATAAATCGGAGCGAGTTTCGATGCTTTCGTAATACAAGATTTAAGATATTTTGCTTTTGGGTGAATGAAACGTTACGGATGATTGGGAATGGTGTTTGATATACCGACACATCAGATTCAAATGAGTCACAGCAATATGAATAATGAGCACAACTCATGAAAAGTAATATATCTTCCTTTATACTCAATTCGACATCCTTCGTCTAGGTCTTTCTCTTCTGACGCAATCAGAACAGCTACACGCCGAAGCGTTCGTGTAATTCGGATTCGCCAAAGCAACATTTACTTCTCTTCTTAGAGAACCATCAGGATTCACTATTGTTATTTCCTGATTTCTTATTCTATCCCTTCCAGTCTGCCCGCTCGCTCTATACTCACTCAAATATATATTATACCTCGAAATCATATCCCCTCGTCTTCCTATATCCATCGCTTGCGCTATCCTCTCTTCATGCTCCAAGACCCGCTGGATCTGGTGTTTATTATTGGTCAGCGCACAGAGAGGATTATCTCTCACAAATTCTTCATATCTCTCCCCAGAAATGTTCTGATAAGTCAAGGCTCGGCCAGTTGGGTATGGCTGACCTCGCACAATTTGGTTAGCTGGATTCAGAGAGTTGAACTGCCCAATTAAGTCGGCTGGAGCCCGAGTATTGAATGGATCAACCTGTCTGTGTGTTTCAGGTGTGTGAATTCGAGCGCCAGGGAACAATTCCTGAGCTCTTGTGACCGCTTCTCCCCAATTAATGCCTTGTTGTATTACATTCAACGAGCCACTCAGAAAAACATGCTCGATCTGTCCAGTTATTTTGTTCTCAAGGAGTGATACACCTACCATTCCACCGAGTCTCCTGTTGACGTTTCTGCATGCTTGAGACAGAACATTATTTATTTGATTCAATATGTCTCTACCTTCACCATCATGGTTGCCGTACTCACTAAGAGCATATATGCCTTCACCCATAGAATACCATGGGAGATTTGGGACTGCTCGAACGACAGGTTCAATGTTATCTGCAATAGCCCGGACAACCCCACCTCTCTCCACGGTTCCGTCTGATACTCCTAACACAGTTTCTGGCAAAACTCCTCCAATTATATTATCTCTTTTCACAGTTGCACCTTTGAGATAATTGTCTTTGAGGTACTTGTTAAATTTCGCAAAATTGCCAAGATTTTTATAATACTTTCCTATCTCGTCCTTGTTTTGAGCAAGAGCTAAAGCCTCCTCTACATTTCCAGTTCTACTGTAATTCTGATAGAATATCATAGTTTGAGCAAAGCAACTTTCAACGGTGTTACGATCCTGCCCAATGTGAACAGCCTTCCAATTGCCTGCTTCGTCGAGTATATAGGGTTGATAATGACCTGGCTTACCGTTTTCCCCCTTAACAAATCCTATCATCATGGACTGTGATTGCTGGCCCTTGCTTCCGAGAGGATTCATTATGCTAATTGGAGCTCCAAGAGAGTCATCTGGATTTACTTCTCTTATATCTATGGATATTCCTAACTGCGTTGCTGCCATTAGGATCTGATGATTGCTAACAAGTTTCACGTTTCCACTGGCGATGCTATCGCACAGTTGTTTATGTGTAGGTAGAATACCGTAAACCTGTCCGTCTTCTACCAAGACACGCACATCATCTCCATTGTCTCTCTTTAGCTTGCTCAGGGTCTGTCCACCTAAATTAGCAACTTCTACCTCTAATAGCTCGCTTGGTAGCTCATTAACGTTTATTATTAATCCAGCTTTCTCAAGTCCCTTCTTTTGTCTCGCTGTCAACTTGCTGATCCTAGCTTCGCCTTGATTCTTGACATCATCAACAGCAAGAGCAATCCTTTCCTCAATATGCTTTTGCAGCTGCTCTGTAGCGTTTGTGAGGGGTTTCATAATGCTCTTTTGGATGGGTTTTACGATGCTGTTTAATAACGATTGAACGCCTGGTTTAAGAAACCCATCCTTTATTTTTTTCACGAAGACTTCATGCATTTTCTTTTCCGACTCCGTCATTTTCTTGAGGACTCTTTCCGAAAAAGAAATCTCTTTCTTATCTTTGGCTATGAGCTGCTCGTCAATGACCAGAGTGCCAGCTTTTTGCTGCTTCATCAACTCTGCCTCTTCGCTGACGAGTTTGGATAATAAGTGATCGTAAAAACCAATGCAAATGCGACAGAGGTCCTCAAAATTTTTCATGTATTCAGCCACTTTCACTGTCCTTTCAATAAGTTTGACCATAGTACCGAAAATCTCTGCTCTTCCTTTATCAGCTAGGTTAGCTGCGAGAGAGGTACCTTTGGCTATTCCTCCGATTACACTTGAAATTGAGTTAAAGAGTGATTCAGCGTTCATATCTTCCAAAGCTGCCTGAGTGGCTTTTTCATGGATTTGTTCCGCGACATTGACGCCAAATTTGTTGTACATTACTTCAAGCTTCAGCTCGAATTCTCTCTTTTTTTGTAGGTAGATATAGTTGGTTTTGATCCAATCTTCAAAATATTTAACAAAATGAACATTTGCGATCTGATCAATCACCAGGTTACTGAGTTCATCGGCCGTGATATTGACAGTAGCAGTAATCATTGCGCCGCCAATTTCCATTACCATAGTTTTTGTAACTGCTTTGAGTAAAGCCCGTTTTAAGGCCATTTCGACGACCATCGGTACGACTTTCGCAGTCCTTGACATTAGTGTGCCAACACCGCAGGTTATAATTGATATTATTAGACTCTGGACTTTGTGTTTTCCGTAGGCTTTCCAGCTAAAATCTCCCGAATACGCAGACTGAATTGCAAAGACGATATCCCCGACACCTTCTGCGATGAGAACCTGTGCAATCACGTGAGCTGCGCCACCTGTCAGCACCTCAAGTGCGACACCGGCAGCAATTTGGGCAACTCCGATGAATGCGACGATAAGAACTCGATAATCAAAGGCTTTGTCCTCTTTGTATTCTAACACGAGATCAAAACCGGAGTTTATGTAGTCCATTATTTCTGGAGGGGCTTTATCAGTCGAAAATTTTTTTCTGATGTCTTCCAATTCAACTTTAATCTTCTCGAACTGCTTGATAGCGCCTGCATGCATTAAGATGACATCCTTTATGTTGTCTATTTTCTTATCCAACTCCTCATTATTTGACTTCACCGACGCCCCAAAATAACTGGCAACTTCATGGCCCAAGTCTGATTGTCTTTCTAATCCGAAAACGTTTTTGATGGCAGTCTCAGCCTGGCTTTTAATATAATCAATCCTGGGCTCAGGGTCACCGCTTTGTAGCCTGAAATTCGGTCGAGGTGGTTTGATGACACCGAATTCCATCATCCGAAAGAAGAAATCTCGACTGGCGCTTTTTGAGTCTTTTATTATGTCTAAATTCTTGTCTGAGACAACTCCTCCAGCATGGTAGATCCTCATTAAGAGTGATTCTCGTTCGAGATGTCGCTGAGGAGGCTTTGGTTCAGGGATGAACGCAGGATTTGCATATTTTGAAAGCACGTTGAATATTGATGGCTGAATGATGTTTGCGCCTACCAGTAGAGCCCTTAGGATTTCAAATTCTTCTTCATCGAGGCCAAAATCTTCTTTATTAAGTTGTTTGTCTTTAGCAAGATGGGTTTTCAGTACTGTTTTGATTTTTATGGATTTCTCTAGGATTTTACCATGAACATCATAGCTCATGTTTTCTATTGTGTTCAGAATATCTTCATCATGCGCGACGTCTTTGAGATTCACAGCTCCAATGTATTCTTCTATGGTCTTCATGTATGTGCCGTCCTTAAACGCATATTCTTGGTATGTTTTTAGGGCATCAAGTTTCGAGCTCATGTCAAAGCTCAGTTGCATTAATAACGCGCTGAAGTTTGTTTTCTCTTCGGATGAAGCATTTTCTGATATTCCGATGATTTGTTTGAGCGCACCTTCGATTTCCTGTTTACTGAACTGTTCATTGTTTCCGAGTTTGATTGTTTTGCCCTCCAAAGTCACTGCAGAATTGCCCAAACAGAAATCTAATAGCTTTGACTTTTTCGAGAAGAAAATTGATTCATTCTTAGCATCCAAAAATTTCTTCTTCAAAAACTCATGATCTATTCTAATTTCTTCGTAATTTTCCAGATGTGAAATTATTTTTTCAATTTGATCTTCATCGAGATTAGCCTCTTGTTGTATTGTATTAATTAATTGTTTTTTGCTGATGTCTTTTGTTCCTGTTAATCCAAGTAACGATAGTAACTGATCTAATTTCTTATCATCTTTGGTTAACCCAACTATTTGCTTGAAACCAATTTTTATATCTTCCAGGCAGAACACCTGACCATCAGATAATTGTAAATCTTTTGTTCCATTTATTGTAATTTTTTCTTTCCCCAAGCAAAATTTCGTTATGACGTCTTTCTTTCCAAAGAAAATTGGTCCATCTGGACTTCCTGCGAGCAAAACTTTCAATCTATCATGATCGATGATAACCAATCCTTCCACAAGCATTCGCTTGATCTGATTGCCTGTTCCCTTAAATACTGGATGGTCTAAAGATCCAATTAATTTTTGTCTGATATTGGCATCAATATGAACCATTTCTCTCGTTTCAATAATGCCTTTCATGTCGTCGAGGAATTTCTCTTTTGTATAGATTAGATTTTCAAAGGAACTACCATTTTTTTCTCTTTTCGAGCTCATAAGCTCATCCAAAATAAGGTCTTTATAAGCTGAAAACATGATAGGAAAAGTTATCGGTTTAAAAGCATTTTGCTCCTTCTTGAGCAGTTGTCGGTCTGCAGCGATAATTTTAGCTTCTATTAAGATATCAAGTATTTTCTCATGAGCTTTATACTCGTCCGCATTCTTAAACGTGATGTAATCATCGCTCGAGTATTTGTTCAGGAGAGTCAATGCACCATCATAGTTTGCTGGAAACAGTGCTTTCATGCTCTCGAGCTTTTTTAGTTGCTCTTAGCTAGTTTTGATAAGGATGGCATTTCCAATTACGCATTTAGAGCTCCTCCGCGTCCCCTTTATCGTCTTGCCAACCAATTCACTGAAAATCTTCTTTGACTGATCTCCAACAAAATTAGGTCCTTGAAAAGAGTCTGGAGTCATCTCTGACCCTATCGCTGCTCCTATTGCATTCAGATGAATTGATAGCACTTCACACTCTCCCTTGCATTGCTGTTCAAATAGGTTTGATCCCGTTGCTATGCCCTTAGCCCGCGCTGCTTGATTGATTGTATTAAGCATCTGAATTCTGGAGAGTATCCTGTCTCTCTCGCCTTCCAGCAGCTTGAGAGATCGCTTGAGGGCAACTTTAGCCTTTATCTTAGAATTGTAATCACCTCCTTCTTTTTTTATAATAGCTATAGCTTTGTAATAATAAGCTATCCCAGCGAACTGTGGATGGTTCGCTATAACGTAATCAAAGCAATCTAAAGCTTTTTGGTATTGGCCTTCCTCGAGATAAAAACGTCCCAATTTATTTAATTCTCCTGGCTCTTCAATCAATCCGTAAAAGCTTTCCATTTTAGAGTTGATCCGGCTTTCAAAAGAAGAATACGCGTTCAAAATTTCAGCATCTCCGGTTTCGTAGACTTTGGTAATCTTCTCGTCCATTTGGTTCAACCAGATCGCCCATAAATTCTTCAAACTGCCCATCTGAAGCTTGAGCTCTTCCGCAGACTTGAACCTCTTTGACAGATGGCTTCCAGCAGTTGTTTGCAAACTGTTAAACTTAATGAAAAGCTTATCTTCGAGTCTAATTTTTGGAAATTGCTCCGTCTGCATGTTGGACAGCCGGCTGCTCTCTGTCGCATCTCTTTCCTCTTTGAGTTGAGCAATTGAAATCTCCTCGTCAGATCCAGTAATCAAGTGACGCACTATATAAGTAGCAGTACCGGGGTTCCCTGCTCTTGCTGTCCTACCGAAAGCCTGCCTTTCGATTCTCGCATTTTTCGGTACGTATGATAAAATAACATGCAACCCTCCGTTTTCTATAATCTGCTCGCTGACATCAAGATCCGTACCTCTACCAGCAATATTGGTTGCTATCACAATATCACCAGCTTCCAAGCGTGTAATTCCGGGGTTCTTGGACGCTCTATCATAAATATAGATTCTGTTTTGGCTGGCGTCTTTGAACTCACTTCGTACTTTATTCTCAACAAGTTTCAAATCTGCGATATTTTCACAAATTATCAAGATTGCTCTGCGGGTGTCCCAGCGAGAAGCGTTTAGTGGTTGCTCTGATTGCGCCTTGCAAAAGTCCACGGATTCCTGGGTTGTTTGCAAAGTTTCATTAATATACAGTAGCTCCTCTTGGTTTCGGCTGATCACGAGGTTGAGAGACTCCAGCTCCTGTTCCTTCTGATTTTTCATCGTTATCACAGCGTCTATTTCTTTGTTGAATTTGGAATCAATTTGGCTCTTTTTGGATACGATCTCTCTTAGTAAGTTGAGAAAACTCTGTACTTTGCCTTTCAGTTCTTTATCTAGATCAATAAGATCTTTCTCTATAGCTTCAACTTGATTGATAAGCGTTGGAAGAAGAACTCTTAATTGACTTGGATTGGATTCGGTCTCAATTAGAGTTCGCAGGGCTGCGATCAGTTTATTGCAAGTGTCAATAAAACTGGCAGACTCGGTTTTCTTCTGGTTAAGTTCACTCTTCTTTGCTGTGAGTCTTTTCGAAGTTTCTTTCAGGCGTTTCAAGGATTCTTGCTGAGATTCCAATTTTTTCTTCATTCGGTCAAGATATGCCTCCGTGCATGGCAGATCTTGGTCCATTTTGTCTCTGATGTCATCCACAATGCTCTGTAACCATTTCTCAGGCCCTTTCTCTGCTGTGTAACACACAACCGCTTCTGACTCGAAATCGTACTCGAAACGGTAGGACTTGAACCTTGGCATTTCAAAGAAGTCGACTTCGTACACTTGACTCATCATTTTTCTCTCTTCCTTATCGCCGATGGTTCCAGTCATACCGTATAGCTTTGGATATCTCATAAAGAAATTCAGATTGGACTCATAGATCGCCTTCAAACTTTCCGAGCCCATCTTGTGGCTATGCTTCAATTGTAAGAAGATGTGTAGCCCTTTCGACCATTTCGTTGATAGTTGCTCAACACCCGTGTCCTTATCCATAATGATGAGCTGTCCTTGCATTTGGCAGTCAACGTCACCGATAATATAAGCATCATCGTTTTGGACGTATTTCGCGTGATAAGCGCTCTCTACCCAAGTTTTAAGATTTTTCTGCACATACTCTCGCAAAGTGTTTGGGATTGGGATCTTAACATCATCATCGCTTTGGACTTGTGATTGGTTTTGATTTGTCTCATTAAGCCGCGTGATTTTCGCAATATATTTCATAATTTTCTCAACGTTTTCCTCACTGTACTTGCCTTCAGAAGGACTATTCACCGCGGCCCAAATGAAAATGAAAATGTCTTTCAAATGCCTCATATCTGTGATGTTATGAGAAATATACAACGTATTTCCAGCTTTATCGATCATCATACTGTCAGCTTCATCTAATATTAGCACATCGCCGATCCCTGTGCCGCATCTAATATCTTTGCCGTAGCATTGACTTAACAAAATGTCTCTTTGGAAATAACTGGCCTCTCCATAGATGATCGTACAACTCTCATATCTCTTTTTCCTTTCTTCATCTCCAGTCAGAGAGTGCTCGCAGAGCTCATCGCAGTTGTTGCCAGCATTAAGATCGAACATTTCAAAAAACTGCTTATACCCTTCACGTTTTCCGGGCTCTCTTTGCTGAGAGTCTCTGATTGCGAGAATTTTAGAGCTAGTGACGATATCTACTCGTTTTCCTGTGAGCGCTAAGCAGGTCGCTAGCATCACAGTTGTGAGGGTTTTCCCTTCGCCGGTAGAAATATTAGCCAATCTGCCTCGAGTTTTACGACTTTGGTCGCTTCTTTCATCCAAATAGAGTAGTAACGCGATGATTTGAGTGTTTCTGGGTCCTGTAGGAAAACGATCGAACAACGAAACAGCCTTGATAATTACCGAAATCAATTCGGTAATTACATCGTTTGATGATAGGTCAGAGCTCCATTCAAATATCTTTCTGTGGTTAGTATCTGGTTTGGCTTTAAATTCTTTCGCCCATGCTGTTACGTCTTCTTCTTTCCATTCGCTGATCCTTTTTGAAATAGGAGCCAGTTTTGGGTATTTTTCTAAATTTCTTGCGCTTTTAATTATCTCTTCAAGTAACGACAGGCTCTGATCGCTGCTTGATCTCTTTTCTAAGCTTTCGCGGACCGCTACATTGATTCCATCCGGCCCGATCTTGTCTTCTGCTAACATCATTGCTACGAGCTGATCGACAGGCAGTGGCGCGTCATCCGCTTGCTGGGAGTCTACAAAGGATAACACACCCTCCCACTCAGCAAGATTTTTTGGTAGTAGCTCTACCTTCATCGGGTCGAAACTTTTATAAAGAATGCCCATCAAGATCTTTCTATTCAGATTCCTGATGTCACGAGTGAGACTCTCTACACTTTCTAATTGTTTAATCTTGGAGATCAATTTCTTCACGAGGTTCTTTCCTTTTTCTTGCTTGATCTGATAAAGCAGTGAGACCGTAGTTGATTTGTATTTATCTCGGCAGGTCTCAAAAATTGAGTTGTTTAATTCTTGGAGTAATATTTCTTTCTCGAGTGTACTGCCCCACAGCGTAATATTCTTCTCTTGTAACGTCTCTAACAACATTGGATTTGCATAGACCTTGCTTTCAATTATCAAATCGATAATATGAGCCAAGGTATCCGGGTTGTGCTGTTTTTGAGCTTGGCTAACGAAAACTCCGCAAAATTCCATTAATTTTTCTAAATCCGGCTGGACGCTGAGGACCAATTTCAATTTCCCAATCGCATTATTCAATTTGATATTATCGATAATTTCAATTCGATGGAATATCAAATCGATTGCGATGTATTGCATCGGGCTAGATTGAATAATCTCACACACAGCGTTCAAATCTGATTGAAATCCTAGAGAGATAATCGACCTTTTGACCTCGTAGAGTGACTTAAATTTATCGAGATTCATAGAGATTAGCTCCAAGACCTCAAGCGCTTGTGCTACTTTCCCTTTCTCTTGATGTAGGAAAACGAAAGCGCGCAAAACTTCGGCAACGCTCAACTCTCCATGATTTTGAGAAAGCTTCTTTGTAAGAATAAAGTCTTCAATTCCAAATAGTCTGATGGATAATAACTCCTCCTCCCACAAAAACGGCGGGCATCGGTCATCTCCTTCGAAGATGTTGCTGATTTTATTGCGGAGAATCCTATCAGGGCATTTATCCCACAACTCGACGATACCCTGCTGACCACTTTGTTCAAGCTCTTTGGAGTTGAACTTCAATTTGCATAATTTCAGTATTGCATGCAGGTGGCTTGCTTCTTTTATACTCAATAGCTTTAGAACAGTCTGGATGCTGAAGTTTGCTTTTGTTGGTTCCTTCAGATACTTCAACACAGATGGCTCATCATCAGGTAAGAACCATTTGACGGCTTCTTGTAAAAAGGATTTTTCGTCAATGTTGCATATGAGGCGGTTCAAGCCTTCCTGAAAATCTGTTCTGTTTGATCTGTCTGACCAAGCATTGAAGTATTTTTGAACATTCATCCTCACAAGTCGGTGCAACGCTCTGACATCCTCTTCTGATTTGGGATTAAATGTCGAGAACTGCAAAACCAGATCAAGAATGAAGTTTCGATAACCCTCGAGATGATCCGAGCAGAAAGTCTGAGACAAGCACGTGTATAGTTGCAGAGAGGTACAAACTTTCTCCTTTTCCTGTAGGTTCGTCAAAGGGATCATCGTTGTGAAGATAACTGCTGGATCTCTGAGAAAAACTTCTTTAAGCGTGCTTTCCTGAAGTATTCTTCCCAATACAAGGACAATAAAAAATTCTTCCGAGGCCTTTGAGTCTCTTCTCTCCTCCCACTCTGCATGATCGGCTGCTATTTCAGTCTCTAAATCTGCAACATATTCAAGGAAATCTTCATAAAGCTGGTATAGTCGTCCTTGTGTCGCCATCATTAGCACTTGAAATGCTTTTGAAATTTTTTCTGAGAACCTTCTGGCTCGACACAGCGAGTGCTTTGACATAATCTCTCCGACTTTTCTGTCCAGGTACAATTTGATAATATTAAACACGAGAAATTGTAGCTCTTCAGCAGTTTCCGCATTTAGTTTCCGAATGAGTTTCTCTAAGTCAGTCACTGACAAGTCAACATGACATCTTTGAAAAAGGACATCGAGCTGTCTATAGACATGAAGTCTATCAGCCTTCTGAAGCTTTTCTGTTTTCGTGAGCTGCTGAATAATTTTTTCTACGTTTGTAATTGAGAGTTCTTCTTGCTCAAAAGTAACAATCCCCTCGAATCCATCAGCGATGATTTGGTTCATTCTTTTAAGTAAGAAGTCCCTTATTAGCATGATACTACTCTTATTCGTTGCTTCTAAGCCTTCAGGTAATTTCGAACTGACAACTGCATTGAAAAATCCATTAAAGCAAGTTTCAGGAGCGTCTCTCGGAGGAATCACTTGCCTTAATTCCATCATTTCAGTAAGCAGCCCTTCTTGGACCTCGCCTAACTCATTGCGTAAATAGTTATTGGCTTCAACAATAGGTCTGAAATGATTTTCCGCCTCGATAAAAAGATCGAAGCCCTCTTCCTTGAAGGGAACATAAGTCAATGTGGTTTGAAGTTGCTGTAATGTCGACAGTAAATTTATTCTTGAATCAATCTCTGCGACTACTTCTGCTTTCTCTTCAGATTGATTGCGGTTACCGGCTGGTCGAAGCACCGTTTCGAAGCAGCCGAGAGCAACTTTGAGTTCGCTCATGAGCTGCTGATCAGAATCGCTTATCACCAGCATATATTTAATAATTCGATGATATGCATCGAGGAATGTATTCATCGATTGAATAAAGCCTTCATCAACATTGAAGTCTTCAACTGGAAGCGAAAAATAAAACACAAGACCTCGTGTGATATTGATGAAGCCTCTGAGCTCTTTCTTTGAGCTGAAATTCGTAATAGAATCGATCAAGTCAGTTAATCTAATTTTTTTAAGAGACATTTTGAGTGCTTGCTTGTACTCTTCGATTTCTTTCACAAGCTCCTGATGTGTCAATTTTATCGAATTGATATCTTCTGTGAATTGATAGATTCTTGTTTTCTTGCTTTCAGAATCGACAAAACTGACCACCTTATTTCCATGTATCACGCTTTCTAAGATCTCCTTAGATTTAAACTGTCCATTATTGTGGAACAACTCTTCCAATCTAAGAGATTGTGAAAGATGGGAGGTTCTTTCAAACCTGCTTTGAAGAACATCGGAATCGTTTCTTTTCATGTAACTATTGATGTCCTTCGGCAAATTACAGTTCTTATCCGAAAAAATTTGCGAATTGAGTGCTTCAGCAAGTATTGCTTCAACTTCGGGACAATCTTTGTCGTCTTTGGCTTTCTTTTCGACACACTTTTCAATTTCTGTTTTCAGACGAGTAAATTCCTTTATTCTGTGTGAGTAATCCAAATCTTCATCATTCTGGTCGGCCAGCAACCTATCAAATTTATCCAAGTGTAGTTTCATGATTCTCAGATGGTTTTCTCTTAGTCGTCTGTCCATAATTCCACTGTACTTTTTAAAATGTTTCAGAATTATGGCCTTGATTTCCGATAACTTGAATACATGAGACTCCTGTTCTTTAAGCCTCAGTTCAAATAAGTTCGATATTTTCTTCAACCCTAGTTGATCAGCGCTGCGGAGTATTGCTAGCATCATAGCATCGACGGTCGAAGCTTGAGTCTTTTCTTTATTGGATTTTGCTAGCTCCGAGTAGAGGTTATATAGTTTGCGTTGGCAATCATCATCGTCACAAGAATCGATCACGTACTCGATAAAATACTGCAGCTCATCGACCGCAAAAGGAACTTCTTTTGGATTGTTGTAGTGAATCTTGAGAAGTTCACTCAAATTTTCCATATTTTTCAACTCGGAAGTTATTCCTGATGTAGCGGCTATTGTGGTCCACATATCTGTCGTGATTGTTTTTCTGATAATTTGTAGTTGCTTTGTCAATTTTTCTTCATCAAACTCATTGAATGGGTTATCGTACGTTCGTAAATTAGTCAATATTTTTTCAGAATAAGCATAAAGATCGTGTTGCTTTGCTGAAATTTTCTGTAATCCGAATAAAATTCGAGATACCAAGTGATCGACGACTTGCCTATTTTCGATTTTATTTCCGAGATTTGCAAAAATCTGATGAATATTTGAAAGTATTTCCCGGTGTAGTCGCTCGCCCTCCTCTTCAAGTAATTTCCACTCTGCAGGATCTCGTTTTCCCTCTCGATAGGTCTTGAGAGCGTTTTTATGCTCTTCAAGCTTTTGCTGCAGCCCCTTTCGATGGAGATTAGGATCGCCTTGTCCTTTCTGTTTTTTCAGACAGAATCTGAGGAAAATTTCAAATTCTGCTGTTGCTCCTTTTTCGAAAATTTTCAAGGCTTCAGGACTGGACGTTTGGTCGATTTTGTTGAACTTTTCGACAACTTCAGGCAGCATTTTTTGCAAACATTTCTTGGCTTCTGAACCTTTCATTCTGATGACTTCCAAAACGAGATTTTCTGCTTCCTCTTCAGATAAGAAATCTACAAGAGCGATTTTAACCAGTGTTGTAAGTTCAGCGATGTTGTCATAGAAAGCTAACGCATCTTTTTCCTGCATTAGTATCATTCAAATTCTGACGAAATAATGAAAATGAATATAAAATTAAGCTATGGATATTCGAAAAGTTTAATTTTATTCCAATTGCGCTCACATTGCTCAAGATTTCGTCCGTTTTTGAAAAAGACGAGAAATGGTCAAAAATTTTGTCGATCATCTAGAGTTTTGCTTCAAGTACTCACCTAACGAGGCAAAAGTACTAAATTGAGTTGATTTGGAATTGACTGTTATTGCAGTTATTTAAATTGAAATACTCTTTCTGAGTTCATCAGATGAGAATTAATTTTGAAGCGCAAATTTGTTGTTTCCTTTATTTAAAAAAATTAACCGCAGAACAATCAATCCGAAGGAATATTTTGGAAATTAAAAAAAAAAAATGATTCCTGTCATATTACCTCGTAACCAGAAAATTGACAAGAACCTCAAATTTACAGATGAAAACATCGAATCTATGATTGAAGAGCCTCAGAATGACCCAAAGCAAGAAGAAATGATGAAAACTAGCATGTTAATGCGTCAAAGCTACATTAATCTGACAAGAGAATCTGCCATTAGGACCGCAGAGATACAATTATTAGATGGATTCAGTGAAGGAATTTTACACTTTTGCTTAGGAAATAAGCTGATTAAGCGAGGAAATCGTAAAGATTTGATCTTTCGCATCAAGACTGAATCTGAAGAACAAGAGTACAGATACAGCCCAAAATACAACACTTTAAGCCGAAGCGGCATGAGGGGCACAAAATATATCAATGGACTTGAAAGAGAAAAAGAAGTTGCCTTGATTTGCTATGAATTAAAGAAAGCATTCCTTAAGCAAATTGACTTGGACAGTAATAGAGCTCTTGCAGAAGGGAGGTTCACTAAAGCCAATTTTTATCAAGGCAATCTAAGCATTCTTAGTCCTCAAAAAGAATCTCTGATGAAAGAAATACAAAATCTGGATGAATTAATCGCTTTGTTGAGTCATTATAGCGTTTCTTTCAGTGGTACCTTTGGCGTTCAAGTATGTGCTCTCCTTGAGAGTCTCCGGAGATTATGTGACTTCGAATGGAATGAAACCATAAAAGAGTTGGTCCTCAAGTTGTTTCAGCGTTATACTGAGCAAATCCAACTTGCTCAATCAGCCACATCAGCTCATGGATCCACCTCAGATTATGAAACCAGAGAGAAGCAATTCACGTTTGTTTTAGAACTCGAGGCTGACTTGAAACAAGGAAATACAAATATCGATGGGAAGTATTGTAAATTAAAAAAAGAAGAAGTTGGGAAAATGTCCGAACTCGCAAATTCATTCGCTTGCGAGTATCTGGCAGATCTTATTAGAAGTATCGATTTAGAGGCTTTCTCAAGAAGACACGATCAAATATCTCGGGAACTGAACCAAGTTGAAGTTATCGAGAGCAAGATGAGAGATATCAAAATCAAGATTAAACAGATAGAAGGCGGCTTTAGTGCTAAATTTGAGCTGACGAGAGAAAGCGAAGAGAGATTTAAACGCTTACTGAAAGCTCAAAGGGCGAAAAACAAGCAAGAGTTCCAGGAAGGGATGGGTAGAGCCAAAGAAAAGAGCGAATTAATCAAACGGAAGCTTGCGATTATACGCTGCAAATATGACCCGGTTTATGAACTGAGAGACCTGAACGAAGCCATCAAATTAAAAGAAAAGCAATATCAACTGCTCCAAACGAAAGAAGATCAGATTGCTTGCAACAAGCAGCTTGCAATCAGAACCAGTGAGATGAGTATTCCTCTTTTGGAAGAAGAGCGGGATTTTTTACAGAAAAAAATCGAGCAGATGGATCGAAAGTCCAACCAGATAGCCGAAAAAATCATCAAAGTGTTTTCCGATGAATCTAACATAAAAGATTTGCTGAATAAATCGGAATCAGAAGAAAATGTGCGAGCTCAGAAAATAAACCATAAATATTCAGAACTAAATAAAGTTAATGAAGATGTTAAGGCATTGGACGCAGATATTAAAGAAAAGCAACGCCTCCTGGCTGGAGTCCCTGAAAAGCATAAGAGTGTCTTTAAGGATCGCATTTTCGAAGAAGTGAGAGGAAACAGAAACGGAAATTTCGCTGATAACGGCGGTAATAACCATCGAGACTGCTATTCCGGATGTGCGTATAGATCAGCCGTGAATCGATGTGTGGAAGAGTCACTCTTCCAAGCAAATTCGAATTCTGGAATCATTGACGCTGAATTAATGTTTGATCGAGTGAACCCGTGGAGACAGAACGCTCATCAGAATTATGGTTTCTGGCACTCGATTGGAACCCCAAGAGGAGGAAAACACACATCAGATTTAAAAGAAATTCCCGTTATCGTCCAGAAGAGATATCAACAATTGCTGGCCGATATTAAAAATGAAGAAGATAAGTACAAAGAGCAAATCAGCAACTTAACAGCTACCCTAAACAAGAAGCTCGAAGAGAGAGCAGCCCTAAGAAACGCGATTGTTGCTTTTGAAAATGAATCGAATGAGGGCAATTTGAAAATCAAGGAAAGTAATATGAAAGAAACGAACCTCACTCTGCGCTCGAATTATTTGACCAAGAAAGAGCATTTTTTCAAGAACTGTCAACAAAAGATTCAAGATCTCATCGCATCGATTAATGCGCTCAGGACAGCCAAAGAAGATGAAGTAGCAGAAATTCGGCAGAAAATCCAAGATAAAAAGGACGAAATTGACGATATACTCACTGAAATTCACAAAGAAGGAGAGTACAATGTCGCGCTAGCTGTCTCACAAACAAGATGGATCTGCAGTCGATTTGAAAGAATTATTGCGAATATTGGAAATTTGCAAAAACAAGAGGAAGAGCAGGGCAGGCTGGATACAGAAAGGGAGGAAATGTTAAAACAGCAAACTCAAATTGACACTCAAATCACGGATGCGAAAACACGGTTAGAGGAAGTGAAAAAACAGTGTAAAGAAAGCAAGGTCAAAACCAATAATTTGCTCAACGCTCATGCAGTACAGCTCGAGAAACGCTGTGTAACTGAGACAGAAAAGAATTTTGGCTCTTCTGAGAGGATAAGAGTGGGCTATTTGAAAGAAAAAGACTTGAAGGCGTGCCATGAGAAAGAGATTAACGAGTTCAAGAGAGCAAGGTCGGAATTAGTTTGGAGATACGTCTACGAGACAATGTTGCCGAAAGGAACAATTGATAACTTTGAAGATGACTGGCAGGAATTGCAAGCTCAGAGACAGCTGTTTAAGACCCGAAAGCATACAAACTGTCAAAATGGTATTCATGAGAAGAAATGCAATTATTTCGCTCTGATCTTTAAGATCATGGAGATCTTGCTTCAAGATCCTGAAATGGCTCTTCTTGAATTCGAGAGTAAGATAAATGAAACCAACGCTGAGGACCTTAAGCATGTTCTTAATGAACATGAGAAAGACTTTTTCGAATGCACAACTGCGATAAGAACAAAGATACAAGAATCAGACGGCAGGCTGCAACTAATAAATGATAAGTATAAGAAAAAATCCGAAGCTTTAAAGAGCAAAATTGAATTATACAAAAAAAGACTATTGGAAAGTAAAAGATATGACGATGAGGTAATTATCGAGCACCCAGTTGATGATCGAGAGAGAGATCCAAATCAAGCGGAAAAGCTGCTAAATGCGGGCGCTGATTTCATTGTTTTCAGCTCCACGGACATTTACACTCACCGCAATCCCACCGCTTCGATAACCAGCGCTAAATTAGTAGAACTACTTGCTTCTGGGCCGAAATCAATGAACGGGCTAAAAGAACCAGAGCTTTTAAAAGAAGTCTCAGAGCTGCTAGATAAGAGGCGAGTCACAATGGAAAAAGAGCTCATGCAGAAAGAAAGTACTCCCAAACAAAAATTTTACGAGCTATTGGTAGACTATCTCCAAAAAGAGAACTTTACAATGAGATTTCGATTCAAAGCAGAAGCCAATCAACGAGCAAAACTCGGTCAGCAAAAAAGAGAAATAAGAGCACAAATTTCGGAACTAGAGAGAGAAAAAGAGAGACTAGCTCAAAATCTGAAACAGATTGAACTATTTGACCTTGTAAATAAGAAAATAATGGCAAAGCAAAAAAATTCGCCCTTAGGTGCTGAAATATCCGATGATTTAATTATTCAAGAATACAAGGAGTGCTATCAGGAGCTATCAAAGGTATTGTCCGAAAGAACCAAAGAAATAAAAAACTATAAAGAAAGCCTTCAACAGGACATCGGAAGTATAAAAGCAGAAATCAAAAATATGTTTTTCGTTGCTAACAAAAACTCTCTTCTGAATAATTATTTGAAAGTTGGATTAGGAGGAGATGGTACGAGGCATCGCTACTGTGTTTTAAGCTGCAATTATAAGAAGCAGATTGAATTCGTGATAAAAGATGTATTTGCAAACCTTTCCAACAGATTGTTCGAAATCAAAGGACCAGAATATCGGATCTCAGCGGGAATCAAGGATGCGCTCTTTCGTCAATTAGGAAGTAATAAAACTTGGCAAGAGCAGGACAAAGAGCATCTGAAGACCCATCAAGAAGGACTGGTCGCAATCAGTAATTATGCCGCTGAAAGATATGGAAAAAAACGAGACAATATCATCTCAAGGCGCAAAAATGAAATCAAAATCATCGAAGGTTACATCGCGAAAATTGAATGGGATAGAGAGGCTCAGAATGACATTCTAATTCAAGAGATCAACGAGCGGCTTGCGTTAATCGACGAGTTTCTGGACATGTACAAAGAATCAGCGTACAAGGCAAATGGTGCTGCTGCCTTAGAATCCGAGCAGGTACTAAGCGAAGAGCTGTCGAAATACCAGGAGCAGTACATTCAAGAATCGCTAACTAAGCAGGTTGGTTATCTAATTGCGACGTTTCAGAAGATAGGGGAAATATTGGCTTCAAACAAAACCGAAAGAGAACAAGCTGTAGCTGTCCATTTTATTGCTTGCGTCTGCAAAGTATTTGAAGATTGCAAGATTTACCTGAACCCTAATGAAACCAATCATAAACAGTTCATTGAAGAGCTAACAACCAAGTTAAATCAAGAACTTTCAGCAGAGCAGGACTCAAGCGAACTCCGAAGACTAGTCAAGAAAAAAGCAACCAACAATGGTGCTGTTGACTATATCCTTCAACAAATTTTGTGGCTATTTGAAGAAGACAACAGCAAATACGATGAGAGGTTCAATCCCCTGGCAGCTTTCGCCCAAGTATTAGCTGATGAAGCACGATTACGCGAAGAGACTGAAAAAAAATCGCTTGCAGGATTACATAAACAATTAGAGATCTTGGAAGCAGCGAAAAAAGAAGCCTTCATGAGAGATAACTCTTCGCTCAGGAAGGAACTGCATAATATTGAGCTTTGCATCGAGTGTATCAATAATGCTTCGAACTTTGCTGCTCTAAGAAAAAGAATGGAAGATTTTGACGCAATGAGAAAAAATAAAGATACTTACTATTCTATCGAAATCGAAAATCATAGAATCTGCATAAGATTGATGAATACCGATCCAATAGAAAAGTCTGCTGAGATTAAAGAGATTGACAAAATTCAGCACCATTTAACAAGACATGTTGATTTTTTGCTCGAAAAGAAAGCGCTTCGACAGAGCTACCAAGTTGAATTTGAAGAGAAGCTTGCGAAGGAATCCAAAGAGCAGTTCCTTGAGATCCAAAGGGATCTCTTCGGGCAAGGAATATCGCTAATCGGGTATAGTTCCTTCGAAAATGGAGAAAAGTTGGACGCAACAAACTCTCTAATTGCGGCTGTGTTAGGCTCTTTGCTCAACCAAGACAGCGTATATCAGAACGCGTCTCTAAATTCAGTAAGTGAGCTTTTAGGGCTGAAAATAAGAAAATTGAGGTTAAAGTATGATAAAGCGAAGGCTGATCAACTAAATCAAAGCACTAAGGAGGAAGACCTAGTGAGAATGGTGATAAATGATGAATTTAAAACCGATGGCTTGCAAGTGAGAGATATACTCCTACTCCAAGGGATGGGAAGCAGTTCCGTTGACAAAGGGGGCAGGGGATTAAAGCCTGTCTCGAGTTCAAGCGGGCATACGAGTGTCTATATCACAGTGTGGACTGACGGGGAACTATACTTGAGCCTTTGCTCGAGCAATAGACTTAACACGAAACAATTGACTGACCCAAGTTTCAAGATTGCCCAGATTATTGGTCATTTAAAGGCAGACCAGGCTTTGTGGCAACACTTCTGCGAGTTAAGGATGAAAAAGGTGTTGGACGTAAAACTCGAAACGACGACAAATCTTGGTGAAATATTGATCAAAGAAAGAAAGAGTTTAGCTAAGATTTCGACGCTACGGGAATTTAATGCAGAGTTTTGCAGCGTGCTAGACGACCAACATCACAAGAGTCTCTGCTTGCTAACGTATCTGGTTTACTTAGAACAATTTGACAAAATTAGAGAGGATGACGGACAAGACCAAGAGCTGGTACTCAGAATCGTCAAAAAAGAATACGAAAACGCCTTTTTAAACATTCTCAAGGCAGAACAGCAGCGAAGAAAAATGAACAATCAGTCTTTGCTTGCTGAATCAAAAGAGGAGCTGTATCTCAAAGAACTGATAAAAGACAGCGAACCTCAATTACATGAGCTTGAGAAACAGATTCAAGAAAAGGAGGAGTTGATCGCTAACGATCAAGAGCTTGTTGCTTCCTTACTAGCCGAGAAAGAAGGCGATAAAGAGCAATGCATGAACAAAATATCGCAATTGGCCAATAAGAAGAACGAGCTAATCCAAAGACTTAATCAGACTCAAGAGAAGCTCACGCAATTAAATAAACAGGAGAAACATAGTGAAGAACAAATCGCAGACGCAAAGGCAAAGGTCGATTCGTTGCAAGCAGAAATTGAGAACATTGAAAAAGAAATCACAAACCAAGAAAATACCAAACGCGACCTTGAGCAAGAGATGGCTGGTTTAATAAACAAGAAAAAAGAATCGGAAGCCGAATTGGAAAGGGTAAAGCAAATGAAACAGCAGAAGGAGAACCAACTCGCCAAAAAAAAGCAAGAGATTGACAGTGCAAAAGACGTCGTTCGATTGATCGAAAATTTGCGTTTGGTATTGAGCGAACCAGCTCTTCAGACGGAAAAAGAAAAAGAAAATATTCGCAACATTCTTTCTAGAGGTATGAGTTTCTTCCAGTTGCTGGAAGACATGAAGAGCGAACTGGAAAAATTCAAAGATTTTACAGGAAAAAAGCTTTCAGGAGTACTTACAGAAGGAATTGACTATCCAAAGCTGGCTAATTACATTATTTCTGGCAGCAGGGTCAAAATAGCTGGTGAGACCCAAGCAGATTTCGAAAAAAGATTCAGGGCTGTGATAAGAGACGCGACAAAGGTCGACACGCCTGAGCTTTGTGAGGAGCGATCTGAAGGAAGAACTATAAAGAGGTTAAAATTTGTTGTCACTAACGTTGATTATGTCACTATACACAAGACCGTGAAAGAGTTTATTGAGAAAAAAATGAAATCAGATGGCCTTGGAATGGGCTTTACGGGTGACTTGCAGCCGCTGCTTACTTGCTCGGAATGCGGGATCAAGGGCTTTCAAGAGCTGCCTAACAAATTGAAGGAGTTGGTTGAGAAAAGAATTGAACTTCATTATCCTTGGATCGAGGCGGTTGCTAATAAGAAAGCAACCTTTCAGCGTGCTGCCAGAGTAATCAATGAACTGAGAGTCGAGTATTTCGATGTAATCTGGTGCTATATTGACGAAATTCAGATAACTGTGAGTGGAAATTTTATCCTGAACAAAGCTCCAACTTATTCTGGGATCGATCTTACAATTCTCGGCACTGAAATGAGGTGCGCCGATGACGATTTAACCATAGATACATCAGGGAGACATGGGAAGAAGTTTGCATTCAAGCAAGCTGCGAATGGAATCACGAAAAGAGTTAATAATATACCAAAGGGTGACAGAGGAGAAGACGGCTTTGATGGAGACCATGGTTGTCATGCAGGGAACATAGTGATAAAAATCGAAAACAAAATCACGAATCTTGAAGCGTTGAAGTTGTTGGTGGTAAATGGAGGCAATGGAGGACAGGGACAGCTCGGAGGTGACGGCGATGAAGGAGCGAAAGGTGCTGATGGTAAAAGTGGAGTTGCAGAAGACACGCGGGGGTTCGGCGGCCCTCAAACTAAAATAGGATTTGGCTCACCTGGCCAGCCTGGAGGCTATGGAGGGAGCTGTGGAAAGACTGGAAGAGAAGGGAAAGGAGGCAAACCTGGAGTTATCAAATTTATACAGAATACTGAAGATTTATCCGCGAAAATGTCTTGCGAGAAAAAAGCTGGAAGGGACGCTGATAACATCTTGGACTATGAGGCCCCGAAGGGAGGAGAAGGTGGTGAGCCAGGAAAATACGGAATGGATGAGGTGAAAGACAAGTCTTCATTCTTTAGTAAGACAGTCACAAAATCGACTGTGATAGATAGAAAGGCTCTCATTGAAAAATATCCTGATTACAAAGAACAAATAGCTAAGGGTGAGAACGTAAGTTCTAATCGCTGGGGGATCAGTCGAGACATGATGGTTTTACCAGCGGTTGCTCTCTTCATTCCAATGGCACCTGCTCTGATTTTAGGTGCTTTTCTCTTCACTGGCTCTCAGGTTGAGTATCCAGAAATTGAAGAGGCAGCCCGTGCGGGGTATAGAGATAGAGACAAAAATGACAAAAGCAAGCGAGGACAGACAAATGAAGAAAAGGCTCAGCTACGAGACGATTTTAGAAAGCCACAGGAAGTAAAGAGAGAAGCCACCAATGTCGATAGCTTGTACAATAGCCTGAACGAGAAGAAACAAGAAACGCTGGAAATATCTGGCTCAGAACTTCACGCTGAAAATATTAACGCGTTTGAAGCGGAACGAGATGAGCTGACTGCGGACATCGATAAAGTTACTCATGAAGTAAACTCAATCGAGTCAGAACTCCAGCAAGTTTCTATGGAAATTGAAGCGAAACTTAACCAATTGAACAATATTGCAGCTATAATCGCTTCTCTGAGAAATAACCAAGCACATCTCAACACCCAAAGAAAGGGAGAAATCAACCGAATCATTCAGGAAATACGGTCAGTACAGAGAGTAAGAGATTCAAAAAGTAGCATAAACAGTGAAATGGAGCAGATCCTTGCGCAAATGGAGCAATACAACTCCGTAGGAGAGCAGTTTGAGGATAGCAAAGCTAATATTATTCGAATTATCGATGAATATATCGAGACTGTGAGAAACCGGATGAAAAGGAACAGATACGAATTGAACCAGTTAAGTCGAGATCGTGCAAACATAAAAACGAATGTAGCAGCTTATCAAAAGAGGATATTGAAGCTGCAACACGAGCGACTTGCTCAAGTCACTGCTGAGGTGCAGATAGAAGAGGAAATTGAGCAAGAAGTTGAAGTGCAAATGGTAGCTGAGCACGAATTTCAACGAATCGTTAATTTTGAGCCCATGGGAAGGAGCAGCATAATTAAGAAGCCTTTATCAAAATTAAAAGAGAGCTACTTTAAAGAAAAAGATGAAGTCAAAAGAATAAAAGAGTCTCTTAGATCCCTTAACGCGATCCAGAGAGTGTTATTGCTGAAAACACTGCAAAAAATAGCATCAAAATATTGTGCCGATCGTCCCGCAAATGCAACTCTTGTCCAAAAAGAAAAAGATTTTGTTTTGAAACTGATAGCTAGGCTCGACACGAGTAGTGGCGAACAAATAAAACAACTTGAAGAGCTGTTCCAGGACAAATTTTTGCCTAATATCGACGATTTGAAATGCTATTTGAACACGCTGATCGAAGCGTATCACAATTTGAGGAAATTCCAGCCAATGGAGTGCGGAATGGTATCTGATAAATGCGAAGAAATAATGCTGCAGTATAACAAAAACTCAAGCCTCGAAAATCTTTATGAGGTTTTTCGAGCGAGCTTGAATCAGAGTCTGACCGAAAATTACTCATTAACTGTCTTGGAGAATATTAAATATCATGCTGATGCTCTGTTGGGCGATGGCTCGGAAGATTGTTTATTTGAGAAATTTGTTAAAAGCATCGTCGCTTACAAAGATAATATTAAAGTTATTAGTCAGTCCGCGCATGGATCATTAGAGCAAATTCTACAAATCGCAGAGTGTCTCGTTAAACAGATCAGCGAGTTGAAGAATAACAAGGCAGGTAGGAAGAAAACGAACAAGTTGATTGAAATGCTGAAACGGATAGCTCAGAAGCTTATCAAATATGCAGATAATAACAATATGGCGTTGAGTAGAGTCCAAAAAAGATATTTAAAGCTGACGATTAATGAAGAGGAGCTCGAAGATTTGCTGGATGAACTTGAAATTCAGGAAGATAATGTTGTATCGTTGAAGGAGGCACAGGACGAGAGTATGAAAGTAGTTCAGGAGGAATCAAAGATGAAGAAAAAAAGCAAAATCACGTTTATCGATTAGATTTAATCATTTGATATCTTTGTGTTTTGTTAGAAACAGAAGAAAAAAAAAAATCATTTCCTATCAATTATTCAATAAAAAAACGAAGTTTTTAGAAATTCGTTCAAGAGATAATCGCGATACTCAAAAGCGAAATTGGGTGCATTATAACATTGAGAGATGAAATAAAATAAATTATGAATGTGATGTGAACTACATCATCAGCTTCTCAGAGAAAGAAGAGCTGAGACAATTCTGGAAGGAAAACAGAACGACAATTTACGAATGATATTCTGTCTACTCAATAAAAAAAAATAAAATTCAGAGGCCTTATATCAAGCAAAAATTGTACCTAAATCACATACCTACATTGAATAAGACTTACCTCGAATAGCAACGAAACAATTTTATTAGAGCCTATCCGGAGGAATATAGTGACCTTCTAGCTGAAGTTTCTGGTAGTCTTCCCACACTATTTATCAAAAGATAAGTTTAAGCCAACCAATTTTTTTCAGATTTGTTACTTCTGATATAAGCTGATACTTTCTTTGAAAGAATCAGCGTTAGTAGGATCAAAAAAGCCTCCATGATCGCCGAAACCAAATAAAATCCTCCCTCATAAATAGCATCGCAGTACCAATTGCCTGTGCCCGTATTACCACCCATCTCACGTTCCATCAACACATAGAACACAATTCGAGATATCAAAACCACTATCAACCAAATGATATATCTCCTCACACTTGCAGCCTCGCGGGATGCGATAGATCTCAAACCAATAAGAGCAATTAGAACCCAGAAAAAGTTCAAGATGCCTTCAGCAATCAGCCAGTAGGTATAGTCATTACAACTGCCTTTGTATGCAAAGAATAAATAGATATCCTGAAATGTCTGCCAAGAAAGAAAGACCTGCGCGAAAGGTAAGAGGATCGTCAATCAAAGAGTATCAGAAAAGCGTGAGAGAGCAGATGAGAAAGAAGAGAGTGGCTTACCGCAATGAATAAGTTGATGCCTTGAACAAAACGCACGTATGTTTCCAGAGTTTCACTGTAAAGGTCAGAATCTTTGGGGATAAGAGACTCAGCGAAATTTCGTCGGATGACGAAAGGCCTGTTTGGCTTCTTGTTGGGACTTGGCGAGAAAGTAGTACTGCCTATCATCTGGAAATGAAGATTCTGATGTTGTTTAAAAGTTGGTTTATTTCTAAGCAATGATATGCTATCAGTAATTACCGAAATTCAAATGTAATCAATAGCGATCATCTCACCATATCATTTGTGTAGAAACGTTAGTGAAGTAAACACAGTTTAAATGAGAAAAATGAGGTTTTGTATAATACCCATCAATTAAGCATTCATTAAGATTCATAACCTGTGACATCAAAATATATCCCTTAAACCTATTAAGCAAACGACAAAAAATGTTCATCTATTTATTCCAATCAAAAAGTAAGAGCCCTAGGTGTTACTAGCTGCTAACACTATCAGACACCAGCTTTTATGTGTGCCACTTCTTCTGACTATTGAAAGTAGCAAGTTTAAGTGCGTTTTTTTAGATCGTTGAATTATTGCACCTGAAATTTTTACTTTTTATCGACACTAATTAAACTCCGACTAACAGTTCTTTGATTCAAAATCAAAATCAAATTAAGACTGTTTTGAATATCTCTTGTTCATTTTAAAATTTCCAGAGCAGAATCTTGATCGTAATGGACCTGATCCCAGACGAGAAATTACCCACGAACTCCCTTGGTAAACATTAAGTGATATGTACTCCTTCTCATTTGATTTCAGGGCATCAATCACAAAGTCTTGCAAATTATAAGATCGAAATCAAAACTCTCCAACACCTCAAGCAGCTTCACGAGAAGAATGGTCAGATACCAGTTGAGCATATACGAGAATTTCTTTGCGAACCAAATATTTCAGCGGACTCGCAGCAAATAAGCCTACCAAATAAAGAACCAGAAAGAGAGACGAGGGACGTTGCTCTGATCAAAGGAGGCAAATTCGCAGAAAATATCATTCAAAAGCAAACTTTTCTCGAGATAAACAACTACTTTGATCCCTCAAAATATTTTGGTGGTCTTGATATACCTGATCTCGATGGCTATGTTCCAGACGAGAGACTAGATGATATGTTTTTGGAGTATTTGCCCACAGAAATGGAAGAAAAAGAGGAAGGTACTAGTTTCTTTTTGCATGTTTGTTTGAATCTCACTTCTCAAAAGTAGTTCCACAGGCGCCTGTAAAAAATAAAAACGGACTTCAAGAGAAGATTATGATTAAAACTGTGAAATTGATAGACAAAGAAAACTGCAGCAACGCCTTGAATGTGAATAAAAGTCCGACAGCAATAGCAACAATAAGCATCCATGACAAAGCCGAAATCGTTTCGAAAAGCAAATCTCCAACGCATTCTTACGCGGCTCAATTATTTAAGAAGAAAATCATCCCTCAGGACAGTTCAACTTATTCCAATACCAAAAGATCAAAATCGAAAACGCCGAGTGCCTATGGCTCGAAAAGACTGAATGGAACAGCCAATTCGAAAGATTCTTCAGGAATCTTAAACACGGAGGCTTCTCTCGGAAATAAAAGCGTAAAGAGCTCTCAAGAGCTACCTTCGTTCGTTCATTCCTTCATGTCGCCAGGCGCTACTGCAAGGAATTCAAAAACTGAGCTCGCTAAGCCGAAGTCATGTAATTCCAAATTAGTTGATAAAGTCTCCGACGGGAACACAATCAATATTGTGAGTTCCCCAAGAAGCTGTATCAAGCTGACCAATCGGCTGTCCCCGCAGCTAAAAACAACCGATGCAAAGAGCCCTGACAGGATCTCGTCTCATCGCACATTATTTACGGAGAACTCGACTTGCAACGCCGCTGATATCAGTAATAGAAGCGGTCATAATGTAGAAAAACAAGCCTTAAACTCCTCGAGAACCCAAAATAGCAGCAATGAGCGGGTTATTTTAATAAAGAGTGAGATCAGTGCCGCCTCCAAGCGATTATTAAGGCAGGTAACGAATAAAAATGACGAAAGTCAAGGAATGAATTACAAAAGTAAGTCTGCGAACCCGTCATTCGTCGAGGATCCCTCGCTTATGAAAAGACCCAAAGCCTCTGGTAAAACTAACCCGGTTGCAAAAGGAATGAATACAAGCAGACAGCTTGTGGATAAGAGTCAAGAGAATTATTCTATAGAGTGTACGAAGCTGAGGAAAGTCGAGCCGAAGGTGAATACTACTGCCACTACTTATCTAAAGCACCCGAAAATTTATGGATATGCTGAAACAAGTAAAAACTCTGCTTCTTTCACATCGAACAAAAATGTTTCCATAACTAAAATTCTAAAGCCTAAGGTTATTTAGAATTTTCATGAATTTTTATTGATGAATTTCAGTGTATACTATCATTACAAAAAAGAAAATATTGGTTGTCAAATGTTGTTTGTGGATAATTTTTTAAAAAATATTTCGAATACAAGAAATAGTCTCATTCTCATAGTTAAGGCTGCATTCCCAATAGCTTTTCATATTGCAGAGTAGGCATTTCCATAGGCGAACATATACATATAAACAACAAAAGAATTTTAGCAAGTTTTGGCAGCAGAGTAATGACATAGAACCTCAAAAGTATGGACTGTCAAAAGCATAAGGAGAGATTTGCCAGCATGTTTGTATTTTATAAGGTTATTCAATGTTCTGGACCTGAAATTCTAAAAGGACGATCATGAAAGCCTAATTGGAAATCGCCTTAAAATTTTTACGGAATAAGCGATACCTCGTTCCCTAAAAATTTTATGGTTCGATTTTGGGAGAGAACTCAGAAAAGTAACCTTAAACTCGAGAGACCCCCCAATCTGGCAAAACACTAAGATTCGTAGATCCAGATAAGGTAAAACGGTGTTTAAAGTTCGTTCTAACAATCTCAAATGATGAATAATTTCCGGTGGAATTGTCCTAAACGATAGCAATCGAACTTCGAAGAGTCTTCATCAACTCGATTATTTCAAAACTGTCATTCCTGACCTCTCTTATTTAAAACATAATCTCACTGGTAACTTGTTGATAACGTCATTTATAAAGTAAGAAATGAATATTAGGTCATTCAGCAGCTTGATAAATTTATTGCTCTCAAATAAAAACAAAAGGTTGCCTTTTCAGGTGGCTTTATATTGTAGCGTTTTTTAATGGAAATCAATAGATGACCGAAACTATAGGAGAAATCAAACGAAGGAAAAATTTGGCCTTTCCAGATCTTGTCGCAGAGAACTCTCTGACCTATCAGCTTTCTACAAGCATTATTCAACGACGGCCCACCCGAATAGATGAAAATTCTCAGCTCAAACGACCCAATAGCGGCCAACCCTCTCACTCCGATCTCAACGACAATAACAGCCTTCAAAAAGATGGCGAGATTAAAATTCCATCGCGAGAAGAACTTCGAAAGGACCTACCTCCTCCTCTAGACTTAAATGCACAGGAAATTTATCCGATAAATCATGTTTTAGCAAGACAGATTAGTCTGCCAAAAGTGCTGTTGACGCCAGATAAAGACCAAGCTTCAAACCAGAAACATTTCGCTGATTCAAATCGGTCGAGTAAAGCAGATTTTTTATGTGAAGTAATGTCTTCGGATGCAAGTCCGGGGAGGAAGGATATTCTGGGCTATGAGACCATAAAGAGCGGAAAAGACGATACGCCAAGAGATAATGTGAATCTTTCTGTCGATTATGATGATATGAAGAGCGTGAACTCTAGACTCCCTTCGCGTCATAACTCACAGATCGTCGCTGTTCATGATTATGAGAATTTCCTCAAAGTAGCCGAGGGGCAAAGTCCGAGGAAGAGCAGATTTAACAATCTGTTGATTTATGCCAATTCTCCTGGTGGAAATCTAAATGAAAATGCGTTAGACGAGTCCACAGCTTCCTGTGATTTGAAAGACTCCAGAAAGCACAGTATTCTCAGTTCAGTGGATAAGTAAGACATCCAGCTTAGTAATTAAATCAAATTAATTTCTGCAGATCTAAACGAAGTCCGAAAAAGAGTTGGAACAGTTTGAGCATTCTTGTCAAGTCGATAATACTTCTAAAAAATGAAGAGGTGAAAACCATTGAAAACGTGGTAAAATATCAAATGTTCTGACGAGTTTATCCGTTGCTGGATAGAATGAGATCCAAGAAGAGCTGACTGCATATAAAATACGGACCAGACCTCAAAAAGTGAACCCAGGAAAATTACACGGTGAGGTAAAAAATGATTGAAAGTAGCGCGTTTTGACTGCTTCGTTAATGTAGCAAGAGAATTTTATTAAGGATGCGCTGGATGAAATGAGAAACATACATCTTTTCTGCGAGTACGCGAGCAATGGGTCAAAGAATAGCTTAGAACGTATGCGAGAGCTGATAGAGAAAGACCCGAAACGGTATGGATAATCGCCTATTTGCAGAGGGCTAACTTTTGGATAGGAATCTACTGGAGAAGAGTGACCCTACGCATTTCATCAACAGGAAAAATCGGTTCAATCAAAACGCCTTATATCTTGCAGCTAAGAATGGAAATCTAAATATCGTGACATTCTTGATACAACAACAAGCGGATACACACATTGAATCATCGGTAATCACTGCTATCTAATTGAGGGAATAATAAGATGTGAATTTAGCCTAATGGAAAAGGACCTCTCTTAGAGAAGCCTATTCATGTTGCTGCCAGGTATTTTTTCGTTAGATATTTACGGCTGTGCTAATTTGACTCGTTGGTTAGGTGGGGACATCTCGAAGTTTTGAATTTTTTAATTCAGAACGGTAACTATTTCAAAAAAGATCTTGAGAAAGCTTACAAAACTGCTGAGAAACCCCATATTAAAGAGGCCCTTTCAAAATATTATTCATCAAAGTATAAAAGTAAAATCAGAAAGCTGATTTGTGGGATTTGTGGTTGTTTATAAAGCCGGTTTCAACGCGGAGTTTCTCATGGTTTGAAGAGAAATGCATATAATAGTATGAAGCGTTTTCGATATCTATCGAAAATTTCTCTGAATTTTAGTCATCAAGTGCGATTTTTTTAAATGTTTCATATTTCTCAATCCTGTTACAATGCTGTGAGTTATTTATTCTTTAAGAATAAACTGATATTGTAACAGAGCCACCTTTTCGTGTCAACTTGTTATTAAATTTGCTCGTTTATTCTTAAAGTTAATTCAGCACTTCTTATCTTCTATTATGACAAGCAAAGATTCAATTGTTAATAACTTATCCAAAAATAGATATTATTTACCCCTAATTATAAAGTTATCGACAAAATAAATAAACTCAATCAAAAAGCGTACAACAGCAATACAGAAAGACAACCAGTCAGCGCTCGACACACACAATTCTTTTAAAAAAACAGTTCTTTTAATCGATATCTACCATATTAGAGCTTCTAGACGAATTTTCCACATTACTTCCAGCACGAAGTATCACCAATGATCCTGCTTTAGTACATTTCAAGCTCTCAGTGGGATCTACTATTGTTGTTAGAAACATTTTTTCAAATAAAAAATATTGTACCTTTATTTACATATTCATCTTTCACATCTCCAGTGGGAATGACATGCAATTCTAAACTCTTATGCTCTTCTTCATGATTCACATCAGTATGCATCTTAATTTCACTTTCCAGTTTCTGTATCTGTTGAGGCAAAGGAGACCGGCCCTGGCAAGTTTTTGTAAACCGACGGATGCCTCGAGTAAATGGTCTTTGGATCTTCTCCCATAACTTAGCAAGACATTCATGTCTCTGACTTCGCTTGGTTTCGAGATACTCCTCTTCATCGATTTCGCATCTAATTGGGTTAAACCGTTTAGCAATTAAATATTTCCACTGAAAAATACCTTTGCGGTAATTCGACCCTCATACCCATTCGTCGCGAGAACTTATCCTTATGAGACCCTTGCTGTTTATGGTACGATTTTAACGTATCGAATATTTGTTTTTTCCTCTGTGCCCGGATTCTTTTAAACTTGAGCTTGTCATAGAGAGCTAATATCTCGTCACTCTTGGATAAGAGGATACCTAAGAGTATATATCCTCCTACCACCACGATAGTCATGAAAATCAGGATATCGCAGATTCTCTTAATCGCGACATTTTCTACAGTCATTTTGAGAAATATAACTGTTAAAACAACCATATAAGCCAAGCAACCCATCTTCTCGGCCCTATTTAATGATTTGTGCTTGTAGGGTGGATTCCTCTTATAGAGCTGGTAATATAGATGGAAAAGACACATGAACACGACCCCTTTGAAGATATCGGTGGAGTTCATCACAGAGTTCAGCATAAAGATAATCACCTTGAAGTTCATGATGATTACTCCCCAATAATACGATTTTTCGGTGTAGTAGTTGTAAAAGTTGCCAAACACAATCCGCAGCGGTTCTGAAGTGAAGATTCTCCTTCTGTTTTTCCAGAGAATCAGAAATATGATGAGAGGAATGAGGAATCCCCAGAAAACTAGCGCAGGAATAACTAATATTTTCCTGAGGGCGTTGTACTGCTCGGTAAAGCATTGAACGCTGGGATTGGAACTTAGATAGTAGTTATTCATATAAGGGTCCAGTTTGACACAATTGAATGATGAGCAAAGTAATCCAATGATTGAGGGCTGCTCCAAGATGATCAAGACGGTGGCAACAGCTCCGATTCTTATAAAAAAGTTCCTTTTTCTGTGGCCGCTTTCATCTTTGCAGAAAAGATGTGTGAAAATGAAATCAAAAATCACGTAGACGGTGACTTTCACTATCGGAGAAAACACATAGAGCAGGATCTCAAATACGAACGCTTTGAATGGATCTGATGATGACAAGCTGTAGAGACACTTCAAAGAGAATAAGACATTCGCGTTTGGATTCCCAACGCTGACAGAGACGTGCAGGAGATACTGCGCAGTTCCCACGTCAAAGTGGACGATGATCGAGGAAATTTGCGCAAATGATGAGAAAATTAGCATATATGCCCCTGTTTCAGGTTTTTGGCTTTGGTGAGGACTGCTCCTTTGGTGCATAGATTTATTGCCTTGGTAAGTAATAATAATCATGACAATCTGATATGCAATAGTACCCGCGAACAACAGCGATCCTGCTATCAACAAAGTTCGCGTTTCACTACAACGAGAACATTTTTTGCTGCCGGCTGGAACGTAACCACTCTCTGAGTTACATTGAACGCATATAGGACCTCTGAATTGCTTCGAACAGTTGTTTTCGAAGCCACCAAGACACCTTGTTGCGCTGTCATTACAGGGTATGACGTAAAGGTCGCTAATATTCGGACTGCGGTAGAAGCCTGGCTTGATAAAGATAACTCCGGCCTTTGAGCATATCGCCCCGTACGGACACTCTTTGCATTGATGGTCGTAGGGTGATGTGGAGTAGGTGCCTGGAGCGCAGGGCTCGCATTGCGAGATGTAGGTGCGATTGATCTCACCAGGTATGCACTTTCGCAAGTGAATTTTGAATTGCTGGAACTGAGTGTACAAACTTGATTGGTATGTTACATTTACAAGTACGAGGGAATTAGCATGTCCTGATAATTTATTTTCACTTGGTAAAATAACACATTTTGAGTTTTTGCACCTTCCGGAGACTATTTGTTTGATTCCTTGAGACCAGTACTCCATTGTTACATTACCGTTCGCGGTTTCATCGATAACTGTTACTGGAACTCCGTTCTCAGCTATATAAATCAGCGTGAAATAAATGCTGAATTGGCTCAGTGAATAGGAGGTGAGATTTGGAATGAGTGGATTCGAGGCGTAATTGCTGTAACCATAGAGTTCAAGCGGTGTGGAGGTATCCATTGAGACGAATTCGACTTTTAAGTTCGTAGGTCCGAAAGAAAATAGTGAAGTGAGATTGGAAGAAGGTAGGATGTTATTAGCATTGACCAAAACAGTTGAATTTGGCAAGGAAGAGAGTGAATAGACAATGTCTCCTGCTATCGCGGCCGTCGTGTTTAGGAAATTATTGTTTTCAATTCGGAGAGCGGTGTCTCGGAGAAATAGAACGCCTCCTCTAGCTTTAGCGGAGATATCGGCAAATGTGTTTCCTTGGAGGATGACCGAGAGAGTGTTATTCGGAGTCTGCTCAAATAGAATCCCCCCGTTCTGGACTTCCACCCCAACTATGGTGTTATTTTCAAAATTAATATAGGCCATTGATGGTTCCTCTAAGAGTTTCCGTACAAATATAAAAAAGGGCGAGCCTTTCGGAGCTCCGGCCAGAGAAAGGACAGCGTAGTAAATGATGCCACCGTCTCTTTGCGTTCTAATGTTTTGAATCAAATTGGACTTTAAAGAAATTGAGCTCATCTTGGTTGCAAATTCCAAAGGAGAGATTGAAATGAAGCCACCTCCCAGAGAATAGAAATCCTTCAGCTTATTGTTTTGGAGGAAAATAGTTGGAGTGTTTGAAGAATTTATTGAGAAGTCTGTATGGGTATTACTCATATTTCCAGCAATACTTAAGTCCATAAGAGACAGACTAATGAATCCTCCAAAACTTCCAAAATAAGTGATGTTTTCGATCCTATTATTCTCAAGGTGAAGCACTGCAGGACCGAAAATTGGCTCGTGTCCAAGAAAAAAGACTGGTGAGAACTGTGAAGAAGAGTTTGCAATGACGCAGTTCACAATTCTGAGCGCATATTCATGGGCGAGTGGCTCAATGTTGTTATTTTGATGGATTGACGGATATTTGCCAATCAAAGCTGTTGAGCTTTTGATTATTGAGCTACGATTCCCCGTCAGAGTAATATTGGAGAACCCACAATCAGAGATTTCTATTGAAAAACCATCTAGAGCACCATTGAGAGAGCTACCTGCCTTAATCTCTAGTATACTTGCCGCTTCCATGATAAGTGTTTGAAATGTGCTTTTAGCAAATAAGATATTCCACTCGCCTTGCTTTTCACAATTAAACACGAACAAAGGGCTAGAAAATCTGATCTTAGAGACATTGATATTTTTGATCTCTGCCTCGAGTGGGCGATTCGAGCTGAAAATGCCAAAGGAATTTGAGAGAAAAGCATCCAGAGAGCGATATATAAGTCCGTCAATTGTAAGTTTCGTATTGGCATTTCCAAGTAAGTCAATTAACCTTCCCTCTCTGTTCGTATTTCCAATGAGAGTGCAGTTGAAAAGCTTCACATCTGTTTGATTATACGAGTTTTGAATGACAAGTATACTTCTAGACGGCTGGTTTTCATTCTCACTGACAGTAAAATTTGTATTGAGAATAGTAACGCTCACTTCACGCTGATTATTAGCAAAGAAAATCGCGCCATTGTCATCAAACAAGCCAAAGTTATTATTTCTTGAGAAACTGCTGTTCGTGACATTCATTTGAACTCCAGAAACATCACTATACAAAACTGAAGCAAAACTCGCTTTATTATCCTCAAAGCGACTGTTCTCAATAATGGCAGTCAGAGTCCCTTTTCCGAGGTCAGGGTGTGCGAGCCTTAATACTCCCATGCCGTCGAATTTAGTTCCATGACAAAAAGATACTAGTGAGTTCTGCATGTGAAACTGAACTGAAAGGACATTGAAGGCTGATTCCGAGCCTACATATGTGAGATTTGTAAAATTTGAACTTTCCAAGGAGATTTTCGGAGCAGAAAACATAATAATTGCTCCCTCAGATACTATTTTGACCTGCTCCATCGTTACATTCTGGAAGGAAATATAAGAGTCCCCTGCGACGAACGAGAACATCGAGTTTGCAAACATTCCTCGCGCAAACCGGTCAGTTTTCCCAAATACGTTCTTTCTGAACAGCGTGTCTTTGATTGTAACTCGTCCAGTTCTGTTGTCTCCGAGTGGATCATCTGACAAGATCGTGAAGAAGGTAATGGGCTTTAGAGTGCTTGAAACCTCTTGGATTTGAGTAATATTTTGAAACGTGCTGTTTTGTACTGTTATATTTCCTTGAATGGAGTTGCATTTGATGCTGAAGAAAATTCTGTTAAGACGCAAGTCATGAAATTCAGCGTTTTGAACAGTGATATGTTTGCAACGGCTGCTTTCAATGGAAACGCTACCGAGTTGAGTGCTATTGACGGCCGAGAAAGAATCAATCGTGATGTTTTCTATTGTATCCGATTTTAAATAGACCATATATCCTTGAATTTCCAACCCAGAGTTAACACTGTAGCTTCCAAAGGTTGCTCGCTTTACTGAATAGCCTTTGAACACAGAGAAGAAGTCGCCTGGGAAAAACTTGATTTCTTCGACGATGTGATTATTATCGGTAAAGATGGATCCGTTGTTGATATCGAAGCTTTTAAAACCGTAAAAATGATCGACCTCTGAGATCGTAGTGGTCCCCGAGAAAGTGTTGTCTTTAACGATGATAAAATAAACTGAGTTCATTGGGTCTACTTGATGAACGATTCGCCTTACCGTCTGGAATAGTTGCAAGCACTCTGGCAAGTTTTGAAACATGAACTCCTCTGCAGCCCGAAATCTAATAAAATTTGTTGATCTTTTTGGAGGATCTGGATGGAGACGTAACCTTTTAAGCGAGTAAAAAGTCGAATTTGATGAAATCATGTTCCTGTAGCCCCCAAGCTCAACAAATGACGCTGAGTAAAATGAGATATTTGCTAAACTGTGGTTAAATATCGCTGTCATGGGACTCTTGCTTACGAATACCGTTGACGAAGAGCTGAATGAGGAATTATGAAATGTACAACCACTCACGATGAACGGTTTTGTCTCTGCGTACACTGTGTCTGAAGCCTTTCGATAGGAAACCTCAACATGGAACATTCTGGGCGTGGCCATACCATAAGAAGCTATCGCAGATGAGGAACTCGCCAATATATTTGAAAAGGTGGAGTTTACAAGAAAGAGCGAGCTTAGCGTCTCAGACGAAGTGAAAATATGCGCTGAAGTGAGTGTAATATGATCCGCTTGAACTTCTGTGACAGATACTAGAAACCCCTCGGCATGAAAGATGCTGCCTTGACTCAGAGACACATTTCTAAAGGTAGCATTTTGAACATAACAGCGAGCGGTTTCTACAGCTGTTATCATGGGATAAGTCGATACTAAGTTGATGATGTGACCTTTGACGCAGCTACTATTAATGACGTTGAAATTGGTAAGCGTGACTGGTAATATTTGGTCTTTTATCGAGTCGGATAGAGGTTGAGGCGTTTGTATCGATACGAGCATCGCCTTAGTCAAAAATTTGGTGTTTGATACATGTATTGTGTCCAAATGAAGGTAAGAATCTTCAAATTCACCATAAAAAATCACTAAAATCGCATTGTTCGTGTCCGCGACACTCGACCTTTGCACTGTCCAATTGCTCATGTTGAGTTTTACTTCTCCTACTTCTTCAAGCGAAATAGAAAGTATCTGATTGCTATTTCCTCCGGTACCAGTAATATGAGTTTCCTTCAAGCTGTAATTGGAGAAAACCCCATTCTCTACATCAGAAACGTAAAATATTTGCTGCTGAACACCTGAGCCAAAGTAAATCCCATTAATCATGACATTAGATATCACGACAGTTGGAGTGCCTTGGACAACTAATATAGCACCAACTCCTACTGAAGCGTACTGACTGAAATTGCAATTTGTGAATTCCACGTTCGTGAGGCTAACAAACGTGAGATTTGTCGTCTGAAAGAACGTCGGCATGCAAACTCCCTTCTGCTTCGTACATAAAAATTTAATGCCATCAGCCAATAGCTGGGTTTCTTTTTCGCAGTTGGCTCCATCAACGGTGAAAGCGTTAGTTAATTTATCATAAACTTTTCCACTGACGTCTACGTATAGAGAAGTCATATTGAACGTTGTGGCACAGGTAATCATAATTTGCTTCTGCTGATCGTATTTAAAAATGCTGTTAGAGAAAACGAAATTGTCGGTGTTCTGAAATGCCATAGGAATCGGGGCTGTTGCGCTCGCTGCAGAATCGATGGAATCAAAGCAAATATTATCGAATGTGATATTTGTGATGTTGACTAATTGGTTGCCATCTGTGACTTTTTGATATTTGATATGTACTCCACTAATTAAGAGAGACCCAATAGACTGCATTGAGATGTATGAATGATTTGTAAGGATGATGAGCGGTAGCGAGTGACAAACTGATGTGTTTCCAAAAATTTGTGGCGCTGATGGATAGGTGATGACGAGCGAAGAATCATGCGGACCATTGATAGTGTCTGAGGTAAAATAGTAAGGAAACGAAGCGTCGAAAGCTTCTATAGTTATTATATTCTGCTGATCAGTGAGTAGAAAGGTGGTTGAATTAATTAATGAATTTAAAGCGGCACTGATATCCGTAAATTCGCATCCTGTAGGGCAGACGGATACATTTTTACAGTGAAATATTGGGAAAATGGCGAAGGAAAATATTACCGCGAAGGCAATATGGATTTTTTTCATTTGTCAAGTTTTTATTAAAATATGAAAAATTATCTAAGTTTTTTGATTTAAAAGTAATTACATTTATAACATTGAAAGAGAATTACCGAAAAAGAAAAATTGTGGTAATTTGAGTATCGGAAGTTTCTATGTCACTTGGTTGTTATGAAGGCACAAGAGCTTTTTGAAGCTTATCAAGATGCTTTTAGAAAGCTTCTTGACTAAGTAACGTTCTCCTGAAGAACGTAATTTACTGATTAAGTTTGCTCGGTAATCAGTAGAAGAACGACTCTCAGGAAATAGAATTAAGAAACGATTAAGTAGTTTTGGAAAATGTTGCTATCAAATGTTTTTTCAGGTAAATAATAAGTAAAATTCGTAGCTCAATACTCCAGAAGACGAGATGAGTGATTCTAGGCTTCTTTAAGAGAGAAATTGGACCTTTGCAAAATAGTTTTCAGGATAGCAATATGTTTCAGGTCAAATATCCTCAATAGAAGTTGTTTCTAAGTTATATCTGATATCTGCATCTTTTTCCGAGATATAAATAGTGTTAGAGAATTAAGAGAACCTTCATTATGGATTGGAGAATAACGTATCTCGAGTGAGAATTGCATTTAACACAATGAACTAAAGTTGGAGACAGAAAGATATCTCATTAGGAGGAAGAGCAACAGGAATAAGTAAAAAGAAAGTTTAGAAATATCAGCTCACTTAGTGGCAATATGATGAATGATTCAAACAAACAAAAAAGAGAAAGAAGTATACTTCAAGCAGAGCTCATAGATTCCTAATCAATTCGTAGAAGTGTATCATTCACAAATAAAAGACAGGCTAGAAGTTAATCATAATTAGCAACCAGATAATTTTGAGAGAATATATATATGCAATTTTTCTCTTTATCATATTATCACAGGGAATAATCGGGTAGTTTTTAATTAACATCACATTTTTGCGAGACTCCTGTCATAACCTTTTCTTTCTAGCTTAAATACATTAATAATATATGAGCAAAGGTTCTTTTTTTCTCTCTGTGCCGACCTTAGTTCAGTAAGAAGTTATATTTAACGTAAATTTTATTTCTGTATCGATTAGATTCGTGTGACAATTCATCAATATGTCAGTCCAAAGATCTAAGCGTGCCCAATTCAATCCAGCCCACTTGCTTCAATTAACTGGTTCCCCACAAGTACTCCCTCGCGGTTCTCGAATAATCAATAATTCAGACATCCTGCAAGAATCCACTGAAAAAGCTCCAACAAATGAAACTCATGCCTCAAACACCCACATTAACGTGGGTCTTCATCTCCGCGCTCATTCCGCTGGCAGATTCTCAAAACTCTCAGCTTCAACTAGTGTTGAGAACATTCAAATCCATAACGAGGAAGTTCAGGCGCAGGATGGCCCTTTATCCATGAACGACTCTCAAAAAAAGCGCAATTCCTTGACCCCAGATAATCACTCAAGCTCTACCATGCTGACTGGCGGCTCTGGTAGATTCTCGAGCCGTCCCTCTACTGCCTCTGTTGCTCGAAAGCTCCTCGCTAAGCAACTAAAAGTCGATTTAAGTCGCAAATCACAGCTGATTGAAATCCCTCCGCAGAAAAAAGCGGATCACAAAGCTACCCATTTATCTCACGAATCAGAGCGGAAGATGCTTCATCAATTTTATCTTCGTAAACCAGGAGATAAAACATCGGTGAATTATAAATTCCAAAATGATACCTCAGAGCCTCACTTCCAGAATTTAACGAAAGAGGAAAGAGAGCTCCAAGAGAAAATGTATGAAAAATTCAGGAGGAAATTCGATAAGATGATCTTTGATCAAGACCGAAATTACCTCTACTTCAAGCCTACCAAAGAGCAGTATGATAAAGGTGCTATTCCTGATTCAGCAGGCAAGCAAAAAACGAAAGAGATGGTTATTGAAATACAAGAAAAGGTTGAGAATTTGCGTCCAGAGTCGCTCCTTAAGACGACTAAATCGGAAAAACCGCGTTATATGAAAAGTACCAAACAAGCCTACGATGATTGCAGAGACCAGAAACTCGATCTGCTAGGCACGAAGCTTAGAGGATTACGAAATGAAGTGATTGTAGAGAAAGCAAGGAGTACAATCGCTGATATGTCTGATAAGGCAGGTCTGATGATTGACAAATTAGAAGATGAGAAGTAAATCATGAATTTCTTTTACATTGAAATAAATCCTTCGAAATTAAAAGTTTCAGAGTGACCGGGGAGAACCAGGGGCTTTCAGCTCAGATTGAAGAGGTTCAGAAAGAAAACGCTTTTTTGAAGAGAAAAACACAGATGCTTCAACAGGACATCATTGAACTGACTGCAAAAAATGAGGCTTTAAGAGAAACAGTGGACCGATTAGAGTTTTTAGAGCCGGTATACAATGCTCTGCAAACAAAATTCAAAGATGCGGATGTAACGAATATTTTGGCGAAGATTGAGCGGTTAGAAGGCTACTGCCAAGAATATGTCAAGAGGATCTTAGAGTTAGAGGAGGATCTCAGGAGAGCCCGAGGGGAGACGCGGAATATCATGGCTCAGATGGAAGAAAAGAGCAATGTGATACAGAACGAGCAGCAGGAACGCAATAAGCTTATCAAGATTTTCAGAGATGAGATTTCAGGACTGGAATCTGAAATGAAAACCAAGGATAACCACCAGCAGGACTACCTCAGACTGTCCAATCGAGTAATGAGTTTATATTCGAATTGGGTTGGGAAATTGGATGTGTATACGAATATTGATGATCAGCCGAGTTTGAATGCAAAACCAAATGATCCTATAGAAATGCTCGATATTATGGAAAGGTTGGTTAAGATTACGACACCAGAGACGATGCAGAAGTATATCAAGAGTATTATTGTAAGTGCGAATCAGCTGAGAAGGAAATACCTGCCAAAGTTTGTGAATATCAAATTCGACCCCGATAAGATATACGAAATGCTGAATAAGTACATTCAGTACCTTGAGAATGAAAACAAACGGTTGAAACTACCTATTGGACAGGAATCGAGGAAAAAGATGGGAGGACACTCAAGAGAGAATTCCATACTCAAAGCGTAGAATGCTTTGTCTTTTTATAAAAACCTTTTTGTTTAAAAAAGCTTTTCATTTTTATCAGAGATATAACAGAATTGAGCGTTCATTTGATTGTAATTGAATGTTATTTGCCAGCAACCACTATTAAGTAGTGGAGTACGAAAACTAATGGTATTTTCAAATCATCTCTAAGCATTTCTTGCTAATCATCGATCAGGCATGAAAAATTGCCTCCAAAAAATTGGAAAAACCTTGGAGGATTAATATTTTCAAGGTTTCAAAAAATTTATACGATAGGTCTTGAAAGATATCCTCAATAAATTTGATAACGAACTCCAGTAGAGGAATAGATCATTAACAACCAGTCATGAGACGAAATTTGCTTAACATTAATTAAGGTTGCAATGAACGCGAAATGAAGGCACATTTTATTAAAAAGGTCTGAATGTAAGTCTTATTGATAAAAAAATTAAGGATTTTCAATCTTGTTCTTTCATGTCGAAAGGAAATTTGTTAGGATTGCATTTGTTTGTGACAACAAGCTATGTGAGCTAAGTCCCTTTAAATTCAGAAGTGTTATCGAAAACTGTTCTTAGTTTTATTAAATAGCAGTTGCTGTACCTTGGAATTATTGATGAGATTTTGCAAATTAGAAGATACTTTCTTTACATTATTTGTTTCGAAAGAATAATGAGAAAACAGCGAAAGGCTGTTCAAATCAAAGCTGATTTGAATTCCTTTCTTTTGAATTTTACCAAAAACTTCTTTGCAATACCTAATACTCTGAATAAGCTGATAAACGCAGATAGGCTCAAATTTTACCATTACAGTGATTTTTCATTTCATGCAACTCAAATTTTTTCTAATCAAAATAAAATTATAACATTGATTTTCTGTGTTCATCTATATATCAATGGTGTATTTCTTGAATGAATACTATCTTATAGTCTACTTACTGATCACTCTCTGATATACTTCACATTTCTGATTCTCATGTACACAAATTACTATGCTGCAAATAGTTGTGTAACGAAAACTATTCACTCTATGTTAATAAATAAACTCAATAAGTGTTCCAAAAAAAACTCAATGATAATATATATATTAGTTTCAGTTAGTGTTTTGTTTTTAATTCAGGAAAAACTCTTAAGGCACAGCAAATAATTTATTTTTGAGCGTTTCTTCACAATGCTTCAAGTCTGTTTCATTGCTATCTCATACTTTCGCTTTTTTTTGTAAACAACCAATAATGATGAAAAATATCTACATCATCATCACAAATACCAAAGTGAGCCTTCATTATATTGACAATATCTCAGTAGTTTGAAAATCTCCGTAGTTCATTAATTTTACTCTTTGCTAAGAGGCTGTCTTCAGAAAATTTCATTATTTGCCTCTTTTCTTGGGAGTTGCAATACCTTTGAGCCGTTTTTGGCTCCTCGTTGCTGCATGATACAGTCTAATGAAATTTTAACCCCTCCAACTTTTTCAATGCTCCTAACTACAGAAGCTTCTCACCCAAGCATGCACAAAATCTCTCTTCATCAAATGAACAGCATGAATCTAACACAGCTAGCAATCCTAATGTACAGTAATTTCATGAACCCATTCCTAATTTGGGCTCAGGATGTTCATATGAAAATATATCTCAATTTCATCTTAAATTATATTTATACCGTATTTGCACAGCACATGAACAATTTTAACTGCCTACTGCGCTTCATCATCGTCGGAGACACCTGTAACAATGCTTTTTTCCTTCGCACTCCTCATAACTTCCTCATAGTCGTTGGAAAATCATGCTTCCTGACACAATTCACAGACCATATCTTCAAAAATGACTTTGAAGCAACCATCGGAGTCGATTTTGCTTCAAAAACCATCACAGTAAAAGAAAAGAAGGTCAAACTGCAAATTTGGGATACAGTAATTTCTCATCGTCTGGAATGCCACTCAAGCAATACATAGGCTGGCCAAGAATCATTTAAATCAGTTACACGTTCATACTATCGTGGGTAAATTCATTAGATCTTTCATAAAGTTAACGTTTCCTTAGAGCGATTGGAGCGCTCCTAATGTACGACATCACCAGAAGAGACTCGTTCCAGAATATTGAAATGTGGCTGAAGGAGACTCGCAGCAACTCGAGCGAGAAAATGACAATTGTCTTAGTAGGAAACAAGTCAGATTTAAGCGCAAAGTAAAAGAAATTGTCCTCATTTCCAAAGGTTTGATCATATATTTCAACTAGGCGAGTTGTTACTTACGAAGAAGGATCTAAATATGCTGCTGAGAATGGACTGTCGTTTTTCGAGACTTCAGCGAAGGATGGCACGAATGTGCAAGAAGTAATAACGAAATATTCAAAACAGGCTTAACTGTTCTCAGGTTTTTTACCATGCCGCTGAGTTAGTTTTAAACAAGATAGAGAACGGAGAAATCGATCCTATTGAAGTAAGGCTGAGGATAAAACCCGAGATTAATAAGTTAATAGGATCAAGGTATAAAAATGAACAAAGGCAAAGGCAGTGATGCAAAGCAGCTTGAAGATCCAAAAGATATCGAAAAACAGCAGAAAGGAGCCTGCTGCTAGAATAAATCACTGAGGGGAAGAAATATAGATAGAGATCATTGTGAAATTTATTTGAAAAAATGACAGAAATAGACTGGTTTCTTGCTGTGCGCGTAAAGAATAGGATTGCTGCATTTTTCTTGTGATACTATAAATTTAATAGTCACATCTACGGCCTTTCCAATTGATTAGTTATTCAGGTGAAGTATTAATGTTAGATATCTCCAAAAACAAATTGAAGAGAGCAAATAAAAGAGATTTTTAATGAATTTATTCGTTATTCGAAGTATGAATAAATTAAAGTACAAATACAACTAACTTGCTGAAATAATAATGAGATCTATGTTACAGAGATTAACTTGGAAGTGAGTTTATTTCTGAAAAGTTTTATTCTCTACAAAAAATTGATTCAAGATCGAAGCCGAAGAAACCAGTTTTTCTTGATTTCTATTCTCGAAATAATTACTGTTGGATCCTTGTCGACGGTGACCTCGATTACCTGCAGGCTGGTATGAGTCAGACGCTAAATAATAAGCTTCAGGCTCCGGCGCATATCTGTTAAAATGTTCTCGATGCCCAGACTCCCATTCTTCGCTTATTTTTCCATTTCTGGCCTCTCTGTTATAATTTTCCGTCTCTCTATAATAAGTCGTAGGATTTTCATTGAATCTTCCAAGTTCACCATATCTTGAAACCCTATAGCTTCCTTCTCTCCTGCTATACTCTCTTTCTTTGGAAAATATCGGATTGCGTATACTAAGTTCGGTCTTTTTTAGATAAGCACCAAACTCACATTTCGATTCATGCGCAATTAACGCTGATTTAGTGCCTTGATAATCACATCCTTTGCTGAAATTTTTGCATGGATACACTCTGAAACTACATGTCAAATCATGAGTCTCGATCTCATCCTCGACCGCGATAAAGTCGCAACCTGGATTTGGACACTTCCGACTCCTCAAAAAATACGGATGCTTCTCTTTATTCGAACTCAATCCTGTGATTGCAGAATTTTTGAAGAAAGGGCGTTTATCTCGTCCATTTTCAGAAATTTTGTTTCTTGTGCTCAGTTTTTCTATATAAGCTTCAAACTTCTTTTCCTCTTGATTCTCATGGTCTTCAACCACAGCAGAGCCAAATCTATGTTCGCAGAGAGGTTCATGCTCGATGATTTGTTCCTTTGGTAATTTCAGAGTGCAGTATTGGTACTTGCATTTGGTTAATTCTTTAGGACATTCGTAATCAGTATGCTCTTTCAGAAATTTCTTCAAAATCAGTTTCCCGCATTCATTTGGACATTTGACTGAAACATACCCACAGTTTTGTTCATGGTCGATGAGAGCCTCAAAGGGGTGGGCTTCAGGACAACCGTCAGCTTGGAAATGACAGCGCATGCTCATTTTTGAAATGATTACTCTGAGGTAGCGGTTTATTTTACGCACTGCGAGATATTCGTTGCATTTGGGGCATTTGGCGTCATTTTGTATGATCGTTTGAATGCAATGAGAGCAGTATATTTGTGAACATGATTTACATTCAGCTGGAGATTCTCTACAAAAGATGTTTGGGATATTTTGACAAATAGGATCTCTGAGTGTTTGCACAACAGTTTGATTGAGAGTGTTGTTTGTAAGAAATCGATAGTCTGGGAATGATGGAATAGAGCTGTAGATTTCCTTTAGCATTTAGTGTTGTGGACTTTATTTGAATTATTTATTTTTGTGTAATAAAATTTGCAAAGTGCATTCTCAAGGGACATCCACTGGTGTACTTGTCTGCTCAGTACGCATCCAGCTGAAATAACGATATAAATTGTGTGGGGGATCATACAAGCTAATCTGAAAAACTTACACAAATTATTATTCTTTCTGACTTCAAATAAGCAAATTCTAAAAGATGGAAAATAAAAATAAATCTATTATGGAGAAAGGATATCCTGTGCTTGAAGTTGGTTCTTATATTTGGACACTTCATATTATTAAAAAATAGCATGCTCCTATTTGGAGAACAGGCCATTTCAAAGTACATCAAAACCTTTTTCTAAAAGTAGATACAATTTTCATATTAACTGAAATTTTCAAATGATATTTTTTCCCTTCTGTCTCCTACCTTGTGAAGATTGTGCTTCCATTTCAGAATACAACTTAAACCGAATTCCTTATGCACGGTATTTTGGATAGGATGCTTGATTCAGAGCGAACTCCAAATGAAAGATTGCAGATTTCAAGGACATTCTCAGAAGACCATGATCTCCTTTAACTCCGCATAATATATCACTCACCGCGCAGCAGTCCAGCGAAATTGGCTATAATTTCATATAAAGCATGCCAATTTACACAGTTGAGCTGAAGAACTATAACAGTCAGCTTTGTTCTCATCATAAGTAATCTCAGTATATCTCATTGCAGAAGTAAGATATTTTATTGTTAATTATTTTATGGTGGTTAAACGTTGGGAAAAAATTATTGATGCTAACTGAGTAGAGTTTACTATTTTTTTTTTGTTACAGCACTTGTTTGATAGTTTACAAGTAACTCGCAATCTCTCTCTTATAAATTCAACGGGTTTGAATGAAATTTTCTCCATTACATCTTCTCTCCTAATTTTGAAGTTCTTCAAATATACATCGCTTAGAAAGCATTTGCTTGATTAAGAAATGCTACTATAAAATTAGGCACCATCACTTAGAAATAATAGATAGTGATTTTAGAAATTAGCCCGGTCCGATCTTGCTGAATGGTATTGATAAAACTTTGAGCCCTTTTCAAAAGTTAAATGTCAGAATTTTATACAATATATTTTTTCTCTCCCTAAATAATGGAGCACAATTATGAGTACGAGCTCCAGGATGATAGAATCTTCTATCCATCTTTCGCAACAGAAAGACCAATACGAATAAATAATTACCATCCAATAGGCCTCTTTGGCAATAACCTTGATCTACAAAAACCAAGAAATTCAAATAATTCAGAAAATTTATCAAAATTTCCAAGTTCGAATCTATGGGCAAGAATCAAAGCGAAAGTCAAATCAGGTTTTGAAGACAACCTTAACAGAATTAAAAATATCTTTGCTTCTTTATTCGAGAAAAAGGACTCTAATAACGACGACACTCAACTACACGCCGGAGATCAAAGCCTGCGATACCGGGCACATTCTGATCCCCAGAGTAGGCGATTTCCAAAATTTGATGACGCCGTCAGAAAAATCACTCACATCAGAACAATCTCCAAACCACTGTATTTCGATCAAATGGCTGATCGAGATTCTCGAATGGACAGCAGCAGGAAATCTTTCAAAAAATTATTATGTAATTTTCTATCAGTTCGATACGTTATGATGTAATCCTAATTAGGGTTGAAAAGCTCTGCAAAAAACCAAGTGGCTAGCAATAATAGAAATTCTCCTCGTACAATTCGACGTTTCACACAATTAAATAATGATGAAGAGTCGACAGGAAGGACATGCAATTGTAAATAATTTGGTTTAATGGAAAAACTTATACTTTCAGGTCTCAAAACTTCCAAGAGAACTCCTGCAGGCCTTCGAAATAGAAAGAAAATTTTCCTTGAAGATTTGCTTACAAACCGTGTAAATTTTGCAGGCCTCACATATGAAGGTAAAACTTCGTTTTTAACTCTGAAATACAAATGCTATCAAGATCCCAAGCGCATTGAGCGAAAAGCAACTCCCAAACGCTTATTATTTGATATGATACCTGAAGAGCAAGTAAAATCTAATGTCGGGACCAGTAGATCTCCACTACTTCTAACAAAAGGATCGAGATAATAATCACAAACAATAATAATCATATGCTGCTAGTCATTTATGAACAGAAACTCAATTGCGCGTTGCTGTTTCTATGACCCCCGGCAGCATCAATCAACACATAAACAAAGCAATCCAAGCAGTGTGATTGAAAATGACATGTCAACTTCAAAGGAAATGCTCTGGTTTCACATTTTTGTTAAGTATATAATAATAAGAAATGAAAAAATATTTTGTCTAACTCTATAATTTCTTAGCAATTTTGGTCACAGATTTTGATGTTCATGTTATTGTGTTCCACTATTTTTTAGTATTACGTAATTTAGAAAGATTAACATAAACCGTAACGAGAATAATCATTACCGCACCAATTATCGAAGGAAGCTTAATGGGTTCTCCCAGATAAAACACCTCAAACAGAAAACTAAAAACAACATGTAAATTCATCACTATCCCATTCAAAGCCGGCTTCCCGATTTGATTGCTTCTCGTCACTGTAAAAATCGACGTGATTGCAAAGACGCCTCCCATCACCATAATACCAACATAGCCAAAGTAATTGTTAATAGGCGAAACATATCCTTGAGCGATCGATAATAGTCCAGATGAAAATACTAGCGTCGGTCCTGACAGAAGGTTAAGTGTCACCACGTTGATCGATTTCACCCGTTTCAGAATTACGATAGAATAAGCCCAAAAAAGCATCCAAATGAAGTAGATACCCAGCAAAACAACTTTGAGAGTTCCAGTAACGTATTGTGAATCGGTATATCCTGGAGTCACTGCAGTGGTAATACCAAAAAGAGAATTGACCATATCAGGGTTAAGAATGAAAAACACACCGAGGAAAGAAACTCCAGCCGACGCGATTTCCTTGACAGAGATAGGTGCACCATTGAAAAGGTAATCACAGATCCCGAGCGTGTTCGGCCCGACCATCGTGAGCACTGAAATTTCAGAAATTGGGACGAAATTTATCAGCAATGACCCCATAGCGAAGCTGGCGTTGCCGGCAACCGACCGTATAAATCGGTACATTTCTTCCTTGCGGTCTGAGGGATAGTGTGGAAGTTTGAAGGTGAGGGCGAGATAATGCATCACTCCAAAGATGAACAATCCGCGTGTTACGACCATTTGAGGAATTGTAATCACATCTTTCAACAGTTTATGCATTACAGAGCTGCCAAAATAGGTAGTCGTCCATAGAATCTGGTAGATGACACCTGCTGTTTCACCGCTTACTTTGCTTTCGAAGGCCTTGCAGAGAGAAATGATTGCTGCAAACATTAACTAAATATATTTATGGCCTATTATTGTAGAGATAAATATTAGAGACCATAAAATTCTGGTAAAGTGACAAGGGCTGTGAAATTCGATTCAATGTTTTTTTTTTGGAGATCAAATCAGTAATAAGTTTGTCAGCCTGTAGCCACTTTTGAACCATATCTAACATCTGAGACTTCTTCCGTCCAAAGTCACAAATTTTTTCGACTTCGATTATTCATTGACTCGTTGACTGTAAAATAAGATAATATTCATCATCTTGGTTAAATTATAAAATATAAGACTTCAATAATCGAAGCGATATACGAAAGACAAACCTGCTGATGTACGATAATTTTGCAATATTATACCAACTCACTATACTTTCAAGCTTTTATGCTCTTTCTTCCAATTTCAGGAGTTAGCATGATAGATTCACCGTTTTCTCTCAATAACTGCCCAGTCTAAGTGCGTAATGAATTTGCAATATTTCTTCAACTTTCCTCCTTAATTTGTGAGATATGGTATTACTCGTCGTCATATACTTTGATTAATAGTTTCATAGAATTTCGAGCTCGTCTCACTGCCTCAAAATCATCCGTCATCGATCAGAAACGCCGTTTTCAATGAAATTAGTTTCTTCCGACCGGGTAAAGCTGGTAGAATTTTAATTAATTTTTGTTATTATCTAATATCAGCCAAAGTGGTCATCGAGATAATAATTAAAAACTTGAGCAAATAATTTGTAATTCCCTTTTACAAACTAATGGAATCCCAAAAAACTTACCCTACGTTAGAAAAATGGCGTATTCTCTGCACATTGGGTAGAGGCGTCGTGAAGTAAGCACAATCTTTTGTATTTTAATCGAATATTGCCTTATTACAGAGTCAAACGCGCAGTAAACCTTTCCACCGGCCTAGAAGCAGCGATTAAACTGTACCGCTTCACCAAAGTTGACGGTGCATACAAGTTTCCGAAGCGCGTTCTCAAAGATGGTGCGTTGACTGACATTTGGATCGACAGAGAGGTCATACTCGAAAATCTCAGACAAGAAGCCGCCATCATCGATGTCCTTCAAAAGAAGAAAAATCCTCACATTATCCAGATATATGAATTTCATGAAAGTACTACCTACCATAAACGCAACGGCAGAAAAATCGAAGTCACTGCGATTGTGATGGAGCTTGCTAGAGGAGGAGAATTGATCGATTACCTAAATAAAAATGACAAACTTTCTCACTCCTTTGTCAGACATTACTTCCTGCAGTTCATCTCTGGTATACTTTACTTCCTTGAACAATAATTGATCATATATATAATTTTAGCCCTTGAATGTTGTCATAAGAGCCTCATCGCACATCGAGATATAAAACCGCAAAATATAGTTTTTGACACCAACTACACTTTAAAACTCATTGATTTTGGACACGCTACCTTCCTATCTGCTAGTGATGGAACTGTTACAGACGGCAGAATTTGTGGTTCACAAGGGTAATTCGTTATTATGATACCAAATCCGAGTTTTTGTTTTTTTTAACTCAATAGGTATATTGCTCCGGAAATGTTAAAAGGGATGCCTGGCTCTGGTGCAGCCCTGGACGTCTTTTCAGCTGGAATAGTCTTGTTTAACATGCTATTGGGAATCCCTTTCAGAAGTGCTAGTATGGCTGACCCTCATTACAAGTGTTTGACCACTGGGGATTTAAAAAAATACTGGAGCTCAACCGACCCAAAAAATGAAACGACAGCTGAAGCCAGAGACCTTATTCAGAAGATGCTTGCTCTTGACCCTTTGGCGAGGCCTAGCGCAGAAGAAATAAAACTCCATGGGTGGTGCAAAGAAAAAGAGGCAAATCTCGACGCGATCTTGGAAGAATTCGAAAGGAGACTGATGAAATTCAAAGAGAAAAAGAGAAAAGAAGAAGTTAATAAAATCCAGCAAAAATTCTCTCAGATGGCGCCCGGTGACCTAAAGAATTACCGCAGTCTCGCAGTAAATATTTCTGAGTGGTTGTTGTAAGGCTGTTTTCTCTGTTTTGTAGGACTTCGATCTTGATGAGCTTATTCAAAACATTTGCGTGCCGTTTGACCCCGAGGCCAAGAGAGAGTTGAAGCAATTTGCAGTAATAATTGAACTCTTTTGGAAGTGCCTAATTAGTTAACAAATAGTCGATCGAAAGGCCTGCTACCCAGTTTATGGTCGCAGAAAATCCGGATGAGCTTTTGAAATATATACTCGTTAAAATAGTTGACAAGGAATTTGTGAATTACACAATCAGTTCAAAAGATTACAAGGTCAGATTATTTAATTTCGTGGCTGATTATTTACTTGGATTGTTTAGGTCAAAGGAGAATTTCTTCAGGAGAGTGAAGTAGTCGAATTGGCGATTGTTATCACAAGAGTGGACGAGCTGTCGCTCTGTGTGGAATTCCAGAAAATATCTGTAAAATGCTCTCCAACACCTCTTATTAATACTCTTATTTGACAGGGTGACGATTTCGTATTCTATGACGCGATCGAGGAAAAATTTAAACCAGCTCTTGAATCTATCAATACTTTCATACTTTAAAAACTCATTTGTTGTCAGAAACGAACAAAACCCAAGACTTTGACATGAATTTCTTCAGCTATATAGAGTTTTGTGAGCGATTTTCTGCTGTTATCTTTAGAAATTCACCGGTCATTGTTTTCTATATTAAGCAGAGCATTTGATGAATTTATTGAGAAAAAATTGAGAAAATTATGAATGAAACAAGAACAATACTTTATACTCTCTCTATTAAATTGATTCCTATGTAATTACGTTGCGAAATATAAGAATTTGCTTTTATATTGGGAACAATTAAGTCGTCACGTTTTGAAGAGTTTGGTTATTAGTTCAAAGGATATATGCAAGAAGAAAATTGTAAGCTCTGGGAAGGAAATAGTGAGATTCCTACTGGTGCTCTCTCTTGTCAGCTTGACTAAAGATAGAAAACGATGAGCTTGATTAATGTTCAATATAATTTCAGAAATTCGTGGAATATAATTATTTTCGATTTCTTATTTGGATGAGATAGCTTTATTGCTTGCAATATTTTGAACATTTTTTACAAATTTAAAGCGTCGATACAACAAAGAGATGAAATAAAGTTGTTTGCTTCCCTTGTATCCATAACACTTAAGAACTGATAAAACGAACGCTTTTGAACAAAGAGAAAAAAACTTTCTGCTATTGCTAGCCACTATGTATGCTACTCATTCAAAAAGCCAAACTTTCCGAAGTATGGCAATTCAAACGGATCTGTAGAACATACTAGCTTATCCTAGCAAATAGCTTCCGGAATTTTCCTCTCATATAAAAGGAATGAAGTTGTTGTGATTCTACCGCCTCAGTAAAGACCTGCTCATGCATCTTTCAGCATGAAGCATTAGACCTTTCGAGAGCGGATTCATACACCTTATGAACCCGTTGAAAAGCACTTCCTGCTTCTGGATGCTTATTCTTGTCGGGATGGATCATCTTCGCGAGTCTTTTGAATTCAGCTCTCAAGCATTCTGGAGATAAATTCAGCATATAACTTTTCAAAATTTCTTCAGGCATCGCATTTATTTTGTACACTTGCAAAATTTGCTCTGGCGTAATATCTCCTTTATAAAGCTGAGATTTCATGAATTCACTGGTTTTCTTCTTCGCGATTCTGTCAATTTCTTGTTCCATCTTAATAAAGTATTGAATGACGGAACTCTGAGAACCAATTGAATTTTTATTCGGAATCGAAGTCGGTTGGGTTGAGGGCATTTTCGGTTGACTGCATTGCTTGCGGGCGTTTTCAAATAGCTGTCTTTGGATTTCTTCTGCCTCCATTTCTCTTCTCCTGTGTTCTTCTTCGAGCTGTTGTTTGGCAGATTTCTTGCTATCTTTCAGGCATTGGCTGCACCACCTCTTCTTGGCATTCTTAGACGCAATGGTCCAAGTATGCTTGTTTTTGCATTCAAAGGTGACTTTTTCGTCGTGGTAGCTATTGACGACTCTGCCTTGGAATGAGGTTGCGTATTCTCGCAAATTATTGAGGCTTTTTTCACATCTTGAGCACCATTTTCGTCTCACTTCTTCAAGAGTTAGGTCGAATGAGTGTCCGAGCTTGCACATGAATGAGAATAGTGCTTTCGATTTGCGGCATGAACTCCGACTACAACTCCCTTCATAAGATTTCGCGATCTTAGTGGCTTCTTCCATCGCGGGAGATTCGTCTTCGCTCCTCGAGGGAGATGGAGTTTCAAGACTGAACTTATCATCAAGAAGTAAATCATCAATTCTCTGTCCGTTGAGGGAGCTTTGATAGGATATTGCTGGAGAGGAAGGCAGGTTATGGCCTTCTGAATGCGACTCGTAATGTGTGCTACAATCGCTCTCTTGATCAAAACTCCCGGTAGGCCTCCGTATATTTTCCTCCGATAGGAGGTTAATGTGTTTGTCACAACTGTGTTTGATTTTTTTAATTGAGACGTCCCCTATGGGGGCTCCATTACCCGATCCATCTTCATCAGACTGTGATTCTTCGTCCATACCTTGAGTAGGTTGGCCATTGGTGGTGCTGGTACTAGATTCAGTCGTGATGAAGACGACTGAACAGTCTGAGTGGATCTTGACGTTGGCGAAGTGTTGGGTAGGGCCTTTGGTGACTTTGGTTGCAAGGGGCTCAGATTGGAAGGGATTTCCGGTCTGAGGATTAGAATTGCTTTTCGGAAAGCAGGATGGTGATACACTTTGGTTTGTGAGCACAAAGGTATTGTTGGTAAAGTGGAGATAGGCGTCCATTCCTAAATTCCCGAAGGATTTAGAAAAGGGGATGGGTAAGTGATTGGGATGTCGGTAGAGACATGCTTCAAATTTTGATTTCTGAAGCTTATTATGCAAATATAGTTATCAGCAAGCGTATTTAAATTGACACTGGCCAATCAGAATTCGTTTCAAATCTGATCGACTGACCAATCAACACGTAAAGAATGCTACAGCACGTGATCAGATCAGAAATTCAAGTTGTTGGTCGATTTTTATTGAACGAGACGGTCAGGTTACCAGAATAGCATCTGCTTCAGCAATCACTTAAGCCTAAGGAAGTCTGATCGAGAGAGCAGAGTTGCAAACACAATACACGTGGGGTTTGAAAGAATCTAGGGCTCAAGAGCATCTACCGTTGCGGTAGATTCCTCTGGAACAATCTAGAAACTTCGGTGACACAATTTTTCGAATGGACGTGGAAGCTACAGAATGTTGAAGCTAGGCACTTAAAAAGCAGAACTATAGAAAAAAAAAAAGTAGTGTAGCTCTTAACGTTCATTAATTCAACAAATTTTTCAAACTACTCAGAAATTCACAAGAGGAGAGAAGCGCAGCGGCAATTAGCAGGCTCAGGTCTTCCTTGCTCATCTCTGAGAGACATTTTCGATAGATTTGCTCTTAGACGAGCCTTTTTTAGCTACTGAATTCTTACGATCAGAGAGGTTTTTGATTATAAGCTGAGTGATTAAATACCCGAGATTCCTGGATTTCTGATAAGTTAGCAGTCGTTATAATCACCAAAAACTTTTCTCGTCGTTAATATTATCCTACTATAATTCTCCCATCACCTATTTTCCTGTTAACGCTAGCTACTATGGCTCAGAATTGGATTATACCTAATTGAAGGAAAAACTATCGTTGAGATCAGTTAAGACCAGCGATATTTCTTCTAAGCAGTAGATAAATGTTCAGAAATTTAATTTTAACATCTTTTGACACTCGAATGAGCTTGAATATAGTGGCAACTCAAAAAGTAATACCATAGATAAATAAAACTCATAGGCAAAAAAACAGCCTATCTTACACAGAGCCAAATAATTGATAAATTTTACAGAAGCAGCGCTAGATTTTTTCTCTCTTGAATAAAGTCAGCTGTACACAACACTAATAATTCTTAGAAAAGGTCGTTCATCCTAGGTCCTGCATTGCCTTTCACACCTTTAAGTACACGATATTGTCTTTGGTTGGTTGTTCCTTGGAGGAATGCGTTGTTGGATGGCCCTCCGTTGCCTGCATCGAAGAGATTCGCGCTGTTTCCGTTTTGATTGTTTCCTAAAGAGTTGCCTTGAGTATTGCTTTGGCCAAGACCGAATTGATTTCCTAATTGAGATGTACCGTTTGACATATTGTTAGAGCCCATCAAGAAAGGATTGTTATTTAGATTTCCTGTCCCTTGGTTTGTCGAACTGAAAAGGGAGCCAGATATTCCGCTTAATAGGGTGTTCGCAGCCAGAGAATTGCCATTGAGAGGCTGGCCGAAATTAGATGATATCATCTGATTGTCATTTCCTGATTGCATAAAATTATTTGACTGGCCCATGTTAGATTGCCCGATATTAGGTAAGCCTAGGCTGTTAGAGCTGTTTAAATTCGGTCCCATGTTCGATTGGTTCATGTTGAGATTTCCTCCGAGTATCGAGTTTAGGCCGTTGTTCTGAGACCCGAGGAAACCGTTGTTGCCTCCAGTATTGCTAAACAGACTGCTTAGAGTGTTATTGGTGATTCCAGAGTTCAGCATTCCTCCTCCGAGTCCTGAATTTTGGAAGTTATTGACTGATTCGCCCTGCATCTCGTTGCCGCTGCCATTCATTGGCTGATTGCTGAAGAGGTTATTGCCACCAATGCCTCCGATACCTCCAAACGTGTTTTGAGAGCCCATTGACATCTGAGAATTCGCTGCGGTATTTGACCAAGGGAGGCTGAGATTTCCTTGAGGATTTGGGTTGCTTTGAAGGAGTGAGTTCCCTTGGAGACTCGAGTTTTGGTTAACGTTTCTCACCAAGTCTAACAGTGGCTGCTGGGTGTTCAAGGATCTGTTATTCTGATTCATGGCACTGAACAAATTATTAACTCCAGTCATCCCATTCGACTGCTGAGAGCTGAGAGTACTCACTCCGATGCCAGAAAAGAGTCCATCTTTCGTATCATTTTGACCCGTGTTGCTGAAGAGAGTGCTGCTTGGGGCATTATTCCCTCCTCTGCAAATTGCCTCCAAGCTCATCTTAACAGGATTGGCCGATGCGTTGTTTGTTGGGTTCTCACTGCTGAACACAAAGGGATTATTCGTAATTGAAATCTTTGTATTAGTCAGGAATGGATTACTTTGGAGCTCACTCACCAAATCGTTCGTTTTGACTATGGATTCATTCAAAATTGGGTTTGCCACCACCGGCTCGATGATTTTTTTCTGAACAAGATTGCTAATATTCGTTGGGGCCTCGTGGGGAGTGTTCTCCTTCATTATAATTGGTCGTTCCATTAGGTTTTCAACCTTTGCCACGAGATTAACGTTCTCCATTGGAACAGGTTGAGTCAGCTTCATCTCATTAGCTAAAACCGATTCCTGGTTCTCTTTAGTGGCCGTGCCTGAATGCAACAACGATTTCTTTGCAGTAGAGTTGTTATCTTTGGCTGGAGCTGGCTGTTTGTTATTGCTTCCTGTAGTTTCATGGTTAGAGACAACGGAATGCTTTGAACTCTTCGTCGATGAGTTTTCCTCTGATAGGGTTGGCTGTGGGACTTGTAAATGCCCAAGAGACCCTTTTCCTTCCTTAAATAAGCTCGATTGGTTGCTGCTGCTCTGTTCGGTTGATTTTTCAGGTTCGGTTCCGAATAAGATCCTCCCTTCCATCTGAAAGCTTCTGGTTGGATTAGTGCCATTTGGTCTTTCTTTACTTTTCAGATGCGAACTCTTCAAATTGAAAATAGGACTAGCTACTATTTCCTTGCCGCTATCACTCTTATTATTAGAATCAGAAGATTTACTAATTTGAGTGACGGTAAGGAACTTAATCCCGCTTTTAATTTCTTCGACGTCTTTATGGTTATTCGAAGGGATTGGAGAGTATTGGCTGCCAGTGCTCACTAAGATTTTCGGTGTAGGCTCTTTTTCTTTTTCAACGTGCATGCTGCCGCTTCGAGCGAGGGTCTCAGCAGGGTTCACTTTTCCTGGCTCAGCTTCTGTTGAAATGGTTTGGAATTGACCGATCTCACTTGATTTTGTTTGATTTGCAGCGTTTTTCATTTCCTGGCTGCCGTTATCACTGCTCGAAAAGGATCCAAGGAAAATCAACTTCGATTGGGGATTAATCGTATTATTCCCGTAATTACTGAGCTTAAACCTCTCTTCAGTCGTGACATCTTGGGTTTTGAACTTCATCTTTTTGGTTTCAGTACGATGATCCTGCACAAGCTCTTGAGCGTTCGGTATAACTTTATTAAATCCTCGTGAGTTGCTTAGCCGGCCTGGACTGTCTGTCTCCTGCTCAAATGGACGTTCCTTGCGTTTTTTTGTTATATTCTTGGGCCAGTTTTCAGGTTTGACTTTATACTGGAATTTTCCGCCCTCCGATTCGAAGCAGAATAGTGGTAGAAACTTTCTCTCTTGTTTGCTGAATTTAGGCTTGATCGGCTCGGGTTTCGGGACTTTCTTCGCGATCATTGAAGATAACCATAATGTCTTGTTGATTGTGAAGCCTGATCCGAGTTTTCCCTTCTCCAGATGCTCTTGCAGCTTCTTCTCGTGAAGCTTGTGAGTCCAATCAATCATCTTTTTTAAATTTGGGTGTTTTTCTCTGCTCGAGTGCTTTCTCTTGATTTCTCGATGCTTTCCTTTGGATCTCTGCTGCCTCTCTTCGTTTTCGATCATAATCTCGTCTTCTGAGGTGATAAAAGCAGCTTTCGGTCTCTTATGCGAGACTGGGTTCTCATAATAATTTATGTTGGTAACTTTGATGTGAGCCCCTTGGTTATTTATCATTTTCCCCGTACTTCCTCCTTTCTGCCCTGACTTCACGAACGATTTCATCTGGTATCGTGTAGGTTCATTGGATGGAGTGGAGATAAACTGACTACTAAGCCCTTTTCCTGAGATAGGTGGTTGTATTTTTAAATCTAACTCGTCATCTCTGATCACATCCTCGTGGTAACAATTCGCTTGAGTCGGTTTAAATATGTCTCTCATCCCTCGGTAGAGTCTGCCAAATAATCCTCCCTTGTTATTCGCAGTGTGGTCTCCAAAAGACTGTCTGGTAGATTGGCTGCGCTTCAGAGATTGTAGCGGTTCTTCTATTTCAAATGCGTTCCTGACCTCAAGAGCAGGATATGAATGATTCTCTTTTTTTAGAGCAAGATTAGGTAATAGTATCCTGCTTTGGTGATTGTGGCGCCAGTTCATGCGGATTTCCCGAAGTGGACTTATATATTTGGAAGAATTTGAATTATTTTTGTATAAGCACTCTATTAATTTAAAAGATACTCGCAGGCGTTGAAGTACCGGGAAATGTGTATTTATAACTTCCTTTAGTCAAAAATCCTATTCACATATGTCTGTCTTCAACCACTGACACTTTACCTGCCCACTAGGACATCCAATGATTAATTCTTTAGATAAGCGAAATAATCGTGGATTAATTGGAAAATTATCTTATGAAAAATTCAAAAATTCAAACTTTATCAGTTCCATATGTCAACTAATTTTTTCGTGTGAGCCACCCCGACCGGACCATCTGAGCTGTCCTTGAAAACAAACAGCGATATCCCTCGTTTATAATAGAATAAAATAGCTTTATTCGATTTTGCAATTAAATTTGATTTCAAATTTTGCGATTTTTATTCACTTAGCGGAATCATCTAAAACTAGCATATGTTATTTTTCCTAAGCTATAATACCATGTGATAATTAGTGGGGTTCGTGGAACACTTTAAAACAGGTGGGGGAGTTACATGAATGAAATATGTTGACAACAACAACAAATATTTTTGCTTCCTATATAACTCTTAAAATTTTCAAGACTGACAAGGATTGAAGCCCAAAGAGAAGCTGCTAATTTCCTCTCAATGAACATTAGCAAAAATTTTGGACTTATAGACCAGTTTTCTTGACTTGTTCGTTGGCAATTGCCTTGTCTCTGGCATCCTTGACGTGTTGCGACTTGATACCGAGTTTACCTTCTCCGGTCTTTCTGAGTTCTGGGTTTTCGTTGAATTGGGATCTGAAAGTCTTCAACAAAGTTTCGAATTCAGCAGAGTGCTTCATTTCCAATAAATTACTCACCAGGACTTTTAGATTAGACTTACCTCCTTAGAAACGTCTTTCAAAGCAACAGCGGTGGCGGTCTTCTTGCCGACGAGCTTTCCGAGTCTTGCCTTGCCTATTAATTTTTTTTTTTAAATATTTTTTAAGGCATTGCAAGCACGGTACCTTTAACGAAGCAGAATGGAATATCCATCTTTCTGCAGAGTTGTGGGAGCCAAACCACCAACTCAATAGGGTCGACATCGTGAGCGATGACGACGAGTCTGGCTTTCTTCTGTTCAACAAGGTGGGTAATGTGGTTCAAGCCGAACTTCAAAACAGTTGGCTTTGGACCATCTTGTTTACCCTTTGCGCCCTTTTCTTGCTTCTTATCTAAGGGGTCATGGGAGAAATGAGAATCATTTTTCCTAAAGATTTGTGAAACAAACCTTCAACCTTAGCCGCAGCAGCGGAAAGAAGCCTTTCTTTTTTCTGAGCCTTAGTTTCAGGCTTATAGTTTGCCAAAAGTCTGAAAAGAGTGGCAGCTGTGAAAAGTTTTATTTTTAGTTCAACTGCTTAAAGAAGATTTATGTATTTGTTTACCTTGGGATCTGTCGATGGTCTTTTGGAATTGGGCGATAGGTGCAGGGACTTTTAGTCTTTCGAGCAAGATCTTTTTGTATCTTTGGAGTCTGATGTACTTTGGCCATCTCACGGTTCTTGAAAGGTCCCTGGTTGGTTGGATATCGCCACCAATTCTGAAGTTTCTTGGTTTCTTTTCGAAGAGTGGGTTTCTCTTAACCTTATCAGCCTTCTTGGTTGGCTTGACTTGCTTACCGGTCTTCTTTCCTTTTGCCATTTTTGATTTTTTCTGTGATTAGATCTATATATTTAGATATATTTTATAAAATCCAAAGACTGATTCGATAAATAACACGTAAATTCCAAATCAAGCTTTAGAAATTGAATTCATTTGAATCGTTTACTGCACCGTTTTCTTCGATTAGAGAAGAAAAGAGTAATGGCTGAAGTGTGCCTCGTATTGAGAGAATGACAATAAATCTAAAGTTTATGGAAATACCACTATTATGATTATTATGTGAAAATGTCAACCATATTAGAATGAAATGTATTTTACTATCACTTAACGCTTAACCTGAGGCTGCTTCCTCAGTGTCGCCAGCGAATTTTACTTCTTCATCAAAAAATATTTTTTCAAACCTTTAGTTTATCCGATTTAAATGGAAGTTAGGATACAAATTAAGAGCTTTAATTATTTTTTTGGAGTTCAAAATTCACCTTTCTTGACAATTATCATGAATATGAAAGAATTTATTGTATTGTGGCCAATGGCCTAATTTTCTCGGTATCAATGAGTGAGCTACTTCTTTCAAATGTCTGACATACAAAAAAAAAAAATTCGAAAAATGAGCAGCGTTTCAAATTATTAGATGGTCCAATTGATTCTATTGTTCGAGAGCTCATTGGCGAAATCTTTTTGTGTTGTAGTTCATTTTTTGAATGAGCAATATAGCAACTCATGCTGCTTTTTAAATTGTAACGTATGTTGTGAGCATGCCTTTTCATGTTGTTTTTTAAACGGAATATTAGTAATTTTCATGATCAGCAGTATGATTCAAAGTTCGGAAGTAATGAATTTAGAGTTACAATTGAGATGGCTTGCCAAACAACACTCAACAAAGATTCTTTAATGGATATATTTAAGCGTCCTTTCGATTTTTCATATCGATTGTTCCTGCTTGTCCTTGCAGGAAAATTAATTTTTTTGCCTTCAAATGAAATATTTCCTGTAGGCTGGATTCGTTTCAAACTCATCTTCTATATACTCTACATTAAAATACTATTATTAGCAAAAGAGGTGTTTGAACAGATGTACTTGTCTCGTTATCTTGTGGCGTATACAACTGTTCAAGACAATTTACCCGGATTTTCGGTGCAACTGGGAAAAGCCAAGCTCGCTTATCCTTCCCAAAAATCTGCTCAAAGTTGTCCCAGAAAGCCCCCTAACGTAATAATAAGTCTTGATCAACTGGTTATCTCTTACAGGTTTTCCAACAAGATTTTTGTAGGTCTCAACTGTAGTTTGATTATCTCTGATCGACTCGTACTGTTCACCCAGAAACTCCCAAGTAAAATGAACAAAAAACGCGCCAAAGCAAGCCAGCAGGATATGAATCGCTAGTGTCCAAGAATTCAGTTCCTTGCTCTTTAAAAAGTTAAATGATATCGAAATGATTCATGTCTACTGGGTAGTTCCATGGAGTTTGGAGCCAGAATACCAGCACGATAATCTGCAAGATGAGTGTCATGAGGCAATACAAGAAGGTGTGGAACAAGAACAAAACAAAAAATTTCTGATTTTTAATTCCAACGCAGTTGTTAAGCCATTCACAGTGATGATCCATCTATAAGTTTTAGCATTAGAGAATGAACCGTTTGGGTTAAATTACTCGAAAGACGCATTTTTTGCATTGCTTGCAGTGATGCGCTCTTGGTGGTTTCCATGCTTGATCACATTTCGGACAGTCCTTAATCAGTTTCTCTGGCATTTCAGTTGTTGGAGTGGCCTGCTCTCGTTATTTAACGTATAATAGGAATTTTACCTTTTTTATATTCTCCATGTAACCTGGATCACTGATAGATCCTTTCAGATAACTAATTGTTGAATTGAAAAAGAAAAACTCATAGGCTATCAGCGTGAATACTCCCCAGGGTTCAACTAATATCCAAAATCATATTGCAATAAACTCTAACCTGCCATAATTGAGGTTTACTGGTGCGATCATAACTGTTTGGGTTATCTGTAAACCAATAAAAAAAGACACATGAGGTCATAAAGGCATTTGCTGCAGTAAAGAGGGTCAGAACCTATTCGGAAGGAAATAGTCAAATTGGATGAGTCGTTGAGCATTTACAAATCCAAAAAAGAATCTTCCAGCTGAATCATCGCAGCACATCTCGACTTAAAGTTGAATTTTTAAATTTATTTCTTGAACAAATACATCGTGCTGAATGTCCCTCCAGAATATGTTAAGTACCGCAGACATGATTATATATATTCATATCAATATACAAGAAAGCGTTTCTTAATAGTAAATAGTCATTCTTCCAGACAAATGAATTGATTGCCCCATCCAATAATTTCTTGCAAATTGAGCTAAATTCATTCCACATTTTTTCATATTGCATCATGATATCCTTCCCATATCCAGATAATTGCTGAAAAGAAGATTTACTCATTTTTTCAAGGGTAGAGCAAACGGTCACGAATGATTACTTTTTCATAATGCTATCTCAATCTCAATTGGTCAGTCCAAGAAGGTTTTCAACAATACATGATCTCTTCCATACTATTGTATGTAGCATTGCTATAGAGAGAGAAATAAGCAACAAAATAATCACGTAAGGGGCACTCATCAAAAGATGGAGAGGCTGACCTTGATAATGTCCGAGAGATGTTCCAATTTTCAAAAAAATTAGTGACTATAACGAAATTTGCCAACAAATGCCACCCTAGCAGCAGCCTCTGCTTATCTTATCCGGCCGTGTAAAGAGTATACCCGAAATCTGATTACTACTTGTACTTTTCTCTATTTTCGATAACCTTCTGAACAAACTTGGACTCTGATTTTCATTATTCGCATTTGCTAAATTATTGGCTCTTGATGGGGACTCCGCAGTTTCTCTCCCCTCAAAGGCTTCATTCTGAGAAACAGTTTTCCGTCTTACAGATTTTCTCCAGATAGGAGTAGTGTCTTTGCTTTCTTCTTTGAACGTTTTGGGTTGATCAGTTTTGCTCTTTCTATTAGGTGATAACAACGAAATCTCTGGCATAGTAGTATCAAAGTTAAAGCTAAACCGATAAGGTAATTTCTTTGAAATCTCTAGAGTCAAGTCTCTCTGCCTGGAGACGCTTTGAATTTCCAAAAAAGTAAATGTTGGCCCTCCGAAAACCTCGACTGAGAGACAATAAAACTTTCCTTTTTTGAATTCAACTGGTTTGGCTAGTTTGTAAAAGCTTGTGTGGCGATTGTTGCCAGACGCTAAATCAATTGTTTGTTTTAAGAGTTCTGTTGATGCGTCGCTATCTGTGATACAAAGATATGCTCGGGCTCCAGAGCTAATCGCAGAGCATAGTCCAATTGAATGAATGGAGATGCTCTGGTTACTTCTGAGGAAGATGCTATCGATTCTCTTGGTATCGAGTTCCTGTTGAGATTTGGTGTCTCCATTTTCTTTGATAAAGAGCGCGGTTTCCATAGTATTTCCCATTTCGAACGTTCTATTGGATTTTGTTCGTGCCAAGATTATAAAGCAATGAATCTTGGCTGAGTCAATAAAGTGATCTGATAAAAAAAGCTTCTTTTTTAAATATCAGGAATTTTTATCTGATTAAAGTATGGTTGTTAGAATATCAGTCCAATTCTGATATGTCAAAAATAGCGTAAAAACGGACTAAGAAAAATTAACTCTGTTTCTAATCATTGCTCTGTCTGTATGTGGCCTGAGATTCTCTTCTCTGGAAGTTTATGGAATGAGACTGATAGCGTTTGACAGCAAGCCATCTCAGGCAAGAACGAAGGTTAACAAGTTGATTTTATTCAATAGACAGTTTACTAACTTTACCAGATCTTCCAACTTCTGTTAGAAGCTCATTAAAAACGTTTGTGCTCTTACAAATGTCATGCTCTTTGACTCGTACAACGTGCTATAAATTATCTATCCTAATGGATAGTGATCTTATCCATGAGAATATATAAAAATTAATTCATTTCCTCAAATTGCAGATAGTGCAATTGATTTCGATATTTAATGAATAGATGTCCTTATTGGGCAGGAAAACTCCTGAAATAGAGCCTAAATGAATGGACTGTTCTAACTCATTTTAAGTCAGAAACTACTGACTCTTACAATTTCAAAACAAAATCATTGAACACTCTCAATATTCAACCTAACATCTGTAATGTCGGAAGAAATCAATTTCTACTCAGCAGATAGTCTCTTTTCTAAAAAGCAGCATGATTGAGATTTAAGCTAGTTTGCTAGCTCTATTAACAAATAAGCACTCTATGGCACACATGAAAGCAATATCTGCGCTTTGGCTGAGAGAAATAATCAAGAACAAGTAACGAAACAAATAGTTATATCTTAGAGCTGGTATTAAGACATTTAAATGACCGCAGCAGAGATCTTCAAAATTTTTTACCTTTCTTATGTCGTACCATGGTCATTGAGTTTAATGGTTTCATACTCACTATTTTCAAGAAAGCCAAGAAATTCAAACAGTACAATCCAAGCTGCAATCTCTGATGTGATTTTGGATAGTTATAGCTAACAATTCATAAAATTATGATGTAGAGATAGATAATAGTTAAAAAAAATAAAAAATACCTGGAATCAATGTCTGGTAACCATAACGAAAAGCGTTAAAAAAAAATAATAATCAAACTAACCCTTCTGGACTCAGTCTAGAAGCAAACTCTTGTGAAGTTATTAGCCCGTGTAAAAAGAATACCAGAAATCTGGTTCATTCTTGTACTCTTAGTCAAGCATCCAAAGATTCCTGAGGCCGTTTTATCGACTCTTTTGGGGGAATCCACAGCCTCTTTCCCTTCTGAGATTTCAGTTTGGGAGAAGAAGACTTTTCCTTTGGCTGACTTCCTCGCGGTTGGCGTTGTGTCTGTGCTCTTTTTAGAAATTTGAGTTTTAGTCTTCCCATCAGACACAAGGAACGCTCTGATCTGTTCAGTCTTGCTCTTTCGACTAGGAGTTAGAGCAGTGGAAAGATCCGATTCGCTTGCTGTTGTGGCTTCGGTATTTAAATTTAGCTTAGCAGGTATTTCCTTCGAAATCTCCAGAGTCAGGTCTCTTTGTGTAGAGAACTTCTGAATGTCTAAAAAAGTGAATGTCGGTCCTCCAAAGACCTCAACCGAGAGGCTGTATATTTTCCCTTTTTTCAGTACAACCGGGTTATCTAATGTGTAGTAACTTGTCTGGCGGTTGCGTCCGATAATCAATTCTAATGTTTGGTTTGAGAGTTCTTTCGATGTATCGAGATCGACGATAGAAACGAATGCTCGGGCTCCTGTGGTAATAGCCGAGCATAACCCAATTGAAACGAGATTAATATTTTCAGTAGTTCTGAGGTATATGCTATCAGTTCTCTTGCCCTCAAACCTATGGTAAGCCTCAGGATCTCCATTTTCTTTGATGAAAAATGCTGTTTCAATTGTGTTTCCCATTCTGGTTTTGGTTTTTGATTTGTTAGATTGAATATTTATAGTCAGAGGATTTCGGCCTATATAAATCAGTAATTCAATTAGGAGCTTCTTTTAATTCAAAACTTTTATTAGGTTTAATATGGGTTGTTAGATAGCATCCGTAAGTGGACTTTCCCGAAATAACGTCTTTGAGAAAAGACATCATTTTCATAATCTTTCATGTTCTTGCTCTAGCACCGAGTAATTTGGGTCATTTCCAAGCTTACTAGCTGTAATTCTTGCTTGAAAGCTGTAAAACTACGGATCCAATTTGATGGCAACAAAAGTGATTAAGTTTATTTCAAATAATGGAAGCTTCAAACACTTGGAGGTGCAACGCTTTTTCATTCTTTCGAATTTTTTTAATAAAAAGCGTTTGTTTCCATCAGAAAAAACCATTGAAAGATTTCTGCGGGATTTCTTGGAACAATATGAGATTCAGCTATGCAATTATTGATTGTCGGATCATTTTTGAAGTTAATTGGAAACTAATGGTGGGCTGCGTGGATGAGCACGAGACAACACCTAGTGACGACGCAATGTCTGCTAAAGCCATTTTGTAAAATTATTTTCCTAATGGAAAGAAAGAAGAAGGTAGCTTTAATTTATTTAATTGTTTCTTGAGCAAGTATATCGTTCAATGATACAACTGAAATCAGAAAATTTTGTTTAATAAATACATTTAGAGGCTGTTAGCTGATAGTCTAATATCAGCCCGGGTATAGAAAAAATAAAAGACTTTTAGGTTTTTGAGTTAGTTATAGGTTCAAATAGCAGTTAAGTATAATTGGCAATGAAATACACAGCACCTTTTAAAATTTGGGGCCAATTCCTTCTTATAACGCTAAAGCAATTCTTTTGGCTGTAGCTTCTTTCATCGAGGGACTATCTGTATCTGTGCTATTTCAAATTCTTGTTGGAGGGTTATTAGATGTTGAGTATCGAGAATATGCCATTGGCAGCCAAACTCTAGCCAAATTCGTTGCATCAGCGGTTGTGAATAGTTTTCTATTGGAAACTAAACTTTCTCATCTCGAACAAAAAGGATAAGATTCAAAATTATGATTGGGTATGATTCTCTTTTCATAGATTATCTTACTATATACGCCTTTTCGTGTAGATTAGTTGTTCTGTTTTAAACAAACTTCTTCAAAAGATGTAGTCATTGCAGCTATCTTCGATAATGAGAACATCTTAGAGAATCTCTCATTTCAACTTAAACTCTGGTCCTATTATCTCGTCAAGATCTTTGGGATCTTTGTTGTTACAAATCACTTTTTGTCTCTAAAATGTTATTAATTTTCTTTCTGAGATGAATGTATTCCTAACTATTATTTGAAATATAATAACGTGGTCGTTTTAAGAAAGTTGCATATTTCCAGTGTCGTTTTATCTAACAAAGAGCTTAAATAATTTTCTTAACATCAAGCGTCAATATAAATTTCAATTTATCGGAATCAAGAATGAGAGCAGACCTAGACGAGAGCCCTGATCCATTGCAACAACAGAATAAACGCTCTAATGAAGAGAAATCTAAGGTCACGAAACGTCCTAAAAAAATAACAAAGTCCCACCGATCAGCGTGTGAACGGCTATTTTTTTGCATCACAGAGAACAATATGCAAGCATTGAAACACTTCAGAGAGGAAGAGTTGCTGGCACTCCATCTTGGTGATGTACGTCAGCTTTCTTTAAATTATATAGCTAACTGCTTTTCTCTCGATCTATATATAGTATGGATGGAACGCATTGCATCTTGCAATTAATCACAAACAAAAGGATGTCTTTGAATACCTCATTAACCTGAATTGCGGAAAGCAACTCATTCAGGGAACTGATTTGGTAAGCATCAAGCATTCATGGAAAGGGGTTTACTGAAAATCTTGACACTTATATGTTCCAATAGAATGGAGATACACCATTACATATCGCTGTATTTGCTCAATATGCAGAAGGATTTCAGATGTTATATAATCGTGGTGCATCTTTGGATGTGCAGAACAAGGTAACTAACTAGCATTTGACCGATGCCTAATCAGTATGTGTGTGTATTTGAACACATATAGTATGGTGAGAAGCCTCTGGATATTACTCGTGCAGCTCCATTTTTCTACTATGGATTTTTGAAAGAAATCAACAAACATGTGGATACTTATGAAGTAAGAGAGATGCTGGTGAGAAGCAAGTCGCAAAGAAAAGAAATGTCAATCAGACTAGCTGAGGAGAACAATGCAAAAAGAAAATCACTTTTCTTATATACTGACGCAGATTTAGCAATTGACCCTGACGAGGATAAGGTAAACTAAGTACTTGACATCTATTTGTAACATAACTTATTCTATTAAGCCGAACATTAACTTGGCATACAACCTTGAAATAAAGCCCTCTGTGTTCCACCGAGAAAGATCACCGTCACCTATTCGGAATGAAAGAGCATTTGCAAGAAACCATCCCCACAATGAAATTTAAGTTGAATAGTTAAGGGTATCTAATGAATAAATGTGTATAACCTGAGATAATCTATTTTTTCCGATTAATGCTGCTTCATCGCACGAAATATTCTCTCTTCATTCAGTGTGATGTTATATTGATATGAGATCGATTTCAATAAATATACTTGCAGATTCTAAGTAAAGACCCATTAATTTCGTTTTCAAATTGAGGTGATGATAGCAAATTCAAATCGAAATATAACTTTCAACATTTTTAGAAAAGCTATCATATAGATAAAGGACCGCATGTATTTAGAGATAATACTTTCTGAATAATGGATAAGTTTACGCAAACCATGTCTATGAACTTCACCAAATTTTGTCAGCAAATAATTCCAAAACACAAATAACAAATTAAATCAGATTCTCTTCGAAATAGCTAGACTAGAAACACCTTTCAAAATTGAAAGTACTCACCCTTCTAAAGAGTATTCCAGAAATCAGGCTGATTTTTCACATCTCTTTGTTTTTAAGAACAAACTTGTTTGTCTATTTAAATCTAAGAATTGAAATTGGTATTAGCTGCTTTTTTTGTGAGGACGTCTTTTTGTCTTTTACGGCTTGAATTTGAGTAGGGAAATTTTGCCTGAGCCTACTCCTTCGAGTTGGTGTTGATTGCTTGCTCTTTTTCGCAATATCGGGTTAGTCTTGGTATCAGGTGTTTCGAACACACTGATCGGATCAGTCTGACCCTTGCTTGTCGGAGTCATAACCTTTTAATCCAAATCATGGTCTGAATAGTTTGTTGTAGAATTGGCTTCTCTGAAAGTGAAGCTTAGCAGGCATTTCCTTCGAAATCTCAAGACCTATTTCTTTTTGCAATATCAAAAAGGTATGAAATTATCTAACGAATGAATAAAGGAGAGATATTAATGCTAATATAAAAGATGCCCTTATCGCAAATATTTTAAAAATATACTCATGAAAAAATTAATAACGCAACTCTCTTTACAGGATGACCAGTCTAGCAGCACCCCAAACTGAAATTGCTCACCCGTTTAAAGAGTATACCAGAGATTTGGTTGACTCTTTCACTTTTGTCTCGTTTTAAGAGCCATCTCGCCTGCTTAATGGAGCCTGAGGTTGGGGTCGGACTTTCATTATTTCTTGTTGAAGGAGATTTACTTGCCTCTTTTCCGACTGAGATTTCTGATAGAATGACAGTTTTTCCTTTTACGCTTTTCCTCACAGTCGGTGTCGTCTCTTTCTTCCTATCGGTTCCTTTGAACGTTCTGAGTTGATCAGTCTTGCTCTTACGGGTAGGTGTCATGACCTGGTTGGAGATATCCGAGAAGCTTGCTGTCGAGGGTTCTGTATTGAAATTAAATTTAATAGGCATTTCCTTAGACATCTCTAGAGTCAGGCCCCTGTGGGTAGAGAAACTCTGGGCCTCTAGAAAAGTGAAAGTTGGTCCTCCAAAGACTTCAACTGAGAGACAGTAGTTTCTCTCTTTTTTCAATTCTACTGGCTTGGACAACTCGTAGTAGCTTGTATGGCGGCAGCAGTCAATAATTAAATCGATTGTTTGATGGAGGAGGACTTTCGAATTGTCTCTATCGGAGATAAAAAGAAATGCTCGGGCTGCTTTGTCGCTTGCAGAGCACAAACCGATCGAAGTCACAGCGATATTTTGATCAGTTCTGAGGTAGACCGCGTCGATTCTCTTTCCATCAAAATTGTTTTCAGCGTTAACGTCTCCGATCTCTTTGATAAAGAATGCAGTTTCAACGACATTTCCCATTTTCCAATTTTTGATGTTTCGATATAATTTTTATTATTGTTATAACATAAGGATCTTGAGACAATTTGATCAATGAGCAACTATTATTACTTCCTTAAAAGAATTATCAGTACAGGGTTTTTTTTAAAATTGATTTTCAAGCAAAAATTTTAATAACGATATTTACAGAATGGCTTCCGATGAGGAGTGAGAATCGCTTTATCTGTTAGTGTCAATGGAGATCATAGGATTTAAGTGTTGTAACTGTTGAGCTTATGGATTCTACGATTCAATGTTGGAATAGAATTGGATTGTTAGATCAGAATTTAATAAATCCTTTTTTTATAAAATTTAGTTCCAACGCATTTTCCAACTCCTTTTTTAATTAAAAATCCAAGAACATGTTTTCAAAGGTTACGTGAAAGAATGATCCAACATGCCTTCAGTGAGACCAAAAGGTTTTAAGATTGTCAGTCCTTTTACTTTGATGAACTTGAAAGAAACTCTCTCGAGATAATTTCTAACAATTTTTTTTTTATGATTTAAGACCGTTCTGTTATCCATTTAGTTAGATTAGTAGGTAATTATCTGACTCTGAATCGTAGGAATTGAATAATCCCAAAAGTCGGGGATTCATTCACCTGATAGAATAGTCTGGTTGCATACAATTCTCGATAAGAAATAATTTTAATGAGTGTCACGGATGTCTCTCAGCGCAAGTTTTCTCACAAGTTGAACTCGAGCCACTTAATTCTTGGGTTTTCTTAGTTCTCATTTGCAATTTTTTTTGTTTTTTGTTTTTTGCTGACTAAATCTTTAAACCTGCTCCTTAAGCGATTTTACAACATCCAGAACTTGACTATATATTATGATCGTTTGCACTCTTGCCACCGAGACTTTCTCATGATTTTAATAATTCTGCCTTTGCAAACAATTTCAGTCATTCAGCTTGCAGACCTTTTTCATTGAATTTAGGAGTCACATGAGATTTATATTCTACTTTGAAAATCAATCCAAATTTTCTCTCTTTTTTATCAATTCTGGCTGCTGCAAAGCAAATAATAAATTCGTGTGCCATACTTTCGACATAGAAAACGAATTGTCTCTATTTTTAATCTTTTCACGGCAACATTTTTCTCCTTCTTTCTATAAAATACGAGGAAATTTTTCCTGAGCCTAATTCAGTCAGCTAACAAACGAGTTTACCAATAAATCAATTTTTATCATCTTCAGCGAAACTTTCATGCAAACTCTGCTCCTGAACGCATCAGATCTCGTTAACAACCCGGTTTCAGTTAGATGCAATGACATAGAGAACTACAAGAAGTATGCCGGCTGTGCATTGCGCGATGACATCACTCCAGAAACACAAATTGTTTTCTTTTGCTTAATGCTTCTTTGCCTCGCACTCTTCGCTAAGGCAGCCTGGAATCTCATTATAATCTATCGCATCCACGACCAAACTCACTCCTCCAGCATGAAGCTAATCACCCAAGTCATCATGGTCTTTTACTTGGTCGAAACTATTTGGTTCTTTGATGGACCTTTACAACTGTTCTTCAATACGGAACTTCCATTGTATCTATACCATTATTTTGAAGATATTGGTGTGCTCTTACTCAACTCCATTCTTTGCATCGGCGGTTACGTCTGGATCACGACCATTCTGATGATAACTCTCAATAACTCCAAGAAAATGCTCGTGAATGGGATATACTCCTGCCTTCTCATTCTCAATTTCCTCTTTTTTGTTTATTTCACAATGGCTTATTTCTACGAGCTTGTGCATGACGATTCTATTATGAGCACCGTTGGTATTGCATTCACTAAAATACCCGGGACACTTTTAATGATTTCGACAGCCTTGAACGGAATATTCTTTGGAGTTGGTTGTGTGATTCTGAGGGGCTATCTTCATAGAAATTGGGTAATTTTTGGAGATAAAGAAGGAGTTACGTTGTCGAGACTAGCCATTATCGGAGTATGCATCTCCTGTTTGAGAGTTTTGCAGATTATTCTCGACCTTACTTGGAGTCTGCCAGAGATGATTAAGAAGGGGACAACAGTAGGAGAGCTTTGGGCATGGTGGTGGCCTATCTATGGAGGGGTTTATCTTTTGATTGCAAATATTCTCCCATCGTCGTTCTTTTTGCAGAAATATGCGCCAAATCCATATGCAAAGATTCAAGAAAAGGTCAGAAGATCTGGTGCAGATGGGGGAGGATTCCATTCGCAAATCATCAGAGGAAGTGAAGGAAAACCATCGAGTTCCGGCTCAGATGATGCAGATCTCTTGGTTGCTTCTACACTAGAAGAAACAAAGTTGAGAAAATCATTACTGCGAAATGGGAAAAAAATTCCTGTTAATAAAATTCTATTTTGAAACGTTTTTTTGAGATGCCATCTGATAGAAAAGCATGGCTTGTCGGAAAACTAAGAGAGGGATATGATTAAGCTTATTTTTGAATATTCGAATGAATGGCTGTTTTTTATATTCTTCATAGAATTATCAGCATGGCTGTCTATCAACTATTCCTATAAAACAAGGTTACTTCAAATGTTAGAGTTCGGAAATCTATAATTTATAACATTATCAGCACTAGATTCTACAAAAAGTATTCTTTATAAATCTTGAGTGGATTATGACTATGGTCTTATTGTATTAGATAAATAAACATTTTCATTGAGACAGACAATCTTCAATACAGATGCCCTTTTATATAATAACGCTTTGGTCTGTGAAGTTTTTCTTTGAGAAGAAAGTAAAAAATAAAAAAATAACCAAACAAACTCTTTGAAATCAAAATATTGAGATTATGAGAAAATTCAATCTCTTTATTCTTCCTTAACTTTGACAATAACAGCGTTTCCTTCATAAGAATTGCCGACAACTACAATCTGTTTTCGTTTTCTATCTATCAAACTTATAGCAGAATTCATAGTCGGGAAGTGAATAATATTTTCTGGATTTCCGCTCTCAATGTCAAAAATCGCCAGCTGAGCCTCGTGCTCAAAGCTTATCATCGCCGTCATCTGCGTCTCAAAGCCATCAATACCCAAGTCCGTCACATTTAACCCTTGATTTTCATACCGACGTCTCTTTTTTAGCTTTCCTTGCCCAGTATGAGCCCAAATATTAATCATTCCATCTATTCCCGAGCTGAATATCAATTCCCTGAAAGGACAATACCCAATATACCATATCGGCTTGTTAGGCTTATGCTCGCGAACCCTCGTCACTACCTCCCTCTCTCCGATATCAAATACCACGATTTCTCCAAGCTTCGAGTTCGCCACGGCTAAATATTGCTCGTCATCAAAGAGCTTGATGGCAAGTATAGGAGCGCCAAAGTTGCAATGCAGTTCAACGGTGTCCTCCTTCGCTAGGTTTATAATTGTGACGTTCTGGAAGTCGCCTGCTGCAATTATTTTCTGCTTTTTTGGACAAAATTCAAAGCTGAAAACCGGTCCTGGAAGCTCTATCTTCCTCGAAAGCTCAATTTGATTCTTCGAGACAATCCAAAGTTTTAGGGTACCGTCAGCCGAGCAGCTGACTAGTTTCTGGATTTCTTTGATATAAGCGAGACGATAAATCGGTTTCTCATGTGCAGAGATATTCGTTTGGAGGTATTCTAACGAAGGCCAAGAATACAGCGAAATTTCGTGGAGACCGCCTAAGGCGATCATGTCATGCTCTTCGATGAGACAGGCGCCTTTCCAAATTGTTGAAACTGGCACGCTTTCTGTGGAAGCGACATCAAGTTTTGAAGCGTTATGGAAAATCGCCTCCCATTTCATCTCGTCTCGGAGTCTTCCGAGCTCTGTGACGCTGGCGATGTTCAATGTCATGTCTGATGAGGGCAAGAAACCCTGAATTCCCAGTTCGAATGTTTCTAATAGCGACTTTGTCTGCTTTTTAACCTCTTCAGCCTGCTTCATCGAATTTTTATAAGCTTTTTGAATTTTAGCTGACATCGCTTTAAACTCCTTGATTTCTTGGAGTTGAAGCGAAAGGAGTTGGCTCGTTTTGTTCGTTTTGAAGGTCGAACTCGACAGGTCCTTTGAGAATCGAATTATATTTGTTTTCATAGTCTCATAGTAGCTATATTCGCTTTCTTTCAGCCGTTTATTGCAAGAAAACACGAGGTTTCTTCTTAAATTCTCTTTGATTTGTAGCACTAGCTGAATATGCTCATCCAGTCTCGCTTCAAGCTCAGCGGCAATGTTTTCTATGTCTTCTTTTATCTTTTTCTCTGAATAATTTTCAATTGTAGACTCATACTCACGCAAGCACTCTTTGGTCGCGTCAAAAGGAGCTAGATCCAATGAAGTTGAAGTAAACGAGCGATTGAATGCAGGTGATTTTTTCATTGGTAGCCCAGGGGAATCAACTCTGCCTTTTTGCAGACCGCCTTCTTTCGGCTCTGCAGTGGACTTGATGTCCTGAATCTTCAGTGGCTTAGGTCTTGAGAGATCAAAAGTCTCTCGTCTTCTGAAGGCAGGTGCTGGAATGTCGTCACTATCCATTTGCATTGGGTTATTACTTAGTGCGTCTAATTAATTATTTTTACGTTCTTAAGTTACTAATATGCGAAAAAACAGGTTTTAATGGAGTTTTTTAATTAATTTCCGATTTGTCGCAACTTTTATTGCCAGCAATATTTGTATACCCGAACTTTAAAAATTCTAATAAAAACAGAAGTAAATTTGTTCTCAATCAAAGTACGATCCTTCGTTGACTGTTTAAAGGTGATTTAACCATTGTTTTCCATTGTATTTTCAGGTTGATGAAAAAGATAAGAATTCCAGAGATAACTAACCTATTACTTTTAGTCTAAGTAATTTATGAGACTCTCCCATCATCTCCTTGAATTGAATCATTGAAAAGTGCAAGAGCTCACAAATTTCGCATTGTTAGTCCTATGAATTTGAGATGGTGAGTATTTATCTTACGATTTTCAATCTGAAAAAGGTAGTAGTAGTATGCTATTTATATAATTAAATTTCTAAGCATAGTATTGGAATAAATCATTTAGCCTCCCTTGCATCAGCGTGAATGTATTCGAAACTTACCAGCTATATTTTTTACCTTTGCTGAAATGTTGTCCTTTACGAATTGTGCGTTGTGGCTTTGACAGTTGCTTATTGTTTTATGCTATCAAATAAAATTTGAACTCGTGCTATTAATTCGAACTTGTAATCTGGAAATTCAAGCTAAATATACTGCAATTCTTTTCTGAACAATAACTCATGGGAAACGGAGCATCAAAATCCAATTTGTCTTCTGCCATCGAGGCCGATGACGTTGAGAATGCAAGACAAATTCTTAAGGTACATTTCTAAATATTTGCTCTCCTGTTTATCGATTTCTAAAAATTCTATTAGGCGAAACCGGAGTTTGTGAATGAGCCTATGAACAATGATTGTTGATATCCCTTGTTTGCACGCAGCTGGATAACTTTCTTTACCATTAGGCAAATCACTCCCAATAAACCGCGCTGTTTGGAGAAATAATAAGGAAATGATCAAAATGCTTGTTGAAGTAAGCCTCAAATGTCGACTTGTCATTGACAATTCAATTGCTAGGAAGGAGCAAATCTCAATCTAGAAGGTCCGAGAAACGAACCAGCGCTAATGACTGCATGTAAGAGAGGCAATCTCGAAACCGTGAAACTGCTGATCGAGCTTGGAGCTGATATCAAATTCACTAATAAACTCGACGGAAGTAAACACTTCGATGGCTATTCAGTTGTTAATTATTTTAATTTTTTTTTTTGAAGATTTCTCACCATTAGATATGGCAATTGCGTATGGCAACTACGCGGTGGCGCATTACCTTGCCTCGCAAGGGTTAAAACCGAACACAGCGAAGACTTATCAAGATTATAGAGACATAAACAAGCTAAACTACTGTGATTATGAAGGGTTTTTACAACATTTGAATAATGGAGTCGCACCAGAAATGGTCCCTGCGTTCCATATCAGGCCATATAATCGTAAGCTTTTGGGATGTTATGCTTTAATAACAATTCTTTGTGATTGTTAGCTAAGAAATGGTCAGATCCTGTCATAGATCCTCGGGAGACTTGGGGTGAATGGTTTAAAAGAGTTATCGAGTTCGAAGATCCTCCTCTGGTAACTTATAAAGGCAGTTATTGATGTCCTAATCAGTGAGTAGGTTGAAAGAAGTGATCTGCCACCTGAATTAAGACCAGAAAATCGATTCTGGGGCAAATTTCGTTCTGTTGTTAATGGTCAAAACCCCTACCCTAAACAGAAGGCTGAGAGCTGGATCGAAAAGGCAGCAAAGTATGAATCTCAGGATCCTGCGCCTGAGAAACAAGCAGGAGGAGACAGCATTTTGCTCGCCAATCTCCCACAGCAAAAGCAGCAGGGAGAGCAAGAAGAAGAGAAAAAAGTCGACAACGACAACAAACTGATCAAAATAGTTTAAATTATTTGAAATTATGATGTGAGAACCTTCATTCAAGAGAATTGCTCATTTTTCTATATTCTTTTGTTGCAGAAAGTCATTAGAGAAGTCTTATTTTGAGAATATGTATGTCTATACAAGCTCAAATTATGGCATGGAATAATTGATTATTGCTTGAGAGAGTACTAATAGCCTCAAAGTAAGAGAGTATATACGGTTTTAGCGAATGAAATATTCGCTTATTAGTAGTTATTACCAGCACCAAAAAAAAAAAACCTTCTCATTTCCAATAAAGTGGAGGGGATCAAAATGGTGGATTCTCGAGAAGAAAATCATCTTTTTAGAAACGAATGTTATATTTATTATTTAACCGGGAGTTTTTTTTAGAAAGTTTAAAGACAAGAGCACTGTTTGATGAGCTGCAACAAAGATATCGGAAACGATCTGAGATCAGATGCTTGAAAAATGATTTTCTCACTAAACTTTTTTCATATCCATTTATTGACTGGTTGACCTCTAAAGAATTACATTCGCACACTCATCGCTCTTGTTTCTTATTTTGCACCCTTGCCTTAGCTTTGTATAATCGCCAAACATAGTTTCAGTCACCACTTGTTTGTATCTGGCCTATCGAGATAATCACCACGTATACTTCCTCATATCGAAAGGAAAATAGTTATTTCTGCTCTTTCAACGTCGATGAAGCTCTTTTCTATCTTGTGAGAAACCTATCTTCGAAAACCACTTGAGGGTTAGGCATCAGTAAGCAACATGACGATATTATCGGAACAACACAAAGAATTAAGAATAACACGTTTTAGTTTTTCGAAATTTGTCGTGTGATTAATTGCACAAACTGAGATTTATACACTTGTTTGTATTATTCAGAGAGAAAAAAAATAAAAATCTAAGAAAGATACTTCAAAATGGTTAGCACTCAAAAAGTTGGCACCATTGACACTAAGCACGAGGGAATGATCGTAATCATAACCTTTTTCTTCTCTTACCTACCCTCTAACCCCCACTAGCACGATGCTCAATATGACTACTACGGAAGAAGATTGGCGACTTGCTCCACAGATGGTAAACTCATCATCCATCTTGCAACCTCAACGTTAATAGGAACGGTTCAAATCTTTGATGTTTCCAAGGGAGACGGTTTAAAGGGCGAGACCCACACTAAGTTATGGAGTCACAAAGCGTACACCCGCCTCTTTTTGAAGTTTTTCTGAATAATGTACTCCTCAAAGCCATAATGGACCAATCTGGCAGATCTCTTGGGCCCATCCAAAGTTCGGAAACGTCTTCGCAACATGCAGTTTCGACAGAAAGGTAGGAAATCACTGGCGATTTGCGTTAGAGCTTTTTTATACAAAGGTTATCGTCTGGAAAGAAGTGAAACCAAATGACTGGCAAGAAGTCATCAGCTTTGAGCACCAAGCATCCGTAAACGCCATTCAATGGGCTCCTTGGGAATGTGGGCTCAAGCTCGCAGCTGCATCGGCAGATGGTTATGTCTCCCTTCTCTCCAGAAAGAGTATTATTGCATCAATTGTAACGCGAATTCATATTTATTGTTTAGGTGATGATACCTGGGAAAAACCCGTCAAATTCCAAGCCCACGAGCTCGGAGTCAATACAGTGTCCTGGGCGCCTCTCGCCACATTAGATGATCTTTTCGGAGAACCAAGTGCTGATAAATATAACCAGCTTCCAAGATTGGCAACGGGAAGCTCTGACAAAACTATAAAAATTTGGAAGCATGAGCCAAGTAAGGCCCAATGACAAGGACAATATCATTAACGCTTTAATAGCTGATCCAAACGTATTTGTTGAAGTTTGTACTTTGAAAGACCATTCCGACTGGGTCAGAGACGTCGCTTTCTGCCCTAGCATTGGTGCGCCTTATGATATCTTGGTCAGCTGCTCTGAAGTAAGGAGGTTGAGGGTTCATTTTAATAATTACTGTGGTAGGATCAAACGGTGAATTTCTACCGCAACAGCGGCCCTGGTAACGATGATTTTGAATTAATCGACACGAAAAAGCACGAGGGTCCTGTTTGGAGAGCCAGTTGGAACGCTACAGGTAACTTGCTGGCTGTTACTTCTGCTACTGGAGAATCTGAGAGCACTGTCGACATTTATAGAGTAAGTAGGAGAAACTTTGTAGTAAATGACATTCTTTTTCAAGGAAAATGAGCAAGGTCAATGGGAGAAAATATCACGAATTCAAGATGATTCTGTGGCTGCCAATTGAGTTTAATAGAAAAGTGTTTAAGATTACAAGTTGAAGATTTAATTCTTGAGAAAATAGGCAAAGACACTTTCATAATAAATATATTGCGAATAAGATCATACGTGTTCTGATATTTGTAATTGATGTCTCTCCTCAATAGTGAAATAAAATAGGGATGCGCTTGTTCTGTGTTGTGAGATTCTGAAAGGAAAAGATGTTCTAACTTAAGGGCAAATACACTATAAAACTTCTTTGAGCTCCGGACGTATAGCGCAGCTTGCAAGGGTTGCTGAACCCGTTGAATATTATTATTAATTGATATGAGATTGAATTTAAAGTAATTTTTTCATCGTAATCTAGCACTCAAAGTGTTCTAACATAGCAGTATATAAATTAACACGTAATTGATCAGAGAAAACAGGGAGGATGAACTGTCAAACGATCAGTTGTTTTGAATTATTTTGGAAAAACATCCTTGAAGAACGTAGTGAGCTCAGCCCACGACTGCTTGTCCGCAGCTTCATTATATTCAAGTGGCATGCCAAACTTTTTGCCTTTTTCAGTGGCTTCAGGGTTTGTAAAGGCATGCTTTGCGCCAGGATAATTGATGAACTTATAGTCAATTCCTGCAGCAGTATACAACTCTTTGAAATTTTTAATCTGTTCTGCTGTGATCAACGGATCACTTTCGCCATTACAAACTAGGATTTTTGCTTTACACGCTCCTTTCTGAGGTTTTACATGTGTAACAAGTGTTCCATGGAAGCTCACTACACCTTTTAGATCAGCTCCGCTAGCTGCCATATTGAGCACTATACCACCGCCATAGCAATATCCGATGGCGCCGATCCTCGTTTCGTCAGTTTGCGGCTGCTTTTTAAGAGTCTCAAGAGCTTTGAGAAACCTTCCGGCTGCTATGTCATAGTTCTTAAGCGTCTCCATCATATACTCCTTTGCTTCCTTGGGATGACAAGCTGTTTTTCCGTCTCCATACATATCCAAAGCTAGAGCAACGTATCCCATCTCTGCTAGTTGAACGGCTCGGCGTCGACAGTAGTTGTCATGTCCCCACCACTCATGTACAACGATGATCCCAGGCGCTTTTTGCTCCAAGCTGCTGTCATAAGCAAGATATCCTTTCATTTTGGGGTCGCTGCCATAAAGTATTTCTTCCTTCTTAATCAAGCTACTTCCCAGTTTACTCTCTGAGAATCGAAAAACTTGCTTCAGGTTTCTGAAATACATTTTTTCGAAAATTTGGAAATAAAATTTAATATCTTCTTTTGTAAGATCTTGTCTCTCAAAAACCAGAAGAAGGTTACATACGATAGCGAGAAATAGTTATAGTACTTGAAGATCCTCTGAAATCAAATATATTGAGGAGAGTATTAATGGATTTGTTAATATTTATGTCCGTTATATGAATTTGGTTGAGTTTGGCGATTCTTACAATAATAGCAAAAACGATGATATATAATGATATTGAATAAATAAGCGAATAATGCTTTTGCCTTTCCTACAACGATTTGTTACCTCATCCCGTTCATTAGTGCATCACAACAGTGTACCAAATGGGAAATTGCTGTTTAGCAGAATGTACTGTAAGATTCGAAATAGAGCATAGCTGCTTGGTATCCTTGCTCGTCATAAACTTTCCGAAGCTCAGGGTTTGACAGAATTTTGTAAGCTTTGGAAACTCGCATAAATTCTTGTTCAAAGCCTGGTCTTTTGTCGGGATGGTACTGCAGGCACATTCTTTTGTATGCTCGAGCAACATCTTTCTCACCGGCAAAGGGATCAATATTCAAAATTTGATAGAGATTCTCTTGGCTGCTTTTGATAGCTTCGTATGCTTCTTGGCGGATATTACGAAATATAGTATTCATTCTCGGCTCGCTGCTGCTGTAGAGCGGAAGCTTTGCTGCTGGGGTGTAATGACTCTCGGCTTTATCCAGTATGTATGGTTTTGAAAAAGGAGATCTGTCTTGGGTTCGGATGTCTTGAGGATATGGATTGTCTTCGATTTGCATGGCTGAGTCTGAATTTTCCTCTATTCTCATTTGGTCTTTTGTCTTTAATGTTTGTTTGAAAAGCTTAACTTTTCGTTGGTTGAAGTCAAAGACCTTAGCGGTGTTCATGATAGCGGCGTCTCAAAGAGAAGTTGCAATCCGAGAAAAAATTATTTAATAAGAATTTTGAAATTTTGGCTTAAATATTCTATCTAACAGCTAACTGGAACTGAAATTTCATTTAATTAATATTTCGTTTCTCCTCAAGATTCTCTTGAAAGAATACCGTTTGTTGCTTGATTTGGCCCTCAAACTTAGTGAAACGTGAGCAGATGATATCACCGACGGAAATGCTGCAAACAATGAAATCAATCATTGCTCACAATTCTCTTAAATCAAAACCTTGTTAATATGAACTTTTTTTAGTTGAAAGCAGAGTTCGCCACGTTTGTAAGCATATAGAAAGCAACAGGTCTCAAAAATTTGATTTAATGCATATAGAGGATCGTCAAACAAGACAACCTGAAATCTTTGAGTAAGTTTGCTCTCTTAGTGTGCTGCATTAAGAGAATGATGGAAGAAATTATACCAACTATACAGCTCGGCTAAATTTCCAGAGAATGAAATGAAAAGAAAAGTATATAATCGAATTCGTATTAATTATTACGGTTCCTCTTTCCTTAAATTATAATAATTTATTTCGAAAAAAATATTTTGATAAATTTTCACTACTGATTCAAACAATGATCCAGCTTTTTCATAAGGTAGCCGGTAACTATTGCCAAAGCAAGGTACAATGGAGCAAATAATGATGTTTTGAGTATTGAATTTATTACAGCAGTTCATTCAAATCTATTTCAAAACTACATGCAAAAGGGTTTTCAAATATAATTGGTATTTCAGGTTTTCAAAATTAATCTTGGAAAACGAGTTTTGAGTCAGGTAGAGCAACGACAAAGTTCTGGTAATGAAATATCGCTTCGGTTTTGATAGTATTATGTATTCACATGGACTTGAGACAACAACAACAACAGCAAACGAATAAACTCCCAATTAAACAAATTCGGTATATTGAATCTGTATTTGGAAATTAATAAAGATTAGAATCAATTAGATCAGTTAACTGCTAAATAACGATCTTATAGCTTAAAAGAAATAAACATGAATATTATTATCATCATCAGATACTTGTTCAATGTCTTTGATCGAATAACTCAACAAAAGTATTTGATGCAGAAACCTTTCAAAGGCACCACTTTGATATATTCTATCTGCAAAATAAAACAGTATCGACGAGTAGTGTGATAACCCAAAATAATATACACAACTATTCCAAATTAATTATTTATAGTTCATACAACTAATTCACAATTCTGCTATATTTCGAGCTTTCTTTCTTCGGAAAATGGAGGGATTCGACCATCAAACAAATCTTGAAAGTAAATTCTATCTAAATCCTCTGAGAGTCATTAAAAAAAGCACTTGTAAAATTCAATTGTTAATTTGTTTAGTGAATATGGAGAAAAAAAAAAGTGAGTCGTGTAAAATGTACAATATATGAATTTCATTATATTATATACCTTATCGTCAAAAAGGCATTATTAATTGGTCACATCGAATTTGGCACTGCCCAAAAATTTTCTTTAATTTCAAACCAATTTTCCAATCGGACGAACTAAAAAAGGAGAACCTCTCCTATAGTTTCCTTGACAAAACTGGTTTTTCGGACCTGTTTCCAGCATGTTTAAAGGAAGGAAGTGACTTGGCTTGATTTTAGGCACTTTAAACATAGGTTCCTCTTCTTGCTGCTGAATTGCAAGGTTTTTCAGTTGCTTAATTTCTATTGGTTGGAGAGTTTTATGCTCAACATTCCCATGTTGAATCGTAGCTCCACACTCTATCGTATTGGATTCATTTAAACGACCAGCCGCTATATCTGATGATAGATTATGATCGTCAAAACTTGACCGATCATTCAATGGATTGAAATAAGACTTGTCTTTATTTCTTGCTTCTGAAGTTTTCTTATCCTCTTCTCTCCTTAGTACTGCCTTCCCTTCAGTAATCCGAAAATCTTTATCGTATACATGTGTTCTAGTATCATAGACTCGTTTTCCATAAAATTTTCTGCTGTTAATTGAATCTAGGTACCTATACTCAACAGGAGAGACCGTCCGATTGTTGGTATTTACTCGATAGTAGGACGGAGGCTTATTCTCTATTTCGAAATCGACGTTTGTGTAAGCTAATTTAACAGGTAAGGGAGATGGCCTCTCTTTCGCAGCACAATGTGTGGACTCTAGATGAGAATTGCTTTCTTTCTCCGGAACGCTTGATCTACGGGTACGGTAATGAGTGCCGATCAGATTTGAATGATTGGTGAATGGGGTCTTAGTGCTGTGAGTGCCTTTATCCTGTTTGGGCGCAGGCTCTTTGACTACATCTGATGATTGACAGTTTGTGACGTCATGTAGAGAGTTTTTCTCCAAAGTATTATCTAAGACGGCTGAAGAAGCATTGAAAGTGCTTTCTTTCGTTGTTTCCAAGTCTAGATGTGCCATCGACTCGACTGTCGGGTGACTCTGCTGGTATGCTTGATAATAAGCGTTTCTCGTTTTCTGTATCGAAGCGTTTCCTTCCAGAAGCATATCAAATATCTTGTTAAGGTTGGCTTTGCGTGCGCTATATCTTCCCAGCATAAAATGGGATCGCTCTTCCAATTGCAACACATTTAATAGTTTTGGATCGTATTTTGATGAAGGAGTGTTGGACTTATGAAAACTACCAGCATATGCTGTCAAGTTCGCAGCTTTCGCAGGAGGGTTAGCAACTTGAGATACAGCTTCAAGTGAGGATCTGATGGTAGCTGGCGTTCTATTTGCTATCGGTACGTTCGCTGTCGAGACCTCCAAAGTTGTTTTGTTCTCGATCTGCTCAGCTGATTTAGCCGAAGTTGTTTGATTTGCTGTACCCACCTCGATGCTATCGTTGGCTTCATTCTTCTCCTGGTTCTCTTTCGTTAAAATTTGTGCTGCGTCCTCTTCTGATGATATACCACCACTTTCAAAAAAAGCCGGAGTGGTTTCACGCACTATTTCAAGGGGCTCTTGATTTTTTATCTCAGTCACCTTCTCTGACTCCTTATTTATGATGCTTTCTTCTAAATTGACACCATATTTTTGCGGCTGAGATTGAATAGACTCATTAAGAGGATCAAGCAACCTTCTCTGTCGCACTACACTGCTTATCCTAAAATCCTCCCTCTCGATTCTACCTGGAGTACTGCTTCTTCGATCTTTTTGCATGGAAAACTTCGAACGAGTTGGTGTATATCTTCTGGAGTTTATAATTGTGATGGTCATTTTTTCTATTTTTTTCGGAGCGGGAATAGCTGACTCATCAGGGATGTGTTCCCCTTCATAAGACGTATTATAACCTGTGGAGTTGAAATTAGTGATCTGACTCTTTGATAGAATTGCAGGATCCTGCCCAGTAACAACACTAAGATATTTGCTTTCTTGTTCAATTGAGGTCGCAGTTTTTCTTTTCAGCTGGATCAACTTATCTATTTCTGCCTCAAATCTCTCACGAGATACTTTGATGAATTGATTCACAACTGCAGCCATCCTCAGAGAACGGCATTGCTCCGATTTTTTCAAATTTTCTGGGATTCTCTCATACACGCCAAGCATATTGTGAAATAAGGCGGTTAGACCAAGATCACTGTATTTCTTTTCGAGCTGAGTTGTCATTTGAGTGATTTTGTGATAGAGAGCAACAGCGTACCTTGAAAAAAATATTGTAAGTGTTTTTATATATTAACCATAGTAAATATTATACGGGTTCGCTTCTTCGAACTGAATGATGAAGAGTCCGGCTTGATACAAGACCCGGTCTTCTTTCGGCAATCGATTTTGCTCACGAGTAGCGATGAGCTTGTGTAATCTTATGATTGATTCATAATTGTTTCGCAATTCTGAGTTTTTCGGGTGGTGAGAGAAATCGACCATGAAGAGGATGTCTTCTTCTCTGGCTTTGAGGAGTGAGGCTATGCTGGTGGGGTCCTGGGGATTAAAATCTGCGTTTTCTTTCTGTTTGAGGAGCATCATTGAGTTAGATATTTAACTAAATTTTATCTTAACGAACCAACAGAAGAGTGAGAAGTTCATAAATTTTGTTTTAAAGCAATTAATTTTATTGTTAATATAACTGAGGAAACGATTGAAAATAATTCAGAGACAACAAGTAAGCTCTCTGGCATTGTTAAGTCGCATACGAAGGACTAAGTTTAGTTTTTCGGTATTTGAATATGGATAGAATAATCAATTATTATTCGGTAATTAGACACCATTAAGAAAATCAATACATGATCGATCACAACATCTTCTCTATAATTTTCTGTTATGGATTTTGTTAATGAAAAACTACTTTTGAAAGCATGACTCTGTTTTGGCTCATAACTACATGATCGATAAGAAACGAAGAGATTTGAATAAGTAATCTTTAATTAACAAATTAATAAATATTTTTCGAAGCAATAAGCCTTTCAGAAGCACGCCAATACTAATATAAAACCACAAAGAATCACAATATCAGGCTTATCCATAAGCGAGTGAGAGATCGTCCTTTCACCTTTTCACCAAGAAAATCAGAGAAACGAAGATAAATCGTCGCCCCTTTGAAACCTCGACCCACTCTCGTTGTACAATCGCGATTCGTCCCTTGACCCAACTTTCCTCTCCTCCATCTTATCATTTCCAGACATTAATACAAAATACACAAATCGAACATTTATTACTTGGAAGCTTTGAAACTTATTGAGGAAGCTATCACTCGTAAGATCTAACTTAGAAATATTAATTCCTCTCTTTGAAGTGTATCTCTCAGGTTCAGGTTTCCGTGCAGAGTTGGACGCAGGCTCTGAAATTAGGAAAGTAAGTTCAAATTCACAAGTAATATTTACCAGATCCTCTCCCGCCAGGCAAGGTACTTACAACAAATTGTGTCCTTCCATCGTCCTCTTCCTCCTCTTCTTCACCCTAATAATTCAAATGAGAATGTTTCTAATGTCGATATCAGAATGAACTGACTTTCTGGTTGGTAGCTTCTACATAAGGCTCATAAACTTGTCTAAATATGAAATTAGAGTGAAACACATCGAAAAGTAAGAGTAATTTACGCCATAGAAGGAAGAACAGGCCAGGTCACTCCATCCCCAGCAGGTTTGCCTGAAAGCGCGTTATATTCAGTTTTCTTAATTGATTCTATGGGGTACCTGAGAAGGTCTGGAAAGGAATAAACCAATGCCATGGGTTTCTCCCAAACACTTGCTGGAAGTTATGAAAAGCGCCAATATCATACTTGCAAAAAGTGCCATAAGCTTCAAGAAATAGATTTGACTGCAATTACATCCAATACAGTCCTTTCTTTTCGCTTCAATTCAAGGTTTTCAATCGTCGTTCGGTTTACCAGCACCAAACCGATGTGAAATCTCAGGAACAGTCCTTTAATAATTGCAAGCACGACCATACTTATATACATTGCAGTCGTAAGGTACACAGGAACGAAAGGAACTTCAAATTTATTAGCCTATTCACTTGAGTTTCAGCTAAAAAAATTTTTTTATTACGATGATTGCTATCAAGCTCCTGACAAAAGTTGGAGCGAAATAGCCCACAACAGAGACTTCGAAAAGAACGGCATATGCGAGGAGAAGCAAAAAGAACTTTCTGTTGTAAAAACCAATGCAATTGTTGAGCCAAGGGCAATGGTGATCCATGTTAAGAATGCATCGATTACAAACAGAGCAATGATGGCATCGTTCTGGCTTGAAAATATGACATATCAGGCAATATCGTTTCCTTTTTTCATCCGGATCGTCGAGGAAGAATCCCTAGCACAGGTTAGCATTCACAAATTCTGAGAATATATACCCAGTAGGGAGGAACTCGGCCAGGTTCGCTGATGATGGTTTGCACAAAAGCCGTGCCTGTGATCGCAAATAGAAGATGACTCCAGATAAGGAATACGTAGTTGGAAACGGACTCTTTCAAAGGGAATTTAGATCGTGAGTATCATGATGTTTAGTGTGTACTGCTCTCGACAGCAATGCCGTTGAGGTAAACGAATGTGTAGTAAATGCCGCAGAAATATAGGATGATCAAGAGGACATAAGCATCCCCAAACATGCGGAAGAAGGTGGATTTTCTAAGCATTAGCTTTTTAAATATTTAACAGCTCCAGTTTAAATATTATTCACTTGAGATTGAATTCGGAGAATTTATGGAGTTCGCTATTGGTTAAAATGAATTTAGAAGTAAAATTTCATATTGAGTCTGTAGCTGTTTTAACCAGAGCAAATTGCGATATCTTGTTTAATGCTTCTGCTATTATTACAGGTTAAACTAGCTGGCTCATTGAAGTAACTTCAGTTAATATTGACATCTAAGGAGCAGATGTTGATATGAAAGCAACACACTGACGTAAATGGCAAATAAGAATTATTATAATTAGAGTTCAAATTGCTCTTTCAAATTCCTGACAATCATATCGAATCCACCTTAAACCTTAAGTTTCTGATCCAGATCCAGCTTTGTCTTGTGTGCTGTAGGCCTTTTATGTGCTACATGTATTATTCGTACACCTCCATTTCCAAGTCCTATTTCGATCGCTACATCACCTGGTGAGTTCTCCACGCATGCTGTCTCTTTATTCGAAGGCGCTTTCATATCAACTGAATTTGTTGACCCTTTGCTCTCTTCTCCGTTTTCTCTCTTAGTCTCGCTCTCTTTAGACATAGCTTTATCTAAGATATACCCGTTCTTTTTACTGGCCTCTGAATGTTGTTCATTCCCTTTGTACGTTTCAGTAGATTTGTTGTAAGGGACTAATGGAATACTTCTTAATCGTGCACACAAGCCATCATAGTTTAGTTTACTGGGTTCGTTTAGGAACTCAACTCTCGCGCTTAGCCCATCTCGGAGGTTTTCTAAAGAAATTCTTTTCTCAGGGTCTGGATGCACGGCCTCTAGCAGCAATTTTCCCATAAATCCTTGCCTAGAATGCGTATCATGCTTATAGCCAGGATCCACGCATTTGGTTTTATGGTTCGCTAGGTTCTCCGCACTGACACCAATTATTTCCATGATAGTAATACCAAGAGAATACACATCACTTTTCGAGGTAGGATTGAGTGGATCATAATCCAAAGGAATCGTATGGCTATATTCTGGCCGTTGAGAGTATGGTATCTCATGAGTTTTCATCCACCCACATAAATTCGCAAGTTTATACGAATACGTCCCATCTTTATTTCCCACAACAACGATTGTATCTGTGTTGATGTTATAGTGGGAGTATCCTGACTTTTGCAGTTGAAGCAACGTTTCAGTAATTTGAAGCATGGCTTTTACAAGACTAACGAGTGAAAGTGAGAGCTTACTCTTGGCTTCTCTTAACGTCGTGATTATAGGCTCAGAAACGAAGTAAATAGTGCTGCTTTCAGTAACGAGATTTTTTTCAATGTGACATGTGAGGTAAGAAAGGATTCCACTGTTCTTAGTCTTCATTATTTCCAGAATATGGTTCCATCTTCGGATCCAACACACAACAGAAGATTTCGGTATATTCTCAATCTTTTGAACACTGTAGGTGGCATTATCTGACTTCCTTCTTGAAGTAGCAGGGTAAACCGTCATTAAGCTTTTAGAAAACAGAGGCTTGGTGAAATTGGGGATTAGAACACTTTCCAGAAGCTCGAAAGTGGCAGGGCTCAGCTTTAGACCTTTGAATTGTTTCCTTGTTTGTTCTTTGCTTTTTTCCATTTACAATTTACTCAATTTGATTTGAAACAGGTTTTATCTGGCCTTTAAAGGCTACTTCATCAGATTAATAACTGATCTAAAATCCCACCGTTTGCCATTAAATTCCATAGAATAAATAGAATCGGGAGGGGGTTAATTTCGATATCAATTTAGGCAAATCCTTTGATTTCTGACAGATTATGATTTTTTCAGAAAATTTACTCTTGTATTAAAATAAATTCGACCAATAAGATTTTGCTTTGATTGGCGTTTATTGTATCTCTTAATTCTGTTTTCTTGGCTTTGAGATTGTTCTTTGAGTTTATTAAGTGTTGAATTATAGATTTATCGAAAAGATGCCATTTCGGAAGCAGCAGCGATGGTGTTTAGCATTAAAATCTTCATGGTAATGAATCTGGAACTAGATATTTGAAATAGCTATTTGGATTGCTCCATGAACACAAATTTCTGATACTCAATTGACTTTCGCTGAAAGTTTATTACAAATACCGACAATAGCAATGTTGTAATGACTTTAAGAATCTTTCATTAATTATCATCTGTCTCTGTCTTTGTATTTGATTGATATAAAATGCTACACCTTCAAAACATTAAAAGGAAAGACCAGAAAACTCATTTACTCTGCACATGAAAAATCATAACGCAAAATTCAGGCGAAAGGTTTCTAGAAATAATTTTCATCTATTGAGAGAAAGCCTGTTTGAGAGCTATGCGTTCCTCCAGAACAAGAGATATTCTTTCATTTATCAGTAAATTACCTTTTATACATAGCCAATGACTAGCAACATCAATTTGTTGTTCACTACAAAGTTTTTTTCATTAAAGTAGTATAATTCATACAACGAGCATATAAAAGTTCAGTCGAGGCAATAGTCAGGTCATACAGCTAAAAATCCACTCGTTTTACCGATCAATATCAGTGTAGCAATAATTAGGCAAGAGTCTTCTCTTATCTGGACTCTTATTATCATAGGAATTATTATGTACTCTTCCAACCGTTACATGCTAATTACAAGGCAAATAAATCCCTCTTAAAAATTAAACTCAATTCGCATGTATATATATGACAAGAAATAGAAGAGAAATGCTATTATTTATTTAAGAACCTTTCAATGTGGTGTTTATTAATGATGGTGCAAACTGGAATCGCCGCTAATAACCCCCAAGTCACAGCGATCAGAGCGACCCACAGATTAGCCACATGAGCTGCCACGAAAAATGTATGGAGAAAGTCGTCAAAGACTTGCTGTGCATTATTGTCAGTAAAGCATTTCAAACCTGGTGTTAACGAGTAATCTGCACGGAATTTCTGGAAGTCTGCATTCCAAGTTGCTGTCGCCGCAGCCGGAGAGATCGCTAATATTCCAATCAGTATGTCAAATGTAATTTCTACACAAAGCATCATCTGAACATCAATACGTTTCGAGTGTTCCTCATTAAGGAAGGTGGTCGCAAGCATACCCAGCTTAATGCCCAGAAAAGCAATAATTGTGATTATAAATCCTGCCGTGAGATTGCGAATTTTACTCAAACTGTTGGCTAGATCTAGAAAGGTCTGCAAGTTAAAAGTGGAGCAAGGAGACGAATTCTCCAAACCGAGTCTGGGAATAGCCAGTAGATGGGCAGTTTCATTTCCGATCTGATCAGAAAATAGGAGGAAATTAACTGGTGACGGTTCCCATGGTTGAGACTTGAATACGTTCATGCTTTGATCAGAGTCGAGCTGAGAAAAGCCCGGAAAACTTCCGTATATTCCGCAACCTTAGCC